>WNGL01008242.1_pt1 | contig 17806 bp, 20 predicted proteins | sample 5400591 | NCBI WGS metagenome assembly WNGL01 (sample SAMN13153377, study PRJNA577476) | soil metagenome | isolation source: 80 cm soil or saprolite under Garry oak tree replicate 1 | place: USA:California | collected 2016-06-15 | reverse complement strand
GCCAAGGCGGCCGGGGGCAATTGAAACCGGGCGCCGCATACGTATCTGGTGCGCTCGGTCACGAGGACTTCGCTGCTCAGTTGACTGACGCAATTCGCAAGAAACTTGGGAAGACTTACTCGCTTCAGCCAACCTGGTTAGTTGTCGAGTTCAATTATCTCCTAGGAGATGCGACCGACGCCGCTGAGATCGTGCGTCAGGTCGGGCAGGAGATTCGGAGCGCTAAGTCGATTCCATTTGCGGAAATCTGGGTCGTTTGGCGAGTTACCAATATCGACGAAGTGAAATTCGAGATCTTTCGCGTACTTTGATAGCATTGTCAATAACGTGGCTCTTAGGTTCGCTGAGATAATCAAATGCTAAAAGTAGGCGCCAAAGCCCCCGCCTTCCGCCTTCAGTCTGACGAAGGCAAAGAAATCGCTCTCAAAGACTTCGCTGGCCAGCGCGTTCTCGTCTTTTTCTTCCCCAAAGCCAGCACTCCCGGTTGAACCATCGAAGCGTCCGAGTTTCGTGACGCAAAGAGGCAATTCGACAAACTGGGCGTGGCCATCTTCGGCATGAGCGCTGATTCCGTCAGGGCGCAGGCCTTGTTCAAAGCCAAGCGCAAGCTCAACTTTCCTTTGCTCAGCGATCCCGACCACAAAAGCATCGAAGCCTACGGCGCCTGGCAGCAAAAGCAGTTCATGGGACGAAAATTCATGGGCATCGTCCGCAGTTCCTTCCTTATCGGCAAAACCGGCAGAATCGAAGCCGTCTGGCCCATCGTCAAAGCCAAAGGCCACGCCTCCGAAGTCCTGAAACACCTCTCCCAGAAATAGCTTCGCGGGAAGAAAATGCTTCGGTGAGAATTGTGGTTAATGAGAACTACCTCTGTTGTGGTTTGTTTCGCCGAACGGGAGTAGGGGCTGGGTCGCGGGAGGTGGCGGTGAGTGGCAGGAGGTTGCAGAAAATACACGGGTTAAGGGGTGATTTGTTGTTGTCTGGCGCGAGACGCGGCGTGGCGCGTCAAACGGGAGTGAAGGTCGGAAGATGGCCGATTCTAAAGGACTTAGAGCACGGTCGGAAGGTCGGAAGGTCGGAAGGTCGGAAGGTCGGAAGGTGATTCCGCCACGAGCCTGTTCCCTCCTCCCTGTCAATCCTACGGAAGCGACAACAATCGCCGCGCTTAGCGGTCCAGATATCGAAGCAACGACTCATACTCGACCTTCCACCAGCCGCGCCGCGAGATGCGCCACGCGTCGATCGCGCCTTCTTCGATCCAGCGCAGCACCGTGTCCGGGGAGCACTTCGCGATCCGCGCCGCCACGCTGACACTCACCGTCTCGCGCTCACGCGGGTTGGTGCCGCGCTCCTTCACGTCCACCTCCTGGCTGTGTTTGCGTTCGAGCGGCCTGCGCCCCGAGATCAATCCGGGTTCGCGTCCGCATCGGCTTTCACGGGAAGCGGCCTGCCCGAGTAACACCTCAGGCAGAGATTCGCGCGGAACGCGGGAACGATTCGACCGCGTCGCTCCCAGTGACTTTCGCACGCACCCGCTGGGCATGGCAGCGCGCGCCGTTCTTCGTCATCCGCACTCTCGCTCGCAGCCAGCGGTTTATCTTCAGCTCCATAGCTCGGATTCGCCGCGTGCCAGCGGACGAGAAAAACTTCGTCGATCTTCCAGCTTCCATGCCGATTGCGCCGCGCGCGAAGCGCGCCGCTCTTGCAGAGCCCGATTACCTCGTCTGATTCAATCCCCAAGAGATGAACCGCGAAGCCGACATGCACTTCCTGCGGCGGCGCTTTCGCGATCGGGACGGAGGAGCTCACGAGCGAGCCTCCGCGCGGCGATTGGCGAGCTTCCAGACAGATAGAGCGACAAAGGGGTGAGTCAGTTCCGGCAGACTGCGCAGCGAGCGGCGCATTTTAGAACTGCGTTAGGATACCAGATTAGAGGAAGGAAATTCGAAGAGGTTTCCCCCATCGAAAGGAACTTACGCCGCCGTCGCCAGCGAGATCCAAAAACGCCGCGAACACACACGCGCGCGCTTCGGTGTCTGGGCGCGCGTGCGGCAGTCATCGCGTTCACCTCGATGCGACTTCGTTGCGGCTAGAAGCGACGGCGGCCCGAAGATCGAAGCCGCAGAAGCGACACTTCAGCGCCTCGGGCTTCACCCATTCCGCGCACTGCGGACATTTGCGAAGCCCCATTTTTTGCGGGTTGGAAGGACCGGCCGCGACGAGCGCGAAGCCGACGAGAGGGCTCAGAAGCAGAGCCAAGACGAAGAACGCGATTTGGTTTCGTCCTTTCCGATCCGCGTAGACCATGACCCCGTAGGACAAAAACAACCACGCCACGGCAAGGGCGATTACACTCACGTCTTCCATTTTCGATCTCCTTCAGCGGACATTCGAGAATCTGCTCTATTTATCTTCCCCAGTCGCGTGCGAAAAAGCTAGCAGCAGCGCAATCCCCGAAAAAGGCAGGAAGTAGCTGATCGAGAAGGTCCCCACTCCTGCCGGTCCCATCTCTTCGGTCTCTGCGGCCCACAGCCCCGACTCAAAAGCTGGAGACAGTTTCTCGCTCTCGATCCAGATGCCCGATGGCTCGACCCCTATCACCTTGGCCCCCAATGCGACGAGTGGCTCCGCTTCTCCTACGAATAGCAGTGGGGGCCTCAGATAGATGAAAACGTGCCGTCCGATTTGCTCGTCAAACGTCATCATTGGTCGCGCTCCACTTCCCCGTCGCCGCGTGATTTGCGGCTAAAATCGATTCTCGTCCGCCAGGCTGACACTCATCGGACCACAAGTTTCAGATGAATGCTACCGTCCTCGTTGCGCACCGGGAGCAGCTCGGCGGTGTGAACGCCTGGCTGGACCTTCGCGCCACGAGAGAGCGCGACGGCGATCACCTCGTCGAATTCGGCGAACTCCCGTCTTTTATAAAACCACTCCTCCAGGAGGTCTTGGGGGACGAACATGGGATCGGACGAATACAAACCAAACAAATCGCGGCGGCGGTCGTCGTCGCAGTCGTCTGCGTCCAGGACGCGACTGTGCGTCGTCGAGCTGATCGCTGGCTTCCTGTCCTTCTTCGCGAAGACGATGAGTGAACGATTCGCATTTTTCATTTTGCTGCCCTCTTTGTCGGTAGTGTGCGTTCGCCGCCGAAATCTGAGACCGATTCATCCGGCGCGCTTCAGCGTCGCCGCATCGTCGCTGCCTGGATCGGAAGTTGAGCCGCTCTCCGCACGTTTGCCTCGGCGGAGCATCCGCCGCATCGCCCACGCCACGCGGTTGGCTTCGGCGAGTGTCGCAATTCGTCCGCTGCGCACTGGAGAGTGCTTCGAATGGAGAAATGCGTCGAGGCGTTCGCTCGTCCAGCCAAGCTGCTGGCGCAGGCGATCGAGCAGCTCCAACGTGGGCGCGTCCACCAGCCGGATTTCGTTCGAGGACTCGCTGCGACGCCCCGCAGTCCCGTAAGCGTGTGCCAGATCGCGCCCTGGCCGCCGCGAGCGGGGCCGCTTGGCCGGATTGATTTCCTGGCCGAGCGCCAGCTTCATTGCTTCGATCAACTGCCCGGCCTCGTCCGGCTGCAATTCGCTGAACGAGGAGAGCTCGCGTCCGACGATTCCCGAAGCCCACGCCAACCGCGCGTTGCGCGCCTTGATGCCAGCGCCGTTTGCGGCGTTCAGGAAGCGCGGCGCGTAAAGATGAAAGAGCGAATGCAGCGCCTGAAGCTGGCCCTTCGATAGTTTTGGCGAGATGGTCATGCGACCTCCTCGGCCAGCACTCTTCCGATGCCAGCCTGCTTCTTCCGCTCGGCGATGTAGTGAGCGAGCATGCGGGGGGAATAATATGTGGGCATTTCGGCGAGGGGCTTCCCCCCCGCGTCCGTCGCATAGGGGTCGGTCACGCGGCAAGATTCGAGAAGCATCTTTTCCTGCTCCGCGCTGAACTTGGCCTTCTTTCCGTTGCCCCAGGCGGTGCCAGCGAGCTCCAGGACTTCCTCGCGAGTCATCCCGGCGAGCTGAACGCGGATCGTCAGCCGTTGCAACCACTGTTCCAGCCGAGGCCGCCGCGAGGGATGCATGAAATCGCGAAAGAGCGTGTGGGAACCTGCCAAGATGATTCCGCATCCGGGACGATCCCGGCGGCGCGTGCGATCATGCAAGCCGCGAATGATCTCCAAAGTTTCGATGGGCAGATGTTGCGCCTCGTCGAAAATGAGCGCGGGTGGATAGGGCCTCCGGCCGAATGCTTCGATGAGCCTCCCGAGATAGTGTTCACGGGTCCACGCGCGGCCGATCCAGACCTCGGCTTCGCTCGCGAGTCTTTCGAGCAACGGGAACGCCGCGATGTTTGCGTCGCAATAGATGTAGTGTGCGTCATTCTTGCCGGATTGGTACCGCTGCGCCACCAGCGTTTCGAGCCCGAACGATTTTTCGCTGGCGGGGCCTCCATAAATCAAAGAATTGGTTCCCTCGATCGCTGCGACGAAGGACTTGCAGAGACGGCCGTAGCCCCTGCTTTTCAGCAAAGGCTCCGCGTAGCCGCGCTCTTTCGGCTTCGGGGAGTTGCGGTTGCAGAAATCCAAAATGAGCTCGTCCATGTAGGAAACTTCCTCGGCTTTTGCCCGCGCCAGGCGTTCCCCGCGCAGATAAAGAAACCAAAGGATCGAAGTCCGCATCGTCGATCGGGCCCCGCGCCCATATTCCTTGCGGAGCTGCTCCGCCAACTGCGTCGCGGACAGGCCCGTGCGCGCGCAGAACTCTTTGGCGCGCTTCACGCAGTCCTCGTGCGACGGAGGACGGCCCGAACGAAGAGAATGTTTCACGTCGGATGGCGCTGGCATCTAATCCTCCTCGACCTTCACGTCGCCAAAAGCTCCGTGCTTCTTGACGAAGTCCGATGTGATTACCGGCGCGGATTCCACGGCCGGAGCGCCCGCAAGATTGAGCGGGCGTCCCGGCGGCAATGCGTGCATTCCGTCCGTTCCTGTCGCGCGGAGCGCTTCCGGCCCGAGGAAACCGAACGCACCCTCGGGAGCGTGGTAGTTCCTCCGCAAGTGCTCGATGTACGTGCGGCAGCTCTTCGCCGCGCGCCGCTGGTGCCGAATTGCTCCCCGCCTCTCGTCCTGCCCCCCGCCCCAGGCGAGCAACTTCTTACACTGGAGAGCGCCCAGGCGCTCGCCCGTCTGCGGATCAAATACTACGGCGTCGCCCAAGAGATCGGGGTTCGCGGCAACCAGCACTTCCAGGTCTTCATATGCAAGGAGTCGGCCGCGACTCTTCTCGTCTGCCGGTTCGAATTCTTGCCCGAACATCTTCACGCAGCCCCTGGAAAATTTGCGAGTCTCGCGATCATGGAGAAACACGTCGAGCGCCGTGCGGTCGAGCTTCGCCAGCGCCTCTTGCCGCTCGGAATCGGGGTAGCCTAGTTGAAAAACTTGTTCCGGCGTTCTTCGTCCCATGCCCTGCCCGGTATGGTGATGCTTTTCGTTGTACTCGTTTTCGATCCAGTAGACTGTTGCCTTGATCCCTTCGCTGGCGCGCGGTAAGGGAGACTCCGCACGTTTCCCGAGCAGAAATTGTTCGTGCTGTTTGAGCAACTCTGTGCAATGGTCGGGCCGCTCCGCTGGGGTCCGGCCACAGTAGGAATCGACCTGCGAATCAAAGCGCGTGCGCCTCGTTCCAAACCACCGTTCAACCGGCTTCGACTGCGGATGCTCGCCGATCGAAAAAATGATTCCCCCGCTCTCTCCCCACGCCGCCTGGATCAGGCGGCGGAATGCACCTTGAGCTTCCTGTGGCAGCTTTGGCTTCTCCTCACCGACCTTTTTGAAATCTTCGCCGCGATCGATGAGGCCAAATCGTGGCGGGCGGCCCGTGCGTAGGACGCTCAACAGCAACGCCGAACAAATCTGGTCCGAACTTGGATGAACAGAGAAGGCGTAGCCCAAGACGAGGCGCGAGCGAACATCCATCACCACCGTAATCCACATCCGTAGTTTCGCGCCCCGCGGTTCCCCTGGGAACGCCAGGCGGTCGAGCTCGGGGATGTAATCGTTGTAGACGAAAAAATCATCCTGGCCGTGGTCGAGAACCCACCACTCCATCACCTGGCAGGTGTTGTAATCCCGGAGAGCGTACGGTGCGCATTGGTCGTGAAAATCCTTCGCGCGTCCGCGTGACCAAATGCGCAGCGGCTTCGGGAATTTCTTGTAAAAGTCATTCACAGCACGGTAGGACAGCGTGTCTGGAAGTTCAAGTTCCGCGCGCTCACGAAAGAGAATCTCCCACGTCATCTGAACGCTGCGCTTTTCAATCAGCGTGAGCTCGGCCAGGCGCTTCCCCCCTGGCGTCATTCGGTCGAACTCGGCCGCTATCTTGGCCTCGTCGTAGAAATCGAGCGTGCGCGGAGCTTCGCCGAAAAGTTTGGACTTCCCCGCATTCGCGGGAGGGGCATCCTGCAACGCGGCGATCCCCGGCGCAAACTTAAATGCCTTCCTCTGCTTACCGTGCTGGTGCCAGCCGTGCCAAGTCCAAAGTCTTTTCTTGAAGGGACCCTCTAATCGTTCGTCCCGGTCCCGTTTCCGCGTTCCGCGCGAGATTTCCGCATGGATCGCATTCCAATCCACGAGGCACGCCTGGCCGCGCGCTGCGAGCTTATAGTCACGCGCGAGCACGGCAATGAAATCAGCTTTCACCCTGACGAGGATGCCGTGGACGCTCTGGCCTTCCCACTTGCGCCAGTTGTCTCCGATAGCAAGCTCGATCGCGCGGTGTCTCGCTTCCACCAGCCGACGCGCGCGCTCCGGGACTTCGTGAAGTTCTGTGATCTCCTTTGGAAATGGCAGCGCGAGAGTCTGCTCCTCAACCGGCGCAGGCTGAAGAACGGCAGTGGCGGCAGGTTCGAGCGCGAGCTGCTCCTGGCTTTCCCGCGCGGAGTACTTTTCGATTGCGGCGCGCAGCGCCTCGGGAGTCACCGCACCGGGAAAATCCGAGGCCAGGAGCGAATAATTGAATTCCTGGCACGCGTTGCTGCCGACCTCCCGCTGGTAGCGGTCGCGCGTTCCGTTCACGCCATCGAGCAGACGATTGAGACGGTCGCGCACTCCGCGAGGGTGCTTTCGCTCGATATCGCCGATTTGCGCTGCCGTCAGCCAGAGCGCCGCGCACTTCATCTCTGGAACAGGTTGACCGTGTTCCATGCTCGCCGCGCTCATGGTTGCGGTCCCTTCAAATTTGGGCGCGGATCGGTTTTCAATTCGCCGGTGCGCAACCTGCGCAGCTCTTCCCGTTCGGCGGAAAAGTCGGCGGGAGTGCGAGTCTGGTCCGCGCGGAGTTTGGCGACCAAGTCCAAATTCTTTCGCACCATATCGAGATCGTAGATCACATGCCGTGCGCGTTCCCGTTCATCGTCCCCTGAACAGGCCAGGGGAGATTCTCCAAAGCGGGTATCGACGAGGTCCCACACTGCTCGCACTCTTTTTTCGATCTCGTCGAGAAACTCGGGAAAATCGGCTGAGCGCACCCAGTACTCTGCCCTGCGGACCGGAAAGTCCAAAGCATCGAGGGCACGCGAAAGGAAGAGCAACTCCAGAAGTTGATCCTCAACCCTATTGCGCGGGTCCAGGTCAGAGAGCGTATCGGTGAGCAGCTTCGCCGCCGCGCGCCAATCTTTCGCTTGGCGCGCAGGCTTCCCTGCCCTCGAAGTCCCTTTACGCGATTTGCCGTTCATGGCCGCACCTTCTTTGCGACGCGCGCGGGGATCATCAGTTTCAGAAAGACGCGCACTGTGTCCAAACAAGGAAATGGAGAGCTATCGCGGCAGAGGCGCGCCCATACCTGCCTGAGAGCTTCATGAATGGTGACGACGTTCCAGCCTTCCATGTAGCGGGTGACGATGAAAGCGACGACGGCCGGGCGCTTTGAAAATGTCCGAGAGATAGCGCGATCCCTGCGCGGCTGTTCTTTGAGAGCCGCGTAGCCGCCGCTTTGGAAACGGTCGAGCCAGCGGAAGATCGTGCGCGAGGAAACGTGAGCCTGACGCGCACGGTAACGAACCAACCTGTCGAACGACGCGACTTCCTCGCCCGATGGCAAGAGGACTCGCGGGTCCTGCCCTAGTGCCCTTCGTGCACGGAAGCGCAAGATCGGCAATATGACGCGGAAACGGCCGCGCGCCGTGGATGGCCCGACGATGCGCAATCGCTTCGTTTGCCGTCCAAGCCGAATTGGTTCGCCCTGTTCCATCGCTATCCCGCGAGCTCGATCCGCGCCCTGGCCGGGGACTCGACCGCTGCCAGGAGATTCACAAAAAACTCCGGCCTGGTCTGCGCGAGGACCTTCAGCGCTTTGCGAACACAGCCGGGCTCGATGAAACGCCGGGTGTAGACCCTCTCAGATATCCGTTGCAACGGCGCTGGAGAGCCCGTATTTGCTTTGGCAGGCCTTTTGCGCAGCCATCTGGACCGCCAGGCGCGCTGCCGACAGGAGCTTCCGGGCCGCACATCGAAATACTTACGGCTGCGATTCGAGGCCGGGAAGCTCCGGCCACAGCCGCACGCGCAGGAAATTTCCTCGCGTGCCGCTTTGCGGACCACCGCCGTCTCTTGCGTGGCGGAGACATTCGGCTCGGGTTGGGTTAATCCGCGCATGATCCATTTCCGTTTCTCTTCTCATCGGCGGCGGCTCCGCTGCGGGGAACTTTGAGGACGCGGCGTCGCGCGCGCTCGTCCAGAATTGCGGCCGCGCGCTCTCCCAGCTCCAATAGTTCGCAGAGTTGCGGACCAAGGATGAACCGCTTCAGTCTATCGTCGCCGACTGCTCGGCAGAACGCGTCCGCGTAACAGAGTGGAAATTTCGCAGCGCCATTTTTACTCTCGCGCACGAAATCGTTCAGCATGTTCACAGTGATCGGCCTGCCCAAGTCCTCTGTCATCACCAGCGCGATCTGCGGCCGCTCTTTGCGCCACATGGCCCGCTTCAATATGCGCCGGACCTCTAGGTCGCTGTCTGGAGTTTTTGAGTGGAAGCCCATATGTGTTCCGTATCTACGTCTACATATTGTTCTGCTATCGGAGCATTATCAAGTAGTTTTTTCTGTTCCAGTTTCCTGTGACGAAATAGGAATGGACAATGTGCGCCGCTTGGCTATATATATGCTTTGCAGATAGGCGAAAGCGTGAAGAGAAAAACGAAAAAGAAAAAGGCGCGCCCCCACTCAAAGCCTCGCGGGTTGAATGCCCAGCGCATTGCCGATGGCTTGGAGATACGGCGTATCAGACTTGAGCACGGATGGAGTCAGCGGCACCTAGCGAGGATGCTCAAAGTCCATCAGCCGCTCATCTCCGCATGGGAGAAGGGAAACGTTCCCTCTCCTAGGATGTATGCGAGACTGATCTCTTTGCCTTTGCCCTATGAGGATCAACTGTGGGTTGCGCGCAAAGCTGGATGGGACCCCCATACGGTTGAAGCTCTCGCTCACGCATATTTGAAGGCGCGGGGCGCGGCGGTGCCGCCATCCGACATAGTGCGCATCCGCTCAATGCCTGGAGTTGAACCGGAAGAGCCGGATATACTCATTTCTAGGGGAGAGGTTCCCGACACGCCCCTTCTTTTTTACGTTCGCGTGCGCGATGAGCCTGGTCTTATGCGGCCTCTCTTTGCCTCGGGTGACCTCCTTTTCATCGACACATCTGAGAAGGACTTGCGCGGGATCGAAGACGGCGAGCTTGTGGCCATTACGTCAAACCTTTACTCCTTTCCCATACCGGCAGAGGGCGTTGAACCCGTTGAACCCGGTGGCTGGCAAGAACCGATTGTCTTGGCTGGTTTACTAAAGAAATCCGATACCCCATTCGGAAACTTCGCAGATGTGAAAGGCTTCGAGGGGCCTGAGTTTCAGTCTCATCCGGACGTGAAATCCTGCATGTTGCAGCTTCCCGGAAGCCAGAAGTTAATGTACATCGGAACTTCCGGTCCCGAACCTGACGCACCTGGTTTGCTCGGCGTCGTCGTAGGCTGGATAAAAAAGCGGCGTGTGGCTCCGCAGAAATAGACAGGAGGAAATCAAAGAATGTTACGAAGATTCTATGGCCTCGATCCGCAGGACAAGTTCGAGATCGCGATGGACGCCATGCTGGGCGTCAGGGAAGCGATGGCAGATAAGAGGATTCGTCCTTTTCGCGGGCTCCGCGAGGCGTTCCAAGAGGTCACTGGTTTGCTCGACCCCGCAGACATCCTCAGCGGCGGCTTCTACCGCGTGAAGGAAACGGTGATTACGACCGACTTCCCGAACATGCTGAAGAACTCGATGACCAAGCGGCTGATCCAGGATTACGCCGAATACGGAATGGGCGGCGTGGAGCAGATCATCAGCGATACGGAAGTGGCGGATTTCAAGACCCAGGACCGCGTGCGGGTGGGCTACTACGGGAACCTGCCGACGGTGGCCGAGAACGTGGCTTACGCCGAGCTGACGAAGCCCACCGACGAAATTATCAACTACTCGATCGCCAAGCGCGGGGGTTTCCAGGACATCACCTGGGAAACGATCCTGAACGATGATCTGGGCAAGGTCAGCTCGTTTGCGCCGCGGATCGCGCGTTCGGCGCGGCAGACGCTGAAGCAGTTCGTCACTGACTTCTTCGTGAACAATCCCAACTACGTCCCGGACGGCCTGGCGTGGTTCCACGCCACGCACACTAACCTGGGGACGGTGGCGCTCAGTTCGCCGGAGCTGGACGTGCGATCGATCGCGCTGGCGAAGCAGACGGAAAAGGACTCGACGAAGCGCCTGGGCCTGAGACTCGACTGGATCATGGTGCCGGTGGACTTGGGGCCGCTGGCGCACAACATCAACACGAACCAGAGCGGCACGAACAACTGGTACGGCCGCTTTGGCCCCAATGATGAACGCATCATCGTGAGCGAGCAGATGACGGACGTGAACGACTGGGTGGGCGGCAGCCTGCCGAGCCGCGCGCCTTTCCTGGAGCTCGCGTATCTGCAGGGATTCCGGACTCCGCAAATCTTCATCGTGCCGGTGGAGCAGCGGCGCGCCATCACGGCGATCGACAAGATCCAGCTCTATGGGCTACAAGTGTTCGGCGGCGGGATCATCGATTACCGCCCGGTGTTCAAGGAAGTGGTGCCGTAGAGCTGAGCTGAATTTCGCAGTGGCGTGGGTGCTCCTCGCCACTGCGGAAAAGCCGGGGCAGCCTGGCTGCAAGCTGGTGGAAAAAGGGGGCCGCCTCGGAGCTCTATCCGGGGAATCGAACCGGCTCCTCTCCACCAGGCGCAACGGAAATGTTTCTCGGGTTGGAGTTGAAGGAGCGAAAGATGGTGAATGGGAAAAACAAAACGGAGGGCTCCACAGCGCCGGATAAGAGCAATTCGAGAGATGGCGGCACTAGCTCGTCGGCTATAGATTCGGCGAACGAACAATTGGGAGGGTTCCAGGCAGCAGGGGAGAGGCATGACAGATTTCTTCGGACTGCATGGGAAAGCGGCGCAGAGATCGTGCGGGTAGCCGCCAGTGCCGGGCGCAGGCCATAACAGGCGCAGGTTCGAACTGAACGACGCTTGCGGAGTTTGCGGAATTCGGAAATCGACGCAAATGCCGCTAGGAATTTTTTGTAGTTGTCGGGGGTAAGCAGCATCCCGGAACGGGCGCATCCTCTAAGCGCGCAAACAAGCTGGCCGGGAAGAAAAAAAACTCAGGGCCTCGGGACTTGACCCAGGATGGCCGCCGCAATTCCCGCGACGCCACTCGCCTGAGACACACTCAAAGAAAAGCGAGGGTGTCTCATGGACCGTTTCCGAAAGCAACTTCTCGAACAGATCGAACGCTGGCAAGCCGGTATCGCAACGCTCGCGCCGAAGCCGCTCGGCGAAACGGATCGTCTGCGCCGACAAGCTATTCAGCAGCTCAGAGATTTGGCTGAGCCATCGCCGCCGGTCAACGCGTTGGCGCTCGATCAGATGGAGCATCTGCGGCGCAGCGAAGAACGCGCACGATCTTTGGGGCTTCTTCCCGAAGAAATTCTAATCCAGTTTTCGAACACGCGCGCGAACGGCGGCGAAAGCGAAGGGCAGGGGATCACGGCCACGCCGCAGCCCGAACTCCTTCCGCTCGATCTCCCGGAACGCGTCATCATGTTCAAAAGTCGAGAAACTGGGGCGATCCGCCGTCACGTCTTCAACCGGATCACTCGCGCCGACGTGAACGAGTATTTTTCTTCCATGACGATCGCCACCGAGCAGAAAAATGGCAACGTCGAATACCACATCGACATGCGGACGAACATCCTCAAGCTTTATGAGCGCGCGGTCAAGCGCGTCGAAGGTTACTCCCTGATTGGGGGCGGAGATGTGATGACTCTAGGGAATTGGAGGGACAGAATCCCTGGTGTGCACCGTCTGCGCGCCACGGAAATATTGATGAAGGTCACGCAGACGGAGAGCAGCGCTGACCTCGGCATCGACCCGGAAGCCGAGGTTGTTTCTCTCGATGCGTTCTGGTCTGCGGGGGACGAAGGAATGACCCACTATCGCGGCCTGACGCACCGCTTTTCCCCCCCCACATTTGAGCATTGGAGGAAGCTGAACTCGAATGCTACGCGCACGACGGCGGTGGGCGGTTCCCAATCAAAACGCACCCTGTATCCAAAAATGAACACCGTGTACGCCGCACTCTACGACGAGTTGATTTTGTCAGTGGCGGGCTATTCGGTTGGCGGCCAACCCGTCGGCGGGCGCGAGCAGTGCGCCCGCGAGATGTGTCCGTTTCACAAAATCGCGGCCATCTCGATTCTCTTTGAAAAACCCGCGGGCGGCGAAGCGGAGGACCTGGAAGAGGCATGAACGGCTGCGCAGTTTCCGTCGCCAAGGATTTCTCCGGTCTGAAGCAGGCCGCGCTTGAGCTGCTGGAAGAGGCGCGTTCGGCTCCAGAGCGCGAGCGAGTCGAACGGCTGGCGCAGGGAGCGCCCAACTCAAATGAGATTCTCCAGGCGAGCGGGAGCAAGCGCAGTTTGGCCGAAGGATACTATGCTCGGGTCGCCTACCTTTTCGAACTCGCAGCGTTCCTGGACATGGGCGTTCAACTCAGATTCGATTTGGACATGACGGAACTGCGGGGCATGCTGTCCGTCGCGGCCGCGAGAGCCGAATTCGACCGCGCGCACCCGCCTTGCAGAGGATGCGGCGTGCGCCTCGAAAACGAATGGGATAAAACCTGCAATGATTGCCAGCGCGCGGCTGCGGCCGCGCAGGCGAGAGGGAATTGAACCGTGGCGGCCACCGCACAGATCGTCATTGTGGTAGACGATTCGGGGTCTACGAAGGCGCTGCAACGCGTGAACGCCGAAGCGGGCAAGCTCGGCCCGACGCTCCAGCCCGTGGCTCGACTCTCAGAGCAGACTTTCAATAATATTGAGGGGGGCGCGCTGAAGGCCAGGGAGAGCGCGGCGCTCCTCGGAGAAGAATTCGGCGTTCACATCCCTCGCGCGCTTCGCGGGACGATTGCGCAGATGTCGCTGATCGGCCCGGCCATGACGGCGGTGTTCAGCGGACTCGCAGTCATCGGTTTCGCGAAAATCGCGATCGACATGATCGACTCCGTCGTGCAGCACATCCGCGAAATCGATCCCGAAGAGACCTTGGCCACCCGCCTCCTGAGCCTGGACAACGTAAATCGCCAGAGGTTCCACGCGGCAATCAAAGAGCAGGAACAGCTCGCCGTTCAGACGAAGCTCGCCACCGCCAATGAGTCCGAGAGGATTGAAGTCCAGCTCGCCGAAGATGTCAGAAAAATAAACGAGCAGCTCGAAAGCGCGAAGGCAACCTTTGGAGTGAAGGCCGCGGAAAAGCTGGAGCAGAGCATCCTCGCAAGGAAGCAGCTCGCCGCCGCACAGCAGCTCGCGCTTGCGAGGAAAAACGCCGTGGAAATCGGCACTGCGGAGGACGCGGGGGGAGTCTTGAGAGCAAGAGGACTGGCGCAGATCGAAGCGGAGATGGAGGCGCAGGTTCACCGCATCGAACTGGAAAAGAAGGCCGGGCTCAACGCCCAAGTGGCCGAGGCCAAGATCACCGCGGCCCACGCGGAGGGAGCGAGAAAGGCGGAAGATTTCAACACGCAGATCATGGAGAGGCAGAGGGCGCTGTCGGCAGAAGGGAACCGAGCCCTCCTTCAGGCTGAGGCGAGCACCTCGGCGGGGCGCGAACGGATCGACAAGGAATACGAAGTCAGGCTCAACGAAATCACGATGCGAGAAGTTCAGGAAACCCTCGCTCTAAAAAAGCAGGGCATCACGCAGGAAGTGGTCCTCGACAAGGAACGCTTGGCCGCAAAAATCGAGAACGAGAACAAAATACGCGACCTGGCGCGGCAACGCGCGGAGGAGGAAATCCAGATCAACACGGAAGCAGCGATCGCGATGCTGCCTCCCTGGCAGCGCGCCGACGCGCAAATCGTGGCCGACGCCCAAGCGCGCATCCGAAAAATCGAGGAGATGGAAGCAAAGGACAAGGACTTTTTTCTTCAGGGCGAACGCGAGAAGGCCGCGATCATGCAAAAAGAGTGGCACGATCGCGTCGAGAGCATGGCGAATCAGCTTGAGGGGCTCTACAACGAGATCACGACGGGGGGGCTCAAGCAATTCTTTATAAACAGATTCAAGCACATGGTTTTCGAAATGGTTGCGGCGTGGATCGTCGGGATGCAGCAGATGCGCGCGGCTTCGCAGCAGCAGATGGGGTCGGGCGGCGGAATTCTCGGCGCGATCTTCGGGGGCATCTTTGGAGGCGGCGGCGGAGGGCTCGGCGGAATTTTTGGCGGGGGCGCGAGCGGCGGTCCTGGCGGAACGCCGCCTTTCGTCGGCAGTTTCGCTGGTGGCAGCGGCGATACCGGGATGGGCTCGACAGGCGGCCTGTTCGGCTCGCTTGGCCTGGGATTGTCTGCGGGAGCGGGCGGCGGCCCTGGCGCGACGCTGCCTTCGGGCGCTGGACCGGCCGGGGGAATCAGCAGTTTACTGGGGAAGCTTTTTTCGCATGGCGCGGGGCCGATCAGTGGGACGATGCTGGCGACGCTGGGCATCGGTTTGCTCGCTTCGAATTTCAGAGGCGGAGGAATTCTGCATGCGCTTGGCGGAGCTGCTGGCGGAGCGCTGACGGGCCTCGCAATCGCCGGTCCGCTCGGCGCGCTGGTCGGCGGCATCATCGGATTCTTCAGCGGATTGTTTGGGCACAGCACGAAGAAGGCGCGGCTGGCGATCGAGGCCGACATCAAGCAAAAATCCGCGACGATCGAGGACGCCTACAACCTTTTCCAGATGGACTGGATGAGCTCGCGCGATGCGCTGGAGCAGCTTCGGCAAGCGGGCGTGGACGCGCTGAAGCAGGCGGGCGTGAAGGACATTTCGCGCTCGCGCGTAGGCCACGTCGATCAGTGGATCGACAAAGCGGAAAAAGAAATCGATCTGACGCAGGCGGAGCGCAACCGGCGCGCAGCTCTCATATTCGGTCCCGCACAATTCCGCACGGGAGGATTCGTCGGTCCAAATCTCGGGGGTCCCGCGCCTGCATGGTTCGCGGGGACGGCAATGCACTTCGCGAGCGGCGGAGCGGTGCCCGCGATGCTCCACGAAGGCGAGTATGTGATGCGGCCGGAAGCAGTGGCGCGATTCGGACGCGGGAGGCTCGACCGGATGAATTCGGGCGGCGGGGGCGGAGGCGACATCGTTATAAATGGGCCGCTGATTCACGCTGACAAAATCGATGATGCGTGGCTCCGCAACGGAGGCGCGCAGAAAATCATGGTCGCGCTGCGCCGCGCGCGGTTGGAAGGTGCTGTGTGAGCGAGCGCAGATGCAGCGACGGCGCTCCCATTCCTGGCTGAACTCAGATGCCGGGGTGGCGAAGGGAGAATCGAGGCGCTTGAACCGCGAAGACATCGTGATGGTCAAGACCCGCGCCGGGCGGCGCGATCGCGTTTTCCGCTGGCCAGAAGTATTCGCTAAAGCTCGCCGCCGGTGAGATCACAGACAGATGGGCGGACGGCTCGCCGATCACGCGTGCGGAGTTCGAAAATGTGCTGGCCCCGCATTGGCCTTTCGAGATTGATTTGGGGACCGCGATTGTCGCCAGCGGGTCCCTGCATCAGTGAGGGTTTTGAACTCTTCTCACTGACGCTCTGTTCATGCGCTGGCGACAGCAGGCTTGCTGCGACGGCCGCCGCCTCCGGGCCTCTAACGGGTGCAGCGACGGAATCGAGACTGTGCGAAATCCGGCCAGCGCCGGGGATCGATCCCTGGCACCGTGCGGTGCCTTTTTGGGGGCAAAATCGTGGAGCGCCGGGGCGAAGAATGGGCGAATGCAAGATGAACGCCGTGGCCTTCTACTCCCGTTTGGCGCGCTCAGCTCCCGTTTGGCGCGCTCATTTACTCCCGTTCGGCGAAACAAACCACATCTGTACTGTACGGCCGACCCCCCACACCCCGGCAATTTGTATGAATGTGAAAACAAAGGAGTTGCAAAATGGGCAATTCGGAAGCTGTTGATTCTAAAGAGATGAAAAGAGACCCGGAGCGATCCTGAAGCTTGGCTCAAAACGAAAAAGCGGCAGCCAAGCCGCCGCACTCAACATCCGCAATTCTTCCCAACAAAGAGTATACCAAAAAACGAACAGAATTTCAGGAATAGTCTCTTTGGGCTTTTAGGCGTGGTGCCGAGTCTGCACGAACGAATTCTTACGAGTTCTTACGAGGTGCCTAGCCGGGACGAGCCGCTATTGGATGGCCACCGCCGTTTCCGTCCGCCAGCCAGCGCGCCAATGATCGCGCCTCCGGCCGCGCCGCCCCCGATGAACGCGGTATCTCGCTTCGCTTTGCTGCCCATCGTATGTCCCGCCGCGCTTGTCGCGAATGTGTAGGTCTTGCCATTTACCGTGATCGCTCGCAGGCGCAGCCAAAGCTTGGCGGGAGTGGATAGTCTGCCCGATGCCTGCACGCTGCTGACCGACAATTTGGCAACCGAGCCTTTCGGGATCACCACCTTGCCCTCGGAAGTCACGTTCTGAGAAACGGTTCCCGTCACCTTCTGTCCGACTTTCGCGTCCTTCGAACTGATGGACTGATCGATGACCACGTGGATAGTCGTGCCCTTGGGAACCGTACCGCCCGCCTGCGCCAAGACCGGTAAAACAAGCGCCAATGCAAGAAAAATGGGAATCGTTCGAATTCGAATCATCTCCGTCACCTCGTATAAGAATTAAGGGCTTCGTAAAAGTCTAGCAGAAGAAAGAGCCGGCGGCGCGCCGAGGAAGCTAGAAGTGAAACACCAGCTCTTCGGAGCCTGTTGATTTTGGCTCGACGTACAAATTGTCGATTAAGCGCGTTTTGCCGATGAACACAGCCAGCAGCACGTAGCAGGGTTTATTGACTTTCAAAACCGGCTCAAATCTTTCCGCATCAACAACTTCCGCGTAATCCGCGGTCGCAAGACGTTCGGATTCTAGTTTGCGGCGCAAACTAGTTTGCAACTGCGCCGCATCGCGAACCCCGTGAATCAGCTTGTTTTTCGCGGCTTCCAGCGCGCGATACAAAACAGGCGCAGCCTTGCGCTCCTCTTTGCTCAGGTATGCGTTCCGCGAGGACAGCGCGAGGCCGTCCGGCTCGCGCACCAGAGGACAAACCACAATTTCCGTATCCAGATTCAGGTCTCGCGCCATTTGTATAATGATCCGCGCCTGCTGCGCATCTTTTCGTCCGAAATACGCAAAATTGGGCTGAACAATCTGGAGCAACTTCATCACTACAGTC
>WNGL01009760.1_pt1 | contig 17822 bp, 14 predicted proteins | sample 5400591 | NCBI WGS metagenome assembly WNGL01 (sample SAMN13153377, study PRJNA577476) | soil metagenome | isolation source: 80 cm soil or saprolite under Garry oak tree replicate 1 | place: USA:California | collected 2016-06-15 | reverse complement strand
GAATAAACCGCCGTAACTTGCGCCAGCGAGGTCGCGTTGATCGCCGGGATGTGCGCGGTCGCCACCCAGCCGTAACCAATAATGCCGACGTTGAATTTTTTCATGAGCGTTCAAAGTCTTCAGTTTGTCTAGCGCTGGTCAAAGCCATGCCACAGACTTTGAGGGCGCTTGTCAAAACAAAACGCGAGCCAAAAGCGACCAAAACCAGAAAAGAAGTCCACGCCAAAGCCCGCAGAACCGACGATGTGGACGTGGATGCGGCCAAGGCCTAACCCCTATCAAGTCCAACGCTTGGGAGGCTCAGAATATGTCCGCTCTACTCCAAGAACCCGGCAGCGCCAACCCGGTTCTCCTGGCTCGGCGGTGGATGGGTCAATTTCACTACTCCGGCGGTTGATTCCCCACAGTCTCACAAATACTGTGAAGCCATGAAGAATATCACAGTCTTCGTGGGTGAAGAGGTCTATCACGCGGCCCGGGTGGAAGCCGCCCGGCGGCGGAAGTCCTTGAGCGCGCTAGTGCGGGATTTTCTGGCGGGACTCCAGCCGGAAGACCAGACGAAGGGCGGCCGGCGCGCGGGCAAGGCTTCCGGCCGCGACCCCGAAATCGAGGAACGCAACCGGCTCATGGAATCGCTGCTCCGGCGCACCGCGCATTTCCGCGTCGGCCGCAAACCGACGCGGGAGGAGATGAATGAACGGTAAGCCGTTCGCGGATACGAACATCCTAATTTTTCCCCTCCCTTGTTGAGTTCGCGATTTGGAGCTTTTTCCCCTGCCCATCCGTGGCTAAATTCTGCGCATGAAAATCGAAGCTCTGCACATCGGCATGAAGGTCCGGCACCCGCAATATGGTCTCGGCGCGGTGAAAACGATTTCCGAAGCCACGGCTGACATCCAGTTTGACGACGGCACAAAACGGACGGTGGCCCCGGAGCCGAGCGGGCTTCAACCTGCCGAACCTCAAGCCGCAGTTCGCGGCCTGGATATGCCCTTGGCCCAGTTCGTCCAGCAAGCCGTTGACGCCACGATCAAAACCCTGGGTTTGGAAAAACCTGATTCGATCGTCGAGCAACTCGGCCCTCGCTGGCACAAGGGCAAACTGGTATTGCATTCAGCCGATCCCACCCTCCAAGCCAAGGAAGTCCCCCTCGAGGTGTTCTTCCACAAAATTGTGATGGTCCGCAACAACCTGCGCGTGCTGGAACAGAAAATTAATGCTCACGAAAAACTCAGCGACGGCGAGAAAATCGAAATGCAGCAATACATCACCCGCTCCTACGGCTCTCTGACCACCTTCAATTTGTTATTCAGAGAAAAGGAAGACCAGTTCTGACGCCAAGCGGGTTCTTTGTTGGTCTCAGCAGTAAGCGCGCGGGCGGTAATTGATGGCCAGCCTTCCATGCAAATTGATGGACCGGGCTGGGAGTTTTTGAGAGCAAACTTGGAATTCGCCGAACTGGGGAACGCTCTCCCCCGGACCCCTGGGAGCTACGCGGAATAACGCTGCGGGAGCATTTGCAATCGGCCCTTACCTGGAGATCCGGTACAGGTGGACGGCGTAGGGGGCAAATTCGTCAGCGAACTGTCCGCCATGAATGGGAACGCGGCGAGACTCGGCAAGCACTTCAGCTTCAGTCGAGGAGTCCATTTGGCGCAGGGTGAACGTGGCGCTCGCGGGATGGTTAAGGAGATTTACCGCAAAGATATAAACAGTGTCACCATAACGTTTCACCAGCGCCGCGACGCGCTCGGGGGAATCTGACGATTGCACCGTGAGCCGGTTTTCAATGGTTGGACCGTTGAGGGCAGGAACCAATTCACGAATCTCGCGGTTGAGGTCTGTCACCGCCGCGAGCATTTCGGGGTCATCGAGCAGGGCGGCCTCGCGGAAAGCGGGTTTGAATTGGTGCACGAAGTAAATCAACCCGCGCGCGCCGCGGATGAGGGCCATCCAAACCTCGGCGCGAACCTATTGCGGCGTGGCCTTGGCGTCCGGATTGCCAATGTGGGTGCATTCGATGCAAGTCCACACCGGCTTTTGACCGTGCGTCCAGGCTGCCAGCCGCTCGACACCGCGGGCGACGAATTCCAGTCTGCCGGCAACTTCCGGCGAGTCGTGGACGACAGGATAAATATCGAACGAAACGATGTCGCAACCCTTCAAGTATTGAGGATAATCCTCGGGATGATTGCTTCGGACGCCGCGGCCATGCCAGCCGTCCCATGCCACACCCTGGCCAAGGTTGAGCATGACTGGCCGCGAAGGATCGGCGGAGTGGAGACGTTGATAATCGCGCAGAATAGTTGCCGGCGGAATTGGCGGACCGTAGCCTTTGCCATTGCCAAGCGATTGCGCGTTGTCGGGTTCATCACCGTGCATCCAGCCGGCGATGATTGGGTTATTTTTGTTCTCCAGCGCCACCTGGTTCTGCTCGCAAAAGACCGCTATGTTCGCCGGCTGCAATTGATCCAGTTGGGGGATGGTCGGCCTTTGCCATAGGCCGACATAAAGGTTGAAGCCGGCTGCTTTGTAACGCTGTGCGTTGTTTGGGTTTTGAAGCCAAACCGCAATCGGAAAAAAGCTCTTGTCAGTTGGCCAACCATCACTGGTGAAAATGCGCGTTGAGAAATTGGTAGAAGCGCCAGTTGGCTCAGCGGCGACTGAGGCAGTGACGCAACACATTCCAAGAGCCGCCAGGATTCGCCAAGCTCTACCGGCGATGCTCACCGGCTCGGAACGGAGGATAATGCTGAAGGCCATAAGTAGATGAGTTCGTTCGCGGCAAGCTAGAGTGCCGTCAAGTTTCCGCCGAACCCGCCGTATCCACGTTAAGCTGCTTGACCTTTTTCTTCAACGCTCCTCGCTCTTCGTCGCTCCCAACTTCCGAATTCTCAACCTGCAGTCCCCTTCGAATCGTCCATATAGGTGAGCATCTGGACCTGATTGGCCAGGGACAAGCCGTCTAGTTCATCAAAGAAGATACTGCCATCCTTACATTCGGCGAACAGGCTTGGGTGCGTCGTTGCGGCCCCGGTGAAAGCGCCCTCGACATGCCCTTCGAAGGACGACTTCAGCAGCGAGGAGATGGTAATGCTTTTCCTGAACGAGTTGCCAATAAGGATCGGGTGGGGTTTAGGTTTTCGATTTTTGATTTCAGATTTCAAGAGTTGAGAGTTGAGAGTTGAGAGTTGAAACTTGAGAGTTGAAATCGGGCGCTCAAATGATCCCGCGCTCCTCGGCGTCCTTGCGCAGCGGATGGCCGGGCGGCAGCTTGCCCAAGAGCTGCTTCTGGAATTCACCTGCCCGTTTCTTCTGGTCGTAATCCCGCCGGCTGCGCGCATTGAGATGCCGCTGGCCCTGGATGTCGGAGTTTTGCAGCGAATCGGCCCATCCCCGTAGCTGGCGCGAACAGGAGATGGCGCGGGCGATGAGAGCCTAGATTTGAGATTTCAAGGCGGCGTCGCGAATCCGGCGTAGTTTAACCCGGAGCATCGAGCGGGTTTCGCCGGCTGAGCCGCGGGCGACGTAGAGGAAATAGAGCAACTCAGTGGTGGTGCCGCGCTCGAAGCCCTCCGCGATGTTGTTGGAGACGGAGAGGGCGGCGCGGTCCAGTTGGTCGCGGATACCGTTGCGGGCGAGGAAAGCGGGGTTTTCGAGCAGGTCCTCGCTCAGCTCGTAAAGTCGGGCAGCCTCTTGCCAGACGGGCGTATCTTCGAAGTTTTCGTAGGTCATGGGATGCCTTGGGGTCGGGATTGTTGGTTTGGTTCTTGGTTCATGAATTTGGATTTGAAATTTGAAATTTGAAACAGGGCTATGCACTTGGTTCCACTACCAGATTGCTTTGAGGTTCGGATATTCGGCAATCGTTTGCATCTCAAATCCTGTCATCGCCGGGGTGAATCAAAATGTATAGCATCGCCCTATGCGCTTTGACCGCGAGAAGTTGAAACAACATGCCGCCGCGCTTGCGCGCAAAGGTGTCTTCATCGGCACTTCTTCATGGAAATACTCCGGCTGGCGCGGCCAGCTCTACGACGAGGGCCGTTACCTCTGGCACGGCAAGTTCTCCGAAGCGCGCTTCCAAAAGCTTTGCCTTGCAGAATACGCCGAGGTGTTCAAGACCGTTTGCGTTGATGCGGCTTATTACAAATTTCCTGACAACCGGTACCTGGAAGGGCTGGTGAGCGCGGTGCCGGAAGATTTCCTGTTCGCGTTCAAAGTCACCGACGAGGTCACGATCAAAAAATTCAGCAATCTGCCGCGCTTCGGTCTCAGAGCAGGCAAGCCCAACGAGAATTTCTTGAACGCCGACTTGTTCGCCTCTGGATTTCTCAAGCCGTGTGAACCGTTCAGAAAGTTCGTCGGCCTTCTCATCTTCGAGTTCTCGAGGTTCTACTCCAGCGATTATCAACATGGCCGGGACTTCCTGGCGGACCTGGGCGCGTTTCTTGGCCGGTTGCCCACAGGCTGGCCGTATGGCGTTGAGATCCGGAACAAAAATTTCCTGCACGCCGACTACTTCGCTACCCTTAATCAACATGGTGTCGCGCACGTTTTCAATTCCTGGGCCCAGATGCCAACGCCAAGAGAACAATTGAGCCTGGCCGGCAGCCGCACCAATCCCGATCTCTGTGCCGCCCGTTTCCTGCTCAAACCGGGGCGAAAATACCAAGAAGCGGTCAATCTCTTTGAGCCCTACGACACAATCAAAGACCCAAACCCCGAGGCCCGCGCTGCGGGCGCAACGCTTATCCAGGAAGGCGTTGAAGCCGGCCCGAATAGGAAAACCCTCATCTACGTCAACAATCGGCTTGAAGGCAATGCGCTGGGAACCATCGCCGCCATGGCGGACCAGGCGCGCGCTGGTTCCGATTAGGCCACGTCAATCAATACCATTTACAAGCAAGGCACAGCCTGACCCAAGATTTGGGGGGAACGGGCGGATCCGCTCTCAGCGCAAAGCAGCATGCGCATGGCGTCCTGCACTTTGCTCCTCGCGCCTGCCGCTTTCCGCTTTGCTTCTTCGTTTCCTTCGTTTCAGAGCTCTTCTGTAAGATTCTTCAGAGTTGATTCAATCTGCTATCAATCCGGAATGATTAACTCTCACCACTTGGATTCCTGGCAAGTTGAGTCTGCGCGGTCTCGATCAATTGTTTGATCCGCAACGCATCGCCCTTGCTATGGCCGTGACTGGCCAGCGGATCGGACCCGCCCGATGACTCAATCAAAATATCCGACCAAATCAGGCCCGTCTTAATATGCACGGAGGCGACTTTGCTGAGGCTGATGCTTATTTCGTCCATGCGAAACCAGCTGCGTTTGCGGCGGCTCACAGATTTGTCGCTGACTTCGATGTATGTGGGGAACAGCCGATTACCTCGAGTCCAGCGACTGCTTCGAAAAATCTCGGTTGGCATGACGATGGTGAGCCGTTTCGGCCAGTGAGATTCCGTGATTGGAACAACGAAGTCAAACCGGAAACTTTTTATTCGACGCTGACTTTCCAGTTCCTGCCCTCCCAGCGCTGATCGTCTTTCCAGAACAGCGTAAAATCGATCACCGAACCCACAGGCCACTTCTCGGTTGGCAAATCTCCGAACCATAAATTAAGCGCGCGGTTATTCGTCAAGGAAGACTTATTGGTGCTTGCCCAGTGGTCGGTTGACCAGACGACGGTCGCTTCTGCCGCAAGGATGATGCGTAAGATTTTTCCGCGCGGGATGCGGCGAAGCGGATGGCGCAGGCTCCAGATTTCGTGCCGGCTCTTCAGCGGCTCGGCCACGTAGCGCCGGAACGCCGGCTCGACTCGATCGAAACAGACGCCGTCATGAAGGCTGCGCACCAGGGAAACGTATTCGGCATGGGACCAGCACAAGGGCATCGCCGCGCCGGTTGGCTGGCCGTGTTTCATGGTCCCATTGGCCAGGTTAGCGGCGTCCCAAAGTTGTTCGCTGATCATCCCGCCTTCGTTGGCGAACTGCTCCATCGCCTTAATGAACGGCATCGGATCGCGCCCGGCCGCCAACTCGAAATGGCCGCGCTCGCCGGTCAAAATCGGCCAGGCGCGGCCAACGCCAGTGCCGTCGAAAGCGGCTCCGTCGTCCTTTTGGCCGTAGCCGTCATGATTGTAGCGGCGCCAGCAAGGGCCTTGGGGCAGATCGCGCTTTAGCACGCGATCGATGACTACCAGCGAATCGCGCACGATGGGATCGTTGGCCGCCCGAATGCCAAGCCGCACCAGGTGCAGAAAATCGCCGCCGACAACGTTGCGCGCCGGATGCAGGCCGCCGCCATTGGCGATCTGGAGCATGGTGGTGTTAGGATCGGCGTGTGGATCGGGCGTCTGCGCATCCGTCGGATTGATGCGGATGTAGTGGCGGGCAACACCTTCGACCAATTCGCCCTGCGTCGTCACCATCCATTCTTCGAGGTGTGCTGCCAGCCAGTCGGCGTAGGCCAAAATGATCTCCGTCGCGCTGGTCTCGCCGCGTAGCTTGGCGAACTCGGCAGCGCAGACCAGGCTGGCGATGACCATAGCGAGCGTGGAGGGCGAATAGCCGGCGTTTTCCTCCCAGCGCTCCTGTGCGGTCACAGGCCCTTGCAAGATTAGATAGGCCGCCGCTCGGGAAATCATCACCCACGGATCAAACAGGCCCGGCGCGGTGCGCTCGACGCGCAAACGCCAAGCCAGCAGGATTGGGGCCGCCACTTCATCGAGCTGCCCGCAAAGGCGTCCCGACCTGGCCCGACGCCAACAGCGCGGTCGCGCTCTGCGCCAGGTCGCGGGTCCAAACCAAATGATAACCGCCCAGGTCGTTGTCGCCCTTGGTTTCGCCCCATGGAATGCTCATTGAGGCGATAAGCGCGCCCTGAAAAACCTTGTCTTCATGCGCCAGTAACACGCAACGGCTCAGCCGATAGATCCCGCCCCCGTCGCAGGTATGTTGGCTGTAATCATGCTCCGGATTTACCACCGTCCGATGCCACTGCCTGACATAGGCTTCGCGCTGCGAATCAAACGGCTCGGCCAGAGATTGCAGCAGCTTGGCGGCAGTGCTCTGGTAACTCTGGCCCAGGGCTATTGCCACCGTAAATCCCTCGCCGATGTGCGGATCGATTTCACCAGTCAGCGCGATGTTTCCGTTCTCGGCCGCACAGAATTCCCAATCCATTTTGAGGTTGCTCATCAAGTCCTGCCAGCCGTCGCTCGCGCCGACGTAGCCAACCGAGCGCCGTGAGAAACCGGCGCTGCATCCCATGATCAAGTGGACCTCTCCACGCTGGGCATGGAGGAGCTTGCTGGCGCCGTTTTCTGAGCACCACCCCGAATTGCCCTCTCCGTGACGGGCGATATGCGGGGCCAGCAATGCGTAAAGGCGCAACTTACCGCCCAGTGAACTATCGACACCTTCGACCTTGGTGTGGACCATTAACACCGACCGATGCGGATCGGTGAGCACCTCCTTAACGATCCGGTAACGGCCATTGGGCTCGGAATTCGTCAGACGGTACAGAGGGCAGTCGCGCTCCGGGTACTCAATCCGATGCTCCAGATCACGCTTCTCCTCGTGGCAAAAAGTCTCGCCATCGGTGATGAGAAACTGAAAATCCCTCGTGTTCGGCTGATCTACGCGCGGGTAGTAAATCTCGTTGACGATGCCGTGGCTCAGTGTGAACCAGACCCGGCAACTGGTATGATAGGCCGTGCCCAAGCCCTCCTTGGCGCTGGATGTCCAGTGTGGCTCAATGCCGGGCCCGCCGAAAGCTACTGTGCTATGAGGTTCGTTCATTCCAGACTAGGCCAGGAAGCTTGCGAGAGCGTCATCCTCTCGTCAACGAAACTTGTTTCATCGTGTCCTGGATGTTCCGCACAACGTGTGCGCGCCTGCGCAAACTGGCAGCCAGTTGTTCCGCAAATAGAAGTACGCTTTGCAGGGTGTGGCGCCACTCATGCAGATGGCACCCCAAGAGCGGGCGATGTGCTTTCGGGCAGATCGAGCCTCTGCGAGCGACAGTCGTGAGGATTGGTACCGGTGTGGCGCTTCAGCCAGACCATCAAAATCGCAATGTCCGCCGGTGAGACGCCGGATATCCGCGACGCCTGCCCTAACGTGGCTGGCCGAATCTTCGCCAGCTTTTGACGGGCTTCACTGCGCAAGCTTGGCACGCCGGCATAATCGAACGAGCTCGGAATCTCCTTGCCTTCCAAGCTCCTGAACTTCTGGATCTCCACCTGCTGACGGTCAATGTAGCCAGCATATTTAGCGACGATCTCGACCTCCTGAATTACTTCTGCCGACAAGGCATCGTCGCGACTCGGCAAGTCGCAGTAGCTTACCTTAGGCCGACGAAGAAGTTCAACCAAAGTATCTGAACCACAACGGGTTATATATAGCCTTGCCAGTTCGGTTTCTATGGCCTCCCGTTTCAGTTCAAACTTTCGATAGTTGCGTGATGGCAACAGACCGATTTCATAACCGATTCTTGAGAGTCGGCCATCAGCATTGTCTTGGCGTAACGACAGGCGATACTCGGCTCGTGAGGTGAACATCCTGTAAGGCTCGACTGTCCCCTTGGTAATGAGATCATCTATCAAAACTCCCAGATAGGCTTGGTCGCGCCCGAGGACAATCGGTCCCAGGTTCCGCGTTCGTCGGGTGGCGTTGATACCAGCTATAAGTCCTTGAGCAGCAGCCTCTTCGTAACCGGATGTTCCATTTATTTGGCCAGCTAAGTATAGGTTTCGACACGCCTTGGTTTCGAGCGACGGCTGTAATTGGGTCGGGAAGGCAAAGTCATACTCGACTGCATAGGCCGGCCGGAGGATTTCGGCGTTCTCACAACCAATGATGGTTCTGACCAAATCGTATTGAACCTCGAACGGCAGACAGGTGGAGAAGCCGTTTACATAGATCTCGTCGGTGGCGACGCCTTCGGGTTCGAGGAAAATTTGTTGTCGTTCCTTTTCGGGGAATTTTACAATTTTGTCTTCAATGGATGGGCAATAGCGTGGTCCAATGCCTTGGATGACGCCAGAGTACATCGGGGATTTGTGCAGATTCGCCCGAATGATATTAGCGGTTGCCTGCGTAGTGTAAGTTATGTGGCAGGGCAACTGACCATTGATCGAAGCCAGAATCGAGCCCGGAGGATACGGAATGTAATCCGTGGGTCGCTGCGACGGCGCGACAGTGGAAGGAGCGCCTGATGCGTGTACCGGTTCGGAATGTTCCACGTGGAACAAATTTCTATTAGGCATCACTCGTTCACTACACGGCTCCGCTACTCCCTGGCTGCTTTGTTCCACGTGGAACAAATCGTCTTTCCAATGCGTAAAGTAAGGCACCGGCTCGTCGCCCGACTGCAGCTCCATCCTGGAAAAATCAATAGACCGTCGCAAGAGGCGAGGAGGGGTACCCGTTTTGAGGCGGCCAAGCTCCAACCCGAGCTGACGCAAAGATCCTGAAAGCCCCATCGCTGCAGACTCGCCTGCTCTGCCACCTGATTGTTGGTTGGTTCCGATGTGCATTAGGCCCATCAAGAAAGTTCCCGTGGTAACAACAACAGTCCTGGCGTGGTACTGGACTTCTAATGTGGTTTCAACGCCATGGACCTCTTGATCGCTGTGGAGGAGTTTGGACGTCTGGCCTTGCCTGAGGTCCAAGTTAGGCTCCCGTTCGCAAATCCACTTGAGCCGGAACTGGTAGGCCTTCTTATCGCATTGCGCACGCGGTGCCCAAACAGCAGGCCCTTTCTTGGTGTTCAGCATCCGGAACTGGAGGCCAGTCATGTCCGTCGCCTTACCCATCTCACCACCGAGCGCGTCAATCTCACGGACCAAATGACCTTTGGCCAATCCACCGATGGCTGGATTGCAGGACATTTGGCCGACCGTATCGGCATTGATGGTCAGCAACAGCGTCTGGCAACCCATCCTTGCGGAGGCTAAGGCTGCTTCAATCCCAGCGTGGCCCGCGCCGACGACGATCACGTCGTACTTCTTTGGATATATAAACATTTAATGATAAACAACTTACAACCAATCAGCTACGTTCAACCAGTGGTTTCCTAGCGGGCATGAGCCAGGCGATTAGACCAACCAGCATCGCCGAGATGATTGCGTTTGCCAAGCCCATTTGAATTAGAAAACCCAAAGGTGGAGTTTCCGATCCGCGGGTCATCCGCCCCGCGTGTTGGAAGACTTGGGAGAACTCCCACGCGTGGTAAACGCCAAGTGACGCAACAGCCGTGACCAGGAAGCGTCGCCGGGATTGGAAAAGGAACCGCAACGCTGAGACAGCCCGATCCATACGCCCTTGTGCAAATAGGGCTAACAGGCAAATTAACGGCACGAACCGGAACAGCGCGCCAAATATCCCATCGTGGAGCACGTGTTCCACCATCCACTGAGGGCGAAAAGGCACATAGAAGAGCACCCAATCAGGCAAAAAGAAATTATCGGCAAAGATGTTGGTAATCCCGGTGCGGACTCTTTCCAACAAGTAAATTGGCACTCCCGACCACAAGCGCATTGCGCAAATACCGATGGCCAGCCAAAACACCCGCTCCCGCCAGACTCTAGCTGGGTCCGCTTTGGCAAACTCTTCGGCAAGCTTTTGTGGATGGCCGACACGGCGGCACGCCAGCCAGAAGGAGTCTTCGTCATTCAAACCGCGCTGACGCAGGCCGGCGACGGAGTCGCGCAGGTGCGTTTCCAGTTCGCGCTGCTCTTCGGGTGTCAGGCCAGGCTGCGCGGCCAGTTCTTCTCGCCACCCTTGAATGGCGTTACCTAGATCGAAACGGGTTCGAGTTTCCATAATTTACAGAATGTGTTGTGGACTTTCAGCCATTGCTGCCGCTCGCCTTTAAGGGTTTTGCGGCCTTTCGAGGTGAGAATGTAGTACTTGCGCTCCCGCCCCGTGTCGGCTTCCTTCCATTGAGAGGCAATCAGACCATCGCGCTCCAGCCGGTGCAACACCGGGTAGAGCATTCCGTCGCTCCACTCGATATTGCCGCCCGAAAGCTCTCGCACCTTCTGGATGATTTCATAACCGTAACTCTCGCCCTCCGCAATGATGGACAGCACCATCGGCTTCGAGGACGCGGCGACAAGATCTTTCGCAAGCATGACAGTTCTATACATTGAGCATCAAGGTATGTCAACTGGAAAAATGTGGCCCCTTGCTCCGCCGGATATACTTGAACCGACACGTGGTGGAGTTTACCACGATTTCAAAAGATAAGGGCCAACAGAATCATGGCAGGACAGGATCATAAAACTCAAAGGAGGAGGACTCAAACCGCAAAGCGGGAAGCGTAGAGCGCGAAGCGCCTTCGGTACTGCGCCCTGCGCTTTGCGCCTTGCGCCCCGCGATGCCCGTAACTTGGAGGTTATCAGCAGACCCAACACACATGGTTGTGTCCTGCCATGATGTTGTCATTTACTCATCATTGCAGAGCGGGACGAAGCCACCTGCAGCGCTTCCTGCATCTCACGCGATTAAACGTCATTGATGATAGTCACATCATTCCACAATCGCATGGTTGCATGGCAGCATGAGTTACCTGGTTCGATGATGACCGGAAACTTTAGTGGTAACTGTTCTGGCAGCGGCCGGCGCGAGTCGGGGCAACTATGCACCAGCAGCCAGATCAGCGCAGACTGACGTCGGCTGACGTCGGCGGCTGCGCCATCGGGGGTCAACCCGCCCGGCTACCTAAACAGTTACCTTTAGCGTTTCTTCAGCGTTGCCCGGTCTTGCGAAGCATTTCCAGGACGCAGTAATCTCAGCGTGATTTGCGGCAGATTTTTGGAAATCTTCTGCTTGACGCGCTCTCGGGGCGCGTCATATTGGACGATAATGAAGCGTTCCAACAATCAACTTGAGGAGACAACTATGCATTTCTTGCAGCGCTACACATGCTACGCGGCCCTCATCGGCTTTGGGGCCGCAAATGGGCTTTATGGCCAGGTGAGTAGTATCAATTCAGCCGTCGTGCAACCGCGTGTTTTCAACGATGTCCCCGGGGCGACGCTCACCGTCGTGACCAACTATCCATCGAGCATCTCGTTTAATGAGCAAGGAGTCAGCGCGGCGAGTGGATTCGCCAACCGAGATGCCTGGAAATTCTCCAGTACTTCGGGAGCGAGCGCCTACCAATTCCAGAACAATGACTACTTCAGCGTGATGATGACGCTGACGTTGACAGGCAGCCCGATCAGCCCGCGCAAGGAAGCCGGGTTTCTATTAAGCACTGCTTCCCACGGCGATTTACAGTTCATCGTCAATACGGATGGCCATGAGGTCGTGCAGTTCGGAGGGGTCGGGTTTTACTCGTTTAACGTATCCAACGGCATTCTCTACAATTCAGGCGATACGATTCGGCTGGGGATGACCTATTTCCTCGACGCGAACGGTAAGAATGCATTTATCTTTTCGGCCAATGGCGTTGACAGCCCGGTCGATGAGTTCGCTACTGTCGGTGACGGCATAGGCAACGGCAGCACGCTCGGAGGCTATTTCCAGATTGTGAATGACAGCGCGAATGCCGCCAACGCCGGCAGCGCGCTGTTCCAGAATATCAGTATCTCGGGGGTGGTTCCCGAACCCTCCACATTCGCGCTGCTGAGCCTGGGCATCGTGCCCATGGGACTACTGCTGCGCCGCCGCTGCCGCGGCTGAGTGTCCACAATCCAAGGCGCTCAAGTGGGGTGCCTCGCGAAAGACCAGCGTGCCCATGGACGAGCGCCAGCGCGGGAGCGCAACGTTCACGCCCGTTCACACCACATGAAGGCATGAATGCGGTGGCTTACTCAGTCAATCCAGAAACGCGCAGGCGCAAGGGAAGACTGAAGCAGCCTGAGCGCCGCATTCGGCGCCGGCAACAGTGTCAGTAAGGTACACAGGTGCGGTCAAGGAGCCACCGGTAATCGGCGAGGCCGTTGGGCCCCAAAGCCGGCCAGCCGACGTACATGGTGAGTATCCTCGGCTTGGTGCCGGCGCCTATCCATTTGTGGATTTCTGAATGCCCATCGGCGAAGGAAATGCCGCAGGCGCCGTTGTGATAGGAAGCTGGAACATCACCCCAGGTATCGCTGGTGCTCATAAGGCCCGGGTTATTCAGGAAATACCCATCGTTAATCGAATCCGGGTGTTCGTCAATGACCACCCAATAGGCCGCGGGTCTAGTGACTTGAGAGAGCTTGGTCCACTGGCGGTAAGAGGAAAAGAAGTGATTCCTGCCACTCCAAGTCGGGTCAGTCCTGTTGAGCAGTGTGTAAATGCCGAAGTAGGCGTTCATGGAAAGACTGCGGAGGCGACCGGTCCACCCTTGGATCTTTTGCACATTGGACAAGTAAGAGTCGGCGGGGCACTTATAGACACCAACGTTTCCAGCCAGGTAGGGGTTCAGCAGCCCGTTCTTGATCAGGGTAACGTTTGTGTTCATCGGGTCGGTGCTCCAATCCATGTTATCATTGACCCAGTTGGCATACTGGCCGTTGGCGACCGTCTGCTGTGTCTCGGTTACGCCGAAGTTGTTCAGGACCTTGTCCCCGTTGTCATCCGGATAAACCCGCCAGGCCAGCATGAGCTGTTTGGTATTGTTCAGGCACATAATCCCTTGGGCCTTGGTCTTGGCCTTGCTCAGAACGGGGAGCAGCAGCGAGGCCAGGATGGCGATGATGGCGATGACCACCAGAAGCTCGATCAACGTGAAAGCCCGCGTGGGCGCTCTCGGGTCTTTTCGGAAGTGTGTGTCCAGCTTGCCGCGAGGTGAAACGGATAGGAGAACTATAAGCTTTGTTTTCATTGAGCGGATCCCGATTATGGAGCGACGACCTTATAGAACCGTTTGGGGCCGGTCGCGGGGTCGCTCCTGGATTTGACCGTGCCGTCACCGGGCACGGAGGTCAGCAGGTTCCAGGTGCCAGAGGTCAAATCGTCCCGCCAGAGGACCCTGTAGGTCACGCCAACTAGCGTAGGGAAGGAGAGCACGATGTTGCCGCCTGAGCGGGCGGCGGTGAGGGTGATGCCGGAGGATGGAATCAGCATGAAGTAGTTCGGATAGCAGAGACCGGTAGTAGTCGTGATGCGCAGGGTGCTGACGCCGCCCAGGTTCACTGCGACGGGCGTAGTCAGACCACTATCAGTCAAGGGCACCCAAGCGTAGGTGTGATTATTCTGCCCGACAGCACTCCAGGTGCCGAGGCGTTTTGTCACCTGATTGATGGTGCCGGCGCCGCTGACAACCTGGTCCAGATACATCGAGAAGAGGCCGAGGCCGGCGGAACGAACATAGACATTGAAACTGCCCGTTGGATAAGAACGAGTGTAATTGGCCCAGTCCGACGCTCCAAACCAATCCAACTGATAATCATTTCCGCCCACAGTGACGAACCTCTCCCGCGCCTCAACCAAATAATTTTGAACGAGGCTCTCCGGAATGCCGTCAGTACGATAGGGGAACATCTCGCCGCCTTCAGTTTGATGTTGGAAGTCAATGTTGGTGGTCGCTCCGAATCCGTTATATGCGTCGGGTGTCCAAGGACTGAAATACTGTCCGCCGTCATAGTCGAAATCCTCTGTTTCAACCATATAATTATCCTGGCTGAACGTATCGAATTGATTGGTCACGCTGATGCCGTGGCCGAGGGAATTGGTGACGGTGATAATTGCCGTGTGAATGGCGTTAAGCTGCACCGTGGGATAGACGACGCTCTTAGTTGAGGCCGAGCCAGTGATAATCAGGCTCGAGGAAACGTCGCTGCCGTCCAGGCATAGCCGGATGCCATCGGCAGGAAAAGTTGCCCCTGCGGAAGTCACTGTGAAACTTAAGGCGTTGGTGTACTCGAACGGGCGCGCGCTCGTGGGATAAACATTGTCAAGTTGAGGCAAGTCGATCTGGCCGGCGACCAACGCGAAGAAGTTCGGCAGGAGGTTACCGCCGCTGGTGACGCGCAAGGTGGCTTTGCCGTTGAGAGTCACTATTGCGAGGTGGCCTTTGGTGTCCCTCAGATAGACGTTGTCAAAAGCGGTCCAGCCACGGCCATTGGCTATCATGAAAGTGCCCAAGTCCGTGGTAGTCGTGTCGGGGTTGACGGTGCTCAGCGTAAGAGTGCCGGAGAGACCTATGTCGGTTGCCAGACGAGCGATCGCCCAATAGGTGCCGTTAGACCAGTCACGCGTGTAATTGACCCACTCGCCGCCTATGAACGGGTTGATTTCGTAATCAGTCCTGCCCGCAGCAACCAGGTCTTTGCGCAAGTAGTCCCCCGAGACGCCAGTATTTATGAGGTCATCCGGGCGATACAAATGGTCGCCGGGGGCACCCAGGCTATGCTCATCCACACCTTCCACGCCCACCTTGCCGAAGTAACAGTTGGGATCGCCGCTGGCGCTGCAGAGGTCTGGATGATTGAGGTACATTCCGTTCGTGTAGTCAAAATCCTCGGCTTCCCAAAGATACACCACAGGGGGAATGCCGACCCAGGTAGTTTCGAAGTAAGTGTTTGCGCTGGCGGTGAAACCAAAGGCGTCGGTGACGGTAATAGAGGCGGTGTAAGTCAGGTTGGATTGGAGTCCGTGATAGGCGACATTTTTGTTCGAAGCAGAACCGCTGATCGCCAGGCTGCGGGCGACATCCAGGCCATTCAGCACCAGGCGAATGCCGCTATTGTTGATGGTAAAGCCGCTGGGCGAACTCGCGTTGAAGGTAAGGCCGTCACTGGGGTTGACGAAAATCATGTTCAACGGGAAAAGGTTGTTGATCACCGGTGGCAGCGGGCCACTGACCTGGTCCAGAACCGCATCGTCGAGATAAGACGATCCACCCTCGTTGCCGGCCTGACTATAGGCATAGCGGTAACGGACCATCGTTGTGCCGACCGGCGCGACCAACTGGCTGACCGATCCGGTCACGGCGTAGGTCGTGAAGTACGGGTCCCCGGAAGGCACCACAGCGGACACGTCGCAAGCGTTGGTTACCTGGTATTGGAACCAGGCGTCTGTGCCGACGCTGGTGGCGAAATTATCCGTCTTGTAAAGGGCGAGAACATTACTGCTGGCGCCCAGGAAGGAGACTTCAACCCAGACAAGGCAATCCGCTCCCATCGTGTCGCCGCTGGAGGTGTAGAACCAACCGCTGGCCTGGTAGGTCGATCCCGGAGCGCTGCTGAAGTCCTGGTAGATACCCGCGACGTTGGTAACGGCAGGATTGTAGAGGGCGCCCCACTCCTTCCAATAGTAGGATCCCGAATGTGGGATGCCAGTTTTGCTTTCGACCCAGTAGTCGCCGAAATAACCTGGAGGCGTCGGGGGCGAAAAATAGGTCCAGCCAACCGGCAGGACGTGGCCACTATTGGTCTCGAAACCTGGGTTAACCAGCAGATTGCCGGCCCGGGCGGAGCTGGGGGCCAGCACCAAGACGGTGGCAAGGGCCAGGAACGGAAAGAAAGCCCCGGTTTGCCTTGAACTGATCCGGTTTGGGTTCCGGGAGAACTGACAGTTTTCCGGTGCGGAGTGGATGAAGCTTTTCATACGCCGACATGTTTCTGGTCATGCCTTTTGCTGATACGAGGTTCGGTCAGTACGATCCCATACCAGGCCGGATTGTCAACATGCTTTATGCTTTCGCATTGAATTCACCAACTCCGGTGTGGTATGCTGAGTTCCAGATCGCCTGATTGGATATGAAACAACCTCCGGTTTTCCAAATTCTCTTTCTGGCGGCCACTGTTCCCACTGCGTTCGGCATCCAAGCCCCAACGGGCCTGGTGAGCCGGACGGGGGATCAAAGCGTCGTTTTACATTGGGACAGAAATAAGGAAACCAACTTATCGGGCTATCGCGTGTACCGTTCGATCACCAACGGCCCATTCGTGCTGCTGAATACCACCCTGCTCACCTCGCCTGGTTTTTGCGATCTTGATGTCAACAAGGTCATCAACGGACAAACGAACTTATACCAGGTCACCGCAGTGACGACCAGCTCGCAGGAAAGTCTGCCGTCCTCATCGCTGGCGGCAGTTCCACATCCTTTTGCCAACGACGATGAATTCCTCGATTATGTGCAACAGACCAGTTTCGATTACTTTTGGTATTTGGCCAACCCGGCCAATGGCCTGGTGCCGGACCGTAGCGCAGCCGGCTCAGTCGCCAGCATTGCCGCGGTCGGATTTGGGCTGACGGCAATCGGCATTGGAATTGACCATGGCTGGATCTTGCGGACGCAAGGCGTGGCGCGGGTGCTGACGACCTTGAACACCTTTCTCCAGGGACCCCAAGGCACCAATGCCTCAGGCATCATCGGATATAACGGTTGGTTCTACCATTTTCTGGATATCAACACCGCGTTGCGGTCCGGCGCGGAACTTTCTTCGATTGATACGGCTCTGCTGCTGGCCGGAATACTTTACGCCAAACAGTATTTCGATGGGACAAACGCCGATGAAATAACCATTCGGACCCGGTCGGATGCGATCTATAACCGGGTGGATTGGAATTGGATGGCCCGGGGGACCAACGTTTTGTCAATGGGCTGGTTCCCCGGCAGCGGCGTCGGCAGCGGCTTCCTTCCGGGCAACTGGATTGGCTATGATGAAGGGATGATTCTCTACTGCCTCGGCTTGGGCGCCGCGACCAATCCTTTGCCCGCTTCGGCATGGAACCGGTGGACCAGCGGCTACACCTGGGCGACGAATTACGGGCTGGCCTTCATCCCGTTTCCGCCGTTGTTTGGGCACCAATACTCCCATTGCTGGATTGACTTCCGCCATACTGCGGATGCGTACATGAACAGCCACAACAGCACGTATTTCG
>WNGL01013631.1_pt1 | contig 17823 bp, 15 predicted proteins | sample 5400591 | NCBI WGS metagenome assembly WNGL01 (sample SAMN13153377, study PRJNA577476) | soil metagenome | isolation source: 80 cm soil or saprolite under Garry oak tree replicate 1 | place: USA:California | collected 2016-06-15 | reverse complement strand
GTCTTGCCGTCGTTGCTCAACTGCACGCCGTCGGTAAACGCCTTGCTGAGCGCCTCGGCCTTGGCCTTCGCCTTCGCGACGTCTTCCTTGGACATCGGCGCGCCGCCGGCGCCGGCGCCCGGCGCCAGCTTGAAGTCGACCGTCGTCATGTCGAGGCTGATGTGCGCGTCGTGCGTTTGTGACAGATCACCCTTGGACGCTGTGATCTTGTACGCTCCCGACGGGAGCCCGACCTGCATGTATTCGCCGCGTTTGTTCGACTTCGTCTCGAGCGGCTTACCGCCCTTGTCGACGCTTTGAATCGAGATCTTCGCCCCCTCGACAGGATTGCCCTGCGCATCGAGGACCTTGCCTTTGACCTGTCCGGTCTGGGCCGACGCGGGCAGCGCGATGCACACCAGGCCAAGAGCCAGGGCCGCAGTCGCGAAGGACCGGCGAATGGTGGCGCCCGTCATGGAACCCTCCAGTGAAAGCCTTATCTTACTACCGCTGCCGACTGACATTCGTAATCAGGTACTCTCGCACGGGTCCTCGCGCGCTCGCGCGTGAGTTGATCGCCCGCCGCGCCGCCACCGTCCTCGCGCGCAGGCCCGCCGACCGGACGCCTGTGTGCTCCGCATACAGATGCCGGATTTCCGGCGCGGCCGAATTGCTGAGCAGCACCGACGCGCCCCGCGAGGCCAGGGCGATGACCGTCCGCTGCAGCGCCTGCTGCCGGCCGGCGTCGAATCCGGCTGCGGTGTACGCGGTGAACCGCGAGGTGTGGCTGAACGGCGCGTACGGCGGATCGAGATAGACGAAATCGCCCGCGCCGCGGCGTTCACGCGGAAGAGGCCGTTGTATCCGGTTCGATTGAGAAAAATGAGCATCGCCGCGCCCGGCCCATTTCAAGATCGGCCGTACAGATCTCAGGCATCGAAGAAGTTATCGAGCGATGCGAGATCGTGCGTGACAGGCGCCGGCGGCAGCGACGCCAGGAACCGCCGTCCGTACCCCATCGTCCGCAGGCGCGGATCGAGGATGGCCAGGACGCCGCGGTCGGTGCGGTGGCGAATCAAGCGGCCGAGCCCCTGCTGGAGCGCCAGGATGGCGAGCGGAATCTGGTACTCGGCGAAGGCGTTCCCGCCGTCCGCGTTGATCGCCTCGATGCGCGCGGAGGTGATGGGATCACCTGGTGACACGAACGGCAGCTTGTCGATGATCACGCAGCTCAACGCCTCGCCGACGACGTCGACGCCCTGCCAGAAGCTGGAGGTGGCGAAGAGCACCGAATGCGGCGTGGACCTGAACTCGCGCAGCAGCGCCGATCTCGGCGCGGTGCCCTGGACGAGGATCGGATAGGTCAGTTCCGAGGCGGCGAGCTGGTGGATCTGCCGGAGATTCGCATAGCTGGTGAAGAGGACGAACGCGCGGCCGCGCGTGCGCCGCAGGATCTCGACGACCTCGCGGCCGGCGGCGGCCACGAACTGCGGCGATCGCGGATCGGGCATCTTCTTCGGCAGATAGAGAATCGCCTGCCGGGTGAAATCGAACTCGGACGGCAGCCGGGCCTCGAAGGCCTTGCGCACGCCCAGGCGTCCGCGTACGTAATCGAACCGGCCGTCGACGGTGAGGGTGGCCGACGTCAGTACGGTTGCCGTCATGCGGTCGAGCAGCATCTCGCGGATGATCTCGGACACGTCGATGGGCGACGCGCGAAGAAAAACGCCCCGGCCGCGGACGTCGAGGTAATACACATGGCCCGGATCATCGGCGCGTGTGAGAAACCTGAGGTCCTCGCGCAGCTCGGCGGCGCGGTGCCCGAGCGCGATCAGATCTTCGGGCGCATCCTTCGTCAGCGCAATCGTCGCCTCCACCGCCTCGAGCGCGCGGACCAGCATGGCGGCGTCGGACGCCGCACGCTCGAGCTGCGCCGCCTTCACGCGCACGCGACTCTCGGAGCCGAAACTGGAATCGAACCGCAGCATCTGCAGCGTCCCGAAGAATCTCCGCGCGCCGTCGCGCACGTGATCGATCTCCGAGCGCAGCGCCTCGGCGTTGTCCGGGTCCGGCACCTGGTCCGCTGCAATCGCGCGGTCCACATCGCGCGTGAAATCGTCGAAGCGGTAGTTGCTGACGGCGCGGCCGAAATACTGTGTCGCAACATCCTCGAGCTGGTGTGCCTCGTCGACGATCGCGTACCTGCAGGGAGGAATGACCTCGCCGAACGCACTCTGGCGGACCGACGCATCGGCGCACAGCAGGTGGTGGTTGACGATCACGATGTCGGATTCCGCGGCGCGCTGGCGCATGCGCGTCACGAAACAGTCGTTGAACCGCGGGCACTCCGCGCCGATGCAATTCTCGCTCGTGGCCGCGATGTCGGGCCAGAACGGCAGGTCTTCCGGCAGGTCCTCCATTTCCGCGCGGTCACCCGTCTCCGTCAGCCGCGACCACTCGTCGATCGCTTCGATGGCCAGGCTGTCTTCGCGCGAATGGATCGCGGCGCCGTCCTTGAACGAGTCGAACCGATGCAGGCAGAGATAGTTGCCGCGTCCCTTCATGTAGGCCGCGGTGAAGGGAATCCCGAGCGTCTGCTTCAGGACGGGAAGATCCTTGAAAAAGATCTGTTCCTGGAGGTTCTTGGTGCCCGTGGAGATGAGCACACGCTGGCGGCTGAGGATTGCGGGGACGAGATAGGCGAGTGTCTTGCCGGTCCCGGTGCCTGCCTCTGCCAGGAGCACGCCGCCGTCGGCGAATACGTCGGACACGGCCGCCGCCATCTCGAGCTGCGCCGGGCGTGCCTCGAATCCGTCAAGCGCGGCCGACAGCGGTCCACTTGGCGCGAACACCGCGTCAACCGACGTTTGCAGGGTCGACCTTGGCGGTCCGCCCGCGTCTATGCCTCGGGGTACAGCGGGAACTTCCGGCACAGGGCCTCGACGTCCACCTTCACTCGTCCCAGCGCCGCCTCGTCGTCCGGAGACGCGAGGACTCGCGCGATCAATTCGGCGATGCGATCCATTTCCGTCTCGCGCATGCCACGGCTGGTGATCGCCGGCGTACCCACGCGGATGCCGCTCGCCACCATCGGCGGGTTCTGATCGAACGGGATCGCATTCTTGTTGACGGTGATGCCGGCCTTGCCGAGCGCCGCCTCTGCAAGCTTTCCGGTGATCCCTTTCGAGAAGACGTCGACGAGCATCAGATGCGTGTCGGTGCCGCGGCTGACCAGGCGGAAACCCGCCGCCGACAGTCCGTCGGCCAGCCGCTTCGCGTTGGCGACAATCTGTTTCTGGTAATCGGCAAAGCCGGGTTCCAGCGCCTCTCTGAAGCACACGGCCTTCGCCGCGATGATGTGCATCAGCGGGCCCCCCTGGATGCCCGGAAACACGGTGCGATCGAGGTCCTTCGCATACGGCGCGCGGCACAGGACCATCCCGCCTCTCGGTCCCCGCAGCGTCTTATGCGTCGTCGTCGTCACGAAATCGGAATGCGGGATGGGGCTCGGATGGACCTTCGCCGCGACCAGACCGGCGATGTGCGCCATGTCGGTGACGACGGGAGCGCCGATCGCCTTGCCGACCGCGCCGATCCGTGCGAAGTCGATGATGCGAGGGTACGCGCTGGCGCCGACCATGATCATCTTCGGCTTGTGTTCGTGCGCGAGCCGCTCCAGCTCGTCGTAGTCGATGCGCTCGTCGTCTTTGCGGACGCCGTAGGGGACGATCGTATAGAGCTTGCCGGAAAAATTGAGCGGATGGCCGTGCGTCAGATGGCCGCCATGCGCCAGGTTCATGCCGAGCACCGTGTCGCCCGGCTTGAGCAGTGTGAAGTACACGGCCATGTTGGCCTGGGCGCCCGAGTGCGGCTGGACGTTCGCGTGCTCCGCGCCGAAAAGCTCCTTCGCGCGCGCGATCGCGAGCGACTCGGCGACATCGACGAACTCGCATCCGCCGTAGTAGCGCTTGCCTGGATAGCCTTCGGCGTACTTGTTCGTCATGACCGATCCAGCGGCTTCCAGGACGGCCTGGCTGACGAAGTTCTCGGAGGCGATCAGCTCCAGGCCGCTGTTCTGCCGGTGCAGCTCGTTCCTGATCGCCGCGGCGATCTCCGGGTCGGTCGCGCTCAGCGTGCGCCAGCGGGACGGTGTTTCAGTGCTCGATGCCATATTCTCCTTCAGGCCTGCTGTTCTATGTCCATCATCTGCTCGACCCGTCTCTGGTGGCGTCCGCCTTCGAATGCCGTGGCGAGCCACAGCGCGACGATTTCATCTGCGAGACCGAAGCCGACGACGCGTCCGCCGATGGCGAGGACGTTGGCGTCGTTGTGCTCGCGCGACGTGCGCGCGGTGTAGAGATCGTTGCAGAGCGCGGCGCGAATGCCGTGGATCTTGTTCGCGGTCATCTGCTCGCCCTGGCCGCTGCCGCCGATCACGATGCCGCGATTGGCTGCGCCGGAGGCGACCAGCCGCGCGACGTCCGCGCAGATCAGCGGATAGTCGGTCGGCGTCTCGTTGTGCGTCCCGCGATCGTCGACCTCGTGTCCCAGCCGGATCAACATGGCGATCACGTGCTGCTTCAGCGGAAATCCCGCGTGGTCGGCGCCGATCGCGACTCGCATAGAATGCGATTATACGATGCCCTCCGTCACCATCAGCCGTCATGGCGAAGATCGCGTGCGCGCGGGACATCCCTGGATCTACCGGAGCGACGTCGCGCAGCCCGACGCCACGGCCGGCGATCTCGTCGAGGTTACGGGTCCGCGCGGCCGTCCCGTCGGCTACGCGCTCTTCAGCGATCGATCGGAAATCACCCTGCGGATGGTGTCGTTCGGGCCCGAACCACCTCCGGCTGCCTTCATCCGTCAGCGTCTCGACGCGGCGATCCAGTACCGGACGTCATTGGCGCTCGACGCGACCGCCTGTCGGCTCGTTCATGGCGAGGCGGATCGAATCCCGTCGCTGATCGTCGATCGCTACGGCGACTATCTCGTGATCCAGGCGCTGTCGCAGGGGATCGACCGCCGTCTGGCCGAGATCGCCGCCACGCTCGTGGACCTTCTGCGTCCCGCGGGCATTCTTGCGCGGAACGACCCGCGCGTGCGGCAACTCGAAGGTCTGGAGCAGGCCGTCGAGGTGCTGCACGGGGACGTTCCCGAGCGCATCGAGGTGCGTGAGGGCGCCGTTCACTACCAGGTTGATCCCTGGCGCGGGCAAAAGACGGGCCTCTTTCTCGACCAGCGCGAGAACCGCGAGGCGGCGCGGCGCTACGCGCGCGGACGGCTGCTCGACGCCTTCAGCTACAACGGCGGCTTTGCGCTCGCGCTGGCGCCGAACTGCGCGTCGGTGCTCGCCATCGATATTTCGGAAGACGCCGTCACGCGGATTCGAGAGAACGCCGCGCGCAACCGGCTCGCGAACGTCGAGGCGCGCGCGATGAACGTCTTCGACGAGCTGCGCGAGCTCGAGCGCACCGGCGCCCGATTCGACACCATCGTGCTCGATCCGCCGGCGTTCGCGAAAAACAAGGCGTCGGTGGCCAAGGCCCTGTCGGGATACAAGGAAATCAACTTGCGCGCGCTGAAGCTGCTCGAGCCGGGCGGTTTTCTTCTCACCTGCAGCTGTTCCTATAACGTCACCGAGAGCATGTTCCTCGACGTCGTGGCCGAGGCGGCGGGCGACGCCCGCGCCGAAGTGTCGCTGGTGGAGAAACGAACCCAGGGGCGCGACCATCCCATCCTGATTAACGTCCCCGAGACGTATTACTTGAAGTGCCTGATTCTTCGAAAGCTGGCGTGAGGCAGGCCTGAAGGCCTGCGCTACACGTGTCGCGCACAGCCAGGTGTAGCGCGGACCTTCAAGTCTGCATCATAATCACGGCATGAGTACGCGCGCCGCCTACACGCCGCTGACCGCGGCCGATTTCTCGTCGGCCTTTCCAAATTCACGGAAGCTCTACGTCGACGGTGCGCCGGGTGTGCGCGTGCCGATGCGCGAGATCGCATTGACCAACGGCGAGGCGCTGCGCGTATACGACGCCAGCGGATCGCAAGGGCACGACGTCCGCGAGGGCCTCCCGAAACTGCGCGAATCCTGGGTGGCCCCGCGCCGGGGTACCAAGGCGGTCACGCAGCTCCACTACGCGCGCACAGGCGTCGTCACGCCCGAGATGGCGTTCATCGCGATCCGGGAGGGGTTCGATCCCGAGTTCGTCCGATCCGAGGTCGCGCGCGGCCGCGCGATCATTCCCGCGAACGTCAACCATCCCGAGCTCGAGCCGATGATCATCGGCCGCAACTTCGCGGTGAAGATCAACGCGAACATCGGCAATTCCGCAGTCAGCTCGTCGATCGAGGAGGAAGTCGACAAACTCCGGTGGGCGACGCTGTGGGGCGCCGACACCGTGATGGATCTGTCGACGGGGAAGGACATCCATCAGACGCGCGAGTGGATCGTTCGGAACTCGGCCGTCCCGATCGGCACCGTGCCCATTTACCAGGCGCTCGAGAAGGCGGGTGGCCGGCCTGAAGATCTCACGTGGGAGATCTATCGCGACACGTTGATCGAGCAGGCGGAACAGGGCGTCGATTACTTCACCGTCCATGCGGGCGTGCTGCTGCGCTACATCCCCATGACCGCGCGCCGCGTCACCGGCATCGTCTCGCGCGGCGGGTCGATCATGGCAAAGTGGTGCCTCTCGCATCACCAGGAAAACTTCACGTACACGCACTTCCGCGAGATCTCCGAAATCATGCAGGTACGACGTCCAGGTCATGAACGAGGGCCCCGGGCATATCCCCATGCACTTGATTCGCGAGAACATGGAGAAGCAGCTCGAGTGGTGCGGCGAGGCGCCGTTCTACACCCTCGGACCGCTCACGACCGATATCGCGCCGGGCTACGATCACATCACGTCGGCGATCGGCGCCGCGATGATCGGTTGGTATGGCACGGCGATGCTCTGCTACGTGACGCCGAAAGAGCATCTCGGCCTCCCCGATCGTGACGACGTGAAGGCGGGCGTGATCGCGTATAAGATCGCCGCACACGCCGCGGACCTCGCCAAAGGGCATCCGCGCGCCCAGGCGTGGGACGACGCGCTGTCGAAGGCGCGATTCGAGTTCCGCTGGCAGGATCAGTTCAATCTCGCGCTCGATCCCGTCACCGCGCGCGCCTACCACGACGAAACGCTGCCGGCCGACGGCGCGAAAGTCGCGCACTTCTGTTCCATGTGCGGCCCGAAGTTCTGCAGCATGGAGTTGACGCAGCAGGTGCGCGAGGAAGCCCGGAAGGGGATGGAAGAAAAGGCCGTGGAGTTCAGAAAACGCGGCGACATTTACGTCCCGGCCGATGATTGCGCGCGCCGCGACGGCTGACGACGCGGCGGCCATCGTCGCCATCTATAACGAGGGCATCGACGACCGCATCGCCACCTTCGAGACCCGCCACCGCACGCCGTTGGAGATTCAATCCTGGTTCGGCACACGATACCCGATCGTCGTCGTCGAGGACGCCGGGCGCATCGTCGCGTTCGCGTCGACGAGTGAGTATCGGCGCCGCGACTGCTACTCGGGCATCGCGGAGTTCTCTGTCTACGCTGCGCGCGATGCGCGCGGACGGGGCTGCGGGCGGTGCGCGCTGGCAGCGCTCTTTGACGCCTCAGAGCGTGCAGGGTTCTGGAAGCTGGTTTCACGCGTCTTCGTCGAAAACATCCCCAGCCGTGAGCTGTTGAGGAGAACCGGCTTTCGGGAGGTCGGTCTCTATCGGCGTCACGGCCGCCTCGATGGACGCTGGCGCGACGCCGTGATCGTCGAGAAACTCCTGGGAGAAGCCGCCGATGTGTGATCGTCGAATCCTCGCGTTCGTGTGCGCCGGGGTGGTCAGCGCCGCCGGGTGCGGCCCGGCGACGACGCAGTTGCCGCCGCCGTCGTCGGCGCCACGTCCACCGGCGCGGACGGAAGCCGCCAGACGAACGCACGAGAATCTGAACGCAACCGTATGGATGCAGAGCGCCATCGAATACCGCGCGTCGGCGCTGCAAGCCTATCGCGCCGCGCGCGTCGCGCTCGACTCCGCGCTCGCCGACAGCAAAGAGACCGCCGCCGTGGAGCAGACTGCCGACGCCTCCGCTCTTCCGCCGGCCGTGATTCTGGACCTTGACGAAACCGTGCTCGACAACTCCCCGTTCGAGGCGCGGATGATTGCGGACTTCAGCCCCGAGCGGCCGATCGGCTACGACGAGACGGCGTGGCGGCGCTGGGTTCAGGAGCGCAAGGCGGGCGCCGTTCCCGGCGCGGTGGAGTTCCTTGCGTACGCGCGCACGCGCGGCGTGACGCCGTTCTACGTGACGAATCGCAGCGTCAAGGATGCCGACGGCCACGACACCGGTGAGGCGGCAACCCGCGACGTCCTGAACGTGCTGGGCATTCCGGTCGAAGAGTCCATCGACACGGTCTTGATGCGCGGTGAGAACGGCTGGACCTCGTCCGACAAGGGATCCCGCCGCGCGTTCGTTGCCAAGAGTTACCGGATCCTGTTGCTCGTGGGCGACAACTTCGAGGACTTCATCAGCGTGCCGGACGCCGACAAGTCACCCGCGGGCCGCGCCGCCCTCGAGTCGCGCTTCGAATCATGCCAGGCCGACGGATGAGCAGACGCTCGCTGCGAAATACGCCGCGCTCGCGCTCGCGCGTTGATCGCATCCGCGGCCTCCGGCAAAGCGTGGCATGATGGTCTGCATAATTTCGTGGCCCTCTGTACCATGAACAATCTGCCGCGGCGACTCACGTGCTGCGTGATAGGCGTGACGATCGCGACCACGAGCGCCACGGCGTACCAGGAAGAACCGCTTACCCTTGCCCGCGCCAGAAGCCTCTTCTTCAATGCCCATTATCAGGCGGCGGCCGATCTCGCGCTGTCGCTGCGATCCTTGACCGCCCAGGATCTCGCGAATGATGAGGTGCGCACGTCCGCCCTGCTGTTTCAGCTTCGCGGGCTCTTGAACGGGCAGGACGCGCGCGACGGCGAGAAGACGGCGGCGCTGGCGCGCTGCGCCGAGTGCCCACAAATCCTCGCGGAATTCGAAGCCGATCTCCATCACGGCCAGGCCCTGGCGCGCGCACGGCTGAAGGAGAATCCCAACGACGAAACCGCGTTGCTCTACCTCGGCAAGCTCGATCTGAATTTCGTGTGGCTGCAGCTCGGGCTGCTGGGGAAGAAGACCGGCTGGGACGAGTATTGGGAAGCACGCCATTCACTCGACATCGTGCTGAAACAGAATCCGCGGCAGGTACGTGCGCGCGTCGCGCGCGGCTGGATCGAGTTCATCGTCGGCACGCGGATGGCCTGGGGTATGCGCTGGATTCTCGGCGGCGGGAGCAAGAAGAAGGGCCTCGCGATGGTGCGCGAGGCGGCCGCGATGGAAACCGATCCATTCGACCACGCCGAGGCGCAGTTCGCGCTCTGGGACATGCTGCTGCGCGACAGAGACATCCCGCAGGCGACGGGGGTCGCCCGGCAGATCGCCCGGGATTTTCCGGACAACCAGGAGGTCGCCGCGTTTCTCAAAACGCAGCGTCCGACGAAGTAGGCCCCTACATGGAGGGGGCCGGTACGACCTGGATGATCGTTTTGAACCGAGCGGGCTCTTTGCCGCGATTTGGATTCAGGTAGCCTGCCGATCCGCCCCACGCATAGTCCTTGACCGTCACGCTCGGCGGAAACGCCATCGTCTCTTCCCGGTACTTTCCGAGATCGAACTGGTGGATGCCGGGTTCCTCGAACACCAACTCGCCCTTCTGTTTCAACACCGTCTTGTAGTAGTTAACGATTTCGAGAAAGGAGGCGTTGGTGCCGAACAGGTAGTACCGCTGTCCCTTGCCCGCGTCGAACGATCCCAGGAACGCCGCTCCCGGGTAAATCTGCACGCCGAGGGTCGTCTCGGTCGGCACATCGTTTGGTCCCGGCGCGGGCTGGCTGGCCGGCTGTACGACCGGCAATGGGGCGGGCGCCTGATGTGGCAGCGTCGGCGCGGGTTTCGGCGGACCCACCCTCGGGAACGGCTGCGGCGTCTGAGCGAGCCACGCGCAAAACACGAGAACATGCAGCATGCAAAGATTATAGATATGAGGCCTCTCCTCGCCTACTGCGAACAGCATCTGGCCGACACCGTCGAGACGATCGAGACGCTCGTGCGGCTCGAATCGCCGAGCACCGACAAGGATGCCGTCGATCGGTGCGGCCGCGAGCTGATCGCGCGCCTCCGCGCCGCAGGGGTCGACGTCGAGACGCTGTCGCAGACGGACCGCGGCGATCATATCCGGGCGCGGATTGCCGGGTCCGGCCGGCCGGTGATGATCCTCGGTCATTTCGACACGGTGTGGCCGGTGGGCACGCTCGAACGGATGCCGCTCAGGCGCGAGGGCGATCATTTGCACGGCCCGGGCACGTTCGACATGAAGGCGGGCATCGCGATGGCGATCACGGCGATCGCCGCCCTGCGTTCGACTTCCACGCCGCATTCGCCCATCACCATGTTATGGACGACGGACGAGGAGATCGGCAGCGGAACGTCGCGCGCCACGATTGAATCGGAAGCGTGTCATGCCGCCGCCGTCCTCGTCCTGGAACCTGCGCTGCCGAGCGGCGCCCTGAAGACCGCGCGCAAGGGCTGCGGTGAATTCGAGCTGACCGTCCATGGCAAGGCCGCGCATGCCGGAGTCGACCCCGGCAAGGGCGCAAGCGCGATCCACGAACTGGCGGCGCAGATTGCCGCGATCGAGGGGCTCCAGGATCTCCCCCGCGGCGTCAGCGTGAACGTCGGTCTGATCAGCGGCGGCAGCCGGCCCAACGTCGTTGCCGAAGAGGCTCGCGCCGTGATTGACGTGCGCGCGCCGACGCGCGAGGCGGCTGACGCCGTCGCGGCGGCGATTCGCCGGCTGCAACCGCACCGCCCCGGCACACGTCTCACTATCAGGGGCGGTTTCGAGCGCCCGCCGATGGAGCGGACCGAAGGCGGGGTCCACCTGTTCCGTCTCGCATCAGACGTAGCCGCCTCTTTCGGCTACGAGCTCGGGGAAGGCGCGACCGGCGGTGGCTCGGATGGCAATTTCACGTCCGCGCTCGGCATCCCGACGCTCGACGGTCTGGGCCCGATTGGCGACGGGGCGCACGCGGAGCACGAGCACGTGGACGTCGGATCGCTGCCGTGGCGGTGTGCGCTCGTCGCGGGCTTGATCGCGTCGCTGGCTTCCGCCTAAAGGCGGAAGCTACAGCATGGGCAAACAGGAGGACCCGCGGCTTGGCTTCCACCTCTTGGTGGAAGAACGCGGTAAGATTTATCCATGGCCAACGGATTCAAAACGGCGCTGCTGCTCGGGCTGTTGAGCGGGCTCCTTCTCGCGATCGGCGAGCTGCTCGGCGGCGCGAACGGCCTCCTGATCGCGTTCATCTTTGCCGCGATCATGAATTTTGGATCGTACTGGTTCTCGGACAAGATTGTCCTCCGGATGTATCGCGCGCAGCCGGTCGGGCCGGGTAACCGTCTTTATACGATCGTCGAGCGCCTGTCCCGGCAGGCCGATCTGCCGATGCCTCGGGTCTACGTGATTCCGGATCCCTCGCCCAACGCGTTCGCCACGGGTCGCAATCCGGAGCACTCCGCGGTGGCCGCAACGGAAGGCATTCTGCGGGTCCTTTCCGACAACGAGCTGGAAGGCGTGATTGCGCACGAACTGACGCACGTCAAGCACCGCGACATCCTGATCAGCTCGGTCGCCGCCACGATTGCCGCCGCCATCATGATGGCAGCCCGCCAGGCGCAGTTTGCCGCCATGTTCGGCGGCTACGGCGGCCGTGGCGACAGCCGCGATCGCGGCAACAATCCGATCGCTCTGCTGGCGATGATCATCCTCGCGCCGCTCGCGGCAATGCTCATCCAGATGGCCATCTCGCGCTCCCGCGAATATGCGGCCGACGCTGGCGGTGCGCAGATCGCCGGAAATCCCTACGGCCTGGCCGACGCACTGAGAAAAATCGACGCGGTTTCCAAGCAGGTGCCGCTCGACGCCAACCCGGCCACCGCCCACATGTTCATCATCCAGCCGTTCACCGGCGGCGGACTCGGCTCGCTGTTCAGCAGCCATCCTCCGACCGACGCGCGGATCCGCGCATTGCTGGGCGGCATCCGATAGGTAGCGGCCGTCCACAGTGAGTCCGCGGGCGGCTGGACCGCCAGCCGCCGCGGTGTGGCTCTCGCGCCACGGCCCCGTGGCGGGGCGTCCGGTTCCCCGTTTCCGGTCAGGCACTTAACCCATACTCAGCCAGTCGGCGCTGCACTCGGCCCGCGAATTGCTCTAGCAGGCGGCAGAGATTACGCGTGGAGGGCGTCGTGGAAGATTTCGATATTCCGCAGAACAAACTGGCCGAATCCGCCGAGCGTGTCGTCGATCGCGCGCTCGAGGAGGCCCGGCGCCGCGAGCACGCGTTGTTGACCAACGAGCACGTCTGCCTGGCGTTTGCGCAGGCCGAGTGGGACATGTTCGGCCAGGTCATGCGCGATCTCGAGCTGAACCCGCACGAGATCCTGCAGGCGCTCGAAGAGCACCTCCGACTGCTGCCGACCGTCCTCGGCCGCGAGCTGCGCGTCGCGCCGTCGACGAAACTTCTGTTCAAGCTGGCGCTCCTCCACGCGAGCCGCTGCGGCCGCCACACGATCGAGGCGACCGATCTGTTCTCGGCGATCTTCGAGGAAACGCAGGGCATCCCGGTTTCGATCATCCGCCGGCACGGCATCGAGCCGGAGGCGATCGGCGTGCGGCTGGCGGCCCGCATGCGCGACCACGAGCTGCGCGAAGAGCGGCTGAAGAAAAGGTTCGAGCTGCCGCCGTTCCTGAAGCACTTCGCCACCAATCTGAATCAGCTCGCGCGGCAGGACAAGCTTCCACCGGTCTTCGGCCGCGACGTGGAGATGGATCGCGTGCTCGAGATTCTCTGCCACCGCGAACGCGCCAACTCGGTCCTGCTGCTCGGCGAGCCAGGTGTCGGCAAGACCGCGATCGCGGAAGGCATCGCGCGGCGCATCGAGTTCGCGCCCGACACCGTTCCCGTCCGGCTGCGCGACTGCCAGATCGTCAACCTGCAGATGAACACGATGGTTGCCGGGACGATGCTGCGGGGGATGTTCGAGGACCGGATCCAGAACGTCATCCGCGAGATCAAGGAACGGCCGAACCTGATCCTCTTCATCGATGAAGTGCACACGATGATCGGCGCGGGTTCCGCGCTGGGCGCGCCGTCCGACGCGGCGAACGTCTTCAAGTCGGTTCTCGCCCGCGGCGAGGTTCGCATCATCGGCGCGACGACGTTGAACGAATACAAGGAGTTCATGCAGGAAGACGAAGCGCTGGCGCGCCGCTTCCGCACCGTCCAGGTCATGGAGCCGACCATCGACGAAACGCGGATGATTCTCTACAACCTCCGCCCGCGCCTCGAGCGCAACTACTCGGTCCGGATCAAGGACGAAGCGATCGAGACGGCGCTCGAGATGTCGCCGCGCTACATGCGGCACCTGCAGCTGCCCGATAAGGTCATCGGCTGGCTCGACACGGCGTCCGTCAAGGCGGAAATCGATCGGCGATGGGAGATCGACGGCCAGGACGTCGTGCAGGTCATCTCGCAGGTGGCGCGGATTCCGGCAGACATGGTGTTCCGCGAAGTGGCGGACCGCTTCCGCGACGTCGAAGACCGCCTGGGGACGCGCGTCATCGGCCAACGCAAGGCGATTGACGCCGTGGCGCGGCGCCTCGTGCTGAACAAAGGTCCGCTGAAGGACGGCTTCGACCGGCCTGACGGCGTCCTGCTGTTCCTTGGTCCCACCGGCGTCGGCAAGACCGAGCTCGCGAAGTCGGTCGCGGAGTTCCTGTTCGGCGACGAGAAGAAGATGATCCGCGTGGACATGTCCGAGTACCAGGATGGCGCAGTCGCAGTCGACAAGCTGATCGGCATGCCGCGCGGGATTGTCGGATCGGAACGCGGTGGCGTCCTCACGAACCAGTTGAAGGACAATCCATACTCCGTCGTGCTCCTCGACGAGGTCGAGAAGGCGAGTCCCGGAATGCTGAATCTGTTCCTACAGGCGTTCGACGAGGGCTGGGTCACCGACGGACGCGGCAAGCGGGTATATCTGAGCGACGCGATCGTCATCATGACGTCGAATATCGGCTGCGAGCACTTCAGAAGGCTCACGAGCCCGCTTGGCTTCTGCTCGAAACAGGTCGACCTCAAACAGATCCAGGGAGAGGTGCTGCGCGAGGTCGAGCGGCGCTTCGCGCCGGAGTTCCGGAACCGCATCGATGAAGTGGTGATCTTCTCGCCGCTCGCGAAGGACGAGGTCCGGGACATCGCGCTGCAGCAGATCGAAAAAATCGAGCAGGCGCTTTCCCGTGCGGGCCGCACGTTGAACGTCACCCCTGCGGCGCTCGAACAGCTCGTCACCGAAGGGTACAGCCTCGCCTACGGCGCGCGCTTCCTGAAGCGCGTGATCGAGTCGCGCATCAAGCTGCCAATCAGCCAGCGCTGGACGGAAGGAAAGACGTTCGTCGCCGACGTCGTCGACGGCCAGTTCGACATACAGGTCGTCGACGCCAGGAGCGAATATCCCGCCCTGGCGGCTACCGCCTGAGCACGTAATTTTGGAGTGCTACCACTCGAAGGCAGGCTGTTCCGAGAGATCCGGAGCCTCGCCTTCTGCGGGCTCCGGCACCGAGACGCTGCGCGCGCGCCGACTCACCTGATGCTTTTGCTGCAACATATCGATCAACGCGCGCACGGTGTCGGCGTACGCGGGTGACGCGTACGCGCCCGCGTACAACCGCTGATAGCTCTGGACCATGTGCGGAAACGCCTGGGCGAGGAAACTCATGAAGTGATCCTTCGTGCCGCCCTTCAGGTGCAGCACACTCGCGCCCATGAATGCCGCGCCGTGGTCCGCGACGGCCTTGATCGTCGCCTCGAGCTTGGACGTTTGCGTCGTGAACCCGGGCACGATCGGCGCCATGAGAACGCCCGCGTTCACGCCCGCCTCGCGCAGCGTGCGTACCGCGCGCAGCCGTTGCAGCGGATGTGCGGTGCCAGGCTCGAGCGCGCGCCACGCGTCTTCGTCGACAGTCGGCACGCTCAGATACGCCGTACACGCCGCGACCCGCGACAGCTCGGTCAGCAGGTCGACGTCGCGCACGATCATCGGGCCCTTGGTGACGATCCCGACCGGCGTCCGGCCGGCGATGAGCGCCTCGAGGGAGCGGCGCGTGAGCTTGTAATGCCCCTCGATAGGTTGGTACGGATCGGTCTCCGTGCCGAGCGCGACCTGTTCCCGTGTCCACGACGGTCTGTCGAGTTCGCGGCGGAGCACGTCCGCGAAATTCACCTTGACGAAGATCAACGATGAGAACTCGTCGCCGGGTCCGAGTTCGAACTGAGTTTGATAGCGGCGCGCGAAGCAGTAGTGGCAGCCGTGCGTGCAGCCGCGATACGGATTCAGCGTCCAGTTGAACGGCATCCCTTGAACGGGATTCAGCGCCGAACGGCACGTGATCTCCTGGTAGCGTGCTTCGTCCGCCCGGCGCTGCGCTTGGTCCAGCGAGTCCGCCCCGTGCTCGCGCACCTGCAGCGCGATCATCCGGGTCGTGGGTTTACGGCCGAGATCGAAGAGCGGAGTCATGGCGTTTCGCCATATCTTCGCCCGCCCTTCCCCCCGCCGTCAATCTCTACTTGCCGTTGCCGTTGTGCTTCGCGACGTAAATTTTGTGGCTTTCGCTGGTGAGATCCCGCTCGAGCTGCGCGCGCTCCCGGGGACTCAGGCCGCCGCCGGTCCGGCGATCCTTGGCTTCGAGCGCGGCGATGCGCGCTTCCTGTGCTTCCAGCCGCTCGGTTTCCCGCAGCGTCAGTTCGCCCGACTTCACGCCGCGGTAGATGCGTTCCTGCTGACGCGCCTGGCGCCTGTTGATGTTGCCCTGCGCCGCGAACGCCGAGGCGCCCGACAGACTCAGTCCGAGCGCGACAATCGTGGTGAGACGAACGATCCTCATGACGACCTCCTCCATAGGTCAGGCGCTTCTACAACCGTTAGACCGCGCGAGGCCTCGCGGGTAAAAACACCATTTCGTCCCCGGCCCGACGAAAATCGCAATCAGCGGGATCGCAGCACCCGTGCGCGTTCGAGCACGGCGCGGGCGTCCGGGTCGCGTGGATCGAGCTGCAGCGCCGCCTGCGCCTCTTGTTCCGCGCCGGTGGCGTCGCCGTGCTCGAGCATCGCGCGAGCAAGATTCACTCGGAAGTGCACGTTCCTCGGATCGGCGTCGACGGCGCATCGAAACGCCGCGATCGCCTCGTCCACGGCGCCGGTGGAGATCAACGCGATACCGAGCCCAGTGCAGGCGGAGGGATCGTTCGGGCGGCCGCCGAGGAATTGACGGAAGTGCGGCACCGCCTCTGCGAACGATTGCTGCTGCACGAGCGATTCGGCCAGCAGTCCGTGCACGTCGGGATCCGAAGGCCGCTGAATCAACACGAGCCGGAATTGCTCCGCCGCCGTCCCCCACTCATGCCGCGCCATGAACGCGCGGCCCATGACGAAATGCGCGTCGGTCGCGTAGACCAGATTCGGTTCTTCGCGGACGAACGCCCGCAGCTGGTCGATCGCTTCGGAGACATTTCCGTCGGCGAACAGCTCCGTGCCCAGGCTATAGCGCGCCACCGCATAGTCGGGCGCCGCGATGCGCAGATACGCGATCGCGTCCGCATGCCGGCCTGACTTCGCCAGCTCGGTACCCACCATGTGATACGCGATCGGACTCGGCCATCTGCTCAAGACGGTATAGGCGAGCGTCAGCGGGGATTGGTATTCGCGCGTCCGCCCCACGGTCAGTCCCGAGAACACCGACGCCACGGCGACCAGGAGGATCGCGGCGATCGTCCTTGGGCTGCCGGTGCGGCGCAGCAGCCGATCCGCCGCGATGACCGCCAGCACCATCAGCGCCACGAGCGGGAGGTACATCCGCCGCTCGGCGCCGACTTCGGATCCGACGGCGACGAAACTGGATGCCGGCGCGAGCGTCACGAAGAACCAGGTCCCGGGAAAACCCGCGCGCGGTCGGCGGAGGAGGACGAACACCGTCGCGGCCAGGAGAAGACCGATCAGCCCGACGTACGGCCAGACGTCCCGCAGCCGAAGCGCGCGCGGCCAGCCATAATACAGGACGAGCGCGTGCGGCCAGACGGCAAGAAACAGATACCGCGTGACCATCACCGCCTGATTCCACAAGTACGCGGAGGCGCTCACACTCGCCGTCGCGAACCCGGCCGACGAGGTCCGCGGCTGCGAAGCCATCAGCGCGATCAGCACCACATAGCCTGCCGCCAGGCCCGCATACAATCGCCCGCGCCTTTTCACGGCGGCTCCGAACGACTCGAACAGAAACACGCGGTCGTACACCACGATCATGAGCGGCGCCGTCGCCATGGATTCCTTGCACGCCATCCCCGCCGCGCAGGAGAGCACGGCGGCCGTCGGCCAGAAACGCGCGCCGCGCGACTGGTACGCCCGGATGCTGGTGTACATCATGAGCAGATAGAACAGCGCCATGAGCGACTCGGTGCGCTGTGTGATGTAGTCGACGACTTCGCTGTTCAGGGGATGCACGGCCCACAGCAGGGCCGCGGCACACGCGAGCTGCTCGCCGCGAATTCCGCTTGGGCTCGAATAACGAAGGACGTCGAGCGTACGCCGGACAATCCCGAAGACGAGAAGCGCACACACGGCGTGAAGGGCGACGTTGAGGGCGTGA
>WNGL01008191.1_pt1 | contig 17823 bp, 18 predicted proteins | sample 5400591 | NCBI WGS metagenome assembly WNGL01 (sample SAMN13153377, study PRJNA577476) | soil metagenome | isolation source: 80 cm soil or saprolite under Garry oak tree replicate 1 | place: USA:California | collected 2016-06-15 | reverse complement strand
CGCGCCAGGCGGCATCCTCTCGGCGCGAAATTGTTGAAGTGCCAGCGCGTGCCGCGCGATGTCGAGAAGCTGGTCGTGACGTTTCTTCTGCCAATCCTGAAACGCATCCTCGTAAATCAGGTTGATGTACTTGGCGATTTGCGCCTGTCGGAGCATCTGTTTGTCCTCCTGCACCGAAGTGCCAATCATTCGAGCAACCAGCGCGGTCGCCGCGGACAAGTGGTCGGGAGTGAGTGGCAGTCCTTTCGTGTCGAGGTAATTGATGGTGAGGTCGCCGTCCGGGTGAATGATGATGGGGCGTGCGCCTTCCTCGACCGTCGCCGTGTAAATTCCGTAACTGAGTCCCTCTTCAATGATGACGGTGTAACCGAAATAGCCCTCGGTTTGCGTGAGCAGGTCGCAAACGGTGACGGATTTCCCCGCGCCCGACATGCCGAGCAAAACGGCGTGCTGCGGCATTTTGCTGTCGTCCGAACCGGAGAACGTTTCGATACCGACGAGATTGTTTTGTGGGCCGTCATAAATCGCTTCGGCGGTCGCCAGGTGGCCGATGAAAGTGCTCGTCACTGGCAGCATGTCGGCGAGGAAGCGATGTTCAGCGTAAAGCTTGCGATGTTCGTAGCGTCCCCACGTCCAACCCGGCCATGTCTGGAAAAACAAATTCTTCGACGTGCTCGGCAGGTTGCTCTCAAAGTATTGCGCCGCGTTCATCGAGTTGATCGCATTCTTGACTGCCCCGGCTTTGGCGTTGAGGCCATCGCGGGTCTTGTCCCAAACGCGGATCGCGAGCATCGCGTGAAATGGAATCGTCTGCCCCTGCATTAGCGCGTGAATCTTCTTCTGCTTTTTCTCCATCACGGTGAGCAGCGAAATCTTTTTCTCGCTCGCGTAGTCTCCGGCGATGCGGTCGTGCTCCTTTTCCTCCTTATTGATTTCCTGGGTGATGGGGAGCGGGTCAACGTTGACCGTGATGGTGTAGTCGAGAAGCCGCAAATTGGTGAGGCGCTGAATGATCCCCGGATATGTCGTACGCGGCCAGCGCGTGAGAACGATCAACGAGTGGTAGTGACCGTCGAGGAAGAAACCGAAGTCGCTCTGTCCATTGCCCTCGCTGTGCCAACAGTTTTCTTGAATCGAGAGATCGGGCGCGAATTCGTCCGCCGGATCGTAATCAAAGCGATCGTTCAACGATGGGTTGAGAAACCGTTTGTAGTGCCGGAAATGATCGAGGTCGGACATGGGCAACACTCGTGCGCCGCCTGAGCCAAAAATCTCCAGAATCAACCGGTGAATGTGCTCAAACTCGATCTCAAGCTGGTCGAGCAGCGTCGCGTAATAATCGCGCCGGGCAGCGGGGGTTTGAAAAGACTTCGGCGTGTTCTCCAACGAGCGCGAGACGTAAAGAATCACCCGCTGACGGCGCAGCTTGCGCTCCGACATCGCCCGCCAGTAGCGCGAGAACCGCTCGTTGCGCGCCCGTTTGGTCCAGACGTTCGTGAATCGTTCCGTCTCCTGCTGGTAGCGCAAGAGTTCCCCCTTGTAGTCAGAGTCGGAGAAGTATTGAACCTGGAGGCGCTGATGTTCGTGGAGCGAGGCCAACAGGAGACAGAGTTGATCTTGGAACTCGTTTAAGTCGTCAACCGGACTGTTCGTGAGGTCGGGAGCTTCAAATACAAATCCTTTCGACACGTAACCGCCGCGCCGCAAGTGATTGAACACAATTAGGTCGCGGACGAAGAATCCATTGGGTGCACGGGCGAACACAGGTCAGACACGAATGGGTTTTGACGCGATGCCAGCTTGCTGCCGCCGGTGGACCTTCTCCGTTTGCCGGTTTCGTTGGTCGCGACGTACGCCTCGCGGAGGTGCGACAGAGCACGCTCCATGTGCTCGCGGGCGGTCGGGTCGAGGTCATGGCGGTGCAAGTTTTCGCGCAACGCCTGTTCGGCGGTGTTGAGTTCCTCAAGGATGAGACGGCTCATGGTTTACTCCTTGGCGAGTGGATGAGAGATGTGGATTCCGTCCGGGCCAAAGCCGCCTCCGGTTAGCAGGCGCTCAAAAACGTCGCGGTCGTATCCGGGTGGTTTTCCCTGTCGCAGCCCAAAGATGTAAGCCAGGCACAGCAACACCGGGACGAGCGCAACGCCGAACGAAGTGAGCAGCGATGATTTAAGCACGACGAGAAGAACAAAGAACACCGTGATAGCGACGCCGACGCCGCCGACGAGCCACCAAAACAGACCCCCTTCCAGTCCCCATGTCCGGCCTTTGGAGTCAGACGCGGCATTGGTGTCGGTGAGGCGGAGATCCGTTTTCATGGTGGCTCGGGCGGCCGGTGGCGGGATGTTTGGCGAGATTAAAAGTTGCCGACTCCGACGCTGCTGTTCGAGTCGAGGCCGAAGATTTTGTAAAACGCGAACACGACCGCTGGAGCAGCCGCGATAATCGCGCCCCCGATGATGGACATCTTGCCCTGGTCAACGTCGCCACGCCGGATGGCGAAGCCGCCGTAAATGACGGACGAAATGCCGAGCACGAAACCGAACATCATTATCACGGCAAGGCTGTTGCTGATGCCGGTCTTGAGGTCGGTTGAATTGAAGCCCGTGCCGCCGCCTGCTTGAGCGAGCGCGGAAACGGTGTTGTGGATGAGGATCGCGGCGACCGCGAAGAGCGAGGAAAGACGCGAGCGGACCTTGATGGCGAGTCTGTTTGTGAACTTCATAGCGTTGATGTTTGTTGTTTCTTTTGTCGTCGGCGGCTTTGCCGCCGTATCACGCGAACACAACTACCACCAACGCGCTGAGCGAAGATGTATGTCATACACAAAATGCAAGTAAGTCCCTGCTAGAGGTAAGGGATGAACAAAACGACGGACGCGGCAAAGCTCACCAAACTCCACGAACTGAACTCGGTACTCCCGCGCGAAATCCGCGGGCAGTCCCACGCACTGCCACGAATCACTTCCGCCGTGCGCCGCGGCGAACTCGGCCTGACGAAGCCTGCGCGACCGCGCGGAAGCTTTCTGCTGCTCGGACCAACCGGGGTCGGGAAAACAGAAACCGTCGTGGTGACGACGAATCAAGTATTCGGGGCGGAGAAACTATTTCGCTTCGACATGTCCGAATTTCAAAACCAAGAGGCTCTTGGTTTGCTGCTCGGCGCGCGTCTTGGCGAAGTCGGATACCTGGGCGGGGTGCGCGAGCGCGGGGCGGAAGGCTCGCTCTTGTTTGATGAAGCTGAGAAGGCGCATCCACGCGTGCTCGATATTCTGCTGCAATTGTTGGATGCGGCGCGCATCACTGTTGCGACGGGGCAGACACTCGATTTCAGCGGCTTCTACGTCTGGCTCACGTCCAACATCGGTTCCGCCGAACTGATGAGTCTCCAACATTCCAACGACGCCACGCTGGAACGGCACGTCCTCACACGCGCACAACAAACGCTGCGCCCGGAAATTTTCGCGCGTATCAATGAAAAACTGGTGTTCCACCGTTTGAGCTACGAATACCAGTTGGAGATCGCGGAAAAGTTTCTCTCGCGTGAAATCGAATTCCTCGCGGCGCGCGGCCACAATCTCGAACTAGACAAGACCGTGCTGCCGTTCCTCGTCCGAAAGGGATTTCACCCGAAGCTCGGCGCGCGCCCGATGCGTGATGCCGTTGAAAAGTTGGTGGGCGATGCCGTTGCCGATTCTCTGCTTAACGCGCGGGATGCTTGCGGCGCGCTCGTCGTGGACGAAGCCCGCGATTGCCTTGTCGTTCGTTGATCAAGCCAAGGAGAGATACAAATGATTCTCGCCGATGTCTTGGCTTGGCTCGACTGCTCCGAGCTTTCGCTTCCGCAGTTGTGCGCAGACTCTGCGAATGGCTTTGCGCTTTGCCGGGTTCTTGGGGAGGCGCACAACCAAACAATCCGCGAACTGCTTGCCCGCCTTGTTGCGGTAAATGTCGGGCACAATCACGGCGGTCGCGCCTGCGCTATAAAGCTCCTTGACGAACTTCCCCGTCTCAGACTTGGCCGCATCGCGCGCGGGCTTGAACCGTCCCAACGAACGGCCAGCTTGGACGCCGTTTTGCTTCTGCAACCATCTCCGCCCTTCGCGACGGTTCTGTTTTTCCAAGAGCGAGGCGACGAAGACGCGAAGAATATGTTTCTGCGTTGCTTGGTCCTTCGGCAGAAGCTTCGCCGGTTGACCCCGAAATCTCGGCAGCGTTTCATCTTGCGCCGCGGCATCACGATACGTGTGTGGGCCGACGACTCGACCATTCAGATAGAAACGCTCGGAGAGCAGCGTGCCGTCACGGAGCCAGAGGCGATTTCGTCCGCAGAACTCGCCGCGCACCGTGGAGACTTCCAATTGAAGCTGCCCGTTGTCATGCCAGGCCCGTTGGATGCCTGTCCCTTTAATCATCTTGTATTTGCCGAGCAGTCGCCCCGCTTCATCAAATTGGCGGCAGATACCGTGAGGCAGGCCGTTTTTGTAGGGCTCTTCCGATGCGAGCATTCCGTTCTTGTGCCAAGTACGAACGACCCCGTGCCTGTGACCGTTCCGCACAGGTACTCGTTCACGAAGTTGACCGCTTCGATAAAAGTGCCGTCGGATGGTGGTGCTCATTACGTGCGCATCCGTTGCCGACTGTTCCCACCTTCCGATTCGATTCAACCCTCGGTTGCCGTCAAAGCCAACGCAGAGTTGTTCACAGCGTTCGGAAACGGAAGGGGCGCGAACTCAACGGGTCCCCACGAAAACCACCGCGAAGCGCCTTTGAGAGAAGCACGCCAAGCAGCGCCCGGTTGGACGCGTGCTTCGGCGGCTCCACCGTCCATAGAAAATTCGCGGATTTCTGGTGGGACCGAGCCGTTGCGACGCAAAAGTTATTCCATGTTCGTCACGTCATGTCTGCCTGCATGTTCCATTGCAGAAAGTACTATTAGCGAAATTCGCGGACGACTGCAACCCTGCCCTGATAGGCGGTTAAAATTGCCTGACTTTGCACGGTGCCTCGCGAGCTTCGCGCTCGCAGAGATTCCTCGTGCAAACTTTCTCGGCTTCGCAGTGGAGCGTCCACCGCAAGATTTTCAAAGGAGCGCAGCGACAGATTTCAGCGATGAAAACCTAGAGGCAAAAACTCCGGGCGGCGTCGGGCGAGTCAAGGAGGAACGGAAGCCACTGAACCGTAGTATCCTTGACGCGCCCGACGCCGTCATACAATCAGACTCGGTTTCATCGCGCTGTCACGGCGACGGTTCCAATGACTCGTCAAGGAGTGCGTGGTGAGCAAACCGAGTGGCAAACGAAAAGCTGGACTGGCGGTTGAACGCATGTCCGGTGGCTACAACGATGTGCTTTCCGGTGTGGTCGAATTGCTGGACGCGGCACGGCGAGCTTCAGCGCGCGTGGTGAATTCGCTGATGACGGCTACGTATTGGGAAATCGGACGGCGGATTGTCGAGCACGAGCAGGCCGGAGAAGAACGGGCTGCTTACGGAGAAGAACTGGTACGCAATCTTGCTCAAGATCTCACCAAACGTTTCGGTCGCGGTTTTGGTTTCTCGCAACTCAAGATGATGAGACAGTTTTACCAGACTTTCCCAGGCCCACAGGCTGCGAAGCCCCTCATTTCTCAGGGAGCGATTGAGGAATCGGGAATTGGCCAATCAGTGATTGGCCAATTTAACCAGGGCGGCTCGGCTACGCATCGGCGTGCTCTCGAACGTCTCAGTCCGGTTGCTCGTGCGCTGCCACTGCCCTGGACGCATTACGTTCGGTTGCTGCGCGTGCGGAATTCGCTGGCGCGCGAGTTCTATGCGCGCGAGGCGCTGGCGGGCGGCTGGTCGGTTCGGCAGCTTGACCGGCAAATTAGCTCACAATTTTACGAGCGCACTGCATTATCGAAAAACAAAACAGCGATGCTGTTGAAAGGCGAAAAGACAAAGCCGCAAGATGCCGTCTCCGCCGATGAGGAAATCCGCAACCCGCTGTTTCTCGAATTTCTCGGCCTCAAGGACGAATACTCCGAAAGCGAACTGGAGGCGGCGTTGATCCGACATCTCGAAGCTTTTCTGCTGGAACTCGGCAACGAGTTTGCGTTCGTTGGGCGGCAGAAGCGGCTGCGAATCGGCCATGCATGGTTTCGGGTGGACTTGCTGTTTTTCCATCGGCGGCTGCGCTGCCTCGTCATCATTGATCTCAAGATTGGCAAATTCGACCATGCCGACATCGGGCAGATGAACGTTTACTGCAACTTTGCTCGCGAGCATTGGACGCAACCCGGCGAAAACCCGCCAGTCGGTTTGATTCTCTGTGCCGGCAAGGATGATGCGCTCGCCCACTACGCGATGGAAGGCTTGCGCAACAAAATGCTGGTCCGAGAGTATCTCACGGCTTTACCTAAAGAATCTGCCCTGGCCGCGGAGATCGCCCGCACAAGGGAATTGTTGGAGCATCAAGCGGAGTCGCGTCGGCTCTCACGCCAGCCGCGGCGATGAAAGTTGCCTTCGGTCTGCGGTCGGCGAGCGGGAAAAGTGGAGCGGCGAGCGGAGAGGAGCGCCAAGCGGAACGCAGCCGGAGCGCAACGCCGCCGCCGAGCCACAGACGGAAGCCGCCGCCCTTGCGGCAACTCTGCATATGCCACTCGTGACGAGCGCGTGGTTTGCGTAGTGGAACGGACGTGGTCGAGAGGGGGACGGGGCCGACCCGCAGGCCGTGGAGCGAAGAAAACCGCGCGTTGGTCACGGCGATTGAATGGTTCGGTCTTCCTTTGCCCGTTGTGAAAGTGGCGCGTCGGACCGGACGCTTCTTGGCCTCTGTGCGTAACAAACGCGTTCAACTCGGAATCCCGCGCCATGCGTGAAGAAGTTGATAAGTGAACGTGGGCTTCGGTTGGGAAGTTGGCGAAGGAAGACGACGCGATTCCGGAATGGAGCGTATTGCGGAACGCAGGAAGTAGCGGAGCGACCGAGCCAAGCTCTCAACGGAAGCACCGCGCGACTGTGCGCACCGTTCAGCCGTGACGAGCGCGCGTGAAGGAAGGCAAAGTGGGCCGGAGCGAAATCAGCACAGGCCCCGTCGCTGACCGGAGCGCGCGTTGGTAACGGCGGGTTTCGTTCAATTCCAGAGATAGCACCAGCGATTGAGTTATTTGTCCCATAACGCGCGGAAGGCTGTCACCGGGCAGATGAAAACCGGCCACTTGCGGGTACTTCAAAACCGGCCAGTCTGAGGTGGGAGATTCGTAACAGTTTTCTGTGTTGGTTCCAGAGCGTTTTGGCAGCGGCGATAGCCGCACTGATGCGCGTTGAAGCAACTCAAAGTGAGCCTGCAACATTCCATCGCCACGCTGGCGGCCAACGGCTGGACGGCCCGCAAGATTGCCCGCGAACTGGGCGTCTTGCGGGAAATCCCGGCCAGAGGAACAACGATTCCGGCAGCTAGGCCGAACGAGAGGGAAGGCCGGCGGCGGTCGCTATGCGCGAGGGACGAGCACCTAATCAAAGCCTCACTTCGAAGCCGCCGTCACGCTGACTTCCTTAGCCACGTCCGCGAGTTTGCCGCCTTCCAAAACCACGCGACTGAAAGAGACCTTCGCCATCAGGTTCGTCGTGGTGGGCGGCTTGCCGGTCGGAATAACGAAGTGGAAAGTGTTGGTTGCTCCCGGGGCAAGACCGGGTTTGTCCCGCCCGCCGCCAATGACCCATTTAGTGGATTGGCCAACCATTTTGCCTTGCTCATCGAGCAGGAACACAACTGCGCGCGCCGATGCGATTTTCTCCGCGAAGTTGTTCTTCATTGCCAGTGGCACGACGGCTTTTTGCCCCACCACTTTTGGCGGCGAGACCGTGACCGCAAGTTGCGCTGTCGCCAACAGCGGCCAGAGCAACAGACCAGCGGCTAAGGAAAGAATTCTCATCGCTTGTAAATTTGAATGCCAACCCGCTCCAATATCCACGCGAACGCCAGAAAAAGGAAAAAGCAAAGCAGCCCGACCGGGATCACGAACATCAAAATAGGATAGTTGCCGCTGGGGAACCGTGGAAGCAAGTCGCAGATGTACAGAGCTGAACCGCCGATGCCAAAAACGAGATGAATCAAGAGCAACATGCGCCCGGCAAGCGTCAACTTGTTCAGTGGTGAAGCTGGCTGTTCCATAAGCGCGTGAAAGTGAGTCTCAAATCAGGTTGCTGTTTGTGGCGGCTTGCTCGGCTTCGCGTCGCTGTCGTTTGTGCTCCGAGAGCAGCGCAACAATTCCCCAAATGCCCGATGGCAACAACCAAACCGAAATGCAGTAGGCGAAACTCGCCCGTAAAACAAGAATCGCAGCAGTAATAAAAATCAAGAGAGCCAGTAGATAATGGCGTGGTCTCGTCATACACCCACTTCCTTACTCCGGCCAGTTCATCCGCCAACATGAGGTGAACAAACTCCTTTCAGTACAAGCTTCTCATCAGAAACTTCGAGGTTATCAATCGTATTTGCCCACAATTGTGGCGGATTCTCTCGCCCGATCTTAATGGGCTTCATCCCACCTAAGAACGACAAAAAGCCAGAAGATTTGCAATCACCGATCTGTCGATGAATGCCGATTCCAAACTCCTTTTTCGCATACGCGAGCGTTTCCGCATCTGCGATGATTAACTCGTAGTGATGACCGCCCGGATAGGGGCCGCTTTGGAAATGGCATTCAAGCCTACCTGCATTCACAGGTTCGCCATCGACCTTCAGTGCGAAAGCTGAGGCTCGAAGAGTGGCCCTTATCCCGTTCATTTGTTTGCCTCCGGGATCAATCCGCTGGGAACAAAAAACTCACCATCGTCCTCCTTCACCGAAACAATACCCCCGACAATGAAGCCTAACCATTCACGGCCCTTGATGGAGTAAACCTTGTTCCCTGGCTCGATCATTTGAGCCGGATTGCTGTGGAAGTCTCTCAAAAATGTTGGGTCAACCTCTTCAATCGTTACACCTTCAAACCACGACCTTAACTCCATCGCCCTGACATCTTGGAACAAAATGTCAATTCGCTTTGGAGCTTCCTTTGTCTTTCGGCTTCGCAACAACAATAGACCGTGACTTGCAGCATAGCTAAAGATCACAAAGCTCCGCGTGGATTCGAATATGGCTGTATTATTCATTTTATGAATGGATTAGGAATTGGCGTCAATTGCCCGGGCTGGTAAAAATTCACTTGAGGGAGCCGTCCTGCCTGTTGAAGTTGTTGTAACTCCCCACCCGTATGAGAGCCACTTTGCATTTCGTTCATAATCATTTCCGCCGGGGTGTCTCCGAGGAATCCACCCATGTTAACATGAAAAGTTGTCGAAGGGTTTTGCACATGGGAGAGGAATACGTCCTTCCATTGATTATTCGGTATGTCCAAGAGATGGTCGGCTCCGACGTCTGAGGCGAATGTTCGTAAGCCGCTAAACCTGGACCCTAATGCTATATTTGCTCCACTCTCTGCAGCGTTTCATTTTTTAAGGCGCTTCAACAAATCCGGATTGATCCAAGCCTTTTTGACCTGTCCGGGTTTCACTTCGATTGCTTTGACATCAAATGGTTCCAAGCTCGAAAGAAAGGCGTCAAAATTGTCGCCAAGTTTGGCAATTTTCGCAGGCTCTTCATGATCCCAGAAAAAGACTTGGCCATTACTGCCCTCGTCCACAAAAACATAATTGCCGCCTTCTGCCCAAGCCACAGGATAAGCTTTGCTAGGAAGATTCTCAATTCTCCGCCGTTCATTTGCGATGTCAGTAACGGGTATGAACTTATTGACTCCAGACTCGATTTTGTCGCTAATCCTAAAAAGATTAGTATCAGGTTCTGAGCCGTCATTCTTCCTTACAAAGGCTCTAAACGACTCAGATAACTGATATCCTAGCTCAGTCTCCAATTTTCGTATCGTCCCTTCAGAGGCTGAAGTTCCGTTTTTGAAGCTTATCTTCATTGATCAAAACCTTCGTTCCTGATAAAAGCCGCGCCGCCTGTATGTCTTGTTGCGTTTCAGAGTGAGCAACAAAACCAACCAAATCAGCTTTCGCATGCTCAGTTTGTCTCCACGTGGATCATCTCTTTGGTTTCGGGATGGATTCGCAGCAGCGCTGAATGGGGCTTCGAATGAAATGTCGCCACCAGCAGTCGCTTGTCCACAAAAGGTTCCAGCGCGGCCAAACGACTCTTGAGGAGGGTTAGCCACTCTGGGCCACGTGGATTCAGTTCGATTTGTTCTCGCAAGAAATCGAGATAGTCTGGAGCCAGCACCTTTTCTTCGACTGTCGGCAGTGCGTGCTGTCCATTACTGGTTGCATCCACAATGGGCAGACGCGACACAGCATCCCAGGTCAAACGGGCCTGCTCCTTCAGCCAAGAAGGAGACTCTTGTAAGGACGTGATGACGTTAACGAGAATGTTCCAAATTTCAGGTGTCATAGTCATGGGCTTGTAGGGGTTCCTTGAACGGTGCCCTTGAGCAAAACTTCGCTCTCACCACCATATTTCGGGACGTTCGGTCTGGGAACTACCTGGTTTGATACTTTGCTCAAATCCACTTCGATGATGGTCCCGTTCGGCCCCGCAAACCTTTGCGCCACGCGGCGATCCGTGGTCCATGGGGTGACTCCCGCATCAACATCTTCCCCAGGCATGTGCTTCATCAGGGAACCTTCGTCGAGGGCAGATCCACGAGGTACGGCTATTCCTTGCTCACCCAGAGCCGCCTTCTCCGTACCATTGCCCGGAACTCCGCGATACAGCATTTATCCTTCCTCTGCGGCAAGAAATTCAGCGAATTTGGCAAAGTGGAAGCCACGGTTGGCAGGCCAACTTTCCGTTTCACACACCATTAGCAATAGCGCTCCGTCGTAACCGAAAACGAGATTTAAGAAGCCGTCGCAAGCGATCCTCGGCTGATCCTGTCCGTCGTAGTCGAAAATCGCAATTGGACGAAACACAGAGACCAATGCACATGGAACCGGTAACGCGTTGGACGTGGATGCGGCGCAAGCGGTGGCAAAAATGAGCAGCCAAATTGACCAAAGCAGTCTTGTGACTTTGGAACGCATCAAATCAACTCCACTTTGTCCGCTAACACTTGCTTGAACGGGCCGCTGCCGGGCGGCTGATTCCAAGTTTCGTTCAATGTGCCGGGCGTGTGCCCACTAACAACCATATAAACAGTGGATACTTCTTTGCTGACGCGACAGACAGAGATGTCAATGATTCGATAAAAGCGGTCCGGTCCGAGGTAGATTTCCTCAAATGCATCCTCCTTTCTCAATATCCTCGAAAATCCGCCGAATGCGATTTCAAATTGACGAGGCACGGGACGGCCTAGTTTCTTTTCAGCATTTTGAGCTGCAACCTCAAGTGCGTGCTCGAAGAGGTTTTTGAATTCTTCTTTGTTCATGGGTGTTAATGGAACTGGATTGGGGTCATCGAATTATACAGCGTAGGAAGAAAACCCTCTTGGAAATGGATAGAAGCTCCTGCACCACCTACGTCGTTGAACAAGAACCCTTGGTTGAACACAGACTGCGAAATGGTCGTGCTCGTAATGCTCATTTGCCGGCCGGCATTGATGCTGGCGTTTGCAAAATTCTGTGCCCCTTCCTGAGTCAGAGCGAAATACTTTCCGAACTGGTTTGGCCCTGACCCATATGTCCCTCCGTTCAGAATGGACGACGTTTCGTTCTGGCCCACCGCACGGAAGATTTGAACCGTCCCTTCTCCCCCTGCGGCCGGGGCGGTCAATCGCTGCGCGGTGGGTATAATGTCCCCAGTCTCGCCGAGACGGCCAACCTGGCCGAGCTCAGTTCCCATTCCCAAGAAGGTGGCATTGACTATTGTGGCACCGGTTCGATACCAGCCGGAATTACCCGCGCCCCCGGTGAATGCCACATCCAAATTATACAACCGGTCGATCGATGGACCATAGGCGCGGGCCGTTTGCTCGGGCGCAATCGGGCTGAGCAATGCAAAGCTGGCGACCGCTGCTGCATCATAAACGGTCTGCGCTGCCCCTGTGACGGAGTTTTTCAAACCTTGCCAGTTCTGTCCATACCACTGGTTGGCCTGCTCGGTGCCATACAGGAGAGCCGAAAATCCATAGGACATGGAGAAATAGCTGTTTCTGAGGAGACCGCCGAATCCTTGAAGCGCACTACTGGACGTTTCGCCGGCACCCTTCCCCAACCTTCCATCCTGGTCGTCCAGGTTGATAGGGTCGCCGCCGACGTAGTCATACAGCGACAGACTCGCGCCGTGGCCCAGTGGATCGGCGCTCAACCAACGGCCTGCGATCGGGTCGTAGTAACGACGTCCGCGACAGTAATAGCCGGTGATGTCGCTCCAGCAGCAGCGCCAGGCGCTGCTGGCAGAGATGTCCGCGCCAAAGCCCAGCGGCGGCGGGCGATAACCTGGCACGGCGCCGTACCCGGTAACCCGGCTGGGGAACCACATCAAGCTCAGGTGACGCTGATCATAAACGCCGTGCAAATTGCCGCGCGCGTCCGGGGCCACGGGGCAGAACAAGTCCGGAGGCGGCGCAATCGCTTCCAAATTGGCCATCCCGCCGTAACGTCCACCCAGGTCCGGGCCGTAGAGCTTCCAGGTTTCCTGCCCGTTCACATTGACGGCCAGTTCCAGAAATTCCACCTGCGGATCGTAGAACTCGCTGATGATCGTCGCAAAGGCCGAGTTGGTGACAGCGTTGGTGATCGTGGTGCTGGTGGTGCGGAGCCGCCGGCCCAGCGCGTCATAGACCGCGCTCCAATTCGCCCCGTTCGTCTGCGCATCGCGGTCAGTGGTCTTCCACAAACGGCCGCGGGCGTCCCAGGAGAGCGTTTGCGTTCGGACGACGTGATTGGAACTGTCCAGCCAGACCCGCTGCGTGACGTTGCCCGCCAGGTCGAGCGTGTTGGTGACGGTCTGCGCCGCCGCGCTGTTGGTGAACCAGTCGCTGGCCGAGGCGGTGTAGAGCGTGCTGGGATGCAGGGCGTACACGCTCAACTGGTGCGAGCCGGGGGTCAGTTCGAGTCCGGCGCGCCACTGGCCGCCGTTGCTGTTGATCAAGGAGGTCACTGACATCGGCCGGCCATCCAATAAGGCGGTGATGGTGGAAGGGCCGTTTACATTTCCATACGCCGTGCGGCTGGTGACGGTGTTGGTCTCGGTATTGACGCGCGAGAGGGAATCGACTGTGCCGCTCCACGTGGCCGATGAGGACGCCTGACCGGCTTTGGTGAGCACGCCCAAACGGGAAGGCTGACCGGCGTCGTAAGTGAAGCTGTTGGTCCAACTGTGGGTTCCATCCAGGTTCAACTGCTCAGTCACCAGACGCCGGCTGGCAGTGGCGTAGCTGTAAGCCTGCTGATTGGTGAAGTCGCCCGCGCGTCCGGTCGTGTGCGCGAGCAGCCGGCCATCGCCGCGCCATGACAGCGCTTCCGTTAATTCGGTCACTCCAGAGATGGTTGTTGTCAGCGCCAGCGGGCGGCCCACGCCATCGCGTTGGGTGATGCTCGTCGCGCGGGAGCCGACCGTGCGGGTGAGCAGTTGACCGGCGGTGTCGTAGGTGTAGGCGCCGCCGTAATTGAATCGCGGGCTGGTCGCCGAAGCAAGAGTGCCATCGGCGCGCCAACTGAAGGCGTAACCAAAATCGGCGAAGGAAAGGCCCGCGCGGCGGCCGGCAGCGTCCCGGCTCTGGCTGGCGCTGGAAACACTCGCGCCGTCCAGCCCGATGGTTTCCGCTCGCAACAGCCCGTACGCGTCGTAAGTGCGCGTGACAGCGTTCGATGGGCCGGTGGCGCTGCTGGCAAAGTTTTCGGTGAGTTGTGTGAGCAACTGTCGGGCGTCATAGCGCCAGGTGGTGGTCACATTTTGCTCGGGCAACGAGCCGGTGCTGCTCTGCGCCGCGACATGAAGCCAATCGTCGTAAGTGTAGGTGCTCGTCACGCCGCGGCCATCGACGCGGGTCTTGAGTAGGCCGGCAAAGGGATCGCCCGCGGGATAATAGTTGTAGGTGTTGGTGCGGGCGGCAGCGTGGTGTACGTGGCGGTCCAGGTCAGACCACCGGGCATGAGTTGGCTGGTGAGGTTGCCCGCGGCGTTGTAGGAGTTAGTCGTGGTGGCCCCGTCGCGAACGGTTTCGGTGCTCACGCGGTTCAAGCCGTCGTACGTCCAGACGTTGATCGCCCAAGGGGTGACCAGACCATTAGTTACGGAGCACTCCCACAATTGCGCGCGGTTGCCCGCAATGTCATAGGCTTGCCAAGTGTATTCCGTCAAGCCGCTGTTTGGGTATCGAAGGGTGAGCGCGGTATGGCCATCGTTGTCGGTGAAAACAACGCTGGAAATGGCGCTGGACCCGCTGCCGGCCACGGTCGTCAAGCTGTGCTGGTTGGCGGCATAAATTGTCGCATTGGTGCGGATCAGCGAGCCGCCGGGGGAATAGACGGCAACGCTCACGGTGCGGCCCAGCACGTCACTGGCGGTCACGCTCTTCTCGCCGAGAGCGTTGACGCTCGTCAACACCTGCCCGGCGGCGTCGAAATAGTTCGTGACGGCCTGCTGTATCGGCGGCGGGGGAGGCGGGAAGGTGAATCCGGGCGGGTTGGTGAACATGATGACTGGCCCCGCCGTGCTCTTGAGGCGGTCCAACCCATCATAGACGTTTGTAAATGCGTTGGAAGCCGCGTCCACGCGCCGGATCAGGTTGCCGCGCCGGTCAAGTTCGGTGATGTTGGTGGCCAAGGCCACGCCCGCAGCGGAACAGAAGGTGCGGGTGAGGCGGCGGTTAGCATCGTCATAGATGGTTTTCCAATACGCGCCATTGGAGAGAGAGTTCGTGGCGAGTCGGCCATCCAGATAATAGCGCCAGCCGTTGGTTGACCCGTCCGGGTTTTGCTGGAATTTTTGCTTTCCAGTGGACGTATATTGCTTTTGCACGATACCACCCAAGGCATTGGTATAATTGGTCACCGAGCCGCCCGGCTCGTAAGCAAAGCCTTCGCTGCTCAAAATGGTGGTGCCGTCAAGGTCGTAAAATTTGCGCTGAACCAGACGCCCAAGCTTATCCCATATATTTGTCGTGACCGCGCCGCGCGGGTCGATCGTGCGCTTGAGGTTGCCGAATGTGTCATACTCGCGGAAGGTCGTGGCAAACAGCGCGTCACCCGTTGGGGCTTCCACGCCGGTGCCGTCTGCCCGGCCCTGAGAACGCCAGTGAATCTCGGTGATGATCCGGCCCGCGCCGTCATAGTCCCGCCACACGTAATCTTCGGGATTGTAGCGTGGCCCGTCGCTCCAAGTCAGTTCGCCGTTGGGGTTGTAGTAGGAGTAACCCCACGCCAGCGGAATGGTCTGGCCAGCCTCGAATACCTCGCGTGCGATGGGACGGCCAAGGCCATCGTAATCGAGTGTCGTTTTCCGGCCTGCCGCGTCCGTCTGTTCCATCATTTCACCCCGGTCGTTGTAAAAGAACGAATTCGTCACCACCGGGTCACTGGTGCCGGTGAAGCGCATGCTCTGGGTGATGAATCCACGTCCGTCGCGCGTCCACTGATTCGTGGCCGCATCGGGCGATCCGAACGCCCGGATTTCCTGTTGCAACACTCCAAGCGCGATGTTCGTGTACGTGACGCCGCCGGAGACAAACGTGTTGGTCACGTTGCCATACACCATCTTGTTGGTGCTGATCGGCGTGCTGCCTGCCAATCGAATCACGTATTCCGGCAGGAATGGAAATTGCGAATGGTAGAGGGCCTGGACTTTGTTGCCCACGGGGTCAGTTGTCAGTGTGGGCAGATTGTTGGCGTCATAGGTGACTGTGTTGGTGGCGGACTGCGTGGTGCCATCGCCAATCAGATCGCCGGTGGTCGCGGTGTTGGTCGCGTTGCCGTTCCCGTCATACTTGAATTGAGTGACCAACCCCCGTTGATCGGTGCGGGATTCGACGCTTCGCGGATAGTACCCAACCTTGTTCGTCTCTGACGCTTCATACCAGTCCTGAACCACCGTTTGATTCAGCGTGTCGGTAATTTTGGTGATGAGACTGTTGGTGTAATCGTAGCGGTTGGTGTTGTTGTTGACATCTTTGATGATCGTGAAGCCGGTAATCGTGTTGGTGAACGAGTTGGTGAGATTGAAATTGTTCGAGTAGATGAACGTGGCGTTGCGCACCAGCGTCAGGTCTGCACCCACAGTCGCCCACTGATTGGTCACGCGCCGGTGCTGGTCGTATTCGTTCTTGAGCAGACGGCCGTCGGGTTTGATTTCCTGCAACACCAGGTGCGTTGAATACGGCGTCTGCGTGCCGTTCACCAGTTGGGTTTTGTGTTCGTAATCGTACTGCATTTCCGAGGCGTCGGGGAACGTGACTTTCAACAAGTCGCCGAATTGGTCGTAATCGTATCTCAAGCGCCGTCCGTCGCCGGTGTAGGCTTCAATAATGTGCCCGTAAACGTCGTAATAGAAACCGAGAGAGTTGCCGTTGCTGCTCTGGATGCGCCGGACTTCGCCGTAGTCCGGCTGCAAAGAATCCAAGCCGTATTCAAAGGTGAACGCATTGCCGCGTGAATCTTCCCACCGGGTCAAATAAGGCCGCGTCTGATTCACGCTGCCGGGGAAGGTCGTCACCTTGAACGTGCGTTTGCTGCCGTCAGGGTTGGTCAGGTAGTAAAACGTGTCAGGTCCGCTGACTTGCTTTTCGAGCCGATGCCGGCGCTTGTGTTGTTGTTCAGTTGAGGATTCTTTGCCGTCGTCGGCAGATAAACATTTGCATTGGTGGCCGTCTGCTCGTAGGCCAGCACCGCACCGTCCGGCTCTGCGGCAAAGATGACAGTCGCGTTGGTGTTCAGACTCAAATAAGGCATATAGTCAAGCTTCCAGCCAAAGCCGAATTGGTTGTCGGCGAGGTTCAGGCTGGAGTAGTTCCGGTTCACGACCAACGGCATCGGCCCCGGCAAGGCCAAATCCGTCGCGTTGATGTAAAACTCGCCCGTCACCATGTGTACCGGGTCCGCCATGCCACTGGCGAACTGACTCAGTCCATCGCCAGTCCAGCCCAAGAATCCATTGTTGCCGTTTGCCGCTCGAATGCCTTGCGCGAAATCAAGGTTTTGTGAACCTTGGGAACCCAACCCCAAGTAAGACATCACGAGGAGGTCCCAAGTGGTTTGAAACCCGCTGTAGGCATAGTTGTTCGCGCTGGCATTGTTCGCGACGCTGCCCGCGTTGTAGCCCGCAAAAGAATCCGGCGCGAGAAACGGATTGCTGACAGTCGGCGCAGTCAGACCAAGGTTGTAATTACCGAAGGGATCCAAAACCAGCGAATAGTTTGGGGTGTTGCCAGAAGTAAAGGTTGTGTCGGCGAAGATTGGGCCAACGCCACCGTTGAGATTTTGTCCGATGAGCGCCGCAGACTCGCCGTACGCCCCGAACCAAAGGGCGCCCATACCTTTGTAGGAATTCGATGAGTTCGTGATCGCACCGGGCGTCACAAACGCCACGTTCAAATTGGAGACCGCGGCGCGTGTGAGAAAATTCGTGGTGTCTTTCCACAACGCGGCGTCATGATTTTCGAGTTGAGTACCGCCGTAGGTGACGTTGCCGGCGGACACAAAGTTCTGCCAGTTCAGTATCAGCACATTCGATCCGCCGGTAGCGGCGCGCTGTTGAGCCAGTTGCAACAGCTTGACGGTCGAGATCGAATTGGTTTGCTGGAAGAAACCGTCAATGGCATGGTGTTCTTCGGCGGACAATTCCGCCAGTTGCAACGCCCGGTAGTTGAGTTGTGACTGTTCGGTATCCGCCCCCGAATCGGGATGGAGT
>WNGL01003963.1_pt1 | contig 17830 bp, 10 predicted proteins | sample 5400591 | NCBI WGS metagenome assembly WNGL01 (sample SAMN13153377, study PRJNA577476) | soil metagenome | isolation source: 80 cm soil or saprolite under Garry oak tree replicate 1 | place: USA:California | collected 2016-06-15 | reverse complement strand
CCAATCTAACCGTGACTTATGGGCTCCGCTATTCACTTCTTGAGCCTCCATACGAGACGACAGGCACGCAGGTTCAGCCAACCACCAGTTCGCATGACTGGTTCATAAACCGGGGAAAGGCAGCCGATCAAGGCCAGTCCTATTTCCCCCAGATCGGCACGGATGGTTCCGGCAATCCGATCTATGACCACAACCTTCAGTTTGCCCTGGGTGGGCAGGCAAATCACGGCAAGCCGTACTGGAACTGGGACTACCGCAACTTGGCGCCCCGCCTCGCCATCGCCTATTCACCCAGCGGAGATTCGGGACTTGGCCACAAACTCTGGGGTGGGCCGGGCAAATCGAGTATTCGCGTCGGCTATGGCATGTACTTCGATCACTTTGGGGAGGGCATTACCAGCACGTTTGATCGAGAAGGCGCATTCGGACTGACGTCCTCAATCTCCAATCCTGCCGGGATCCAGACTACCGATGGGGCCGCCCGCTTCACTGGACTGAACAACATTCCCACCACCAGCTTAACAACGACTGCATCCTGTCCGACGGCGCCTTGCTCACTTACTTTCCCTGCGCCTTCGGGTTCATTCCCGGCTACCTTCCCCAATGCGTTTGGAATCGAGTTCGGACTGGACGACAAGCTGAAGACTCCCTATTCTCACGTAGTGACCTTGTCAGTCACACGAGACCTTGGCCGCGGCTTTGTGCTCGAGACCGCCTTCGTGGGACGTTACGCTCACCGCCTGCTGGCAGAGTGGGACCTCGCTCAGCCCGCCAACCTGAGAGACCCGAAATCCGGGACGACCTACTACCAGGCTGCTACAGCGCTGGCCAAGCAGTACTGGAAGGGGGTTGATATCGCGAATGTCGCTCCCATCCCGTATTGGGAGAACCTGTTCCCACTAGCGGGTCCCAACGCCACCAACAAGGGATATATCAATGATTGCGCTCCTAATGCTGGAGGAATCACAACCTTCACATCTACCCAGGCGATTTACGACATGTATTCCTGCAACAGCGGCATTTCCGCGCAAGCAGCGAATGAAACAACTTCTCTGGCGTACCTTGATGTTCCTGGATACTCTGGGGAAACTGCGGCGAATGAATGTTTCCCGGCATGTGCTACGCTCAACGGTCAAACAACAGGGTATGCCTTCTGGTCGCCGCAATACGCCTCGTTGGATTCCTGGTCCAGTATTGGTAACAGCGCTTACAACTCCGGCCAACTCAGTCTCCGCCACCATTCCGGTGGTCTGAGTTTTGATCTGAATTACACATACTCAAAGTCGACTGATATAGGCTCCAATGCAGAGCGAGTCAGCGTGTTCGAGGGTCTGGGATTCTCCAGCCAGATCATCAATGCATGGTCTCCCAACCAACTGCGTGGACCTTCAGATTTCGACACCACACATGCAATCAACGCCAACTGGGTCTATGAACTCCCTCTAGGGAAGGGCAAGCGGTTTGGCGGAGGAATGAGCAAGTTGGCGGACGCCGTCATTGGTGGCTGGCAAATCTCAGGTCTGTGGCGCTGGTCAACAGGATATCCATTCTCCGTATATCCGTTTTATAGCTGGCCCACCAATTGGGATCTCGAATCTAACGCGATACTGGTTGGAAAGAAACCGAAGACAGGACAATTTATTGTTGCGCAGGCGGGAGGTGGCACCGGCCCGAATGTGTTCCAGAATCCCGGAATCACGAACTCCAGCGATCCGAACGCCGCGGTCAACCAATTCCGTGATGCGTATCCAGGCGAATCAGGGCAGCGCAACGAACTGCGGGGGCCGGGATCGTTCAATATCGATATGGGCTTGTCGAAAACTTGGGAGATCAACGAGAGCCAGAACCTGAAATTGAGCTGGGAAGTGTTCAACGTGACCAATTCGGTGCGGTTCGATGCCGGGAATATACAGAATGTGAATAACTACACCGATAGTCCCTCCAGCTTCGGCAACTTCATCAACACTCTGTTTAAGCCGCGCGTGATGCAACTTGGCGCCCGCTACACGTTCTGAGCATGGAAAGGTTCAAGACCAAAAAGGGCGGCGAAATTGCCGCCCTTTCTACCCCAGCGGCGAGCCGCTCATCCGAAATCGTGTCCGCACGTGTTCGGAGATGAGTTCGATCGCGGGACGGTTCTGCACCGGGTCGACTTGCGCCAGATACCTTCATGGCCTCGCCCATCCACGTAACGAGGATCTGAGATACGCTCCCTGCGCTTATTGCCCAGCTTAGGAGGGACTGTAATCGTAAAAACCTTGGCCATGGAATAAACGCAACTGAAGGTGGGGGTCAGTATAGCTCCCCGAGCGCGATTCTCAGCACACCTTCTTATCCTTTCGATCGCGCGATTGTTCAGACGGCCGCGTTTCGCGTGAACGCAAGCGCCATTGTTCGCCGCCGCGCAGCACTTTGAATGGCTGTCCCAGCGTCTGGCATTGGTGGATGAATTCATCCGGTGAGGCGGTATTGAATTCAAACATGTCGAAATGACACGGTATAACCAGTTTCGCCTCGATGTCCCTTGCCAGCTGGGCAGCTTCGCGCCCGAATAAGTTACCTGGAACACGCCGTTCCGGCGCCCGCCCATTGATGGGAAGAAGCGCAACATCTATTCCGAAAGGCCGCAGTTTCTCTGACATCCCTTCGTACCGGACTGTGTCACCGCTGTGGTAAAGGGTCCAACCGCCGAATTGGAGAACATACCCCAGGTATTTTGCGCGACCGTGCTCATCGCGTTCTAACGCTTCGTGCGCTGATGCGACGCCGCAGAATCTGATCCCCGAAATTTCGACAGAGGTTCCATCGTCAAGACCAATTGCGACACCAGCATCAATCTTCAGACGATCGGCCACGAAGGCTCGATTGGCTTCCGCGATCACAAGTTTCAGACGTGGGTTTGCGGCGAGAATCGGACAGAGCGTTTCCGCGTCGAGATGATCGGTGTGGTTATGGGTGGAAGTGACGATATCCGCCATGGAAAGCCGGGCAGGACCGATAACTAATTCTGTCATACGCACGTGCGGCGTCTCGGTTTGGCTGTACTTTTTGGACAGTGAGTCTGATAGATAGGGATCGAGCAATACGTGGATGCCCTGCCATTGCAGCAGGAAGCCGCTTTGTCCTAGCCACCACAGACGGAAGCCTCCGTCGCGCCGGTCGGAGGCGTGAATGTCCGCTAGCAGCGAGTCATGGGATTGGAGCGGCCGGATCACGCGAGTCCAAGTTCTTTCCGCACCATGGCTACACCGCTCACCATGTTGGCCAATTTCTGTCTTGCCGCCCAACGAGCCGTCTGACTGAGTCCGCAGTCGGGAGCCAAGGAGAGTCTTTCTGCCGGCACGTATTTCAAGCACAGGCGCACGCGCTTGGCGACATCGCTGGCGGACTCGATGTAATAGCTCTTCACGTCGACGATCCCGACAGCCACGTCAATTCCTCGGTCTGCGATCTCGCGAATCTTTTCGATTTCCGAGAACTCGCGGCTGGCCATCTCAAGGTGCATTTCATCTACAGGCAGATCGAGGAATGCTGGAAACAGCGGCTCATACCGGCGCGGACCAACGGCGCGGCCTTTGTAATTGCCAAAACAAAGATGCGTGGATAGGCGGCAGCGTCCGACGATCGGTTTGACCGTCTCGGCAAAAATCTTCACGAAGCGGCGAGGATCTTCGCGATGAGCGTAGCAGCTCATCGAGGGCTCATCCAGAGTGATCTCATGGCAGCCGCATTCCACCAACTGCATGAGTTCTTCTCGCACAATTGGAATCAAGGCCGCGGTTACATCCCACCGGCTCTTGTAAATACTGCCGGGGTTAATTCGGCCGCTTAATGTGTAGGGACCCGGCACACTGGCCTTCAGAACAGGTCCCGAGGGGGCGATCTTTTGCAGACGCTTGAACTCCGCTACTGCCCCGAGGCCGTGTTGGGAACGCAGTCGGTCGGTGACATCATATTTCCCGCGTTGATCGTGGGCCGGAGGGCCGAAATGGCGAGTTGAAGCAGGCCTTGCACCAAGGCCCTCCAGCCGGCCATAGAAGGAGAGATTGAAGTCATAGCGAGTCTGCTCGCCGTCAGTAATGACGTCTAAGCCTGCGGCGAGCTGATCGTGAACCGCGGCGATCACCGCATCGGAGCGAAGTTCCTCGATATCGGCCTCGCCGAATTGTTCCTTGTGGGCCGATGCGAACTCGAGCCATCCCGGAAAGGGATAGCTTCCAATCACCGTGGTTTGCAAAGGACGATGCGGCCACTTGTGATACCGGGGCATGGAAGCGGGCTTCTTTGCAGTGATCGCGTCCTTTTTCGCGCCTCTCATTCGCTTACCGTCCAGCCGCCGTCCACGGTGACAACCTGGCCCGTCATCGGGGTTGAATCCCTGCGTAGAAGGAAGCAAGCCGTCTTGGCCACGTCCTCAGCGCTCAGCAAACCTTTGGTCAGGGGCTGTTTGTGGGTCATGTATTCGGTGATGCTAGGATCCAGTTGAGCGCGGGCACTCATCGGAGTCCGCACCAGGCCCGGAGCGATGACATTGATGCGAATCCCGGCGTGGGCGTAGTAGGCTGCTGCCGACCTGCTCATCGCTTCGATCGCTCCTTTACTGGCTGCGTAGCCCACAGTTGCGAAGTGGTTTGGTTGCGGCCGTCGCGCCAGCACACTTCCACAATTGAGAATCACGCCTGCTTGCGCATTCCTTGTCCAAACGCCAAGGACCTCACGACACATCAGGAATGTGCCTTTCGCATTCACGTCCATGACAAGGTCCCAGGCCGCAGGCTTACATTCGTGAAGTGGACCGTCACCGGCTGAGCGCGCGCTAATACCGGCAACATTGAAGAGGGCGTCAATTCTCCCAAATCGATCCAGGCACTGAGCAACGGCATTCCGCACTGCAAGCTCCTCACGGACATCCGCGGTAGCAAAACCTGCCTCACCGAGGGCTGTTGCCACAGCTTTCGATTCATCTGGGTTGATACCAACGACAAACACTGGGTTTTCGGCTCCCCAAAGGCGCGCCGTGGCGGCCGCGATCCCTGATGAGCCGGTGACTAGGAGGACTTCCTTCACTGTGCCCTATTCAAACAAGTGTTTCAGACTCTGCCGGTATGCCTCGTAAAAAGCGTCCAGTTGCGCTGCGGCGCTGGTGTTGTCAAGGAACTGATGGCTGGGCAAAATGACCGGCTTCATTCCCTTTGCCAGCAGCGCTTCGGCGCACCCGCAGCGGACCATATTTATGATCATGGCGCCCGTGATGGTCGATACCGGCCCGGTCCTCCACTCCAAGCCATCCAACTCAAGGACGCAATCCCCCGGCGGGCAAAGATTATCGATCACGAGGTCGGCGCAGTCCACCAGCTTCTTTCCTGACGAATGGACCGCTTTCGCTTCTTTTGAATGAGCTCTGGAAACGATCGCGATCACCGGCAGTCCCCGTGACCGAGCTCCCATCGCCATCTCGACAACGACAGGGCGAATGCCGCTTGTCGAGATGATGATAAAGGCGTCGTGCGGACCAAAACGGAAGCTGTTCAGAATCTGATCGGCGTAGCCCTCATAATTTTCCAGATAGAGCGAGGAGCGCAAGCCATTCGCTCCAATAATTGCCGCATGGTTTGAGAGTGCAGCCTCCACCAGGGCTACAAAGCCGGGGAAGCCGCCCTGGCGAGGCGTCATTTCCTCGCACATCATACGGGAGTGGCCGTTGCCGAAGAGAAAGACAAGCCCTCCGCTGGCGATGCGTTCCGCACAAAGCTCAGCCGCTTTCTGAATGATGTCTGATTGCGTGTTTTTCAACTCGTGCAGCAAGTTCATGGCGTGGTCATAGAAGGCCAAGCCCGCTTGCTTGCTGACAGTCTTAGTAACGGCACGATCACTCACGGATAGTTCCTTGCTCCTTCGCCGCGAGAACCGCAAAGACGTCGCTTTGGCCGCGCGGCCGGTCTTTGGCCATGGTCATATTGCCCAGTAGAATTGCACAAAGTGGGTATAATGCACAAACCATTGTGAGCGAAAAATTCAGTAATGCCGATGCGGTTGAGCCTCTCGCGATTGGCGTTGACATTGGCGGAACCGGAATCAAGGCCGCCATTGTGGACGTACGCGGAGAACTGCTCGAGAGCTTTTGTGAGCCCTCACCGCGCAGCACCTCCGCCTTGCGTGACTTCGTTGGTTTGGTTGTGAAACGCGCCAAGGCTCCGGTGCGGGGAATTGGCGTAGGCTGCAAAGGGATCATCGACGCCAATTCAACTCGCGTAAAGAGCTCGCCGGGCGACCTGTGCTTCCTCGAAGGGCAGCTCTTGAGCGAAGTGATCGGCGCTGGTGATGTCCCCGTCTGCGCTGAAAATGACGCGCGCGCCGCGTTGATTGGCGAAGTGCTTTGGGGCGCTGCCCGTGGACGGCGAAATGTGGTAATGCTGACGCTGGGCACCGGTGTTGGCGGAGCTGTATTGGTGGATGGGGTAGTCCTGCAGGGAGCGGGCGGCGCCGCCGGACACTTGGGTCACACGACGATTGATCCGCGGGGTGGGCTGTGTATCTGTGGCAACTACGGTTGTCTGGAGACGCACTTTTCGTCGCGTGCCATCGAATCCGATTATTGGGCGCATATGCACCGGGCCGCGCCGGCGAAATTGTCGATAAGCAGCACCGGCGAGGTGCCGAATCCGGAGGCGATCTTCCGTGCAGCCGCCGATGGGGATGAATGCGCACGCTATGTCGTTGATCGAGCGCTGGAGTATCTGGGAGCGGCCCTAGTGAGTTTTCTGCATACGTTCGATCCCGAGATTTTTATCCTGGGAGGCAACATCGTGGCTGCCGGGCCGCAGCTGATCGCTCCGATTCAGGACAAAATCGCCCGCCGGACAAGGACCCTGTTGGGAAGGGAAGTTCCGATTGTATTTCAGACACTTGTCGGCTACGGCGGTGTGGCCGGAGCGGCGGGTCTAGTCTTTCTGAAGCAGAATTTGTTGGCAATTTGAAACGAAGGTGTGGTGCGGCTCTTGCGGAGTCAATTCACCGGTAGTCAGCATCACGAAATGGATCCAGTGTTAAACACTGGGTTACAGGAAGGCTCAGCTCGTTCAGTGTACCTGCCGGCCATGGTAGCGGCCATCGGTGGGTTGCTGTTCGGTTTTGACACAGCGGTGATTAACGGTGCGATCGTCTTCATCAAGCAGCAGTTTGGACTGAGCGATTCGCAAACTGAAATTGCCGCCAGCAGTCTTCTTCTGGGATGCGTCGTCGGCGCCAGCGTGGCCGCCTTCACCAGTGACCGCTTTGGACGAAAGCGGGTTTTGCTTGCTGCGGCAACTTTGTTCACCCTGTCTGCCATAGCCTCGGCCTTGCCCCGCGATTTGATTGAGTTTGCGGTTGCCCGCCTGGTGGGCGGCGTAGCCATCGGAATCGCGTCAACCCTGTCGCCACTGTACATCGCAGAAATCTCACCCGCACAAAAACGCGGCCTGCTCGTGTCTCTGAATCAATTGGCGATTGTGACCGGAATTCTGCTGTCCTACAGCGTGAACTATCTACTCGGTGGTGCGGGACCGGCAAACTGGAGATGGATGTTCGCCTCGGCTGCGGTTCCCTCGATTGCTTTCTTCTTGACGCTGCTTTTCATTCCGGAAAGCCCGCGGTGGCTGATGCAGAAAGGCCGAGAGCAGGAGGCGAAACAATTTCTGGCGCAGATTGTTGGCCCGCAAGCGGCCTCGGGAGAGATTGAGGCGATCCGGGCCGCCATCTCAGAAGAGAGCGGGAATCTGCTGGATCCCGCATTCCGAAAAGCCCTGATCGTGGCCATCCTGATCGCTCTCTTCAGTCAGTTCACCGGCATTAACACCATCATCTATTACGGCTCGATTGTTTTCCTGGAACATGTACCGCATCAAACGGCCATCACGGCCCTGTGGGCTAACGTCATTATTGGAGCGATCAATTTCGTCGCCACCGTTGCGGGTATGCTGCTCATCGATCGCTCCGGACGAAAGTCACTGTTGATGACAGCATTCGGGGGAATGGCGCTCTCCCTGGTTGCTGTTTCAGCCGCCATTCATTTCCAAGCCTCGGGTGTTATTGTTCTGATTTTTATCCTCACCTACGTGGCATGTTTTGCGGTCGGCGTTGGCACCGGGACATGGGTGCTGATGTCGGAAATTTGCCCGACGAGGGTGAGGGGACGGGCAATGTCGGTTGCCACTGTCTTCCTCTGGTGCGGAACGCTATGGGTTACTCTGACGTTTCTTTCACTCGTGAACTTATTTACCGCGGCTGGAGTTTTCATACTCTACGCAATCGTCTCGATCGCCGCATTTCTCTTTGTCTGGCGGGGAGTTCCAGAGACCAAGGGGAGGACTTTGGAGGAAATCGAAAAGTTCTGGTTAAGTCAAAGGTCTTCACTAGGATAGTCCGGCATGAGCACACGTTTTCTTTTCAAGTCGTTCGTAATCCTCACCTCCGTTGCCGCTTCGACCCTTTCCCTGTGGGCGACCGACAGAACGACGATCTCGCTCAACGGCACATGGCAAATCGAGGATTCGAAGGAAGCAGAGGCAATCCCTGTAGCATGGAACCACAAAGTTCCAGTGCCGGGACTCGCGCATTCCGCCCAGCCCCCGTTTCCGCAAGTGGATCAGTTCGACAGCAGGATGTTGCTTCAGAATAGGGTCAGCCAGGGCGGCCTTCCCAACGGTTCCACCGTCTACAACGCCGGCGTGTCGCGGCAAGAGCGCAACTGGTTGTGGTATCAGCGCAGGTTCGAAGTCTCGGATACGAAGAGTGTGGCTATTCTGCGCATTAACAAAGCGCAGTTCGGGGCAGCAGTCTGGCTCAACGGCGTTAAAATTGGCGACCACCTACCTTGTTTCACTGCGGCCACATTTGATGTCAGCAACGCTCTTCGGCGAGGGTCAAACGAACTGATCGTAAGGGTCGGGGCTCATCCCGGTGTCCTGCCAGCTTCAGTTTCGGGCGGCACTGATTTCGAAAAGATCCGCTGGACACCCGGCATTTACGACAATGTTTCTCTGGCGCTCAGCGAAAATCCGGTGATTGACGGCGTTCAGGTAGCGCCGAAGATTGTCGGCAGCTCCATCGTGGTGCAGACAGCGCTGCGCAATCTCGGGAACAGTTCTGTCTCGTTTCGCCTGACGCAGGAAGTACACGGCTGGAAAGGGAGCGCGATCGTCAACACATCCGCTCCTCCGCGTAGTATCGTGCTTGCCCCCGGCGAGAGCAAGGTAGTCCTTCAATCCATCGCAATACCGGGAGCGCGGTTGTGGTCTCCCGAGTCGCCGAACCTATATGTGCTGGAGACGGGTACCGGCGGCGACACTGCCTCGACTCGCTTCGGCATGCGGGAGTTCCGCTTCGATACCGCCACCAGGCGCGCATATCTCAACGGCCACGTCTACTTCATGCGCGGTTCGAACATCACGCTTCATAGGTTTTTTGAAGATCCGCTCTCCGGCACCTTGCCGTGGGATGAGGCATGGGTCCGTAAACTGCTCGTCGAGATTCCGCACGAGATGCACTGGAACAGTTTTCGGTTCTGCATCGGTCCTGTACCGGATCAATGGCTCGACATCGCGGATGAAGCTGGCCTGCTGATTCAGAACGAATATTTTGTCTGGACCGGGCACGATTGGCACGGCCCCGAGAATCAGGTGCATTTTGACACCGCCGAGATGATTCGCGAATACAGGGAATGGATGCAGGACAACTGGAACCATCCCAGCGTGGTGCTCTGGGATGCTAACAATGAAACCTGGGATCCGGTATTCGGCGAGAAAATCATTCCCGCAGTTCGTGGTCTCGATCTTTCAAACCGGCCGTGGGAGAACAGCTACAACCCTCCGCAGGGTCCGGACGATCCCGTCGAAGATCATCCCTACGAACATCAGGTCATGGCAGATGGTGGTCCACCGTTCAGTATGACCACCCTGGAGAGTCCGGGGGCGAAAGCTCCGGGTGCCCCGAGCGGTCACGCTCTCATTCTGAATGAGTATGGCTGGCTGTGGTTGAATCGAAACGGAAATCCCACCGAACTCACTAAGAACCTCTACCCGGCGCTGCTCGGCAAGAATTCGACTCCGGAAGAACGTCTGGCGCTCAACGCCTATTTGCTGGCCGGCCTCACGGAGTACTGGCGAGCGTACCGCCAGTATGCCGGTGTGCTCCACTTTGTGTATCTGACGAGCAGCGATCCCGCAGGCTACACTTCAGACCACTTCCGTGACGTTGGAAAACTCGAACTCCATCCGGAGTTTCGTGACTACATGAGCAACGCGTTTGCCCCGGTGGGAGTTTACCTCAGCTTTTGGCAGCCATCCATCGAGGCTCGAAGCCTTCGGTCGCTCGAGACCATGCTGGTGAATGACGAAGACCGTCAGGTCGAGGGTACGCTTACCCTTGCGCTCGAAAATTCAAAAGGCAAACGAGTGGCCAATCAAACGAAAAAGTTCATAATTGGTCCGCTCGGTCAGAACACCATTTACAACGATTTCAAGTTCCCAAGCACGACGGGCGATTTCCTATTGCGGGCTATCATTGAATACCCTGCGAACGGAGACGGTGTGTCCACGCAAAGTCGCCGCTACGTCAAGGTCATTCGAGCGACAGGAAAGGAAAACTGAATGCCGTGATTGGCCAATTCCATGATTCGGTGGTTGAGCGGGAGTCATGAAGCGTAGGCCGTCCAACTACGACAAATTTCCTTCCATTCGAGTACCGGTTGGCCGGGAGTCCGTGTGGCAGGGCTGGCCTGAGATTATCGCTCGAATCGGTGGCGAAGTCGCGCTCGGCGCACAGAAAATTTCCTTGGAAATTTACCCGGGAGTTTACGAGGAACAAGTGTTGGGAGCCTTGGTTGAGATTTGGCATCCCGCACATGTGTTCCGTACCAGCGATTGCTGGAAAACTCCGCAGGAAATCGATGCGATGGTCAGCCGCGATTTGACCGATGACCCGGTTTTTGGCCGCATCAGCCGACTTATCATCGAGGACTTTGCGGACCCGCAGCGTACTGCGCAACTTCAAGCGGCCTGCCGATCGGCGGAAGGTGTAACCCTAATCGTTGGCACGGGAACCGCACTCGTGGCTCCTGAACCCGATGTGTTGATTCTGGCGGATCTCGCGCGTTGGGAGATCCAGCAGCGTCAGCGCGCCAACCGGATCGGAAACTTTCCCGCCGGAGACGTCCACGAATCCGCTGCGATGAAATACAAGCGCGCTTTCTTTGTTGACTGGCGTGTAGCGGATCGGATCAAGCGGGACCTGCTTGAGCGGATCGATTATTTGTTAGATACCAACGATCCAGCCACACCGAAGATGAGCACTGGCGAAGCTTTTCGCGCTGGTTTGCAATGCGCGCGGAACCGGCCTTTTCGTGTGGTTCCCTTTTTCGACCCCGGTCCCTGGGGCGGACAGTGGATGCGCGAAGTGTGTGACTTGCCCGATGGCCCGCCGAACTATGCATGGTGCTTCGATTGTGTTCCGGAAGAAAACAGCCTTCTCCTGAATATGGCCGGCGTGAATATCGAGATTCCGGCGATGGATTTGGTGCTCGGCCATCCCCGTGAACTGCTGGGCGATGCCGCGTATGCCAGATTCGGTGCCGAGTTTCCAATTCGCTTCGATTTTCTCGACACCATGCAAGGTGGCAATTTGTCTCTTCAGGTACATCCTGTCCATCAGTACATCATCGAACATTTCGGGATGGCTTACACGCAAGACGAAAGTTACTACTTGCTCGACGCGGCTCCGGACGCATGCGTGTATCTTGGACTGAAGACGGGGGTCGACCGAAAGGCTATGATCAGAGATCTCGATCACGCGCAAGAGAACGGCGCACCGTTTGAGGCGTTGAACTACGTAAATAAGTGGCCGGCTCGCAAGCATGATCACTTCCTCATTCCAGCCGGTACCATCCATTGTTCTGGAGCTAACAGCATGGTTCTGGAAATCAGCGCAACGCCATACATCTTTACCTTCAAGTTGTGGGATTGGGGACGGCCCGGACTGGATGGCCGCCCGCGCCCTATTCACTTGGAGCACGGGGCCGCCAACATTCAATGGGATCGGGACACAGAATGGGTTCGCAAAAATCTGTTGAATCGTATCGAAAAGGTGGGCGAGGGCAGAGGCTGGAGAGAAGAAAGAACCGGCTTGCATGAACTGGAATTCATCGAGACCAGAAGACACTGGTTCACGTCTCTTGTGGAACACGACGCATCCTCCGGTGTGCACGTACTGAACCTAGTCGAAGGAGAAGAGGCAATCATCGAAAGCCCGTCCGCAACTTTTGAACCGTTTCACGTTCACTATGCCGAAACGTTTATTGTGCCGGCGCAGGTGGGAAGGTACAGCGTCAGGCCGGCAGACGGGGTGCGTGAGTGCGCAACCATACAGGCAGCAGTGAGGACCGGAGCATGAGATTCGATCCCGGCATCGGTGTTGTCCCTGTCCGCGAGCCTCTGGGATTTCGCTATGGACCTGGAGTGTTTGGTCCGCAACCAGAAACACGTTCGCTCGATGCAATTCGGTCAAGTCTGCGCGACCCCGCCTGCACCGGGCCTGATCCTGTCTATGCCATCGTGATGGACGTAGGGCGCGAGGACATTCGAGCCGAACTCCAACGCAGAATGCTGCTGTTCGGCGCGGTCATTTACGCGTCGGGGAAACTCGGGGAAGAACCGGTACGCAGCCAGGGCCACGTGCACCGCGTCTCCTCGCACAGCGGGTGGTCGCCGCCTGAAGTGTACGAGATTTGGGATGGAGCTGCGTACGTTTATATGCAGGAGCATGTGGCTGACGATCCGGGGCGTTGCTATGCGATTATTGCCAAGCCTGGCGACGTCGTGGTGGTACCTCCCGCATGGGCCCACGCAGCAATCAGCGCGGACCATTCAGACTTCATGGTTCTAGGCGCTCTTTGCGATCGAGAGTACGGTTTCGACTATGAAGGGATCAGGAAGCGCAAGGGCCTCGCTTGGTATCCGATCGTCACGCCAAACGGCGGAATCGAATGGATGCCTAACCCTTGCTACCAAAAGACCAGGCTTGACGTACGGCGCACCAGGGACTATCGAGAATTCGGCTTCGTGCACGGCTATTCCCTCTACGAACAGGCGGTTCGGGATCTCGATCGGTTTCGATGGGTCTCAAGTCCGGCTCTTTGCGCGGGGGCTTGGAAACACTTTGAGCCGTGAAGCACGGCATGGAAGAAGCTGATCCCGGGGCATTGCCTCGTACATCCGGTGAGACGAAATAGATAGTATCGTCTGCAGTTTGCACTCCCGGAGACCCATTACTTCTCTTCCAAATAGTCAAAATGCGTAGAAGATGTTTTCTTAAAGCCATCGCAGCCAGCGTTCTTCAAGCGGCCGCTGGCCAACTCTTGTGCAGGCCAAGAACGCCGTCGTGAGGTGCTAATCCATGCAATTGGAGGTACGAGGAGCGATTGCCTTTTGTTTACTCGAGGGGAGACGCCGTCCGCAGTCCACGGCTGGCGGATCGCACGCATGGGTTCTGGCTGGAATCTCGATTGTACTGGGTGCTTTACTTCTCCCGGCTCAGACGCTGCCCACGGCATCCAAACAGGGCCGGTCGAGTGGCATAAATGGCGCCACTCTCGACGCCAGAGTGGAATCCAGTCTACGGAGCATGACGCTGGACGAAAAAGTGGGGCAGCTGGTGCAATATTCCGCGGGTCAGGCCACGGGGCCTGGGACTGGACGGACAGACTACGAAGACATGATTGCCCGCGGAGAGATTGGCGCGTTGCTGAATGTCGTCGACCCGCACGAAATCAATCGCTATCAGCGGATCGCGATGGAAAAGTCCCGGTTACATATCCCTCTCCTGTTCGGACTGGACGTGATTCACGGATTCAAGACTGAGTTCCCAATCCCCCTGGGTCTGGCCTCGACATGGGATCCGACTTTGGTGGAGAGAGCCTCTCGTGTGGCGGCTGTTGAAGCTTCGGCGAGCGGCATCCGGTGGACGTTTTCCCCGATGGTCGACATCGCGCGCGACGCTCGTTGGGGACGCATGGCAGAAGGTGCGGGTGAGGATCCTTTTCTGGGTGCGGCGATGGCGGCCGCATACGTAAGGGGCTACCAGGGTGCGCGTCTGGATGCGCCCGACGGCATTGCCGCGTGCGCCAAGCACTATGTCGGCTATGGCGCGGCGGAGGGTGGGCGAGACTACAACTCCACCGAAATCTCGGAGCATACTTTGCGGCAGTTCTATCTTCCTCCATTTCACGCGGCTGTCGAAGCCGGTACCGCTTCCCTGATGAGCGCTTTCAACTCCCTCAACGGAGTGCCGTCTTCGGCAAATTCGTTCACGCTGAAGCAAGTCCTGCGGAAGGAATGGGGATTCCGGGGTTTGGTGGTCAGCGATTGGAGTTCGGTGGGAGAGCTGGTCGCACACGGCATCGGCGTCGACGACACGATGGCGGCGCGCAAAGCCTTTGTGGCTGGTGTTGACATGGACATGGCCAGCAGCCTTTATCACGATCACCTGGCGCAGTTGGTAAGTTCGGGCATGGTGAAGCAGGCCGATTTGGACGAAGCGGTGCGACACCTGCTTCGAGTCAAGCTGGCTTTGGGTTTATTCGAACATCCCTTTGTCGATGAACAGACTGCAGGTAAGGCTCTGTTCCAGCCGGCGAGTCTCACTCTGGCGGAGACTGCTGCAGAGCGGTCCCTCGTGTTGCTGAAAAATGCCGCTCCAGAAGGCGGCAAGCCTCTCCTCCCGCTTTCGAAGGACATACCGAATCTGGCGCTGATTGGACCGCTTGCCGAGGATCCTCCGAACGCCCCGGGTACGGCGAAAGGGACGCCACCCCGTGTCTCTTTGGCTGCGGCTCTCGCTGATCGTGTTGGAGAAGGCCATCTCGTCCGCGCGAAAGGAGTGGATGTTATCGCGGGGACGGACGACGAAATCGCCGCGGCAGTGATGGCGGCCAAGAAGGCGGATGTGGTCATTCTTGCACTGGGCGAAGATCCGGACATGAGTGGGGAGGCCGCGTCCCGTGCGCATCTGGGACTTCCGGGCAGGCAGCAGGAACTTCTGGAGGCAGTCGCGGGTACCGGCAAGCCCATCGTGTTAATTCTGTTTAGCGGGCGTCCGTTGACTTTGCCTTGGGCGTTTGAACACGTGCAAGCCGTGCTTGCAGGTTGGTTCCCTGGTTTTGGGACAGGACCCGCGGTGGCGCGCACACTGTTTGGCGAAGTGAACCCCAGCGGGAAACTGGTGGTTAGTTGGCCGCGCAGCGTTGGACAGGAGCCGCTTTACTACAACGCTCTGAATACAGGGCGTCCCACTGGCAACGCGGACCTCAGCCATCCCCCTGCGACTGCGGACGACAGGTACCTGTCGCGTTACATCGATGAACAAAACAGTCCGCAGTTTCCGTTTGGCTACGGTGCGTCGTACACCAGCTTCGGTTATGGGATGACCACGCTCAGCAAATCGAAGTTGAGTGCAGCGACTCTTAACCAGAACCTCAAGGCCAAGGCGGAAGCAGTCGTGAGAGTGGAAGCCGACGTGTCAAACACGGGCTCCCGACCCGGCGAAGAAGTCGTCGAGCTCTACATTCGCCTACGAGGGACAACTACAGCTCAACCGGTGCGAGCGTTGAAAGGGTTCCGGCGTGTTGCACTCGCTCCGGGAGAAACGCAGAAAGTGACGTTTGATCTAAAGCCGGAGGCCTTCGCCATCTGGAATGACCGCAATCAGTTTGCCGCCGAACCTGCCAAACTGAGTGTCTGGATCAGTCCCGATTCAGCCCACGGCTCCGCGGCAGAGATGGAGATCGTTCCGTAAAATGAACGGTTCACTCCAGCACGCGACACTTATAGAACCTTGAGGCTGACGCTGATGAAATTCCGGAAATTCAAATCTGGCACGACGGAAAAGATGTGCTGGCTTCTGCTGTTCACCGTGTTTTGCGTTTGTGGACGCGTATGGGCGAACACGGACTATTATCGCCACACCGTTTTCGACAACAGTTTGACCCCGGATACCTACTTCTACAGTGCGGGCACATCGAATGGGCCCAGTTTTCTTGAGCAGAAAGACTGGCGGTTGCCGGTCGACACCAAGACTTTTCTGACGCCCCCGAATGCTCTCCGCCTGCAATGGCAATCGCAACCCGGTGGGGGATGGGAAGCCGAAGTGCGGCTCGTCACCTTTCGCAATCGTTTTCCGGAAATGAGTGGACACAATCTCTATTTCTGGTGTTTTGCTCCGCAACCGCTTTCCGCGGACGACCTTCCTTGGCTAGTGCTCTCTACCGGGCGTGAGGGATTGCAGGTCGCCGAATTTCCGGCTTCTTTCACCGATCCTTTGCCGATGGGTAAGTTCACGGGCGATCTGCCCGCGGGGCGCTGGGTTCAGGTGCGCATCCCGTTGTCTGAATTCCACAGCGGCTCTATTTACCCATTCCGTCCGGAAAATCTGCAGAATGTCGTTTTTCATCAAGGACGCTCCGATGGCGCGCGGCACAGTCTGGTCGTCGACGAAATTCGGATTGACGACGATTCCGCTGAGAGTCGAGAGGCAGCGCTGCCTGTGCCCGGGAATGTGCGGGCGATCGGTTATGACCGGCACGTGGAAGTCCGCTGGGATCCGGTGAACAGCCCCGCGCTCGGCCGCTACGTGATTTATCGTTCCCTCGACGGGAAGAACTTCGAGCCCATTGGCATTCAACTCCCGGGGACCGATCGATACTCGGATTTTCTGGGCAAGTCGGGAGTCACGGCTGCATACAAGGTTGCCGCGTCGGACTTCCGTTACCATCCGTCTCCGCTTTCGAAAGCAGCCAGCACATCCACGCGGGAGTTCAATGATGACGAACTGCTCACTATGTTGCAGGAAGCCTGCTTCCATTATTACTGGGAAGGAGCTGATCCTCACTCGGGTATGGCTCGCGAGAACATTCCTGGCGACGACCGCATCGTCGCCACCGGCGCCAGCGGATTCGCCATCGCTACCCTGGTTGTGGGCGTAGATCGAGGCTTCATCACGCGGGAGCAGGGAGTTGAGCGCCTGACCAAGATTGTGGGATTTCTTGAACACGCGCAGCGTTACCACGGCGCTTGGTCGCACTACATGGACGGAAGCACGGGAAAGACGATGCCGGTGTTTGGCATGTTCGATAACGGTGGAGACCTGGTGGAAACGTCGTTCCTCATGCAAGGGCTTCTCGCTGCACGGCAGTACTTCCATGGCAAGGCTGAGACTGAGGAAACTCTTTATCACCGAATTTCACAGCTCTGGGAGACCGTCGAATGGGATTGGTACCGCGATGACCCGAACAGTGATTTCATTTATTGGCATTGGTCCGCGGAGTGGGCGCGACAGATTCATCATCCGCTGGTTGGATTCAACGAAGTCATGATTACGTATCTGCTCGCGATGTCCTCGCCCACGCATGGCGTGCCGGTCGATATGTACTATTCCGGCTGGGCCGGACAGTCGCAATCAGCGATTGGGTATCGTGGAGGTTGGTCCGGCAGTACGGATGGAGATCATTACTTCAACGGGCACACTTATTACGGCATCAAACTCGACGTGGGCGTGGGCACGGGTGGTCCACTGTTTTTCACGCACTACTCTTATTTGGGCTTCGACCCGCACCGCTTGCACGACCGCTATACGTCCTCCTATTTCGAGAACAACCGCAACCTCGCGCTCATCAATCGCGCGTACTCGATTGCCAATCCGAAACACTTCCCAGGCTACGGGCCCAATGCGTGGGGTTTAACCGCGAGCGACGGTCCGCAGGGCTACGTCCCGCACGCTCCGGATGACGCCGACGATCGCGGGA
>WNGL01004336.1_pt1 | contig 17834 bp, 14 predicted proteins | sample 5400591 | NCBI WGS metagenome assembly WNGL01 (sample SAMN13153377, study PRJNA577476) | soil metagenome | isolation source: 80 cm soil or saprolite under Garry oak tree replicate 1 | place: USA:California | collected 2016-06-15 | reverse complement strand
GTAACAGCGCGTCCCGGAGCACCGGAGAATCGCGGCGGAGCTGTGCGCCCTGGCGCGCCTGAAAATAACCCCACGGCGGCACCTCGAACAAACCCGCCGCAACCGGAGAATAACCGTCCTGGAATGGGTAACGGTCGCGGAGTTCCGAGGCCAGGCGCTCCGGAAAATCGTGCACCGGAGAACAACCGCACGCCAGACAACAATCGTGCGCCAGACAACAACCGTCCAAGCGCTGCGCCGCGACCAAACGAGGCAGCGCCTAGACCGAACGCACCGGAGAACCGTCCTGTGCAGCCTGACAATAATCGTCCTGTCAGGCCGGATAACAATCGGGCACCGGAGAACAATCGTCCAAACGCTGCGCCGCGACCGAATGAGGCAGCGCCACGACCGAATGCGCCGGACAACCGTTCAGCGCAGCCTGACAACAATCGTCCTGCTCGGCCGGATAACAACCGATCCGAACAACCGGCAGCGGCTCCGCGCCCTCCAGCGGCAAATCGGCCAGAAACTGCTCCGGAACAGCCGCGAGGTAATCCGAATATGAGGCCCGAGACTCGGCCTCAGGAGACTCCGAGCGTCCGGCCACAGCAACCGACGCGTCCGCCGGAGACTCGGCAGGAACCGCCTCAGCGCCAGAATGAGAATCGGCCAATGACGGCGCCGACTCCTCGGCAAGAACCTCGCAGCGAGCCTGCTCCTCGGCCAGAGGCGCGACCCGCTCAACCACCGCCCCCGCAACGAGAGTCGCGTCCGGCGGAGCAGAGAAACGAACGGCCGAATCCTCCGAACGATAACAAGAAGGATAAGGATAAGGACAAAGAGCCACCGAGATTTCGCTAAGCACCGTTATCATTCGTTGCCAGTCCGGCAAAAACCGGGCTGGCTTTTTTTGTTTCGCGCGATCTAGCTCTTCCTCTGTGAAACTCTGTGTCCTCTTAGAAACACCTTTAACCACAGAGGACACAGAGGTTCACAGAGCGAATCTCATTGGGTCTGCACTTCACGGTAAACTATCCTGTCAACGGTTCACTCATGCGGGTCCAAGTCTTATTTTTCGGAATCTTGAAGGATCTCGCCGGGCGCGCGTCCGATGAGCTTAGTCTCCCCGAACATGCCAAAGCCGGAGACGTGGTTGAGCACTATGAGCGCAGCATCCCCGCCATGGCAAGAATGTTGGCTTCAATCGCCATTTCCGTGAACCAGGAATATGCCAGTCCCAATGCCAAGCTTCATCCCGGCGATGAGATTGCGCTGCTCCCGCCAGTCAGCGGCGGGTCGGCTGAAATCCACGAAAACGCCCTCCCCTCCCTGGAAAGCGCAAAGATAGCCATAACTCGGGATGCGATTGACACTGCGGCCTGGACTGCGAAAATCAAGCACCCAGAAGATGGAGCCACAGTTGTCTTCGAGGGCATAGTAAGAAACCACAGTCGCGGCCGCGGCACTCTTTTCCTCGATTACGAGGCGTATGAGGAAATGGCATTGAAGCAAATGGAATCGCTACTCGCGCAAGCGCTCTCGGAATTCCAAATTCGCGACGCAACAATCGTGCACCGGCTCGGGCGTCTTCAGATCGGCGAGATCAGCGTTCTGATCCTGGTAGCCTCCGCCCATCGTGCGGCGGCATTCGACGCATGCCGCTGGCTTATTGACACGCTCAAACGCACAGTTCCCATCTGGAAAAAGGAATATTTTGAAGACGGCGCGGTCTGGGCCGACGGCGAACCCTTTCCTGAACCACTCGCCTCGGGCAGCCATGCGGGTAACGCCGCATCCAAGTGAATAGTCCTCCAATGAGAACTTTGCTCCTCCTGCTACTGGCCGCTGCGGTGTGCCGCGCCCAAACCAGTGTCCCCAAACCGCCTTGGGCAAAATCGCCGACGCCGCCCTCACAAGCGTCCCCAGCGGACGACAGCACGATCAAGGTTGACGTGAAACTTGTCAACGTGTTCGTCACGGTTACCGATGAACACGGGGCCCCCGTTTCCGCTTTGACCAAAGACAATTTCCAACTACTCGAAGATGGCCGCTTGCAGAAGGTCTCGGTCTTCGACCGCGAATCTGAGCTGCCGCTTTCGATTGTGCTCGACATTGATACCAGCCTGAGCACCCACAAAGATCTGCCGCTTGAGCTCACTTCAGCGCGGCGGTTTGTGCATGCCATCCTCCGCCCGGTGGACGCGCTTTCGCTTTACGAATTCAGCGAGATCGTGGACCAGGTCGTTCCTTTTACTGCCGACTTAAGGACGATTGATCGCGGCCTTGACCGTCTGCATCCTGGCGCTGCTACTGCGCTTTACGATGCGATTTTTCTCGGAGCACAGGCGCTCGAAGAACGCCAGGGAAGGAAAGTCATGGTGGTCATCACCGACGGCGGCGATACTTTCAGCAAGACGGATTATCAGGAAGCCTTGCGCGCGGCGCAGATATCAGAAGCCATCGTTTACAGTATTATCGTTGTTCCCATCGAGGCCAGCGCCGGCCGTGACACAGGCGGCGAGCATGCTCTGATCCAGTTGTCCGAAGATACCGGCGGCAAGTATTTTTACGCGACATCCATTTCCCAACTCGATCACGCGTTCAAAAGCATCAGCGACGAGTTGCGCACTCAATATCTACTCGCCTACTATCCATCGCAGCGCCTGGCTGACTCAGACTTTCGACGGATTGAGGTCAAGCTCACGGGAGTCGCCGGAAGCTCGGAATACAATTCCCGCCATCGCACCGGATACTACACGTCGAAGTCGCATTGATGGCAAGGGCGCCATCAGAGTGTTCACCGATTTGTAAATGCGCCGACCATCTTCTTCCATTTTGCAGACATAGAAGATTCCAGTTTCCATAGAATCTCATTTTGATGTCTCTGAGTGGCAGTCAATAGTCATGCTAAGTTGATGATTGCACAATCGTAAGCTCAGGCCGCTATTGTGGCGCAACGATTGCACCGCACGATCACCGGCGGCGTAGTCGCCAAACCATACTTCGTCGGGCTGCAAGAGCAATTTGCCAGGGTGCCTCCCCACCTCTGAGGCAATAGGATCTTCCTCGGCAATCGGCCTTCACCCTGAAATTCTCGCGTTGTGGACAAAATGATCTTTGAAAGGAAGGTTCAATATGAGCCTGCGTCGAAGAATGCTTGCGGGGTTTGTCTCCTTTTTTGTCCTGATAGTGACTGCTTTTCAATTTTCTCCCAACGCATCAGCCCAGACGACGATTTCTACCGGTAGTATTCAGGGCACGATCTCCGACCAGAGCGGAGCTGTAGTGACCGGCGCTAGGGTGACGATCACGAACAAAGCAACCGGCCAAGCGCTGACGATGACAAGCACTTCGTCGGGCGCTTATACCTCGGGGGCCCTGATTCCAGGGGATTACACAGTTCGCGTCGAATCTAAGGGTTTTAAAACTGTAGAGGCTGGAGTCACGGTGCAAGTCGGCGTGACCTCATCTCGCAATCTCAAGCTGGAGCTTGGACAAGAATCGCAAGTGATCGAAGTGCAGGCCTCGGGCGTAGAAGTCAACACCGAGCAGGCGACGGTGCAAGGGGTGCTCACGACCGAGCAGATTGAGAATCTTCCTATCAATGGACGCAATTTTCTGGACCTTGCGCAACTCGAGCCCGGTGTCCAGATCCAGGATGGCGGGAACTTTGATCCCACCAAGAATGGTTTTTCCTCCATCTCTTTTGGTGGACGCTTCGGCCGCACCGCACGCATTGAGGTGGATGGTGTGGACATCAGTGACGAGACGGTAGGGACGACCACCCAAAATATCCCGCAGAGTGCGATTCAGGAGTTTCAGACCGGCGAATCCATGCTCGACCTATCCACCGAACTTACGTCCTCCGGTTCCGTGAACGTTGTCACCAAGTCAGGAACCAACAGCCTCCACGGGGAAGGATTTTACTTTTTCCGCGATCAAAGCCTCGATGCAAACCTTCCCGCCGCATCGCACAATCCGTTTCAGCGCAACCAGTTTGGCGGCGGATTGGGCGGTCCCATCATCAAGGACAAGGTTTTCTTTTACATTGACGGCGAGCGCAATAAGCAGGATTTGATTGATCCAGTGATACCCAGTCCTCCCTTCGAGGCACTCTCTGGAGTTATCACGGCACCCTTCCGCGAAACTGAGGTTCTTGGCAAACTCGATTGGAATATTGCCAGCAAGTACAAACTGTTCTATCGGTTTTCGTTCGATCAGAACAGGAGTGTGCTCCCGTTTGTGCCGAATTCGTTCGAGCCATTTGCCAACAATAATCACACGCCCGTGCACGCGGTTGGACTGGATTTCAGCACTGGGAGTTATACGCACTCAGTGCGTTTTGCGTACATGAAGTTCCGCAACGCGATTACGGATGCCGTGACTGGAACCAGCGTATTCAATCCATTTCCCGCGATCGAACTCGGCATCGGCCAAGATTTCTTTTGCCTCACTCCGGGGGCCGACGAGTTCTGTTCCGGACCCAACATCCTAGCGCCGCAAGAGACCGTCCAGTCAAACCGACAAATCAAATACGATGGGAGTAAGGCCTACAAATCACACATCTTTCGTTATGGCGTCGGGTTCAATCACCTCCAGGGCGGAGGATTCGCTAAATTCTTCGGGATCGCCCCGGCGGTGGGATCGAGCGTGCTTGACTGTCAGGGCACGGCGGGATGCAATGTCGCGGATCCTGCGACTTACCCCGTGATTGATGTGCTGATGGGCAATGGCCAAGGCTTCGCGTCTGAAAAGCCGTCGTTTGGTTTCCCTGCCGGGGGCTTGGGGCCGGATAATCGCTTCGCTTGGTATTTCGGAGATTCCTGGAAACTAAAGCCGAATCTCACGTTGAGCTATGGGATTCGCTATGTTCGAGACACTGGCCGCACCGACAGCGACCTTCCACCCATCCCTGAACTTGAGCAATTTGGCCCGGGGCTGGGAAATCGGGTTCGACAGCCGAACAAGAACTTCGCTCCCCAGCTCGGGGTTGCATGGGATCCACATGGGAATGGCAAAACTGTGTTCCGAGGAGGCATCGGTTTGTTCTACGAGAACTCAGTCTGGAACAACAACCTGTTTGATCGTCCGGGTCGTTTGCCGCAGGGCTTGTTCTTGGCTGAGCAGGGCGCCTGCTCACAAGGCAATCCGAGTCCAGTCACCTTGCCGGACGGCACTGTGGTTAATCCTACATTCTGCGGACAGCCCATAGGCGCCGTGCAAGCGCAAATTGAAGCGCTTCAGCAACAGTATCAGGCGGCCACTATCGCGGCAGGTCCAGCCGCGAATATCAACTTTGTTGGCACTCAATTGACTGATTCCGCGAACGGAACCGGTACGAATCTGTTTGCCCCCAATTACCTGACACCACGTTCAGTGCAGATGAATTTCGGCTTCCAGCATGAATTCCGAAAGGGCACAGTACTCACAGCGGACTACCTGCGCAATGTGGCCACTCACACCTTACTTTCCGTTGACACAAATCATGTTGGAGCGGCGCGGAAATTGGATGTGGGGGCAGCGCAATCGGCAATTGCTACAACGCTCTCAAATTGCGGAGCGCCGGACATAAACACTGCGATCGCTCTCTGCCCTAACGATCCAACTGGCGTCCTTCCACCGTTAGATCCGAACTACACTCCCAGAGGTGCGACAATCGCCGATTTTGCGGGCAATGGCCTCGACTCCGGCGATGCCCTCTGCTTTGGATTCCCTTGTCCCGGCTTCGCCGCCTTTCCTGGACTAAACAAGAATCTTGGCACCAACCAAATGTTGTTCCCCATCGGACGCTCGGTTTACAACGGCCTCCAGCTTTCGCTTAAACAAGACGTTCACAATCCGGCACCGGGAATAAAGTACTTGAACCTCCAAGTGTCGTACGCTCTCTCCCGCTATGTTTCGACTGCCCAGGACAGTGACTTCATCAATTTCTCCACCGACAACGATCACCCTCTGAACTTCGTTGGACCGAACGGTCTTGATCGCAGGCATCAGCTCTCGTTTGGCAGTGTCATGGATGTTCCGGCCAATTTTCGAATCAGTTTTATTGGACACTTCTACAGCCCACTTCCCGTCACGCTCCTGCTTACCCCGCCCGCAGCCGGCGGCATTTTTGTAACCGATTGGACGGGCGATGGCACCGGCGATGGAAGCTCGGTTTCCAGCGGCGGCGTCGGCGATGTCCTACCTGGGACCAACATCGGCTCCTTCGGACGAGGTGTCGGTGCCAGCAACATCAATAACAAAATACAGAACTTCAACCAGAATTTTGCGGGGAAGGTAACACCAGCGGGTCAGGCCCTGATTGACAATAATCTCATGACGGCGGCCCAGCTATTCAGCTTGGGCGGGGTGATGCAGCCGATCTCTCTGGCTCCGCCAAATGAGGCGGGAATGGGCTGGATGAAGGACTTCGACTTAAGCCTCAGTTGGGCGTTCAAGTATAAAGAACATTTTGAGCTGAGACCCGGTGTCTCCTTCTTTAATCTCTTCAACTTCGCGAATTTCGATGCTCCTAACAACCCCCTGAGTGGATTCTTGAATCCGCAGTCGGTGACTCCGTCTCCGGGAGCCGTGAATACAACCCCCGGACGCCAACCGAACGGCAATCGCCTGGGATTGGGATCCGGAGTGTTTGGATTGGGAGCGCCACGAGTCACGGAGTTTACAATCAAGCTGAGTTTCTAGAACAAGAATTAGTCGTGGGCCGCTCTGGAATGGCGGCCCACTTTCCTTGCTTCGTCCGCGCTCTTGTACAATTCTCCCATGCCGTTTTCCGATCCAACCCAGCATAGATCCAAATGTCCGCCACCAGATTCCACCAACCAGGAAGCCACCTATCTGAAGTCGCTATCGGAAAAGCAGCGCCCGGTTGCGATTAAGCTGGTGGACGGAGAAACGGTCAGCGGATGGATTGAATATTACGACCGCGACATGCTCCGTCTCACCCGCGAAGGATTGCCCAATCTTTTTATCTACAAACACCAGATCGCATATGTGGAAGAGGGCTCTTAGCTGCTAGGGAAGTCTATCAAGTCAAAAGCAGGTTTCTCGACTTCTCAAAACGCTCGTAAACTCCATGTTTTACTTTGCTCGAAATGACAGGGATTTAAGTTAATGTGAGTTTCCCTAGCTACTAGCAATCCGAAGCCATCGCGCTTTCCTAGTTTTCGAGCTCCTCTGAATGCAAATTAACTCTGTCATCGCGAGCGAAATTGCTCCGTGAGCTTGCGAACGAGCAACGAAGTCGAGGGACCTGCTTTCCTTACCGCTCAACGGCGCTACTGGCTAGCAGCTAATTAGCCGCTCTCATCTCTGCATGAACTCGTCCGCATGCACGACAAATTCGGGATAAGCATCGGCGCCAAGCTCGTGTAGGTCGAGTCCCTGGCGTTCACCATCCGCTGAAACGCGATGGGCGATGATACGTCCGAGCAGCCAGTTCAGGCTGTAAGTCATCGGCAAAATAAATCCGAGCAGGGTTGCGACTCCGACCAGTTGTGCGATGAACTGCCCTTGGCTGCCCACGAAAATTCCGGCCGCAAGCAAACCCCAGATTCCACACACCGCATGTACTGAGATTGAGCCGCAAGGATCGTCCACCTTGAGGCCGAACTCCAGCCATTCCACAGCGAAGACTACGAGCGCGCCCGCAACCAGACCAGTCAAGATGGCGGTCGCAGGTTTGAGTGTGGCGCAACCGGCGCTGCTCGCGACCAGTCCGGCCATCCAGCCATTCGCAATCAGCGACGCGTCGGGTTTGCGAAAGCGTATCCGCGTGATAGCCGCGGCCGTGAGTGCCGCAGCCGACGCTGAGAAAGTTGTGTTGATTGCGACCAGCGCAGATTTTTCAGCCTGAAGTCCCGCGTAGAGGATCGCGCCCGCCGAGTTCAGTCCGAGCCAGCCAATCCACGCCAATATGCACCCGAAGAGAACATACACACCGTTGTGCGCGGGTATGGCAGTAGGCATTCCGTTCGACGAATATTTTCCCAGGCGCGGTCCCAGCAGCCAGGCAATTGAGAGCGCGGTGAGGCCGCCGGTGACTTGAATTGTACCGGAGCCGCCAGCATCGACAAAGCCGACTGATCCCCAATTTAGGAGAGCGACTCTCGCATGCCATGCGAAGCAGGCAAAGAGCGGATAGCTCGCTCCGGCAAAAGCAATGGTTGAAGTACACGCAGCGCTCAATCGCCAACGATCGGCGCCGGCCCCAAGAGGAATCAATGAACCCAAAGCAACGCTCAACAGGGGCAGCAGGACGGCAGCAGATGACAAGGCCTCCCAAGACACTCCGCGCAGAAAAAGACCGGGTTTTGCCAAAGCAAACGGATCGTTATGGGCGGTAATGTTGTTGAGCTTCTGAATCGCAAGGCCCCAGACGAAATAGACCAGCACAGCTATACCCACAACGCACACCGTCGAAGTCATGGCCTGGGCGGCGCTGCGCGATCGTCCCAGGCCGGCATTGATTAGTGCGAGGCCGGCGATCGCGAAAGGAACCAGCAGGATGAAAACCAGGCAAAGCCCGAATGTGAGTGGGTAATTCCCATCTGCCCCAGAGATCATCCGTTATCCTTGCTGATCAGCACATGCGCCTTTGCAAAGAGAGCTAATCCCAGAACTTCAACCGCAAATCCGGCAACGACGAAAGCATCGAGCGCCCCACCGTGCAACAACACTAGGGCCGCAACAACTATTCCCCATCCCGATAGAAGCAAGAGTAGGCCACCGATTTTCATTTTCCCTTATCTCGGAATACAGCTTGAATAATGACAATACAACATCGCGAATGGAGGAACATTACATTTGTGACCCGCGAACTCGTCGGAGTTTGGGTGCGTAGAGGGTCTTGTTCTGGCAGGGCCCGTGTGGGTCGGACATTCCTGTCCGACGCCTTTGATCTTAAGGTTGATCCCAGCTTTGCCGTCTCTGATAAATGAACAACTGGCTTGTTCCCGTCCCCAACTCTTTGTCGGACAGGAATGTCCGACCCACACGGGCCCTGTGTTACGCTGGCCTTCATCCATGTCCACTGCTGATCCGCTTAAGCGCGAAGCGCCGGATGCCTTGATGCTCACCGGCTTCTGGTATCGCGCGCTGCCGTCAGAGCAGTTGAAACGCGGCCAGTTGCGCAAGGCCATGCTGTTGGAAATTCCGCTGGTCCTCGGGCGTGACCAGGCCGGCCATCCATTCGCATTGCGTGATGCCTGTCCGCATCGTGGCATGCCACTTTCGTGCGGCTGGTTCGACGGCAAAGAAGTTGAGTGCAGTTATCATGGCTGGCGATTCGATCCTGCTAGCGGACAATGTCAGCACATTCCATCACTCACGTCAGACCAGACTTTAAAAGTGGATCGCATTTACGCCGGCAATTATGCCTGTGAAGAGCGTGACAGTTTTCTCTGGGTTTACATTCCCGATCCAGGGCCGGCCGGAGCAGGGTTTACCCGCCGCGAAGAGCCAAGCACTGCTGCACCCCAGATCGCGACTTTCGGTGGCAAATACAAAACTGCTTACCTCAGCGCCGATCTGCCTTGTAACGTGGACCACGGAATCATCGGCCTTATGGATCCCGCGCATGGGCCATTCGTCCATCAGGCGTGGTGGTGGCGTTCCCGGCACAGCATTCATGAAAAACAAAAGCAGTTTGAGCCAATCCCCAACGGCTTCCGCATGAGCGCGCACACCCCCAGCTCCAACAGCGCGCCCTACAAGCTGCTGCGGCTTTATGCCGACGCCGATTCCATCACCACCACGATTGATTTCGTGCTGCCGAACCTGCGATATGAAACTATCCGGGCAGGGAAGTACTGGTTCTCTTCGTTGACGACGGTGACCCCCATTACCCGGGACCATTGTCGGATTGATGTAGTCGCGTGCTGGAACATTTTTCGCTGGATGCCTTTAGGGCCATCATTATTGAAATTTGTCTTCGCAAAGTTTGTCGAGCAAGACCGCCGCACCATGGAACTGCAAAGCGAAGGCCTGAAACACAATCCACATCTGATGTTGATTGACGATGCCGACCGCCCGGCAAAGTGGTATTTCGCGCTAAAAGCTGCTCAGCTTGAGGCGAAACGTACCGGCGCGCAGATGAAGCACCCGATCGCAGGGCCTGTGACGCTGAAGTGGAGAAGCTGAGCCGACGTCTGTCGCTGGTCTGCTGGTGAAATCGCGACTTATCGACGGTTATAGAAGTCGTAGTCGATTGAGAGGGCGTATTGCGTCAACATGAGGGTGAACGTCCATTCAATTTCATCGTCAGTGGTGCGACACTCCCCAGCGGTCAATACACGATTCAAGGTTTTGGAACCGCTGGGAATGCGATCTCCATCCGCGCGCCGGACAACACAGCGAAGAGCCTCGTATTGGCCACCAGTACGACAAATAGCATCAGATACCAGGGTCCGCGCTCGGGGCAAGCCCGTCGGCACGAGAAATTATGGGGCAAACTGATACGAAAGACCGTCTGCCTGCCACTGAACCTCCTAAACTCCTGTTTGTTGATGATGAGGAAAACATTCGGACGACCTTCTCAATGATGCTGGAAGCGAATGGTTTCACAGTGACTTCGGCAGCTACCGTGGCAGATGCGTTACGTTTCATTGCCAACGAAAAATTCGAGGTGCTTATCGCTGATCTGAACGTCGGTTCTCCTGGTGACGGGTTCACAATCGTCAGCGCGATGCGGCGCACCCAGCCAAATGCCGCCACATTCATTTTGACAGGTTACCCGGCTTTTGAAACCGCACTAGAAGCAATCCGCCAACAAGTAGATGATTACTTCGTCAAGCCAACTGAAATTGAGCAGGTGGTTTCGAGAATCAGGGAGAGACTGAGTGCCAGGTCCAGTACTGGCCTTGTTCAACGGATCATCCCGAAGCGACTTCCAGAAGTTCTTGACAAGTGCCTGGATTCAATCACGGCAGATTGGCTCTCGGAGCTAAACAAAGACCCGGAGCTTGCAGCGATTCGGCTTTCAGAGACTGAGCGAAAAGATCATGTGCCCGACTTGTTGCGAGAGTCGGTGAACCGAGCACGAGGTATTGACGTTACAGCGGAGAATATCGGGGCAGCGGCTCAGCATGGCGCGACACGCCGTAAGCAAGGATACACGGTCCCACTTCTAGTCCGAGAGGCGAACATCCTGCAATCCGTAATTGGCAATTGCATTCAGCAGAATCTGTTGGAAGTCAACATGAGTCACCTCGTTCCCGACATGATTCTGATCTACAAAACTATTCAAACGGAGCTTGAAGTATCGATTCGTGAGTTTCTCGCAATGGAAGATCCTTCGCGATCGGTTACCAAACCCACCTCTCGAAAACGGTCATAGTAGATTATGTTAGTTGGCGAAATCAGGCAATTACATTCACAGAGCGTTGAACGAGGGTCGCCTCAGCACACGCACTCACTGCCCGCTAGCCATCTTCTCCTCAGCCACCAACCACTCCAACGCCTCTTCCCGTGATTTGAACGTCGGCAGATCGCGTTGGGAAAACGCCTTCAGGTTCTCGTGGAAAATTTTCGGTAGCGCCTCGGTCCCGACCCAAGCCGAGCGTTTGAGATGTGGCCGGTCATAAACCGTCGCCTGCTTCAGACTCTCGAACGCGGCCTTGTCGAACTTCGACCCGGTGAAGTCCGCGAGCAGCAGGACCGAGCCACGCGGCTCCCCAGCGAGATGAGTGGGGAGCAGGCTCGCCAGCTTGATCATTTCTGCGGTTGTGCAGTTGGAAACATCTACCAGCAGGACCGCCTTACCTTTGTAGGTGATAAAGCGAATTCGTTCTTCCATACTAGTCTCCCTGGAAGACGCAATCGGAAAGGGACCCGCCCGGCGGGTCCCCGGCACAGCTACATCTTCATGTCTTTCATATTTTTCATATCTTTCTTCATCGGCATCTTTGATTTGGCTTTGCTCTTTAGGGCATCGTCGGGCGAAATTTCTTTACCGTCCGCATCCACGTAATGAATGTCGAATGCGCCTTCCGGCGCGATGAAGAGAGTGCATGCTGCAACGCAAGTGAATTGGTGAACACCCTTTGCCGGCAGATTTATGTAGCTTCCGGCATGCAGTGTTGCCGGGGACCCATCTTTCATTTCGACTTTGGCCTGTCCGGAGACGAACATCAACTGTTCACCGGCGGTATGCCAGTGCCAGGGAATCCTGCATCCTGCAGGTGTCTTTCCCAGGATCACGGAAGCGCCTTTCGAGGGATCGCCATTTTGTACCGAACCCTTCAGGCAGGTCGGGAGCCCAGGGAGGTTTACAAATTTGCTCGCGGAACTGGCGGCAGGAGCCATTTTGTCTTCTGCAGGTGTGGACTGGACTACCGGACCGGCGACGAAAACTGTCAACAGCAAACTACAAGCTACAAGACGCATGCGCGCCCTCCTCAGTGAAGTTGCGGAGGGAGTATAGCAGGACGAAAGGCGGACTTGCACTCGCAGCTGGCATCGCCTTGAGCTTTACATGTAGGGGCAGGTGCCCTCACCTGCCCTGGTCACACGTTCAAGGGCGAGAAGGGTGGGTGAGGGCACACTTCGCTTCGCTCAGGGGCAGGTGAGGGCACCTGCCCCTACATGTGTCCTACACTTCGACCGGTTGCTTGCTCGCCACCGGCACCGGAGTCAGCCAGTTGAACCGATCCGCCTTCTCGCCGCGAACTATGCCGAAGAACTCGCGTTGCAACGCCCGCGTAATCGGACCCACTTCACCTTTGCCGACAGTAATGCGATCGACGGATCGAATCGGAGTGACTTCCGCCGCGGTTCCCGTGAAAAACACCTCATCAGCGATGTAAAGCATTTCGCGTGGAATACCGGCCTCGACCACAGGAATCCCAAGCTCGCGCGCAAGCTTCAGAATCGAATCCCGGGTGATTCCAGGCAGCACGGAATTTCCCAGTGGTGCGGTTTGCAGCACGCCGTTACGCACTACGAACACGTTTTCTCCTGAGCCTTCGCTAACGTAGCCGTTTGTATCTAGCGCAATGCCTTCCGCATATCCGTTGACCGTGGCTTCCATGCGGATGAGCTGCGAGTTCATATAATTCGCACCTGCTTTTGCTAGTGCAGGCAGCGTATTTGGCGCAATGCGCGTCCAGGAAGAAACACAAACATCCACGCCCCCATCATCTTGCGTCAGATACTTGCCCCAGGGATAGTTCGCGATGTACACCTCAACTGGACAATTATTGGGAGACACGCCCGCATCTCCGTAACCTCGCAAGACGATGGGGCGCACATAGCTTGGCCACACGCCGTTGTTGCGCACCACTGAGAGCATGGCCGCGACCAACTCTTCGCGCGTAAACGGCACATCCATGCGATAGACCTTCGCCGAATCCAGCAGCCGCTGCATGTGTTCGTCGGCACGGAAAATCGCCGGGCCGGAAGGCGGAGCATAGCAACGGATCCCCTCAAATACGGACGATCCGTAGTGGATCACGTGCGCCATCACGTGCAGGGTTGCGTCTTCCCACCGGATCAGGTTGCCGTTATGCCAGATTTTCTCGGTCTTTTGCAGGGCCATGGACACTCCTAGAATGCACTACCTTGATTATAACTGGACGAGCAAAGTCGGTGACACGCAGGTGACAATTGCCTTCGCCCAAGTTTCAAGCGCCTGAACCGACCACGTGACCATTCCAAGGTTATAATCTTGCCGACCATGACACTCGCCTCGGGCACGAAAATTGGTCCGTACGACATCCAGTCACAAGTCGGCGCAGGCGGCATGGGAGAAGTCTATCGTGCGCGAGACACGCGGTTGGATCGCGTCGTGGCTATCAAGATACTGCCGCCGCATTTGTCCGGCAGGGCCGATGCCCGCGAGCGATTTGACCGCGAAGCGCGCGCCATCTCGTCGCTGAGCCACCCTAATATCTGCCATCTCTATGACGTCGGCACACAGGACGGAATCACCTATCTAGTCATGGAGTATCTCGAAGGTGAGACTCTGGCGAATCGCCTGCTGAAAGGTCCACTTCCGCTCGAACAACTGCTCAAGTGTGGCATCGAAATCTGCGAAGGACTGGAGAAGGCACATCGCAGCGGAGTAGTGCACCGCGACCTGAAGCCCGGCAATATCATGCTGACCAAGTCCGGCGCCAAGCTCATGGATTTTGGTCTGGCAAAACCGGCGTCAGTAGCGATAGGTGCTGGTTCGTCCTCAGCCTCGGTGGCGACGCTGCCTCAGCCGCTGACCGCGGAAGGAATGGTGGTGGGAACATTCCAGTACATGTCACCGGAGCAAGTCGAAGGCAAAGGGGCGGATGCGCGCAGCGACATCTTCGCGCTGGGAGCAGTGCTTTACGAAATGGTGACGGGGAAGCGAGCGTTTGAGGGAAAGACGACTGCGAGCACAATTGCGGCGATTTTGGCAGGCGAGCCTAAACCGATCTCAACGATTCAGCCGTTGTCGCCTCCCGCATATGAATCGTTAGTAAAGGCGTGTTTGGCCAAAGATCCCGATGAGCGATTGCAGACCGCCCACGATGTCAAACTGCAGTTGAAGTGGATCGCGGAATCAGATTCAAAGGTTGGCGTCCCGGCACGCGTCATCGCGAAACGCAAGAGTTGGGACCGCGTTGGCTGGCTGCTCGCGGCTTTGCTCGTTTTGCTGGTCACCAGCGGAGGTGTGACGTGGTGGATTGGCGCGCATCAGATTCCGCCTGCGATGTACTTTTCCAGCGCCTTCCCTTTTCCCGCCAACGACGTTGCACTTTCACCGGACGGGCGGATGGTTGCGATGATCGCCTATTCGGATCAAGCAAACAAATACATGATCTGGACACACGACGTGGGAGGCCGACGTGCGACCATCGTGCCGGGAACGGAAGATGCATTGCATCCGTTCTGGGCGCCGGACGGTCGATCCATCGGATTCTTCTCGCAAGGAAAACTTAAGAAGATAGATGTTTTCTCGGGAAGATCAGCGCAGGTCATCTGCGATGCTCCTCATGGCCGTGGTGGCGCCTGGAACCGGGATGGACTGATCTTGTTTTCGCCAGACGGGGCCGCCGGACTCTACCAGGTGTCGTCGGCAGGCGGGACGCCGACGGCTGTGACCCAGGTGGACGCTTCGCGCTCCGAATTCAGCCACCGCTGGCCCGTCTTCCTGCCGGACGGTCGCCACTACCTTTATCTCGCAGCTAACTTTTCCGGAAAATTGGAAAAAAACGAGATTTTTCTGGGGTCGCTGGACTCGAGCGAGAAGCGCCCGATTGTGAGCGCGAGTTCTAATGCTGCCTACGCCGATCCTGGCTACCTGCTATACCTGCGTGACAATGCCTTAGTCGCCCAGCGGTTTGACAGTCACAACTATGTGCTGAGTGGAGAACCGTACACCGTCAGCGACGAAGTGCAATATTTCCCACTCCTAGACCTGGCTGTTTTCGATGTGGCCGGCAAACGGACTCTGGTCGTACAGACCGGAAAAGGTGCCAACAAATCCCAGATGGTGTGGTTTGACCGAAACGGCAGACAGGGGGGTAACGTCGGAAAGCCTTCGGTCTTGGCAAATCCCAGGATTTCTCCAGACGGGCGACGCGTGGCCGTTGACCAGACCGATAGTGGCGGACGACACGATAACATCTGGATTCACGGCGTGGGTAACGACGTAGCCGAGCGTCTCACCTTCAGCCCGGCGGCAGATCAGCTTCCCATCTGGAGTCCCGATGGCAAGCAGATCGTCTTTGGCTCGAATCAAAAATTCCACTTTACGCTGTACCAGAAAAACTCGGATGGCTCTGGATCGCCGCAAGAGATTGCCGATCTGGGTGCGCAACAACAAGGTCCCTGGGACTGGTCGCGTGACGGCAAGTACTTGCTAGTCATGAAGAATGCCGAAGTGTGGTATCTGTCTGCGGCGGACTGGCAGGCAAAGCCACTGCTACAGGGGAAGTCGCCCTTCCGCAACGCGCAGTTTTCGCCGGACGGGAGATGGGTGGCGTATTCCACAAATGAGTCGGGGAATTGGGAAGTTTACGTAACCCCGTTTCCCAGCGCAAACGGCAAATGGCAAGTATCCAGAGGAGGCGGAGAGGAGCCGCGCTGGAGGCGGGACGGCAAGGAATTATTCTACCTTTCCGCCGAAGGGAAAATGATGGCAGTGCCCCTGAAAACCGTCGACAACTTCGAGGCAGGACCACCCGTGGCTCTGTTTCAAACGCACACCCGGCAGCAAATCTCTTTCATGGACGTGTTTTCCTACGACGTCACTGGCGATGGTCAGAGATTTCTGATCAACACAAAAGTGGACGAAGCGGATGCGTCTCCCCTATCGATCATTCTGAACTGGGAATCCGAAATGGAGCGATAGCTTGACATGTAGGGGCAGGTGCCCTCACCTGCCCTTTTCCTTGAACGTGTGGGCCGGGCAGGCCCCTACATGTTTGGAGCTATTGCGATTGATCACTTCGGCCAGAGCCAGCCAAACGTCCCCGCCGTCAGCAAGCCATAGATGAGACCGTCGAAGACATGTTTCATGGTCACGACCCAGGTTGCGCCTCTCCAGATGGCATTTTGGATCTGTGCCAGCGAGTACGAGAGGAAGGCAGTTGTTCCGGCCACGCGGAAAACTTCCATATATGAAGTGCCCGGTAGCCGCGTGCGCCCCGTCAAGTAGGCGGTGAAGATGCTGACCACCACACAATAAAGAAACCACTGTGTCAGATATTTCCCCATCGCGGGCGCTCCGCTGGGGGTGATGGTGAGCGCCCCGATTGGCCCGCGTTTGAATTGCTCCTGTATTTCCGGTGATTTCATTTCCTTCATTGAGCAGAATGGAAAGCGATATTCCCTGCCCGGTGTCACCCCTGCGGCCCGCAAGGCGTCGAGCACCTTGCCTTCATCGGGAAGCTTCCGGTAGTCGCTTTTATGGATGGGGATCGCCATGTGGATGATCGAGCTGGCAACAAAAACAATCACAGCCGAAAGCAGGATGGGGAGCCACAAAGACATGATTCTGACGACTGTAGGCGTTTTTTCGCCCACTGCGCGGCTTCCGAAACCACTGGATCGGGATCATGCGAGGCGCGCTGCACAGTGGGAAGGAGAGTCGTATCACCGCTGTTGCCAATTGCGATGAGCGCGTTTCGGCGCAGGCCGGAGCGCTTGGCGCGCTTTATGGGAGAGCCACGAAATTTCTCCCGAAATTCTTCTTCCGAAATTTCCGCCAACCATGCCAGCGCAGGATTGATTAGTCCGCCTCGCGGCTGAAACTCGGGTTTATCGGTGGCGGGAGCTTTGCGGTTCCAGGGACAGACATCTTGGCAGATATCGCATCCAAAAATCTGATGCCCGATTCCTTCTCGCATCTCTTCGGGAATGGAGCCGCCCTTCTCGATGGTCAAATATGAAATGCATCGGTTCGAATCCAGTTGGTAGGGAGCAATCAGAGCGTCTGTCGGGCACGCATCAATGCATCGTGTACAGGTTCCGCAACGATCAGCGGCCGGCAAATCAAGTGACAATCCGATCGAGGTGACAATCACACCCAAGAACAGCCATGAGCCGACTTTCTGGTTAATGATGCAAGTGTTCTTTCCAATCCAGCCAACACCTGCGTATTTGGCATAGACACGCTCGACAACCGGCCCCGTATCCACGTACGAACGGGTCTCGATTGGCGCATCCCGGCCACAAATTTCCTTCAGCTTGGCCTCTACCTCCCGCAACCGGCGCAACACAAAGTCGTGATAGTCCTCGCGGCTCCACGCATAGCGGGATATCCAACCGCGTCCAGGATTATTGACATCTGTGGAATACGGATGCCCAGTGTTGTAATTCATCGCGCAGACGATAACGCTGCGCGCCCAGGGAAACACCGACTTTGGGGAAGCTCG
>WNGL01004553.1_pt1 | contig 17837 bp, 21 predicted proteins | sample 5400591 | NCBI WGS metagenome assembly WNGL01 (sample SAMN13153377, study PRJNA577476) | soil metagenome | isolation source: 80 cm soil or saprolite under Garry oak tree replicate 1 | place: USA:California | collected 2016-06-15 | reverse complement strand
CTCCATCCCGGCTGCCGTGAGCGTCTTTCCCGACGAGCTCTATCAAGCCCCGCGCAGCTGGGCCGAGCGGGCGTACCACAACCTCATCTACTACAACGAGCTCGACAGGGGCGGCCATTTCGCGGCCTGGGAGCAGCCGGAACTCTTCTCGTCGGAGGTCCGAGCTGCGTTCAGATCACTTCGCTAGATGCGCGTGTTCGAACGTCTGCACATGCCCTCGCTCGGCGGGGCGACCGAGTGGCTCAACTCCGAGCCACTCGGCCCGGGCGTCATCGGTGCGCCTCCGCGCTGTTACTGCCGGTTGTGGCCAGCTCGCGTCGTCCGCGTCCACGACGAACCGGGCGTTGAGCTCTACGCGCTGCACGAGGGACGCGACGGGCTGGTCATGATCGAGAAGTACGCGTCGGAGCAGGCGAGGGCCGAGCACTCGAAGAGGCAGGCCCTGGCCGACCTGCTGGCCAGCCTGAAAGGAAAGCTCAGCAGAGATCTCGACCTGCAGGTCCTCACCCCGCACCCGGCGGGGACCGCGGAGAAGGGTAAGCTGTGACCGCTCGCTGGCAAGTCAGCAGCGGAAATCAACACCGACAACAGAGGCATCAAATGAGCGACCCATGGTCCGAGACGGTGGCGGTGGCAGAGCGCCGTACGAAGAAGCGGCTGCCGAAGTCGGCGTAGGGGTCGGTGGTGGCCGGGTCGGAGAAGGGCGTGGCGCTCACCGACAACGTGGCGGCATTCAGCGAGCTGGCGTTCGCCCCGCACGTGGCGGGGTTGCGCGCCCCGAGCCGCACAAGGCGCTCGTCAAAGCCAACGGCCCGGGGGCGGGGCACCCGCGTCCGGTACTCAACGTGCCTGAGGCCGGATCGCCAGCCAAGCACGGCCGATCCGATGCAACGGCCGTCCACCGGCACATGCGGCGACACCGGCCGGGGCCCGTTGGCCGGGACATCCAGCCACAGGGGAGGCATTGTCATGACAGCACATTGGCCCGTGCCCGCCGGGCTGCACACGGCCTCGGTCCGGCTGCCCGTCGAGGGTGAGCTGCCTTCTTTTGGCGGCGCGACAGGATGGCTCAATTCGCCGCCGCTGACCGTGGCCGGCCTGCGCGGGAAAGTCGTCCTCGTCGACTTCTGGACCTATACCTGCATCAACTGGCTACGCCAGCTTCCCTATGTCCGCGCCTGGGCCGGGAAATACTCCGGCCAGGGACTGGTGGTCGTCGGCGTGCACACACCCGAGTTCGCGTTCGAGGGAAACGTCGAGAACGTCAGCCGGGCCGTGCGGGAGATGAGGGTCGGTTACCCGGTCGCGATCGACAATGACTATGCGGTATGGAGTGCTTTCGACAATCACTACTGGCCGGCCATCTACTTCGCCGACGCCAGCGGGCTGATCCGGCATCACCACTTCGGCGAAGGCGAATACCAGCAGTCGGAGATGGTTATCCAGCAATTGCTGGCCGAGGCCGGATCCGCCGGCGCAGGTCATGAGCTGGTGTCAGTCGATGCCCGTGGTGCTGAAGCGCCCGCCGACTGGGCCACCCTGCGATCACCGGAGAACTACACCGGCTATGAGCGCACCGAGAACTTCGCGTCCCCCGGTGGCGCGGTACTGGGCAAGCGTCACGCCTATACGGCCCCGGCGGAGCTGAGACTCAATCACTGGGCCCTGTCCGGGGACTGGACGATGGAGGAACAGGCCACCACGCTGAACACGGCCAACGGGCGGATCGCCTACCGCTTCCACGCCCGCGATCTCCACCTCGTCATGGGGCCGGCAGTCCGGGGCACGTCCGTGCGGTTCCGCGTGCTCATCGACGGGCAGCCGCCGGGAGCCGCGCACGGAACCGACGTCGACGACCAGGGCAACGGCACCGTCACCCAACCGCGGCTCTACCAGCTCATCCGCCAGCGTGGCCCCATCACCGACCGCACGTTCGAGATCACCTTCCTCGACCCTGGCGTCCAGGCCTACGCATTCACCTTCGGCTAGAGGCAGGAGACGCCGTGAGCATCAGGTGCTCGATCTCATGGGGCCGGATCCATCGATTGACTGGCGGTGCGGGGCACCCAGACCCCGTGATGCCATTCCGGGTTGCTGGGATCGGGAGAACCCGGCTCGTACCCGGGCGAACTTGCAGAGCTGCTTCCAGTAGTAGTGGCGGCCCTGGTGGTGGGATAGCTCCGGCTCGGTGGCCTTCAGCCAGCGGCGGATGATCTCACGGCCGATCCGCTCGACGAGCTGGCCGGCGGTCTGGTCCTCGAACTGGTCGGCCGGGTTTGCTTGCGCGACGTGCCACAGCGGCGCGAGGTGCTTGTCTGAGTGGCATGCGAGTCGACTGTCATCGATCTCGATGGTGATCTGGATCGTTGCCATTGCGCTCCTCCATGGAATGACGTGGTGAGACGCGCCGACTCAGGCGGCCAGCTCTGGTGCCTCCTTCTCCGGGTCCTCGCGGTCCTCGAACGCCTCGCCGCACACGCCGCAGGTGATCGGGCCAGCCGCAAACGCCCGCTTGCTCATCCGGAGCCGGCGAGGCTCCTGGCAGCCGCACTCGTAGACGGGCGTGCGGCGCTTGGCGGGCTGGTCAGGATCGTCGGGTGGCGGCGTGACCTTGACGTTCTCAGGGCCGCTGTCGTCGTCCGGGTCGATGATCCCGACCACGCGACGGTGCAGGGTGAGCGCCTCTCGAGCGCCGCCAGCTCCGCGCCGTAGAGCTCTGCGGTGCGGTCGGGGAGGGTGGTCGTGCTGTAGCCCATGATCGGATGGTGGGCGACCTGGATGCCCAGCTACTCGGCCAGCGCCTTGTACTTGGCGTTGTGGTAGCGGCCCTGGCGGGAGGTGTCCTTGAGGTTGCGGGCGGCGGCCAGGCCGTGGCCGGCTTCGTGGAGCATGGTGGCCAGTACGTCGCGGGCGCCGCGGCGCAGGCCCTCGCCGCCGACCAACAGCTCGTGGCGGTCGTCGTCGCCGACCTGCCAGCAGTGCGCGGCGAAGTGGCCAAGCACCAGGCGGCCGGGGACGCGGCCGGCGCCGGCGCCAGTGATGATGACCACGTCGGGCAGGTCGGGGTGGTGGTGCTGGATAGCTGTCCAGGTGCGCTCGAGGGTGGCAACCAGCCGGCTGGCGGCGTCGCTGTTGGTGGGGTCCTGGCATCGTGCGCCTCCCACATCCTCTTGTCTTGTGACAAGATGATAGTATCGCCTCCTCTTGCCATGAGTCAATAGGAAAGGTAGGCTGACCTGGGAAGATGTCTGGACGGAGGACGTGAAGCGCATGGGAAGTGACCCGGTCAACTACGCGGAGATCGCCCGGCGAGTGGTGGCCGATGGGCTGGCCACCTCGATGAGCAAGGAGCGGGTGCGCCAGCTCCACGAGACCGACCCGGCCTTCCCGCCCGAGGTCGGCAGGCTTGGCCGCAGCCTGATCTTCGAGTGGGCAGCGGTGCGGAAGTACTTCAGCAAGCGCGACCCGCGGCCGGTCAAGAAAGGTTGGGCCAAGTCCGGGCGTTGACAGGTTCCAGCGTGTTGCTCAACAGGGGTGAGCGGGTTGTCAGCGGCTCGGGACCTAGCGATGCGCGCGTGTGCCGCCATAGTTTGAGGAGGTTGTGGGTGCCGCACAGCAGCTTGCACTCGGCCTCGCACGCCGCCAGCCCCCGGCGCAGGAGCCGCCTCGCGCCGCGGCCATCTTTGATCTGGCCGAAGACCGGCTCGACGGTCTCCTTGCGCTTGGCGTAGCACGCCTTGCCGTCCTCGCTTTGCAGCTTGGCGGTCATCGCCGCGCGCAGCCCGTCACTGTTGGACTGCGACGGCTTGCCGTCCTTGCGCGGCTTGCCGTGGCGCCCGTGCTTGGGCGGCGGGATCAGCAGCTGTGGCGCGTTGGGGAGCTCGGTCAGGTTGGCGATCGACCAGTAACCGGAGTCAGCCGCCAGCGTCCCAGGCCGCTCGGGGATGCCGGCCGCGGCCAGCGTGCGTGAGATCGCGGTGAGCATAGGCTCCAGCTGCTGGAAGTCGTTGGCGTCTTGGGTCAGCTCGGCCGCGACGATCACCTGCTCCACGGTGGTGACCGCCTGGGCGTTGTAGCCCTGCACCCGGCCACGACGGGTATGCAGCAGCCGACTGTCAGGATCGGTCACATTCGCGGTCGCCTTGGGGTTGGGCGCCTCGTCCCGCGCTCGGGGTTTGAGGGTTGGCGGCGGCCTGCCCTCCGCCGCAGCTGCCGCGGTGCTGGCGGCGACCCGCTCGGCGAAGCGCCGCGCCCGTTCGGCGGCCTCGGCTTCCAGCAGCGCCTTGGCCTGCCGCAGCCGCGCCAGCCGCCCGGCCTTGCTGGTCAGCGCCCCGAGCAGCTCGTCCCCACGCGCGTCGCCGAACAACCGGTCCTCGCGCCGGTCGACGTCGGCGGCCTGGCGCAGGATCTCGGCGACCTCGCGCTCCAGCCGGTCCAGGGTGCGGTTGGCCTTGTCGGCGGCGTTGCCGGCCAGCTTGGTGCCGTCGAGGGCGACCACGCCGACGCGGACCATGCCGGCAGCGGCGCACAGCTTCAACGACTGCACGAGGAAGCCGGCCAGGGCCTGCTCGTGGCGGACGCGGAAGCGCGCGATGGTCACGTGGTCGGGGGTCTGGTTGGCGGCCAGCACCCGGAAGGCAATGTCCTCGACGCATCGTCGTTCGAGCTGCCGGGAGGAGCGCACGCCAATGCAGTAGCCGTACAGCAGCACGCCGAGCAGCAGTTTCGGGTCGTAGGCGGGGTGGCCGCGCCCGTCGTCGCGGTGGGCCAGGTAGAAGGGCTGGAGGTCGACTTGGTCGACGACGTCGAGGATGAACCAGGCGAGGTGGCCTTAGGGCAGCCAGTCGCGCAGGTCGGGGGGCAGCAGGAAGGGCTGGTCGCGGTCGCCACGCAGGAAGTTGTAGGCCATGGCCTATTCTACGATTATGCCATCTTTGCGGCAAATGGGACATTGCTTAAGTGTCACCGGCAGTGTCGGAGGCGACCACGCGGCACCGTGCCACGGTCGTGCCGGGCGACCATGCGACCACCGCGGCAATCCAGCACGCACGGCGGCACGGCGCGCGGAAGGCGACCCCCGAGCGCCGGCGACCTCGCCGCACTGCGACAGCAACGATGCGACCAGAACACGGTCGCGGAGCACCGGGGTCGCCTTGCGACCAACCGTACTGTGGGACACGGCACTGGACGAACAGCGACCGGCAGGACCGGCGAACTACGACCGCGGGTCCTCTTCGTGACTTCAAGGCCCCTGCCGGCCCGATGACCGGAGGGGGCCAGGGCTGTGCCGCCCCGGTCCCTGTGTACGCTCAGTCCTGAGCCGCGTAGAAGATGACCTGCTCGGCCTCGATCTTGTCGTTCATCGCAGGAGCCTTCGTGACCGATCCCGCCCTTGGCTACCCGCCTGGCACCCCCGCGGGCTCCGGTTGGCCCCCCAGACTTGGCATGGATGGATCCACGGCCTCAACGGCATGCTCTGCTTCGGCTCCCTGACGGTCGCTTGCTTCGTGTTCGCCCGCCGCTTCGCCGCCGAGCCCGGCGCGAGGGGCTGGGCCCGCTACTCGCTCAGCATCGGCATCTTGCAGGTCGTGCTCTTCATCGTCGCTAACGTCACCGCCACGCTGGACCAGAACGGCACCCTCACCAACCCACCGACCGGCCTGCTCCAGCGCGTCGGGATCGTCACCGGCTGGATCTGGCTCTCTCTGGTCGCCCTCCACGAGCTGCGAGCCCTGCCCCAGCCGGTACCCGCGCGGCCGACAACCACCCCCGCACCGCGACCGCATAGCCGCCCGCTGGCTGCGCCGGTCCGCCCGCCGGAGACGTTGTTGCGGTGGCACGGTGAACTCACCCGGCTCGGCGACACACTCGCGCCAAGCACCGTGTGGCTGCTGCTCACCCGGGCAGCCCGGCACCGTCGCAAAGCTCCTTGGCCTGCGAATCCTGCTACGAGCCGTTGCAGGACCTGAGGTCGACCCCTCTACCAACGGGTTGGGTTCGTATTGTTGTGGAGGGCTGGGCGCCAGGACACGGCCACCCCAGGGAAGTGTTCGGACAATGGCTCGGTCGGTGCACCCAACTTGCCACAATCCGAACATCCCACCACCAGCAACACCGCTGGTCAACGGCCCACTGATCCGTTTGCCAGGCCACCACGGCAAGGTCCGCCGCGATGGCTATCGTGCAGACCGGACGTGACGGGCGACGGCGGGCATTTGCAGGTTCGGATCGTGGGGTCGGACCAGACCTGCGACGCTTGTTGGGCCTCCGACAACGCGTAGGGGTACCGAATGAAGGGCGTGGTCCAAGTGGTCGTTCACCACGCAAAACCAGACAAGCTGCGGGTTCCATCACGATTCCATCAGCCCGATGGTATCCGGAGAGGCACCGGCTGTGCCCACCGCCTGCACCGCACAGGTCGGAGAGGCTGCCGCGCCGCGTTCGCCCGTCGGTCATGCTCCACTGGAGGGAGGTTGGTTGCAGGTGACCTGATCGGGCGAGGCGGATGTCACTGTTTTGGCGAGTGTTCGTGACGAATGCCGCGCTGCTGGTGGTGGCGGCGATTGTTCTTGGGGTGTCGCCGATCACGGTGAGCTGGCCGATCGCGTTGACCGAGGCGGTCGTGCTGACGTTTGGGTTGGTCGCGATGCTGGTCGCCAACGCCTTGCTGCTGCGGCCGGCGTTCCAGCCGCTGGAGCGGCTGGCCCGGCGGATGGGCGACGTGGACCTGCTTCGTCCGGGTCAGCGCTTCGCGGTGGCCGCGCGGGGAGAGATCCTGGCCTTGGTGGCGGCGTTCAACCAGATGCTGGAGCGGCTGGAGGCGGAGCGGCGCGAGAGCGGCCGTCGGGCGGTGGCGGCGCAGGAGGCCGAACGCAAGCGGGTCGCCAGCGAGCTGCACGACGAGGTCGGGCAGGCCATGACCGGGGTGCTGATGCTGCTGGCGCGGCTGCAGGATGCGGTCGTGCCGGAACGCCGGCGGGAGCTTGCTGACGCCCAGGAGGCGATCCGGGGCGGCCTTGAGGAGGTCCGCCGTATCGCGCAGGAGCTGCGGCCGGAGCTGCTGGAGCATCTGGGGTTGGTGAGCGCGCTGCGGGCGCTGGCGCGGACGTTTGCCGCGCGCACGGGCATCGAGGTGGAGTGCCGGTTCGCGCCGGAGCTGCTGAAACTTGACCGTGACGTGGAGCTGGCGCTGTATCGGATCGTGCAGGAGAGCCTGACCAATGTCGCCCGCCACGCGGGCGCCACCCGCGTGGAGCTGTCGATGGGGCCGCGGCAGGGCGGGGTCGGGGTTCGGGTGGTCGATGATGGGCGGGGCGTGCACGGCCCGCTTCGGGAGGGCGGTGGCGTGCGGGGCATGCGGGAGCGCGCGATGGTGGTGGGTGGTGAGCTGGCGATCACCGCGGCGCGGGCTGGCGGCGTCGAGGTTCGAGTGAACGTGCCGGCCCTGGAGGAACGGTGATGCGCGAGGCGCCACCGACGAGGGTCCTGGTCGCCGACGACCATGCTGTGGTGCGGCGTGGGCTGGCGCTGCTGCTGAACCGTGAGCCGGACTTTGAGGTCGTCGCTGAGGCGGCGGACGGCGCTGAGGCGGTCGAGAAGGCCTTGGCGGGGGAGGTCGGTCTGGTGATCCTGGACGTCGCCATGCCGCGTATGTCCGGCTTGCAGGCAGCGCGTGAGCTGGCGCGGCGGCGGCCGGGCCTGCAGATGGTGATGCTGTCGATGTACGACAACGAGCAGTTCCTGTTCGAGGCGCTGCGGGCTGGAGCCTCGGGGTATGTGCTGAAGTCCGGCGCGGACCGCGACATCGTGGACGCGTGCCGCGCCGCCATGCGGGGCGAGTCCTTTCTGTACCCCTCGGCGGTCACCGCGCTGGTCCGCGATTTTGTCAGCAGGACCGACCGCGACGGCGGAGAGTTCGACGTGCTGACGCCGCGGGAGCTGGAGGTCGTCAAGCTCATCGCCGAGGGGCACACCTCTAGGGAGATCGCGGCCGAGCTGGTGATCTCCGTCAAGACGGTGGAGCGGCACCGCGCCAACATTCTCGAAAAGCTCGGCATGCGGGACCGGGTTGAGCTGACCCGCTACGCGATCCGCCGCGGCCTCATCGAACCATAGGTCAAGACCGCGACCTCGGTGTGGCTGGTCATCGGATGCGCCTGCCGAACAAGCGGAGGATGCCGCGGGTGCGGCGTCGGTCGTGCGTTCGCCAGCGTTGCTGGGTCGACCGGCGCACGATGAGCCGCCGGTCGGCGGGCGTGATCTCGGCGACGGCGTCAATCGGGATGACCACCCAGCGTCGCCCCCATCCCTGCACGACGACCAGCTCGTGAGGCAGGCCGGTGTCGGGGTGGGTGTGGACGTCGTCGACCACGCCGACGGGCTGGTGGGCGTCGTCGTCGACCAGGAACTGGGGCGCCTGCGTCAGCCACCAGCCCGGCGAACCGATCGCCTGCTCGCCCTCGCCTCCTGGCTGGTCCTGCCGCATCGGTGCATGCGGTGGGGACCGGTCGTTGGGTGGAGAGCTCGCCTGGATCGCCTCCGGGCTCTGCGCGGTCTGGATGGTGCGATGCGCGGATCACCCACCCAGCATCCCGACGGCTTGTGGGGCCGACCATGGGTGGCGGCATGTAGATTCCAGTGGAGGCAGCCCCCATCTTTCGGTGACCTGTCCACGCCGGGGAGCGTTCAGGCGAGCAGGAAGTAGCGCAGCCACAGATACAGCATGGAGATCGCCATCGTGACGCCGGCGACCAGCGCGCCGTACCTGGCGAACTCCAGGAAGCCGATGCGGTGGCCGGCGCGGTCGGCTAGGCCGAGCACGACCACGTTGGCGCTGGCGCCGATGGCGGTGGCGTTGCCGCCGAGGTCGGCGCCCAGCGCCAGCGACCACCACAGCACCCTGGGATCGTGGTTGTCTGGGATGGTCTCGACCAGCGCGCCGGTGACCGGCGCCATGGTGGCGACGTAAGGGATGTTGTCCACGATCGCCGACAGCGCGCCGGAGACCCATAGCAGCAGGCCGCTGGCGACCAGGAGGCTCCCCCCGGTGGCGCGGGCGGCCGCCTCGGCAAGCGTTGTGATCACGCCGGTCTTGACCAGCGCGCCGACCATGATGAACAGGCCCATGAAGAACGCCAGGGTCGGCCACTCCACCTCGCGCAGGAACCGGGCGGGGTCGCCGCGGGCCAACAGCACCAGCAGCCCGGCGCCCAGCAGCGCCACCACCGACGGCTCGTAGTGCAGCATCCCGTGCAGCGCGAACGCCACCGTGACCACCGCCAGCACCACCAGAGCGCGGACCAGCAGCGCCGGGTCGGTGATGGCCTCGCGCTCGTCCAGGGCCAGCAACTGGGCCGCGCGCTGCGGGTTCGAGGCCAAAGCCGGGCCGAACAGGCGCCGCAGCAGCAACAGGAACACCGCCAGCAGCACGACCACCAGGGGAGCCAGGTGGACCAGGAAGTCGTTGTAGGACAGGCCCGCCTGGCTGGCGATGATGATGTTGGGCGGGTCGCCGATCAGGGTGGCGGTGCCGCCGATGTTGGAGGCCAGCGCCTCGGCGATCAGGAACGGGACCGGCGGGACGCCCAGCCGCTCGCAGATGAGCACGGTGACCGGGGCGACCAGCAGCACGGTGGTGACGTTGTCCAGCAGCGCGGATGCCACCGCGGTGATCAGGACCAGGGCGGCCAGGATGCGCGCCGGCCGGCCGCGGGCGCGCTTGGCCGACCAGATCGCCAGGTAGTCGAACAGTCCGGTGTGCCTGAGCACGCCCACGATCACCATCATGCCCAGCAGCAGGAAGATGACGTCCCAGTCGATCCCCAGCCGCTCGGAGTGGAACGCGTCGGCCGAGGACACCAGCCGCAGCGCCAGCATGAGCCCGGCGCCGCCGAGCGCGACCGCGACCCGGTTGACCTTCTCGGTGGCGATCAGCAGGTAGGCCAGCGCGAACACGCCGACCGCAACGGCCGCGCTCATGGCCGCGTGAGGAGCTGGGTGAGGAGCCGGGAGCTGGTGATTCCACCAAGAAGCTGGCCGGCGTCGCGGACCGCGACCAGCGGTAGCCCGGTCTGCGTCATGACCGCGGCGACCTCGATCAGAGTCGCGTCGGCGTCGACTTCGCAGGGCTGGGCGGTTCCAGAGGGCAGCAAGTCCTGGGCTGTGCGGTCCTGGAGCCGGCGCCACAGCACGTCTGCGGTGTGCTCGTCCAGCACGTGGGCGAGCGCCTGGTCCTCGGTGACGTAGCGTGGCAGCAGCCATCCCAGCGTGGTCGTGTCGGTCACCACGCCAAGCAGCCGATCCTGCTCATTGACGACCAGGACACCGTCGACCTGCTCGCTGGCCAGCAACCGCGCCGCCTCAGCAGCCGGCGCGGCCGCCGACAGGACTGGAAGGGGGAGAGCAAGGTGGCGTGCGCGCATCTCCGGCTCACCTCGCCCGGTGGCCGTCGCCAGCAACGTGGGCAGGCGGGCTCGGGGACGTTCGGGAGAAGACGATGGTGCGCGAAATCTTGGCCATGGACGGCAAGCTCCTGGTCATAGGGTCCGTGCTTGCCGACCAGGCTTCCCGGCGCACCGCAGACACCCTATCAGGCGCCCTCGAGAAATGGTCGCCCGTCACCGTGGCGATATGGGGTCCTCCACCCATCCGTGGGCTGGTGCCTACCCGGCTGTCGCTCGGGTCCTCCGACCAACCCGGAGGATGCGCGCTAGAATGGTCGCAGGTGCGCCGGGAAGCCTGGTCGGCTGAATCTGGTCCCGTCCTGGGAGGCCCGGCATGCGCCCGGCAACGCCTACCCCACACACCAGCCAGGTCCGCCGGCACGATCGGCCTCGACAGATCAGCGCAGGGCCGCGCCGCCCCGGTCGCCCGCTCGCCGCTGCCGCCCTTGCCGCCGCCGCGCTTGCCCTGCTGGGCCCGCTGCTCGGCCACGCCGTCGCCAAAGCGCAGGAGCAGCATCCGAGCGTGCTGGTCAGCCGAATCGACGGTCCGATCACCCCGGTGGTCGCCGACCACCTGGCCGACGGCGTCCACACCGCAGAGCGCGAACGGCACGCCGCGTTCGTCGTCGAGCTGGACACCCCAGGTGGGCTCGACGCCGCCATGCGCGAGATCATCCAGGCATTCCTTGGCGCCCGTGTCCCGGTCGTGGTCCACGTCACCCCAAGCGGCGCACGGGCGGCGTCGGCGGGCGCGCTGATCACCATGGCCGCGCACGTGGCCGCGATGGCGCCCGGGACCACCATCGGCGCCGCCACCCCGGTCGACCTGCAAGGTGGCGAGATCTCCGACAAGGTGGTCAACGACGCGGCCTCGTTTGCCGAGGCGGTCGCCGCCCAGCGGGGCCGCAGCCGCCAGTTCGCCGTCCAGGCGGTCCGCGAGGGCCGCTCGGTCACCGCCGAGCAGGCCCAGCAACTGGGCGTCGTCGACCTGCTCGCCCCCGACCGTGACGGCCTGCTGCGCGCGCTCGACGGCCGCCAGGTCCAGCTGGGCCCGGACCGCACGGTCACGCTGCGCACCGCCCAGGCCGATGTGGTCGAGCATGGCATGGGGCCGCTGCGGTCGCTGCTGCAGCGCCTGGCCGACCCGAACCTGGCGTTCCTGCTCCTGTCCATCGGCACGCTGGCACTCATCTACGAGCTGGCCAGCCCCGGCATGGGACTCGGCGGGGTGCTCGGCACGATCATGCTCGTGCTCGGCTTCGTGGCCCTGTCGGTGCTGCCGGTCAACCTGGCCGGCCTGCTGCTGCTCGGGCTGGCCGCCGCGCTGTTCGTCGGCGAGGTGCTCATTCCAGGGGTTGGGGTGTTCGCCGCCGGCGGGGCGATCGCGCTGGCGGCGGCGGGGCTGCTGCTGTTCGAGGGATCAGTGCAGGTCTCCCCACTGGTGCTGTGGCCGACCGCCCTGGTGATCGGCGCCGCGGCAGTGCTGGCCGGGCGGCTGGCATGGCGGGCGCGCCGCTCGCCAACCCTCAGCGGGGTGGAGACGCTAGTCGGCCGTCAGGCGCTGGTGCGTCGGCTGGTCGACGACCGTACCGGCCAGGTCATGCTCGACGGGTCCTGGTGGACCGCCCGCAGCCACACCACGCCGTTGGAAAAGGACCAGCCGGTCGTCGTGCTGGCTGTTGACGGCGTGGTGCTCCAGGTCGAGCCGATCAACCCTGAGGAGGATCTGTCATGATCGTTGGACTGCTCATCGCTACCGTCGTGGTGCTGTTGCTGCTGGCGGCCTCGGTACGGATCGTGCCGGAGTACGAGCGGGGGGTGATCTTCCGGCTGGGCCGGGTGATCGACGCCAAGGGACCGGGCCTGTTCTTCCTGATCCCGATCGTGGATCGGATGCGCAGGGTCAGCCTGCGCACCGTGACGATGGATATCCCGCCGCAGGATGTGATCACCAAGGACAACGTCACCGTGCGGGTCAACGCGGTCACCTACTTCAACGTCGCCGACCCGGTCCGCTCGGTGATCGCCATCGAGAACCATTTCGTCGGCACCTCGCAGATCTCCCAGACCACCCTGCGCAGCGTGCTCGGCCAGGTCGACCTGGACGAGCTGCTGATCAAGCGGGAAGACATCAACGCGCGCCTGCAGCAGATCATCGACGAGGTCACCAACCCCTGGGGCGTCAAGGTCACCCTGGTTGAGGTCAAGGACGTCGAGCTGCCCGAGGCGATGCGCCGGGCCATGGCCCGGCAAGCCGAGGCCGAGCGGGAGCGGCGCGCCAAGGTCATCCACGCCCACGGCGAGTTCGAGGCCGCAGAGACCCTCGGCAACGCCGCCGAGATCCTGGAGGCGCACCCGGCGGCGATGCAGTTGCGGGTGCTGTCGACCATGGCCGAGGTCTCCGCCGAGCGCAACTCCACCCTGATCTTCCCGCTGCCGATGGAGATCCTGCGGCTGGTCGACACCCTCCGCGCCACCGGCCAGCCCACGAGATGAAGCCAGCCCTGAGGATCTACGTCGGCTACGCCGCCGACGTCGGCAAGACCTGCGCCATGCTCGCCAAAGGCCAGCGGCAGCGGGGGAAGCTCGGCGTGGACATCGTCGTCGGCTTCGTCGAGCTGCACGGCCACGCGCCGGTCCTGGAGCGCTTGCAAGGATCGGAGGCGGTGCCGCTGCGCCGCGTCGCTACCAGGGCCGGCTGCTCGCCCGAGATGGACCTGGACGCCATTGTGGCGCGCCGGCCTCGGGTGGCGCTGGTGGACGAGCTGCTGGACGCCGTGATCACGTTCCCGTCGACCCTCATGCGGCCAGCCTGCCAGCCACACTGGCCCGTATCGGTGGGTGGGGCAGCGGCGCTCCAGGGCGGGTGGTGAACCTCCATGAGCGGACCAGACACTGCCACCAGGTTCGATGCGTGGGCGTCGACCTACGAGCACAGCGTCTTGCAGCCCACCCTGTACGTCCCCGCCCAGCAGCGCGCCCTGCAGCTCGTCCGACAGCTCATGCCCCGGCCCCAGCGGCTCCTTGACGTCGGCTGCGGCACCGGACGGCTGCTGCGCCAGGCACGCCACCAGTACCCAGAAGCCCTGCTGGTCGGGATAGACACTGCCTGGGGCATGGTGGCCAGCGCCGCCGCGACCACCAACGCAGAGCTGGCGATCCACCACGTCCGCGCCGCCGCGGAACAACTGCCGTTTGCCGACCGGACCTTCGACCTGGTGATGGCGACCATGTCACTGCGTCACTGGACCGACCCGGCAACCGCCATCGCCCAGATCGACCGCGTGCTGATCCCGGGCGGGGCCCTCGTCGTAGCGGACGTGTTCCCCACCCATCAGCGTCGAGGACTGCCCGCCGCGGCGCTGCGACGCAGGGGTCGTGGCCATAGCGGTGTCCCCGCCGAGTTCGCCGCCGTGCTGCCCGCCAAGGGACTGCTGGTGGTCGGCTGCGACCGGCTGCCGTGGTTCCGGCTGCCCGACATCCACGTCATCGCCGCTCGAAAACCGCTGTGCCCGGACTCTGCCCCGCCCAAGCAGCCCTGACCAGACACATTCGCCGGAGCCAACGTGGTTGCCGCAGCAGGCACGTGGTGCTCGATGCTGCCGGGTCCTGGCCCCTACCCCACTCGGTGGCACGCCACCTCGCGTTGGTGGTCGCACACCCCAGGAGTGGGGGGTGGCCTCTCTGGCCCAGGGTGTGTTCGAGCAATGTACGGGTCGCGCGCCCGGAGGGATTCGATCCCCGACCCGCGGGTTAGAAGTAGCCGGGATAATTCCTCGCCGCTCTTCTACCTGCATCGCTGGTAACAGATGGACCCTCTGTGAGCGCCGTATCATCGCTAATCGCTCCTAGTTCATTGCCCGATCCATTGCCAGGGAATCGGCTATGCTCGTTGGGCGGGGGAGTCGGAGGATCCCGCCAGGAAGGCCCGGCTGCCTACGGGTGGTCGGGCCTTCCTTCACAGGTTAGAGGCCTTACCAACCGGTCCGACGTCTGCTGCACGAGCATGCTACAGCTCAGTCTGAGCAACCACCATCCAATGCTCGGCATTCACCTCTTGCGTCTTCCGCACAGACTGAAGCTCTCGCTCCATAGGGCGCTCCGACAGCTAATCACCGCACTCTGACCTGCCACTCCGAGCCGTTTTCATTGCAGCACCGCGTACCCTCCGATCACCGGACCTCAAAGCACAATACGGCTGCACCAACGGTGCCGCCCGAGGGGCCCGGGGCGATCGAGGAGGATGCGGGTGGTCCTGGCGGCGGCCGGGTTGAAGGCAGGACAGGAGGACTACTGGATCCGGCAGATTGCCGAGTCCAGGTGCGAGTACCTGTCGGGGCACGGGGAGTCGCCGGGCCAGTGGTACGGCACCCGGGCGGCCGGCTTGGGGTTGGCCGGGGTTGCCGAGAACCAGCAGTGCCACGCGATGTTCGAGGGCAAGGACCCGGTTACCGGCGAGCAGGTCGCACAGCCCAAGTGGGTTGCCGACCCTCGGTCCAAGCTCCCGGCCGAACCGTTGGCGGAGCGGCTGCGGGCACTCGCCGATCAGCGAAGCATGGCCGTGGAGGAGCTGGCGGGCAGCGAGGCCTTGGCGCGGGACGTGCGCGGGATTCTCGAGCGTCGGGAGGTTCGGGCCGAGACCGTCGACCGGGTCGCCCGCATGGTGCTCGGCGTTGACCCGCGGGACCTCTACGGGGACGCCTACCGGGAGGCCGCCAGGTGGGCGGGACACCGGGTCGACGACCGGGACGCCTGCTTCGACCTGTGCTTTTCGGACGTGAAGTCCGGGAGCCTGTTCTACGCCGGCGCCGACGAGGCCACCCGCCGCGAGTACGTGGAGGCCCGCCAGGAGGCGATCCGCGGAACGGTCGCCTGGCTGGAGAAGCACGCCGTTGGCGTCCGGCGCGGCCACGGCGGCACCGAGCACCTGGACGGCCGCGGGCTGCTGGCGATCGGTTACGACCATCGCACCTCGCGGGAAGGCGACCCGCAGCTCCACACCCACCTGCTGGTCCAGAACCTCACCGAGGGGCCGGACGGCCGCGTCACGGCGCTGGACTCCAAGCGGGGCTGTGGGCCCACCTGATGACCGCCGAACGGGTCTATCAGCAGTTGTGGCGTGCTGAGCTGACCCGCCGGCTGGGGCTGGAGTTCGTGAAGGTGGCCGACCATGAGCAACTGGAGATCGCCGGCTGGCATGACAAGCCGCTGCGGGATGGGTTCTCCAAGCGCGCGGCGCAGGTTCGAGCGCAGTGTGAGTCCTGGGGGACCAGCGACACGCGCACGGCCAGGGAGGCGGCGCGGGCGACCCGGCGGGCCAAGGACCACTCCGAGCCCGAGGAGGTCATCTACGATCGTTGGCGCGCCGAGCTCGCCGAGCATGGCGTCACGGAGCAGACCTATGCCCAGCGGTTGGGCCGCGCTGGCGGCCGCGCGCTGACCGCGGCTGAGCAGACGGCGTTGCTGGAGGACTTGGCCGGGCCCGAGGGGCTGACCGCGCAGGCGTCCACGTTTGCGGGCCGTGACGTGGTCGACCAGCTCGCCCGCCGCCTGCCGCCGGGGACCTCCGCCGAGGGCATGCTTCGCCAGCTTGAGACGCTGGCAGATCGGTTCCTGACCGAACGAGCGGTGGTGGTCGCCCGGGACGAGCAGCTTGCCGAGGAGCGCTACTCCACGCCGGAGCTGCTGGCGATCGAGCAGCGGATGCTGGACGGCGCCACGGCGCGGGTGGACGCCGGCGCTGCGGTGGTGGCGCCCGAGCACCTGCGTGCCACGCTGGAGGCCTTCCCGAGCATGGGGCAGGACCAGGCCGACGCGCTGACCGACCTGACCCGCTCCGGCGCCGGGGTGTCGCTGCTGGTCGGCAAGGCCGGCTATGGCAAGACCTACCTGGCCGGCGCGGTCGCCCACGCCTACGGCCTGCAAGGCCACGGGTTGATCGGGACGGCCCCGACTGGGCTTGCCGCCACCGGCCTGGGCAACGAGGGCTACGGGGATGCGCGGACGGTGGAGGGACTGTAAATACAACGGTGTAACTCCATGACAGAGTGTGCCGACGGCACACCGGAGGAGACACCACATGACGGAGACGACGATCCAGACCCCGCAGCCCCAGGACTCGGCGGGAGCGCAGGCGGATGCGGTCGACGAGCAGCTGGCCGCGCACCTGGTCGAGCAGGCCCGCGAGCGGGGGATCAGCCTGGTCGGCCGGGACGGGCTGCTGGGGCGGGTCACCAAGCTGGTGCTGGAGGGCGAGCTCACCGACCACCTGGGCTACCCCCACGGCGACCCGGCCGGCCGCAACGCGGCAACTCCCGCAACGGCACCCGCGACAAGACCGTGATCACCGAGGTCGGCCCTGTGGAGATCAGCGTCCCCCGCGACCGTGACGGCACCTTCGAGCCGGTGATCGTCCGCAAGCGCCAGCGGCGCCTGATGGGGGTGGAGGACCTGGTGGTGTCGCTGGTCGCCAAGGGCCTGACCACCGGGGAGGTCGCCGCGCACCCGGCCGAGGTCTACGGCACCCAGGTGTCCCGGCAGACCATCTCCACCATCACCGACCGGGTGCTGGAGGGCCTGGCCGCCTTCAAGTCCCGCCCGCTGGATGCGGTCTACCCGGTGATCTTCATCGACGCGATCCAGGTCAAGATCCGCGACGGCGCCGTGGCCAACCGGCCCATCTACGTGGCCTTGGGGGTCACCTGTGACGGTGAGCGTGACATCCTGGGGCTGTGGGCCGGCGACGGCGACCAGGGCGCCAAGTACTGGCTGCATGTGCTCACCGAGGTCAAAAACCGCGGCGTGGCCGATGTGTGCATCGTGGTCTGCGACGGCCTGACCGGCCTGCCAGACGCCATCAGCACCGTGTGGCCACAGGCCATCACCCAGACGTGCGTGGTGCACCTGCTGCGCAACAGCTTCCGCTACGCCTCCCGGCGGGACTGGGCGGCCATCGCCCGCGACCTGCGGCCGATCTACACCGCGCCGACCGAGGCGGCCGCGCTGGAAGCGCTGGCAGCGTTCGCCGCGGCGTGGGAGGCCCGCTACCCGGCCATCATCCGGCTGTGGGAGCACGCCTGGGCCGAGTTCGTCCCCTTCCTGGCCTTCGACACCGAGATCCGCACCATCATCGCCACCACCAACGCCATCGAGAGCCTCAACGCGCGGTTGCGCCGCTCGGTCAACGCCCGCGGCCACTTCCCCAACGAGCAGGCCGCGCTCAAGCACCTGTACCTGACCGTGGTCAGCCTGGACCCCACCGGCCGTGGCCGCCGGCGCTGGACCAACCGCTGGAAGGCCGCCCTGAACGCCTTCGACATCGCCTTCGACGGCCGCGTCAGCGCCGGCAGGAAGTAGCCCTATCCACACCAGTTACACCGTTCACTTGACAGACCC
>WNGL01003960.1_pt1 | contig 17837 bp, 12 predicted proteins | sample 5400591 | NCBI WGS metagenome assembly WNGL01 (sample SAMN13153377, study PRJNA577476) | soil metagenome | isolation source: 80 cm soil or saprolite under Garry oak tree replicate 1 | place: USA:California | collected 2016-06-15 | reverse complement strand
ATCGCTGACACGCGCTCGGTGTTCTTGTCCGGTTTACACTCTCCGTTCGGAATGGCACTCGTCGGTGATGCTCTTTATGTCGCGAACACCGACGCTATCGTGCGCTTTCCCTACACCACTGGTGCCACGAATATCGTGGCGCCCGGAGTCAAGGTCGTGGATCTGCCGGCGGGGCGGATCAACCATCACTGGACGAAGACTGTGATCGTGAGTCCGGACGGATCGAAGCTATACGCATCGGTCGGGTCAAACAGCAATGCCGCGGAGAATGGAATCCTTCACGAGGAGGGACGGGCGGCCATCTGGGAAGTCGATCGTGTAACCGGACAGCATCGTGTCTTCGCAAAGGGACTGCGCAACGCAGTGGGTCTCGCCTGGGAGCCTGAGAGTCGCACATTATGGGCGGCGGTGAACGAGCGCGACGAACTGGGCAGCGATCTCGTACCGGATTACATGACCTCGGTTCGTGACGGCGGATTTTACGGCTGGCCGTACAGTTATTACGGCAGACACGTCGATCATCGAATTGAGCCGCAGCGCCTGGGACTCGTCGAGCGCGCGATCGTCCCCGACTATGCGCTCGGGTCCCACACCGCTTCGCTCGGCCTCACCTGGTCGGGAGCGAGAGCGCTACCGCCGCAATTCCACGAGGGCATGTTCGTCGGGCAGCACGGCTCGTGGAATCGCAAGCCGTTCAGCGGTTACAGGGTGATCTTCGTTCCCTTCTCTCACGGCAGGCCGAGTGGTCAACCGATCGACGTGCTGACCGGCTTTGTCAGAGGGAATGGTGATGCAATGGGACGCCCCGTCGGAGTAGCCATCGACAGGAGCGGTGCGTTGCTGGTAGCCGATGACGTCGGCAATACTATTTGGCGCGTTACGCGTGCGACACTGCGTTAGGCCTTTGGCGTTATGCCCATCTCATCAAGGAACCGGTGTCCGCCCGTCGATCTCTCGGCCCGCGACTTCACCCGCGTCATCACCAGTCGATCGATGGTCCGAGTCATCCCGACATACAGAAGCCGACGGGCCTCTTCGACCTCGAGCTTCGACAATGAGCCGCTCGGTGGAAGCGGCATGAACAGCTCGTCCTCGACACCGACGATGTAAACGCGCGAAAACTCCAGCCCTTTTGTCGAGTGCAGGGTCAGCAGATTTACGCGGGTCTTAGCGGTGTCCACACTCTTGTCGTACTTGGAGAGAACGACTTTCTCGAGGAACGCGCAGATCTGCGCAGGCAACTGACCTTCGCAGCACGTGTCGATAAGAGACCGGAGCCTTCCCATTGTCTCGGGGTACCTCTTGTCCGCCGAGCGCTCGGTGCGGAAGCGCGCCATTAGCTGCTGGCCCCCCAGCAGTGTAATTAGTCGATCGACGGTCGGAAGGCTGCCATCTCCGCACACGTCGCGTTCCGATCGATAGAAGTCCAGGCAGTCGCTCTGCCGTCGGAACGCGTAGCGCGGAACAAACTCGAGGAACTTCACTGCCTCGCCGCACAACGTTTCGTGGTTGCTCAACGCAAGCGCAACGCCGAGTTGATCGAGAAGATGTACCATGGCTGTCTTGCGCGCGCATGCAACCTTTGTCGCGCTTAGAGCCGGTATCAGCTGTGCAAGCGCGCGTGTATCGTCCAGCGCGCGGTGAGACTGCCCTGTAGGAATGCCGTAGTGCCTGGCGAGGTAAGGAAGTTTGCAGCTCGTCCGAAAGAGCGTATACGCAAGTGGCAGCGTATCGTAGGTGAAGAAGTCAGCGCCGCGCGGAAGCTTTGCCGACATGCGGCGCAAAATTGGGAAATCGAACTGATAGCCGTTGTGCGCCACGAGAAGATCGCGCCCGCAGAACTCGCGGAAGGCCGGCCAAACAGCTTCGAAGTAAGGCGCGTCGGCCACATCGCTTTCAGAGATCTTGTGTTGTGCGAGCGCCCCCGCACTGATCGGGACACGGGGCTTCACAAATGTCCGATACTCGTCCACCATTCTGCCGTGCCGCACTCTTACCGCCGCAATTTCAACGATCTCCGCGCGCGCGATGTTTTTGTCGGTGGTCTCGATGTCTACCGCGGTAAAGTCGTCGAAAGTGTTGGCAAAGGTGCGCGTGCGAACGAGCTGCGCGGTCTTGAACAGACCAAGCGCGAGACCTAGCTGGGGCAGATGGCCTGGGAGAATAGGCTCCGCATCTGGTCTGGGCGCGCCGCCGAGATCAACGACACGCACTCCCATCTCCAATAGCATTCTCCTCGCTGGGATCTCGACGCCCCCAACTCGGGGAACCCAAACGGATCTGCCGTCGGTGATGGTTCGCTCGATCCGTTCGCCCAGCCTTGCCACTTCCTCGTGCTCGGCCGGATCGCTCAGCTCCTCCTGATGCTCTTCCAGCACCGTGCGGTAAGTGCCGACCTTTTCCGACAGGATGTCCTCGACCAGTGCCGCGAGCGATGTGTGACGCTTTCCCAGGGCGCTCAGGTTCTGAAGTGAGTAATGTCCGCGCCAGATTTTTTTCCTGTCACCATCCTCGTGCGGAAGGGTCCGCGCCATGTGCTCGAGCTGCTGAACGATCCCGCGCCCGCTTTCATCCGCCCGCGCGCGCGCGCTATCGAACAGCGCGGACGGAAGCACCGTTTGGTAGAACCGCTCCTGCTGAATTTCGTCCCCGGGATAGGCGATCACCTGCAACGCGGCGAGCGTATAGGCTACGACTTTGTCGTCTGTCATGGCTCGTCCTTTGGCCAGACAGCACGGAATTCCCGCATTGAGCAGAGCGGCCTCCAACTCGCTGCCGATCTTGTGTCTGCGGTACAGGAGTGCGACGTCGCCCCACGCGAGCGTGCCGTCATGTGCCGCCCGATCGCGCCTGAGATCGTTGATGATCCAGTTTGTTTCGGCTTGATCGTTTGCGAACCCAAAGGCGCTCACCGGAAAGCTCGACTCGTGCTTGGCCGCCTGGGGCGCTCGATCTTTGAAGATGGGTTCATTGAGGGCGATCAGGCGTCTGGCGAGGTCGAGTACCGCCGGCGGGCAACGCCAGTTGTCGTCCAAATGGATCACGCTGTCGTAGTCGATCTCGAAATCGGTGGCGAAAGTGCGAAATATTTTTGGATCAGCGCCGGTCCATGAGTAGACAGACTGCTCGTCGTCGCCGACGGCAAAGACATGGCGATGTCCGCTAGCGAGCTGACGGATGACGGCGTACTGAATACGATTCAAATCCTGAAACTCGTCGACGAGGACCGCATCCCAGCGTCCTCGCAGCTCCGCACCGACAGAGGCAATGCGAAACAGCTCCGCCGTTTTCAGCACCAGCGTATCGAAGTCGGCCATGTTTCGGCGAGCCATGATGTCTCGATACTCGTCGTAAACTTTGCGGTCTCGCCGGCCTAGCGGCTCATTGCAAAAGCGGTATCGCGCAAAGGCTTCGAGCACGCTCTTGCGGAGTTTCTGCGGGACCTTCAAGTGACGCAGAACTGCCAGCTGATCGTCGTCATCAGCGATCCCGAAGCCAAGCTGCAGACCAACCTGCTCACCGAACTCGCGCAGGAGCTCGGTACAAAAAGCGTGGATGGTTCCGCGCTTCACGCGTTCTACGCGTGCGCCGAGCTCGCTCTCCAGTCGTTCGGCAATCTCGCCCGCCGCTTTATTGGTGAACGTGAATACGCATATCCGCGCGGGATCGATTTCGAGCTTGTCGACAAGGAAGCGGACGCGCTCGATAAGGCAAAAAGTTTTTCCCGCGCCCGGGCCGGCGAGGACGAGAACGGGCTTGGCGGGTGCTTCGATCGCAGCGCGTTGAGATGCTGATGGAACGCGCGGAGGAGATGTGGCATCGGCGGCCGCCGATGCCACATCAGCGATCAACGCTTCCGTCAGCGCGGAGTCGTCAGCGTGACCGCGTTCGATCGTCAGGTGTGCTGCGGGTTATAGAAAAACTGCTCGCGAACGACCTTACCGTCCTTCACAGTATAGAGCGCCATCTCTTCCATCACATTACGCTGGCCGGTCGGCTTGAACGTCGAGTCAAAGCTGTAATAGACGGCGAACTGGTCATCGCCGATGAAAGGCCCTGCGACGGTGGCAGAATGTACCTCGTTGTTGTCAGCCCACCATTCGCCCTTTCCGCGGATCGCGTCAATTCCTTTCATTTCGCGAGGCATCGTTTCGTTCCCCATCGATTCGACGCTGACGATGTCCGGCGAATAAAGCGTGTTGACCGCGTCCATGTAGCGACCTGCTTTGCAAAAGGAGACGAGCTCCTCAGCGACGGCGGCGGTGGTGGTGGGAGCTGCGGTAGTCATGGTGTCTCCTCTGTCGGTAACGGATTTCTATAGTAACCAAACATTCGGCGCCTGCCATAACCTAGTTTCGGAATGGGGTCAGCCGCCACCAGAAAAGCAAGACAACTGGCCGCGCTACCTGCCGCCCGCTGCTCGCCGATCGCGACCCGCTCAAACGTCGGGACCTCACTGGCACTGATCAAAGCACAGTCAACTGCTTTGCCGGAAGCCGCGTAGTGCGGTCCCGCCAGATTGTTGCGGATAGCGAAACAGCGTGCAGCGGGCAGCGGGCAGCAGCGTAGTTGTTCTTAAGTCTGACTTGCGGAATGCATGTTCGCGTTTATTATACCCTGGGTTAACTGTTTGATTAAACTCAATGATTAAACGGCGACGCAGGCCAACACCCAGAAAATCGCGGGCAAAACGCGAGGCAGCCACCGAGCAGCGGATCCTCGAGGCCGCTCGCGCCGTGTTCCTGCGACGTGGAACTGCCGGCGCGCGCATGCAGGAGATCGCACACGAGGCCAGGGTTAATCAGGCGCTGCTCCATTACTACTTCCGCAGCAAGGAGCGCCTCAGCGCCGCCGTCTTCCAGCAGATCGCCTCGCGCATTTTCCCTGCCCTCACCCAGGCGCTGGGCGCCGAGATGTCGCTCGACGAAAAGATCGAGAGGTTGATTGCGATCTATCTCGACAACCTGTCGCAGAACCTGTTCGTTCCGGGCTACGTGATCTCTGAGCTGCATCACCACCCCGAGCGCGTGCAGCAGCTCCTCTCTGGCGTCATGGGCGCCGACCCTCAGCAGGTGATGCCTGCTCTCCTCAAGACCCTCGAGCGACAGATCAACGAGCGCGTCCGCGAGGGCACCATGCGACCCATCAAGCCGCAGCAGTTCGTGATCAATCTGATCTCGCTATGCATTTTCCCCTTTGCCGCCAGGCCAATGCTATCAATCGTCTTGGGCATGGACGACGCGTCCTTCATGCGCTTCATCGAACAGCGGAAGAAGGAGCTCCCCGAATTTTTCCGCGCGGCACTGAGGCCATGACCAATCGCCCCGCCGTTCTCATCGTTTTCTTCGCGCTCACGCCGTTCTCGAGTGCCGCCTCCCAAATCGTCGACAGCTCTAGGTCGATGCTGTCGGATTCCCTCCGCCTTGGCGCCCTTCAGGACACCGCTGTCATGCGCAGTCCGCGCGGCCGCGAGCTCGCTCTGCTCGTGGAGCAATCGCGCCTGCGGCAGCAGAATCTCACGGCCGAGCGGCGTCCGACGCTCACAGTTGAGGGACAGGCGCAATATCAGTCCGATGTCGCGAGAATTCCGATCGTCCTGCCGGGCGGAGTCTCACCGCCGACTCCTCCGCACGACACTTATGACGCACATCTGGCCGCTGGACAGAAGCTGTACGATCCAACTATCGGGCCCCGTCGAGCCGTCGAAGATGCTCAACTAGCCGAATCGGTAGCGCGGTTGCGCGCCGAGCTGTACCCGTTGCGCCAGAATGTGAGCGATGCTTTTTTCGCCACGCTCGAGGCCCAGTCGCAGATCGCCGAGCTTGAGCACACGATTACTGACCTCGAGGCGCAGCACCGCGTTGCAGCAGCTCGGGTGCGCGAAGGCACCGCCCTGCCAAGCGAAGAAAAGGCGCTTCGCGCCGAGGTGTTGCGTCGCCGCCAGTCACTAACAGAGGCGGCTGCCAATCGACGTGCAGCGATGGCGATCCTTTCCGATCTCACCGGAAAATCTTTCGACAGCACGACGCTGCTTTCCACAACCGATCTCGCTGCAGAAGTCGCTCGCGCACGGGATTCCCTGCCGATTCTACGATCGCGTCCGGAGTACGAGCAATTCGCCCGCTCGCGAGCTGTGCTCGAGCAGCAGGAGCGTGCGCGCAAAGCGCAGGATCTGCCGCGCATTTCCGCATTCGGGCGCGCCGGTTACGGACGACCCGGTCTCAATCCACTGAGCACGAGGTTCGACAGCTACTGGCTCAGTGGCCTGCAGCTACAGTGGTCGCCATGGACGTGGGGCACGGGACAACGGGATCGCCAGATTCTCGCCCTGCAACGCCAGATCATCACCGCGGAGGAACAGGAATTCACCAACGATGTCCGACGCGGCGTCGAGCAGGATCTGGCCTCAATTGATCGTCTCGAGGCGGCTGTTCGCGATGACGATGAGATCGTCGCACTGCGCGAGAGCATTCTGGTGGAAACTCGGGCGCGGTTCAATGAGGGAGTAGTGACTTCCGCCGAGTACGTAGACCGACAGACGGACGTGCTCAGCGCGCGCACCGCACGTGCGCTGCACCGCGTGGAGCTTGCCCAGGCTCGCGCGCGGTTCCTCAACACGCTGGGCGTCGAGGTTCGCTGATGCGTCTGGCTACTCTATCGCGCTCCGCCGTCGGCCTCGCGCTCAGTTTCGCTGTCGCGTGTCACAGGACAAAGACTCCTGACGCATATGGAAACTTCGAGGCAGATGAGGTTTCTGTATCGGCCCAGGCTAGCGGACAACTTACCCTCTTCACGCCAGTCGAGGGATCCATCCTGCGCGTGGGTGAAATCGTTGGCATCGTCGATACCACTCAGTTGGGGCTGGAGCGGGCGCAGCTGGTGGCGCAGCAGCAAGTGACAGCAGCGCGTGTGGCGGAAGCCGGCAAACAGATCGGCGTCTATCAGGCGCAACTCGGAATCGCCCTCCGCAACTATCAGCGTATGCAACGACTCTTCGAGCAGCGCGCCGCGACCGCACAACAGCGGGATCAGGCGGAGCGCGATTACAAGACCCTCGTTGCACAGATCGAGGCGGCGAAGGCACAGCAGCAGAGCGTGTCGCGCGAGGTGTCGTCGAGCGCGGCACGCGTTGCTCAGATCAGCGATCAGATCGCCAAGAGCAAAGTGATCAACCCGGAAGCGGGAACAGTCCTCGCGACTTACGTAAAAACGGGAGAAGTAGTTCAGTCCGGCGAACCGCTGTACAAGATCGCCGACGTCGACACGTTGATCCTGCGCGCCTACGTGACGGAAAAACAGCTCGCGTCAGTGAAGTTGGGACAGCAGGTCCAGGTACATGTCGATCAGGGAGGCGGCAGACTCCTGACGCTGCCTGGCATTGTGCGCTGGGTATCGACGAAGGCGGAGTTCACTCCAACACCGGTCCAGACGCGCGATGAGCGCGCCGATCTCGTATACGCAGTCAAGGTTTACGTCCCGAATCCAAAGGGCGTGCTAAAGATCGGGATGCCCGCGGATCTCACGCTCGGACCAGTACCAGCGGCGCGACCTTCGTGACCAACGCCGTAGAAGTCCGCGCTCTTGGTAAATCTTTTGGGCCGGTCAAGGCTCTCGACGATGTCTCGCTCGATGTAAGCGAAGGCGAGCTGTTTGGGCTGGTCGGACCTGATGGCGCGGGGAAGACCACGCTCTTCCGCATTCTCACCACGCTGCTCATCCCCGACACCGGGTCCGCCACCGTGCTCGGCCTGGATGTCGTCAAGGATTTCTGGAAAATCCGATCGCGTGTTGGCTATATGCCTGGTGGGTTTGCACTGTATCCCGACTTGAGCGTGGCGGAGAATCTGGAATTCTTCGCGGCGGTGTTCGGAACAACAGTCGAGAAAGGTTACGAGCTGATCGCACCGATATACAAGCAAATCGAGCCGTTTCGTGATCGGAGAGCGGAGGCTCTCTCCGGGGGAATGAAGCAGAAGCTCGCGCTGTCATGCGCGCTCGTGCACCGGCCGGACATTCTGCTTCTCGACGAGCCCACTACAGGAGTGGATGCAGTGTCGCGGCGTGAGTTCTGGGATCAGCTCGGCAATCTCAAAGCGTCGGGGCTGACAATTGTCGTATCGACTCCCTACATGGATGAAGCGCTGCGATGCGATCGCGTTGCGCTCATTCATGGGGGAAAGATTCTCGAGGTCGATCCGCCTCGCTCGATTGGAGCACGCTACACATTGCCCCTGGTTGCTGTCCGCGGAGCTAACCGGTTCGAGCTGCTTCAAAGCCTCCGCAAGTTTCCGCACGCTCGCGCGGTCTACCTATTCGGAGACGAGCTGCACTACACTGACCGGCGCAGTGACGCATCGCCCGAGGCTGTCGCGGCGGAATTGCGGGAGTACTTCGCGAGTCGCGGGCAGGAAGATGTCGAAACGCGTCCGATCGCCGCCGGAATCGAGGACAGCTTCATGGAACTGATGGGTTCAGCGCCCCCTCCCCCTCCCCCTCCCCGTCCAACGGCGACGGCGGCGTGAATTCCTCAGCGCGCCCAACGGTAACCGGGACGGCCGACGCAACCGGCGGGACCGACGGCTTTGCCGTCGACGCCCGCGACCTCACCCGGCGCTTTGGATCGTTCGTCGCCGTCGATCACATCACCTTCGATGTGAAAGCCGGAGAGGTCTTTGGGTTCCTCGGCGCCAATGGTGCCGGAAAGACCACCGCGATCAAGATGCTAGTGGGACTGCTCGCGCCAAGCGAAGGCGTTGCGCATGTCGCGGGCTTCGACATTCGGACACAGCGCGATCGCATCCGCCGCAACATCGGCTACATGAGCCAGCGCTTTTCGTTATACGCCGACCTCACCGTGCGGGAGAACATTCGCCTCTACGGCGGGATCTACGGGCTAGCGCCGGAGCACATCGCTAAGCGAACGGACACAATGCTCGAGACGCTGGGCCTCAGCTCGAACGCCGACGATCTCGTCGGCAGACTTCCCCTCGGTTGGAAACAGAAGCTCGCCTTTTCCGTTGCACTGCTTCACGAGCCCAAAATCGTGTTCCTCGACGAGCCAACGGGCGGAGTCGATCCGATCACTCGCCGTCAGTTCTGGGAGCTGATCTACACTGCGGCGGCGCGTGGAACCACTGTCTTCGTGACGACGCACTACATGGACGAGGCCGAGTACTGCGATCGGATCTCGATCATGGTGGATGGAAGGATTGCCGCGTTAGGCAGTCCAACGGAGCTGAAGGAGAAATTTCGTGCCGACAGCGTGGACGACGTCTTCGTGCGACTTGCGCGCTCAGCGACGAAAGGAGAGGCGGCGTGAATCTCAACGCATTGCGGGCATTCGTCGTAAAAGAGCTTCATCACATCCTGCGGGACCGGCAAACGCTGACGATCCTGCTGATGATGCCGCTGGTGCAGGTAATCCTGTTTGGTTACGCACTCCGCAGCGATGTACGCGACATTCGGATGGTAGTCGTCGATCCGACTCCGGATCACGCGACGCTCGAGCTGCAATCGCGGTTCATATCGACCAATCGCTTCCGCATCGTGGCTACGAGTCAAAGCCCGAACACCATCGAGCCTCTATTCCGACGCGGAAGCGCGGACATCGCACTGATCTTCGATCCCGATTTCGCCAGCCATCTGAAGAGTGCCGAGCCAGCCCGCCTGCTCGTCGCCATCGATGCGTCCGATCCGAACACCGGAACCACCTACCTGAATTACACGAGAGCCGTCATCGCATCGTACCAGGCCGAGCTGACCGCCCAAAATCGACGCGTGCAGATCGTGACCGAAACTCGCATGCGATTCAATCCAACGCTCGAGAGCGTCAACCTGTTCGTGCCCGGACTTATCGCCCTCGTCCTTGTACTCGTCTCGGCTTTGATGACGGCGATCTCTCTCTCGCGCGAGAAGGAGCGCGGAACGATGGAGGTCTTGCTCGTCTCACCGCTAAAGCCTCAACAGATCATCGTCGGCAAAGTCCTGCCTTACCTCGTGCTTGCGTTTGCGAATGTCCTGACCGCCCTGCTCGCAGCGTGGGCGGTGTTTCACGTTCCGTTTCGCGGGAGCATAGCCCTCCTGCTCGCCGAAAGCATCCTCTATACACTCGTGTCCCTCGCGCTCGGGGTTCTGGTCGCAGCCGTTACATCATCACAACGCGCCGCAATGCTGACAGCACTGCTCGGGACAATGCTCCCCAATACGTTGCTCTCGGGGATGATATTTCCGATCGCGAGCATGCCGAGCTGGCTCGTGCCACTCACTTACGTAGTTCCGGCGCGCTGGTTCATCGTGATCGCGCGCGGCATCATGCTGAAGGGCGTGGGGCTCACGATACTCTGGCGTGAGACATTGATACTGTCGGCCATGGCGTTACTCCTGCTCGCGGCGGCGATGAGAAGCTTCAAGCCGCGCATGGAATAACCGTGCAGTCGCTTCGATATCTGCTTCGCAAGGAATTCCTGCAGATTTTCCGCGATCGTTTCATGGTAGCGCAGCTGATGCTGGTGCCGATCATTCAACTGTTGCTGCTCGGCAACGCGGCGACCTTCGAGGTCAAGACCGCGCGCATGTACGTAGTTGATCGGGATCATAGCGAGACGTCGCGCGGCCTCGTGGACCGTCTGCAGGCATCGCGTCGCTTCGTCGTCGTCGGCTCCTCACCCTCTACCGAAGTCGGGAATCAGTGGATGCTCGAGCGAAAGACCGACGTGATCCTCGGCATCCCCACTGATTTCGAGCGCGACATCGTCCGCACTCGCTCGGCCGAAGTGCAGCTGGTGCTGAATGCGGAAGACGGGGCGGCCGCGGGGGTGACACAGTCATACGCGGCGCAGATCATCGGGGCGTATGCCAACGAGCTCGCCACGGACTTGCGGCCTATCCTTACCAGCACTCCGACAACCTCGGGTCGTGTTGTTGTACCTGCCGGTCTCCAACTGGAGCCATCGTCACCAGAACGCGCAGCAAATATCACCGCTAACTCTCAACCGATCGAGGTTCGCGCTCGCGGCTGGTACAATCCCGATCTCAATTACCGCGACTACATGGTGCCGGGAATTCTCGTGCAGCTCGTTACGGTCGTTGGAACGCTGATGACGGCGATGAACATCGTTCGCGAGAAGGAGTTGGGGACGCTCGATCAGCTGAGCGTGACACCGCTCTCCCAAAGCGTTTTCATGGCGGCGAAGCTGATCCCATTCTGGGTAATCGCACTGATCGAGCTAACGCTCGGACTCCTCGTAGCGCGATTCGTGTTCCACATTCCAATGCTCGGCAGCATTCCGTTAGTCTTCGGCGCGGCCGCTGTTTACCTGCTCGCCGCGCTCGGCATCGGCCTCTTCATCTCGACACTCGTCGAGACGCAACAGCAGGCAATGTTCGTGACGTTTTTCATCATCATGGTCTACCTGTTGATGAGCGGGCTATTCACTCCGATCCGCTCGATGCCGGACTGGGCGCAGTGGATGGCGCAGCTGAATCCGGTGAAGCACTTCATCGAGATCATGCGCGCGGTACTGCTCAAAGGAGCGACGGCAAGGGATGTCGCGCAGCCGATCGGGATTCTGGCGCTATTCGGCGCAGTGTTCCTCACGTTGGCGGTAGGACAGTACGGGCGTAGAGTTCGCTAACGGGTTTACTGTAACTGCAACCGAGCGGATAACTGGCTAGTACAAACTGAGGCTGAAAACTGCAACTTAACGGGCGGGAGGCGTCAGTGGCATAGTTGTTAGGCGCGAGGTCACTACGCCCTGACTTACCTCCGTGGCGTGACAATAACTGCTTGTGCCGTGAATGGCGCTTAGTGACGTCACGACGTCGTGACCTCGTACCTGGCATCTTACCTGCTGACGCCTCCCGCCCGTTCAGTTGCAGTTGCAGTTCGCGTTCCCGGCCCTCCAAGTTTTTCGCCGTGCCTTCAGACCCAGGAACCCTGCGAGCGATAACGAGCGCCAGCCAAGTCAAGCTCGGCGACGCCGACGCCGCGCGGCCGCGCGGCCTACCTCACCACAAGAAACTAAAGGACGCCGCGGATGAGCAGGTGGAGCGAATCAAGGACCTCCAAAAGGTCTTGTATGCGGACGGTCGCTTCGCGCTACTGATCGTCCTTCAGGGGCGCGATGCGTCGGGCAAAGACGGAACCGTGAAGAAGGTATTCAGAGGTGTGAATCCGATGGGTTGCCAGGTCACCAGCTTCAAGGAACCGACGGAGATGGAAAAGGGGTACGACTACCTGTGGCGGATTCATCAACGTGTTCCCCCACGGCGCATGATCGGAATCTTCAACCGCTCGCACTACGAGGACGTGATCGTCCCGCGCGTTCACAAGCTGGTGAAACGCAAAGTCTTATTGGAGCGGTTTGATCAGATCAACGACTTCGAGCAGATGTTGGTGCAGAACTCGGTCGTGATCCTCAAGTTTTTTCTGCACGTCTCGCGTGACGAACAAAAGAAGCGGCTGATCGACAGATTGAAAGACAGAAAAAAGAACTGGAAGTTTCGCGCTGGTGATCTCGACGACCGCGCGTTATGGAGTGACTACACGAGCGCGTACCGCGACGCCATTGCCCGTTGCAGCACCACTTGGGCGCGCTGGTACATCGTGCCGGCCGACGACGAGGATGCCCGCGACCTTCTCGTGGCGCGAAAGATCGCCGACACGCTCGAGGCGCTGAAGCTTCGCTATCCGCCTCTCGATCCCTCGCTGAAGGGCCTCAAGATCAGGTAGGTCGTGAGAATGAACTGCAACTGAACAAGAGGTCAGCTTGAGCTGACTAAAGTTGACAGCTATCAGGCTTAGAACGTCGGGACGCCACTTCGTGGCGTGATGGCGCAGGCAGTTGCTTGTGCTCTGATCAGCGCCAATGACGTCCCGACGTAGTGGGGCTGACAGCCGGCAACTCCAAAGCTCAGGCTGACCTCTTGTTCAGTTGCAGTTTCTCAGGATGACGTCTTGTTCAGTTGCAGTTGCCCCTGAGCCGCGGGGAGCGCGAACGAGAACGTACTCCCTTCGCCAACGACGCTGTGGCACCAAATGCGCCCGCCGTGCGCTTCTACGATCCCCTTCGCAATGGTGAGACCGAGACCGACGCCGCGCTTGTCATTCTTGCGCGCCTGCCAGAACTGATCGAAGAGGTGCTCGATCTGCTCTGGGGGTATTCCAGGACCGGTGTCGCGTACCTCGAAGACGACCTCCTTTTCGCTCGGCGAAGCTCCGAACGTCACATCACCGCCTTCAGCCGTGAACTTGATCGCGTTTCCCAGCAGGTTGCCGAGAACCTGAGAGATGCGCACCGGATCAGCGCGCACGCAGACGCCGTCGTCGCACGGGTTCGCTGTCAGTTTCAGGCGGCGCCTTTCAGCGAGAGGGCGAAACGTCTCGTCGGCCTCCCGGCAAACCGCGACTACCGATACGTCCTCGAGAACCAGCGATAATTTCCCTGATTCCAGCTGCACAGTATCGAGTAGATCTTCTATTAGACGGTTCATCTCCTTGCCCGCGCGCCTGGCGATGTCCAGCACCTGCTTGCGCTGCGTCGCGGCGAGATCCTCCTCCTGAAGCAGCTCCGTCGTGGTGACGATCAGGCTGAGCGGATTTCTAAGATCGTGAGCGACGACTCCGAGTACATCTGCCCGCGCCTGAGCGACGAGCTCGGCGTGGCGTCGTTTTTCCTGTTCGGCATCGTAGCTCCGAGCGCGGTGAAGAGCCGTGGCAGTAGCCTGCGCAAGAAGCTGAGTAAAAGTTCGATCGGTTGCTCCCAGCGCGGCTGCTTCCTTGAAATGCAAAGCGATCACGCCCACAGTCTCGGAGGCGTGAACCAGCGGTATCGCCAGGTACGTCTGCATGTCGGCGAGCTCCTCGAATCCCTGGAACGCCCCCGCGTACTTCTCGCGAAACTCCTCGGCGGATTCAATGGAGATCATCTCGCTCTTGCGCAGGGCGTGTACGACGGGGATCTCGCTATCGCGCGTAATATTGGCGAATTGTGCGTCGAGCTCCGGGCTGAACCCGCGAGTTCCGAGGACCTTGAGGCGATCGCCTTCGACCGCTACGAGAACACCCCGTGTTGCTTCCACGACCTCGACGCCCTTGCTCAGGAACACGCGCGTAACGTCCGAGACGGACCTCGCGTCCGAGAGCGCAGTCGTTACGTCGAGCAGCTTCCTTGCCAGTGCGGTAACGCGCTGCAGTTCCTCTTTGAGACGTTGAAGCTCCCCCGGCGATTCCGCCGCGGTCGATTTGATCGGGCGAGCGTCGGCGGTGAAGTCGCTAACCTCGGGCGAATGCTGCAATTCCACCGTTCTCCGTGTTGTGCGTCGCATCACACGCATCCGATATAACTCTCTGCAGAGCATCACTCAAGAAGCTGCCGCCCGGCGGTCTCGTATTCGCGCTGCAAAGCCTAATGCACGCGGCTACGATGCAGAGCTGAAGCGCTACGACCTACCCGGTGTTTCTCAAGCCTTGAGCAACTCCACTGAGCGTGGTCGCGAGCGCATCGTCTATCGCTTCTTTCTCCCTCTCGGTCTTTGCAACACCTCTCCGTTTTCGCCGCAACAACGATATCTGCAACAGCGAAAGCGGATCGACATATGGATTCCTTAGCGCAATCGCTGACTGCAGCACCGGAGTGTCATCGAGCAGCTGCTGGTGCCCACGAATCAGGAGCAGCGCCTCCACTGCACGCTGGTACTCCTCCGCCAGAAAATCGAAGAGCTTCAGATCGCCGCCGAGGTGCCGGATGTACGCTCGCGCAATTTCGACATCAGTTTTGGCGCAAACCATCTCGGCTTTGCCCAGCAAGTCATCGACAAACGGCCAGCTCTCCGCCATTCGCTGCAGCCGACGCAGCCGCGCACGCGTGGATACTTCTTCTCCGAGCGCCGTTCCAACGCCGAGCCAGCCGGTGAGCATGAGTCTGATCTGCGTCCACCCGAATCCCCACGGGATCGCGCGGATGCCTTCGATTCCCGCTTTTGCTCCGGGTCGGTATGCCGGGCGCGAGCCGAAGCGCGCGTTCGCCAGCTCGTCGATCGGCGTCGCCATCCGAAATAGCTGGAATAGCTCGTCGTTCCCGTACACGAGGTTGTGATAGACCTCCCACGAGCGCGACGAGAGCCGATCCATCACTTCGCGAAAGTCCTGGGCCTCCTTGATGCCGACGTTCTTTCGCCAATCAGCGAACTCATGCAACAGCACTCCCGCCGCTGTGACCTCGAGCGTCCGCTCGGCGACAGGTAGCAGACCGAACTGCTGCGAAATGATTTCGCCTTGCTCGGTGATCTTGATTCGGCCTCGCGTCGTAGCAGGTGGCAGCGCAGCAATGGCGCGATAGACCGGGGATCCGCCTCCGCGTCCAACGCTGCCTCCTCTGCCATGGAATAGGCGAAGCCGCACTCCGGACTCGTCGAACACCTCGGCGAGCGATTCCTGAGCGCGATACAATCCCCACGAGGAGGCGATCATTCCCGCGTCCTTCCCCGAATCTGAGTAGCCGATCATCACCTCTTGCTCTCGTCCGCGCGCTTCGAGCTGCCTGCTGTAAACGGGATCATTGAGCAGGGACCGCATCACAGTGGGAGCGCCCTCGAGATCTTCGAGCGTCTCGAACAGCGGAACGACATCGAGACGTGACATCGGCTTCTTGCCGGTGAGGGCAACCAGTCCCGCCTCGCGGGCGAGCAGCAAAACCTTTAACACATCTTCGGCGGAACGCGTCATCGAAACTATGTAGGTGCAAGCGGCTGCTTCACCCGCTTCGTCCTGGATCGTTCTAATCACCTCGAACGTGTTCAGCACCCCGCGCGTTGCGTCGGAAAGCTTGCGGGCTTTGCTCGTGATCGGCCTCCGTCCAAGGAGGGCGGAGCGAAGCCGCTCGTCATCTGCGTCACCGTTTTTCTGCGGGAGGAGCTCCATCACTGCCGCATTGTGAACGGCGGAATGATCGCGGACATCCATCATGAAGCCATGAAAGCCGTGTGCGCGAACAGCAGTGTACAATGGATCGAGCGTTGTTCGACACGCCTGCGCCGCACCCGCGCGCAACAGCGATTCGCGTACGAGCAACAGATCTTCCTCGAACGCTGCGACGTCGGGATACGCAGCTGGCTCCTTCCTCGCTCGGCCAGCGTCACGCGACGCCACGAGTCGACGCGTTGCCTCGATGCGTGCCGACATGAAGCTCAGTTTGAGCCGCAACGGCTCGTCGGCGTTGCGCCGTCTGTTCTTCCGCCAGATTATCGGCAACAGCTGGCGATCTTGGTGCAGCGACTTCACCAGCGCGTCGAGTGGTGGAGCGATCGATGAGGAGATCGAGAGCCGGCGCGTAAGATCTTCGAGCGCCGCCTGATAGCGACCGAGTATGACGTGACTTGCGCGACGAGCAGTCGCGATGGTGACGGCCGGAGTAACGTAGGGATTTCCGTCGCGATCGCCGCCAACCCAGGTTCCGAATCGCAGTGGAACGGAGAGCCTGAACGAGTCCGCGGAGCGCGCAAATTCCTCCTCGAACGCGAGCGCGAGAGTCGCATGCATGTACGCACCGGCCTCCAGCAAGCGCGTCTCCAGGTACCAGAGCGCCGAGCTCACTTCGTCGAGCACGGTCGGGCGATCCTGTCGCACTTCGCTCGTCAGCCAGAGCAGCTCGACCTCGCCCTCGAGCGATTGCTCGATCAGTCTTACCGAGTCCGGGGGAGCGGTCTCACGGGCGAGCAGACCGTCGGCAACGCGCGCCTGGAGGCCAAGCAGGGTGCTACGCGTTGACTCGGTTGGGTGCGCGGTCAGGACAGGCCGTATGTCGAGTGCGAGCATCGCGCGCTCGATGGCGTCGGCGCTCGCCCCGAGGTTGCGGAGCTGTCGCATCGTCCAGCGCGCCGACGCCGGCTGTGGATCATTGACTCCGTTCCCCAGGTACGCGTTGCGACGCCGCACACGGTGCGTCTGCTCGGCGGTGTTGATCAGCAGGAAGAACAAGGTGAACGCGCGTGCCGCCATCGCACACTGTTCGACGGTGAAGCCATCGATCTGCCTGAGCAATTCGTCGAGGGTCGGGGCGTCGGACTCACCGTGCCGACGCGCACGTGTCGCGACGCGCAGTCTCTCGACGATCGCAAAGGCGTCGTCCCCCTCCAGTCGCTTGATGACGCGTCCCAGCGCAGCGGCGAGCCAGCGGACGTCGTCGTGGAGCGGAAGATCTTCTTTTCGCGGAGGGGCCGGGGATGGCACGGCGGGAAGATAGTTCCTCTCTCCTCAGCGCAAACAGTGCCCTCTTCAAACTGCAACTGAGCCTGGTGGCTGGAAACTTTGGTCAGCTCAGGCTGACCTCTTGTTCAGTTGCAGTTGGAATTCTCCTAGGTAGATACCCGGCCAGTCAGTGGATCGTCTTATAGGTGCACTCCGCGAGCGACCCCACGGCAGAAAATGAAGATTCCCCACAGCAGACCGATTCTCGTTTCCTTCGGACTGGCGTCGACGGCGCTCGTCATGTGCGGCTTGCTCCTGCTCGAGTGGCAGGGTGGAACTGCTGCCGTCGAATCGTTCGAGTGGGTCAGTCGCACCCTCGAGATTCAGCGTGAGCTCGCGACCGTCGAAGCGCGAATGAGCGAAGCTGAATCCGGACAGAGGGGATACCTCCTCACCGGTCAGCCGGCCTTCCTCGGCCCATACAACAAAGCGTCCAAGGACGTTCGCGATCGCCTCGCCAACCTGCGTCGACTGGTAGCCGACAATTCCGCGCAGCTGCGGCGGCTGCTGATCATCGAGTCACTGTCGCGCGCAAAGCTGGCCGAGCTCGATTCGACGATAAAATTGGAGCGAGCAGGTAAACGGGACCTGG
>WNGL01003958.1_pt1 | contig 17840 bp, 9 predicted proteins | sample 5400591 | NCBI WGS metagenome assembly WNGL01 (sample SAMN13153377, study PRJNA577476) | soil metagenome | isolation source: 80 cm soil or saprolite under Garry oak tree replicate 1 | place: USA:California | collected 2016-06-15 | reverse complement strand
TCCGATCAGGTGTTCGTCAGGGGCGTGCGGCTGCCCTTCCTGAAATTTCCGCGCAGTCCTAATCTTTAGACGATGCAGGGAAGCACCGTAAGATAACGGATGGCGCCGACTCAGTTTCCTATCGTGAGTCAGACAGCAAGAAATGCGATCAGCCGATCTGCCGCTCTAACTTTTAGGAATAGTGATGCCGATTGATTCCAAAAACTTGGTCGGCGGTGCGCCGCCAATTAAGGCGAGAACGTAGTCATTCTCAATCTTTCCTGTCTCTTCTTTAGTCCTCGTATCTGCCAGGACCACTTCGCGCTCGCGAATCTCTGCGATGAAACTATCGAACAGGATCTTGACTTTGCCTTCATCGATGCATTGGTAAAGTTGTTGCTTATTTAAGAACTTCACATCGTTTGTAAAAGCGGTCCGTAAGACGAACGTTACTTCGTTGATCTCATCGGGAGCGCGAAATTCAATTTGATTTCCAGTGCGGCGCGCCACCAGGTCAACCACCGCCTCGACCGAAGCGTTGCCGCCTCCGACTACGACGATCTTCCTCTGCTTGAAATCGTCCGGACTTGATAAAGCATACACAACCTTGTCTTCGCTCCGTCCGTTTCGCCCTATTCTCATGCCCTCGCCGGGAGCACCGAGCTTCATCGGAGCGCCACGATTGCCGACGGCAAGCACGACCCGGCGGGCGCGGTAACTGCACGGCTCGCGGTTCTCGCCCTTTTCGGTTTCGACGATGAAATAGTCGCCATCAGTTGCGCGCTTAACGGTCTTGCATTCTTCATGCTCGTTGATGGCCACTCCCTGACTCATCATTGTGCCAAGCCATAATTCCAGGAGAGTCTCCCGCTGAGTGCCCGCGCCATCGGCACGCACGCCGCCGCGCGCTTTCATCGATTCAGGCTTAAAGAAGAGATACTTGTTCTTCGGATAAGCGACGATAGTGGCAAGGATCTGGGCTCGCTCGATGCCGACATATTTCAAATTGTGTTGTTTGGCAAGTACGGTGGCTGACAAACCTGCCGGACCGATGCCGATGATAGCTACATCTAATTCGGCCTTTGGTTCGGGCGAGGCGCTCCTCAGTTCTTGCGCAATATGTTTGATGACGTCAGCTCCCTCATTCACCGCGTTCTTAATCAGCGGAGTGCCGGAAACATCGCCGATGATGTAACAGCCCGGAACGTTCGTCATGAACGTTTCGTTTCTTGCGGGCGCCGGTCTCGGCTTGATGATCTTGGTGGTGTTAACAACGATGCAGGCCTTAGGAGTTACCGGACACGCGATCTGGCAGGACGTGTCTTCCATGCATTCGGAACGGGCAACGGGAACGGCGATGTTGTTAACCATCGCCAGCACGCTATGCGGACAGGCATCGACGCATGCCTGACAGCCTATGCAACGATCGGCTATCACGACCGGATGCGGATAGTCGGGGCCATCGGGGTCATACTTTTCCAATAACTCTTTTGAGAGCTGAACTCTCTGCGCATTCTCGTCAAGATGTTTCTCAATTGGCTCTTCGAGCAACAGGCGCGCTCGCCTTGCATCGCGAACCGCAAACCATATTCCCGCCGCCGCGAGAAAAACAGTAATCCCGGCCCAGCCATACCAGGGTAGTCCGCCCAGATATCTTCTGAGGGAAGAGGGTCCAGTAAAGAGCTGATTGATCGCCAGCAGCAGCGCCAGCAGCGTCAGGATGATGAGTAGTTGTGACTTTCTCATGGCGCTACCTATTGACTACATCGGGCGCTACCATAGTCTGTGCAAGGCGCAGGGACGATGCCCAACGCGTGTCATTGATGTGCTGGACATGGCAGGAGGTGCAGCTTGGAGTTTCAATTCCGGTCGCACCCTTGTTCTGCTCAAAGACTTGGGCATTATGACAATGGGAGCAGGTTGTGCGCGGATAATTTCGATCGACATTGGCGCCCATATAGCCTGTCTTATGACAACTGCTGCATGACATAACTCGATTCGCCGTTTCGATGTCTTCAATTCCATTTAGACCCGAGACGACGCGAACCCTTTGCAGGTGAATCGCGTGAAATTGAGCATTGCGCCATTCCTGAGTCTGGCTGGGAGTAATTCGGTTCGTCTTCAACAACGCAACGATCTCAGGTTTCGCTTCCAGTTCTTCCGCGTCCAACCCTTTCCAGACCCACTGTCCGTTAATGACTGGATAACCGTAGGTCCCGCCATGCGCCGTGTGAACGCGCTTGCCGTTATAGAGAGTCTGGTTGTCATCGTTATGGCATTTCGCACAGGAGTCCAGTGCCGCATTCATGGCGTGAAAATCGCGACCTCGATGTTCGGTGTGGCACGTGGTGCAGGTAATTCCGGCCTCGCGATGCGCGGGAATGATACTCGCAGCGAAGCTTTCGGTCTGGTGACAGGAGGCGCAGTTGGCGTTCATCTTTTCTTTGTTTGTCACCCTCGCGCCCAGGGCATGACAAGCAGTGCAAGAACCGCCGGCAGACTGTTTGGCAATCGCCGGTGTCAAAGCGAAGCTCCTCGTTGAATGGGGAGTTGAAAGCGGCTGCGGAGTAAAAGCGCTCTTATAGGCGAAAGCGGCGACGCCCGAGAGAGTGCCCACGATGAGCAGCGCCCAAATGAAAACAGCGAACGGCCAGGGACGAACCAAATCTCTCGTCGGTATCCAATTGAATCGAATCTTGCCGGGGCGTGGAGGAGTTTGTGGATGCAAAGGCGACGGGCGACCAGCCTTTGCGCGCGTACGTTTATCCCAAAATATCTTAAGCGAATTAGCGGCCTCAGTTGATGCCGCGACGATTCGCTTCGGCAATACCAAACCGTCTGTCGTGCCAACCTGAGTCTTAGTCTTGGGTGGCGGTTCACGTTCGGCGACGTTGAGCGCAAACTGAAGTGAAACCCTGAGTCTGAAAATTTCATCAGTCTGCTCGACATTAAGGAAGAAAGGGCCAATCCTAACCACGTCGCCGTCAACCAGCGCGTCAGATTCGTTGAAGGGAATGGCGCGGCCATTGAGAGTGGTCGCGCTCGATGCGCTGAGATTGATGAGGTAAAAATAGCCTTCGATTTTACTAATGCCTGCATGTAGCCGCGAGACCGTCGGATGATTGAGCCAGACATCGGAATCCGGTAGCCGCCCAATCCGCAATCCTTCGCTGATAATAGTCTTCGGAGCTACAGTGCGATCTTCACGCACGATGATGAAGGTGCTTTCGTGAACTATGCTCATCTGGTTTTCGTCTTGAAGGGGCCTCACGTTCGAGCTACTGAGACTGCTCGCTGATGCCCTGATTACATTTATCGCACGGTCAGCAGGATCACTTGAGTGATATGGACCAACATCAGCGCCAGCATGATCGACGCCGCCACGACATGCGGGGCCAGCCAGAGTTTCAGTAATTGATGTAAGTAAATTAAGGAATCCACCCGGCGCAAGGTGACCGTTGCCTCAACCGCTTCGATTAACGAACGCTGGGCTCTTGGGTCGCTCAGCCTTTCTGCATCGGGGCGATATTCTTCTCGCGCATTGGCCAGAACTTGCGCCAGATCTTCACGCCGGAGGTACTGTCGCAAAAGATAACCAAGCGAGAAGAAGCGCTTGCGCATTTTCTCTTTAATCAAATGCCGAAGCTGCTCATCGCTGGTATCAATTAAACCGAGTTGCTCGCGTAATTCCTGCCGGCGGGCGCGCAGGTCTTCAATCAGCAAAGGATCTCCTTCGATGCTGGTCATGATTCTTGGCACGATAAAGTAGCAACTAATTCCAAAAATGCCGGCCACGATCGTCACATCGAACGAGACCATCAAGCAGTCGGTTAGCAAACCTCCTGAGTCGCGGCCGCCGTGAATCAGGAGAACAATTCCCGCCAGCAGTCCCAAATAAACGTGCGCTAACTTCCAGTAACGAAGTGGCCCAACTCGCCGCGTGTAGATTTGTTTTCTTCCCGAATAAGTTACGGCGCCGGCGATGCCGCCCAAACCGAGCAAACCCGTAATCCATCGCAGCGTCAGCCAGGTGCCGTCGAGGTGACCATTCAAGCCGTACCTCCGCGCGGCCATCGACACCGCCGAGACAATAGCGATCAATGCGATCGCGCCAACCGCATGAACAATCAGCGCCGGAGTATCTCGCTTGTGAATGTTACGTCCAATAGCATGCGTTTGATCCTGGAAAACGATGCCGATGGCATTCTTCGCTTCACTGAAATACTCGCGCGGATTGACGCGCACCAGCGCGCCGGTAGGACAGTTTTCCTGACATGAGTACGCGGCCTTCTTCGCTCCCCTGGGATTGAGCGGCGTGTTCTCGCAGAGATTACACTTGACCGCGAGTAAGTCCTCAGTTTCGGTGACCGGACGAGGTTCAGTCGGAGGCGCAAGACTCAACCAGGCTTTGAGCGTGCCGAGAAGTCCTGCCGGTGGGACAGCCGGCGCCTTGCGCGGCACCATCGAGATGGCGTTGTACGGACACTGGGTCGCGCAATCTGAACAGCCGATGCAAGTCTTCGGATCGATATCGATTTGCCCTTCGGCAAAGCGAGCGATCGCGCCGGTCGGACATCCGGTCAAACATTCAGGGTCCTGACAGTGAAGGCACACTGACGGCAACAGCACATGCTGTATTGATCGGCCATTTGGTTTGACTGGACGGGCGATGTGAATGCCGTGTCGCAACAGCCGCGAGCGCCCATGGACCTTGTGACACGCCATCGAGCAATTCCCGCAACGAATGCATAGATCCATATCCATCACGAGCAAGTTTGTGCCTTCGATTATTCCGGTCGAGATTTCCTTAGCAGCGGCTGTGACAGTTCTTCTGTCCGATGGTCGTCCGGGTGGTTTATCATCCGCTTCCGAGAAGTGTGGAAACTCCTTCTCTATCAACTCGACCAGCGCCCGATCGGATCGCAACTCGGAGATCGCAATTTCCAATACCTCGGTACGGGCCATGATGGTCGCCGTGTAACTCCAGCTTGTTTGGTTTTTGCTGGTGATACTCTCAAGACCTAACCAGTTACCCGCACCCAGGAAGTCCAGTCCGACTTCTTCGTCAACTTGCGTCACCATGTCAGCCAACACCGGAGTGGAAGTAAGGCTGCGGACCGCCCTGAGATTTGAAGCCAAACCGCGCACCCGCCGGACCCAGCCACTGTTAATGAAGATGAGTCTGTCAATCGAACCGCCCTCCTGAAAGAGCAGGTGATCTTTTGGATAGACCGTGAATCGCGCAGCCTGTCTAAGTTCCTCCAGCAATTCCGCGCTGAATGCGTTGCGAGTTGCCGCTTGCACTTCTAACAGCGTGCGCTCAAGGCCATGTTCCCGATAATTCTGCTCGAACCGCGGGCCAAACTTCTTCAACTTTCTCAACAAGCGAAGCGCCGGACGCTGAATTTCCAGCACCGTTGCTTCGGCTCCAGATGGCACTACGACAGTCGCGTTGCGTGGTTGTCCGGCAAGCACGGACATCTCACCAAAACTATTCTGCAACTCTATCTCGCCAACTTTTCTGCTGACGCCCCGATCATCGTTGACGTACACATCAAGACGGCCAGCAACGAGAATGTAAAAAGTATTACCTCCCCAGTCGCCCTCATGAATGATTTCTTCACCGGAGCCGTAGACCAGCAGACGCGCATAAGGCCCAACCTTCTTGCCGGTATAGTTCCGGCCATAGACAAAAAGTTCCAGGTCCAACTCGTACTCGAAGTGATCCTCGTCTCTCTCAACTAACTCAGAGATCACCCCGCTGTTGCGGATCGCCTCGATGATTGCTCCGTGATGTGTGATTTCGCGGGGCATAAGAGTATCGCTATTTTGGCCAAACGGATTGTAGGAAATCAATACCGATAAGTCCGGTTAGCTGTGATAGTATGTCGCCTCCCCCGAACCTGCTTTATTACGGTCGTCATTATCTGGCGTCTGCATTAGAGTAACCTAATCGATTCTGTCAAGGCTACTTTTCTTGTGTCTTTGAACTCTTGTTTCGAATGGGTGCCCATCATGAACGCGACTTCAGCAACCAAGTCATCATCAGCACAACTAGACCAGCTTTGCATTAACACGATCCGCACGCTTTCCATGGACGCTGTCCAAGCAGCCAACTCCGGTCATCCGGGCACACCGATGGCGATGGCGCCCGTGGCCTACCTGCTCTGGAATGACATTCTACGCTTTGATCCAGACGATCCAATTTGGCCCAATCGTGATCGGTTCGTCCTCTCCATGGGGCACGCTTCGATGTTGCTCTACAGCTTACTGCACCTGGCCAGCGTTAAAGCAGTTAACGCCAAGTATGAGAAGACAGGTGAGCCGAGCGTTACTATCGACGACATCAAGAACTTTCGCCAGCTCGATAGCCGGTGCCCAGGCCATCCCGAGTATCGCTGGACGTCAGGTGTAGAAACCACCACTGGCCCTCTCGGGCAGGGGATCGGCACCAGCGTCGGAATGGCGATCGCCTCCCGATGGCAGGCTGCTTACTTTAATCGTCCGGGATTCGATATGTTTGACTATCGAGTCTATGCACTGTGCGGTGACGGCTGCATGATGGAGGGAATTTCTCATGAAGCCGCGTCGCTTGCCGGTCATCTCAAACTTTCGAATCTTTGCTGGATTTATGACAACAACAAAATAACTATCGAGGGCAACACGTCCTGGGCGTTTAGCGACGATGTCGCCACTCGTTTTATTGGCTACGGATGGAATGTTACACGGGTCGGCGACGCGAACGATCTGGAAATGCTAAAGCGTGCTTTTAAGGTCGCTCTGAAAGAAGATGAGCGTCCCACGCTAATCATCGTAGATAGTCACATCGCCTGGGGAGCGCCGAACAAACAGGACACGCACGGCGCTCACGGTGAGCCGCTAGGTGAAGAAGAGATAAAACTCACGAAACGAAACTATGGCTGGCCAGAGGATGCCAAGTTTCTGGTTCCGGATGAAGTGCGCAAGAACTTCCGGCACGGCATTGGCGAAAGGGGCAAGGCTCTGCGCGATGAGTGGTTCACAAAGTTGGACGATTACCGGAAAGCGTACCCTGAACTGGCGGATAATCTCGTAAAAATGCAAAAACGAGAACTGCCTAACGTTTGGGACAAGGACATTCCGACATTTGCGCCGGATCAAAAAGGTCTTGCGGGTCGTGATGCGTCGGCCAAGGTTCTGAACGCGATAGCCAAAAACGTGCCGTGGCTAATCGGAGGGGCAGCCGATCTGGCGCCTTCGACGAAAACTCGATTGACCTTTGACGGTGCGGGTGACTTTCTTGCTGAATCTCCGGCGGGAAGAAATTTTCACTTCGGCATCCGTGAACATCTCATGTCGGCTGTGCTCAATGGCCTTGCGCTTTCGAAGGTTCGTCCTTACGGCTCGGGCTTCTTGATCTTTTCGGATTATGCGCGCGGCGCGATCCGGTTGAGTGCGATCATGGAGATTCCGACCGTTCATATTTTCACGCATGACTCGATCGGTGTCGGCGAAGACGGGCCGACGCACCAGCCCATCGAGCAGCTTGCCAGCCTGAGGGCGATTCCCAATCTGATTGTGCTGCGGCCGGGCGATGCCAATGAAGTTGCCGAGGCGTGGCGGATCATCATGCAACTCAAACACAAACCGGCTTGCCTGATTCTAAGTCGGCAACCACTTCCGACACTCGATCGCGCGAATTACGCAAGCGCAGAGAATACGAAGTACGGCGGTTATATTTTGGCCGATGCCGCGGGACCGGATGCACACCCGGACGTGATTCTGATGGGAACAGGTTCGGAAGTTTCGCTCTGTGTCAGCGCATACGAGGAACTTGTTTCCCAGGGCATCAAGGCGCGGGTGGTTAGCATTCCCTCGTGGGAACTTTTCGAATACCAATCTCAAGAATACAAAGACAAGGTGATTCCGCCCTCCGTCAAGGCCCGAGTGACAGTCGAGCAAGGGGCAAAATTCGGCTGGCAGCGGTACGCCAGCAGCACTGACGCGATTATAGGTATGAGAACATTCGGAGCGAGCGCGCCGCTAAAAGAGCTAACCAGGAAGTTTGGTTTCACGATCGATGCGGTGGTTGAAACTGCCAAACGAGAGATCGAGAGGGTTTCAACTTTGTAGGAAAGCTGGCTGAAGGTCTGAGGAGTAACACCCATGAGCAACCCACTTGTTGAAATTATGAAGTTAGGCCAGAGCATCTGGTATGACAATATCCGCCGCGCGTTGCTTATCAGTGGCGACCTGCAAAAGAAGATCGACGAGGATGATTTGCGCGGCGTCACGTCGAATCCGACGATTTTTGAAAAGGCGATAACCGGCTCAACAGACTACGACGATCAATTGCGTTCTCTGGTTAGTTCCGGTTTGAGTGTCAAGGACATCTACGAGGCGCTGGTCATCGACGACATCGCGCGTGCGGCGGATATCCTTAAGCCGGTTTATCACAAGACCGACGGCATCGATGGCTATATCAGTTTGGAAGTAAGTCCGCGCCTGGCCTACGAGACGCAGGGAACAATTGAAGAAGCCGATCGCTTGTTCAAACGCCTTGGCCGCAGGAATGTAATGATCAAGATTCCGGCAGCCCAGGAAGGCTTGCCTGCCATTGAAGAGGCCATTTATCGCGGCATCAATGTCAACGTCACGATGATCTTCTCGATTGAGAACTACGGGCAGGTCGCCGAGGCCTTCATTAAAGGCCTCGAGCGGCGCGCCGCCGAGGGCAAGCCCGTGGATCACATCGCGTCGGTCGCCAGTTTCTTTGTCTCGCGCGTGGACACGGCGATCGACGCCGACCTCGAATACAAGGCGCGTCATGCCGAGACCGCCGAAGAGAAAGCGCGACTCGAAGGCTTGTTAGGCCGCGCCGCGGTCGCTAACGCCAAGCTCGCTTATCAAACGTTCAAAGAGATATTCCACGGCCAACGCTTCGCCGATCTCAAAGCTCAGGGGGCACAGGTACAGCGCTGCCTCTGGGCTTCGACCGGCACAAAAAATCCTCATTATTCGGACGTTCTATACGTGGACAATCTGATCGGGCCCGAGACGGTCAACACCGTTCCGCCCGCAACCTACACCGCGATTCGCGACCACGGCAAAGTGGCGCTCACGCTCGAACAGGGTCTGGGCGAATGCCGCGCGTTGTTCAAGCAACTCCGGGCGGTCGGCATAGACATCAAGGAAGTGACTGAGAAATTGCAAAAGGACGGGCTCGCAGCCTTCGTCACCTCGTTCGACACGCTGGCTGAAAGCATCGAGTCCAAGCGGGACGCGATCCTCTCCGGAATTCATGAAAGGTTGACCGCGTCCCTGGGAAGTTACAGCGATGCTGTCAGCACCGCCATCAAGGAAGCCGACAAGGGCGACGTGATGCGGCGCATCTGGCGCAAGGACGCGAAGCTTTGGAAGGACGACGAGGCGCACCAGAAGATTATTAAGAATGCGCTGGGCTGGCTTACCGTACCTGACCAGATGATCGGCGTCGAGGAAGATCTCGTCCAATTCGCCGACCGCATCCGCAACGTGCGTGAGTTCAAACACGTGATGGTCTGCGGCATGGGCGGCTCGTCTCTCTGCCCCGAAGTCTTGCGCCAAACCTTTGGCGAACGGGACGGCTATCCGCGACTGCTCGTGTTAGATTCGACCGACCCCGACGTTTTCTCAAGCATTGCGGATCAGATTGACATCACGCACTGCCTCTTTATCATCTCGTCAAAGTCGGGCACAACGACCGAGCCGTTGATGTTTTATAAGTACTGGTACGATCAGGTCTCGCAGCGCAAAGAGAATCCGGGCGAATGCTTCGTCGCCATCACCGATCCCGGTACCAAGATGGAAGCGGACGCGACGCGCGATTGTTTCAAGCGCATCTTTCTCAACCCACCCGACATAGGTGGCCGCTATTCGGCGCTTTCATATTTCGGCCTCGTACCGGCCGCGCTGATGGGCTTGGATGTCAAGAAGCTGCTCGATCGCGCAGAGCGAATCGTTCATGCCTGTTCACAGGTCGTCCCCGCGGGCGACAACCCGGGCACAAAACTCGGCGCGATTATGGCCGAGTGCGCAAAGGCCGGGCGCGACAAACTTACCTTAATCACGGATCCGAAGATTTCCTCATTCGGCCTTTGGGTTGAGCAGTTAATCGCTGAAAGCACGGGCAAGGAAGGCAAAGGCATCATACCGGTCGCGGGGGAACAGCTTGGTCCACCATCGGTCTATGGCAATGATAGGTTTTTCGTCTCCATCAGCATCGGCAAACTCGACAGCGCGACTGAGGCGAGATTGAAAGCGCTTGAAGCAGACGGACATCCGGTGGTCTATCGCACGCTGACCGACATCTACGATCTGGGTGAAGAGTTCTTCCTCTGGGAGATCGCGACCGCGTTTGCCGGCTGGCGCCTGGGCATCAACCCGTTCGATCAGCCGAATGTTCAAGAGTCAAAGGACGCGACCAGAGAGCTGCTCGAAGCCTTCTCCCGCGACGGCAAGCTGCCTGAGCAGAGCGTTGTCGCCAGCGACGGCATGTTGACCGTCTACGCCGATGACCGAACTCGGGCCCAGCTCAGCACCGACAACGTCCCCGACGCCATCAAGGCGCACTTGGCGCGCATCCGACCGGGTGACTACATTGCGCTGCTGAACTACATCGAGGAGAGACCGATGAATGAGGACTATTTTGAAGCGACGATCCCGACGTTGACACCGTCAATGTCGAACTATGTCGAGCCGCCTCCGGCACACGAAGCCGTCATCCAGGCGATTCGCAACCACCTGCGTGACGCAACCAGGTGCGCGACCACGACGGGATACGGCCCTCGTTTCCTGCACTCGACCGGCCAGCTTCATAAGGGGGGTCCGGACACCGGTGTGTTTCTGCAAATTACCGCGCCGGATATTTGCGACGTCCCGATTCCGGGCGAGCCTTACAGTTTCAGCGTGTTGAAGCAGGCGCAGGCGCTCGGCGACTTCCGCTCGCTCTCAACGCGTGGCCGCCGTGCCATCCGCATCGACCTCGGCGCCGACGCGCTCGCCGGCTTAGAGCGTTTACAACAACTGATCGGAGAGTCTGCGCCTGTCGCCGGCGCGACTGCAAAATAAGAGAACTGTCCGCGATCAGATTTCATCCGCGTGTCGATTGACAAATAAAAATGTCTGACGACTTAGCTTCTTAATTTAAGGACAAGACAATGGCCACACCTGAAACCAACGTGATCCCGCAGAGTGCCAAGATCGGCATGATTGGACTTGCGGTCATGGGCGAGAACCTGGCTCTGAACATCGAGCGTAACGGCTATCCGATTGCCGTCTATAATCGCAGCCCTGAGAAGGTTGACAACTTCGTCGCGCGGACGAAGGGTAAACAGGTCGTCGGAACCAAGTCGGCGCAGGACTTTGTGAAAGCCCTTGAGCGCCCGCGCAAGGCCATCCTGCTCGTCAAGGCAGGCGAGGCGGTCGATAAGACCGTCGAGTTGATCCTGCCTTATCTCGAACCCGGTGACATCGTCATTGATGGCGGCAACTCCTACTTCATGGACACTGAGCGGCGTGAAAAAGAGTTAAGGGCAAAAGGCATCAACTTCATTGGTTCCGGTGTATCAGGAGGGGAGAAGGGCGCGCTGTGGGGGCCGTCCTTGATGCCCGGCGGCGACCGCCGGGCGTACGAACAGATTCGGCCGATCTGGGAAGCGATTGCCGCTAAGGTCGACGACGGGCCATGCGTAACCTACATCGGCCCAGGAGGCGCGGGCCACTTCGTCAAGATGGTGCACAACGGCATCGAGTACGGCGACATGCAGCTCATCGCTGAAGCCTACGACATGATGCGCGGCATTCTCGGCATGTCGGCCGACGAGATGGCAGACGTATTTGGCGAATGGAATCGCAGCGATCTGGAATCCTTCCTCATCGAGATAACTGCGAAAATCCTGCGGGTGAAGGATCCTGAAACGAAGCGACCGCTGGTTGACCTCGTGCTCGATGTAGCCGGGCAGAAAGGCACGGGCAAGTGGACCAGCGATATCGCGCTTGATCTAGGCGTTGTCTGCCCCACGATTGACGCGGCCGTGGACACACGTAATCTCTCGGCGCGCAAACGTGAGCGCGTCGAAGCTAGCGCCGAGATCAAAGGACCGCAGCGCGGCGGCGATACCGGCGACCGGAAAGAGATGATTCAAGCAATCCACGACGCCCTGTACGCCTCGAAGATTTGCTCTTACACGCAGGGCATGAATCTTATTCGCGCCGGTTCTGAAAAGTGGAACTGGAACATCAATCTGGGCGAGGTGGCCCGCATCTGGAAAGGTGGCTGCATAATCCGCGCGCAATTCCTCGACAGGATCAAACAGGCGTATCAGCGCCGTGCCGATCTGCCGAGCCTTTTGCTCGATTCCGATTTCAAAGCCTGGGTCGAACAGGCGCAACCAAATTGGCGCAAAGCTGTCGCCACCGCCATCCACACGGGCGTGCCCGTGCCCGGCATGTCGGCCTCCATCGGCTACTTTGACACGTACCGCACGGCCGAGCTGCCATTGAACCTGACGCAGGCGCAGCGGGATTTCTTCGGCTCGCACACTTACGCGCGCACGGATAAGCCCGACGCCGGCATGATCCATACCGAGTGGGAAGAGATCCTCGCGCAGCAATAATCCATGTCAGCAACCGTGATTGAAAGAAGAGAGATGTCCACTTTTGAAGCGAAGCTTCTGGTCGTTGACGATGCGGATGCAGTTGCGCGCAGTGCTGCCGAGCGTTTCGTCGAGTTGGCTCGAGAAGCAATTAACGCAAGTGAACGGTTCTCAGTCGCATTAGCCGGCGGTTCAACTCCAAAGCACACTTACGAGTTGCTGGCCAGCGAGGCATACGGGCCCCAGGTTGATTGGTCAAAGGCTCACATCTTTTTCGGGGACGAGAGGTGCGTGCCACCAGACGATGCGGAGAGCAATTACCGTATGGCCAACGAGGCGCTAATCTCGCGCGTGCCCATTCCGCCGCGAAACATACATCGCATGAATGGCCAGGGTGACGCGGTCACCAACGCGAGTCTTTATGAGGATGAGTTGCGGACTTTCTTCAACGGCGCTTCGCGGCCGCGCTTCGATCTGATTCTGCTCGGCATGGGTGATGACGGGCATACCGCTTCGCTCTTTCCGGGCACGAAAGCGCTCGCGGAACAAAGCGCGTGGGTGGTGGCAAACTGGGTCGAGAAATTTGGCAGCTTTCGGATTACTCTGACTGCGCCTGCAATCAACCACGCTGCGAATATTGTTTTTCTGGTCAGCGGCGCAGGTAAGGCCAAAAGACTCTCGCAAGTCTTGCGTGGCGCCCGCGATCCAACGAAGCTGCCGGCGCAGTTGATTCAACCTGAGAGTGGATCGCTAGCTTGGTTTGTGGACAAGACTGCGGCCTCGCAGCTCTGAATGCTTCTCCGATAATGAGACCAAAGAAAATTGCCATTGGCAGCGACCATGCCGGATTCGAGTCAAAAGAAAAAGCCAAGGACGAGCTTTTGGGACTTGGCGTCGAAGTGTGTGATCTGCGGATCGGGTATAGGCGTATCGATTGCCGCAAACAAAATACCCGGCGCGCGGGCAGCTCTTTGTTGGAATGAAGAAACCGCGCGGCTTGCGCGCGAGCATAACGACGCCAACATACTCTGTTTCGGAAGCCGGTTCATCGAACCTGAGCGGGCGGCGCTCATGGTTCGGCTCTTTTTAGAGACTGAATTCGCCGGTGGACGGCATGCACAGCGAGTAGAGAAACTTGCGGCTCTCGATCGAAAATGAGTCTAGCTGCCGGCAATGCAAGCTGCTCTTAGCGCCTGAAGTTGCAAACCCGAACCACCGCAATTTCTGCTGGTTGTAATGTCACTATCGTTTACTTCAGAAGAACTCACCATGCTGCGCGCTCTGGCAGTTCGTTTTCCTACCGCAGACTCCGCGTTGGCGGAACTCCTCCGCACTTGAGAGCTAGTCGGTGTTTGCCCAAGGGAACAGTTCACGTCGTTGGCGACGTCCGCGGCGAATACAAGAAGCTTCGGCATATCATCAACAATGCTTCAGGCACTCTGCGTCCTCTGCTGCGTCTGCAGTTTGAGATCGTTCGCCAATTGGATGGTGTCTATCGACGCACGCAGGTTGTCTCGCTATTTCCGCCAGTCTGTGAAGAGATCATTCCTGAAGCGAGTACCAACACATCTCACTTGATTATCAGCACTGAATTCAGTCCGCCGTAGCCATCAGGCGCTTTCATCCCATTAGTCGGATCCTCGAGCCACCATTCGCCATTGATGAGAAACTTGTAGTGATAGAGTCCCGGCGGTGGCGCTGGAATAGCGGTCGCCACATTCCGTGTTCGTCCTTTTGTAAGCTGGTCTTGCTGCTCTCCCAGCCGTTGAACTCTCCAGCCAGCGAAACACTCTTCGCTTCATCGCCGTAAAAGAAAAACAGCACCTTGCCATCTTCAACTCTGGGTGGTCCGCCAACTATGGCCTGCCACTGATGCGTGTCAGTCTTGGCGAGGGAAACCGCCTGCCGGGCGTCGACCACTCCATAGCCTTGCCTCAGGACGGACGCATGCGCAATGCGATGGGCCGTCGAAATAAGAATATTCTTGATTGCCGCCGGTGTGAGTTTCGGATTCGCTTCGATCATCTGCGCAACGATTGAGGTAACAATCGGTGCTGCGAATGAGGTCCCATCAACGTGTTGATAATGCGCGGCAATGATCTTTTGCTCACTCAAGACGGATTCCAGAAACGCTCTGGTCGTTCCGGCTCCGGCCCTCAGAATCTGATCAGGGATCTGTAATTTAGCCGCCAACTCCCGACACAGTTTCCCTAGTTCATAATCAGGCACAGCCAATACCCGCGACAGAGTTTCTGCCTTTTCGTACAACTCAGTCCCGGGGAGAATCGGCGCGGCGACCCATATGGCGGGCGCAATGATCTCGGGCTTTACGGTGCCATCAGCGGTCGGGCCAAAGTTAGAGTGATACAGATCGATGGTTGAGGGATCTAGATCGTTTTTGTCATCATATCCGCCAACCGTGATCACTGATGGAGAATTAGCCGGCGGGATCGAATGCTTCCCCTCCGCGCCGGAGTTTCCCGCGGCGGCCACGACGACAATCCCTTGACTAATGGCTTCCTCGGCCGCTTGGTTAATTATGCTGCGCGAACAGGCAACGTCTTCGTCTCCGCCGAGCGAGATATTCAGGACGCGAATATTGAAGCGGTCGCGGTTCTCGATCACCCACTCAATGCCCCACGCGATATTGTCTTCGGTAATTCTTCCTCGGGTGCTGGCCTTAATCAGAACGAGCTCGGCATCGGCTGCCAATCCGCGATATACGCCTTCGCTGTGCGCACCGTTGCCGGCGGCAACGACTGAAGTCTGTGTGCCATGCCATTGCCATGACTCGATGGGGTCGTGCAGACTCAGTGATGGACGCTCCGCTGCCAGATCGTGATAAGCAAGAATCCGGTCATCGGGCTCCTGCAAATCAGCGTGCGGGTAAAAGCCTGAATCAAGAAAAGCAATAGTGACGCCTTTGCCGGTGTAATCAGGATCAGCATTAAGCCGCGCGGCCGTCGGCACCACCGCGAAACGGTTGGGAGCGTGATGATGATCGTGGCGTGCGGATTCGTTCACGTTTGCCATCCTGACCGACACCTGGGCGCAGAAGACGTCAAATCTCTCTTAATCTTAACGTTCGAGATCCGGATAAATCGCCACGGCAGTCGCTCGCATGAGTGCCCCCGACCTTCCTGCATTTGTTTAAGCATCCTCGTAAGCTGCACATAGAAGCTCGGCGACGCTCCACGCCTGGGCGATGCAGCCTCGCGGGGTGTACGGTGGATCACCGTCGAAGATTTCTGAGACCTGCCCGAGACCAGCCTCTTCAACATGTGGTTGGAAATTGTTTAGCCACTCGCTGGCAAACTTTCGGCTGGCGACTTTTCCGAACGTTTTCACATATGCGGTAATATAAGGGCCCATTAACCAGGGCCATACTGTGCCCTGATGATAGGCGCTGTCACGACCAGACGCGTCGCCTTCATAACGGCCCCGGTATTGGGGATCAGTTGGCGAAAGCGTGCGCAACCCCCTCGGCGTCAGCAACTCGCGCTCAACGACGCGCAGGATACTTTTGGCTCTGGTTTTCGAGACCAGCGAGTTAGCGAGGCTGATAGCAAGAATCTGATTTGGCCTGATTGAAGCGTCCCGCTCGTCACCATTAACAACATCGTACAAGCATCCCGTCTCTTCGTTCCAGAACAGACGATCGAAACTCAGGCGCGCGCATTTAGAGATCTGCTTGTATGACTTCTTAATGGCTTTTTGGCCGAACTTTTCTGCCAACTGTTCCATGACGCAAAGAGCGTTATACCAGAGGGCTTGGATCTCGACTGGTTTACCATGTCGCGGAGTCATCACCCGTTCACCAATCTTCGCATCCATCCAGGTCAATTGCACGCCCGGCTCTCCGGAAAAAAGAAGACCATCGGTGTCAACATGAATGTTGTAGCGCGTGCCCTTAACGTGCCACGCCATGATATCGGTCAGCGTGTCATAGAGCTGCGCTCGCACGAATTCGTAGTCGTCGGTGTATTGCAACAGCGAGCGCACGGCTTCAACGAACCAGAGCGACGCATCGACCGTGTTGTATTCCGGAGCCTCGCCGGCGTCAGGAAAGCGATTCGGCAGCATGCCTTGATCGACGTGCTTGGCAAACTCAGCGAGGATGCTCTTGGCAATTTCCGGATGACCCGTCACCAGCGTCAGGCCCGGCAAGGCAATCATCGTGTCACGACCCCAGTCGCTGAACCAGTGATAGCCGGCGATTATCGTCTTGCCGCTCGCGCGCGAAACGATGAATTGATCGGCAGCCGTAATGAGCGATTGAATCAGGGGAGTGCCGCCTCCCGAAGGTGCTGATGGACGTGCGGCGGGCGCGGGCAGTCTGGTTCGCACCAGCGCTTGACGTCGATTATTTTCGACATCCCGACAGTGATTGGCACTGCGAATCTTGGAACGTTCAGTCGAGGCGATAATGGAGAAGCTCCCCAGGCGCTCGAGATCGAACGTCATCGAGAAGGGACAAAATAGATCTTCAACATAGTCAAGTCCCCGCTCTCGCTCAACCGCGTATTCAAAGTTGTGATACCAGTAACCTGACGTGTCGATCTCACAATCGTCATGCGCGAAATGGAGCTCCGGTAGATCGTCGTACGGTCGGACTGTGGTTAGGCCCTTCTCCATCTCGACGTGTGAGTTTAGAGCGCCGTTCTCGTGCGTCAGGCTGTGGTAATCGCGAAAGGCGATCAGTGGCCGGATTTCAAATTTGAGAAAGCTGTCAGTCTGCGAAGCAACCTCAATCGAGCGACCTTTGTTCTTAGGCTGAGACTCTGGGCTTGGGCTGCCTCCTATTATCAACTCGTATTGAACTACTACCGTATTCTTCCCCTGAACCATGAAGACAGACTTCTCGATCTTGATTCCCTCAACCTCGAAGGTGAACACCGGGAATGGATCCAGCCGAAAGCCGGTTTGATACTGAAAGCCCTGGGGATGAATTACGCCGGGATACTTATTAGACGACAGCTCGTAGTGCTGGCCGTCGAGCACCAATGTCTCTTCGAGTTTCGAGAGCAACAACATGCGGCCTACCGGCGGGATGGTCGCAGCTGTGAGCAACCCATGGTAACGACGCGTGTTGACACCAATGATAGTGGACGATGAGAAACCACCAAGGCCGTTGGTCTCGAGCCATTCACGCGTCATAGCTGCACCAAGATCCATTAGCGTTTCCTTTGTGAATTGAGTCGTATTCTGGTTGCTCATGCTCACCTCAGTCTGGGCTGACATACCTAG
>WNGL01011008.1_pt1 | contig 17845 bp, 14 predicted proteins | sample 5400591 | NCBI WGS metagenome assembly WNGL01 (sample SAMN13153377, study PRJNA577476) | soil metagenome | isolation source: 80 cm soil or saprolite under Garry oak tree replicate 1 | place: USA:California | collected 2016-06-15 | reverse complement strand
CCACTTGCCGTTCACCACGATGCCGCCGTCGACGGGGGCGGCCATTCCCGACGGGCTCAGCGTTCCGCACACCCGGACATCCGGCGTCGAGAACACCTCGTCCTGGACCTCGTCCGGGAACTGGCAGGCCATCCAGGTCGGGATCCAGTAGACCGACGCCACCCAGGAGGTGGATCCGCAGCCCTGACCGAGCGCGGTGCCGACCTCGACCAGCGTACGGCTGTCCACTTCGTACCCGCCGTAGTGCTTGGGCCGCCGGAACTTGAACACGCCGGCATCGGCCAGCGCTTCGATCGTCTCGTCGTGGAGCCGACGGTTCTCCTCGGCCCAGGACGCGTGCTTTCGCAAGAGCGGGATCAGATCCGACGCCTTGCGCACGAGTTGCTCGCGCGCTGGGATCGTGGTGGCCAAGGTATCCTCCAACCAACGGAAACGGACGATAACGAACACCAAGTCACGCGAGGCTGCCGGCGTCCGCGGATGCTCACCTTCGAGACTGCCCTCAAGGCGCGGACGACGCATCTCCTGACTTGCGGATTACCTTGTGGCGCAAGGGACCCGGTCTCAGCGTGCGGCAGCGGGAACACCGGCCCGCCCTTGCCGGTGCACCGTCAAGGGCCGCGTCATCAACGACAGTCACGTGATGATCCCTTCGTTCAGGCGCCAGGGTCCTCGGTTGCGGAAGCTGCGACACTTCCACGTTACGCATTCCGCCCGGTCATGATCCGGGCCGTCTTATGTATTGCTGACTTCAGCCGGCGGCACCAGTATTACCTTTCTGGAGTATCGAGCCTCCGATACCATTGTGTTACGTGCTAATGGGTGTTTTCTGCTCGGCGCGGATGGATCTGGACGGAGCCACTTCTAAAAACTTGGGAGAACAGCTATGGACGCAAGCCGTCCGGTTGCGTTGGACAACACCGGCCGACAGATGCACACCCAAGCGGACCAACTGCGCGCACAAGGCCCCGCCACTCAGGTGGAGCTTCCCGGCGGTGTCCTGTGCTGGTCGGTCAACAGCTATGAGGTCAGCAAGAAACTGCTGAGCGATCCGAACGTCACCAAGAGTGCCCGCAACCACTGGCCGGCCTTGATCAACGGCGAGATCCCACCCGACTGGGAGTTGATCAGTTGGGTCGCGATGGACAACGTGTCCACCACCTTCGGCCAGGACCACCGTCGGCTGCGCAGGCTGATCGGCAAGGCATTCAGCTCCCGCAAGCCCGAGGCGGTCCGTCCGCTGGCGTTGGAGCTGACCAACATGTTGCTGGACCGCATGGAAAGCGCGGCGGCGGCCGGTCAGGTGGTCGACCTGAAGGAGGCGTTCGCGTATCCGTTGCCCGGCATGCTGGTTGCCGAACTGATCGGCATGTCGGAGGAAGCAAGGGTCGCCGCCGCGAAGGTCATGGACCTGATGGCGCGGACGGATGTGACCTCCGAACAGGCCCAGGGAATCCTGCTCGGCTGGCGTGGCGCGATCGAGGATCTCATCGCACTCAAGCGCGCCCAGCCCGGCGAGGACATCACCAGCGACCTGATCGCCGCGCGGGACGAGGACGGTTCGGTGCTGACCGAACAGGAACTCGTGGACACGACCTTCGCGATTCTCGGTGCCGGCTCGGAAACGACGATCAACTTCTTCGACAACGCGGTCACCGCGCTGCTCACCCATCCCGAGCAGCTTGAGCTGGTCAAGTCCGGCCAGGTCTCCTGGGACGACGTCATCGACGAGGTGCTGCGGGTGGAGTCGCCCCTGGCGAGCCTGCCGCTGCGCTACGCGGTGGCGGACATCCAGTTGGACGGCGTGACGATTCCCAAGGGCGATCCGATCCTGATCAACTACGCCGCGATCGGGCGGGACCCCGCGCTGCACGGCGACTCCGCCGCCACCTTCGACGTCGCCCGTGCGGACAAGGAGCACCTGTCGTTCGGCCACGGTCCCCATTACTGCCTCGGCGCCGGTATCGCCAGAATGGTCGCCAAGACCGGCCTCTCCACCTTGTTCGAGCGTTTCCCGGACCTGTCCCTTGCCGTTGATCGCGCGGACCTGGTGCCCATTCCGACGTTCATCATGAACGGGCACCTAGCGCTTCCCGTCCACCTCTCCAACGTCGCTGCGGCTGCGGCCTGACGCCACATTCAGCCGCCCCTGGCACAATTGCCCGGGGCGGCTGAATTGTGTAGACAAGCCGGCACACGACAAACGGCGGGGGCCGGACGATGCGTCCGGCCCCCGCCGTTTGTCGCGCGTTCAGCTCGCGATGCGGTCGCGGCCGGGTGGACCGGCCGAGTCGGGCGTCGCCGGCACCGGGTTCAGCCGGCGGCGGGGATTGGCGAAACGCCGCATGATCGGACGTTCGACGCAGGTGTAGAGCAGCGTCGCGGCCAGCAGCGCGCAGCCGAACAGCAACGCGAGCACGGCCAGTCCGACCGGGGTGCTCCAACTCCTGGTCGCCCCGAGCAGGTCGTGCACGTAGTCGATGACCAACCAGTGGACCATGTAGAAGGCGAAGGAGATGTCGCCGAGCCAGACCATGACCCGGCTGGACAGCCAGCCACCCTTGTTGTTGGCGTCGGCCGTTGCGCCGGCGGCGATGACCAGGCCGAGCGGAACGACCATCGTGGCCGCGACCCGGTAGGGCCCGGGGAACAACGCAGTGATGAAGTATGCGGCCACCGCGAACGCGACCGCGCCGCCGAAGCTGAGCGGGATCTTCCGGCCGCTGATCACGATCCGGGCCAGGATGATGCCGAACACGAACTCCAGCATCCGCACCGGCGGGAACGCGGAGACGAACCACTGCTGCCACAGGGTCAGGTCGGTGACCGGCATCGACTGGTTGGCGGCAAGCGCCGCCGCCTTCGGCAGCGCGTTGGCCAGCGTGGGAACCAGGAAGATCGCCACCACGACCACGCCGGCCCAGGCCCAGAGTCGCTCGGGGCGGATCCGTTTGATGGCGTAGTACCACAGCGGGAACGACAGGTAGAACAGCAGTTCGCAGGACAGCGACCACGACACGACGTTGCCGGAGTAGAGCACGGAAAGGTTCGGGAACCACGACTGGATCAGTATCAGGTTGAACGCCCAGGTGTGGTTGGCGACCGCGCCGGTGACCCAGATCAGCAGGAGGAACGCCGCGATTGCGGTCACCAGGTGGTTGGGGAAGATCTTGAACAGTCGCCGCCGGTAGAACCTCATCACCGTGTCGCTGGAACGCGCCGACCAGGTCAGTACGAATCCGCTGAGCACGAAGAAGAAGGAGACACCGGTCCAGCCGCCGCCACTCGTGACCGCGCCAAGGGTCTTCGTCGTACCGGCCGAGGTGAACAGCCCGCCATACAGCGTGGAGTGGAAGGAAAAGACCATGAATGCGGCGATGAACCGCAGTCCCGTCAGCGATGGCAGCCGGGACCTCGTGGGGTCTGTTTGCTTGGATAACTCGATCTGTTGAGGCATAGTCGCCCTCCGCTTTGGCTCGGGCCGCGGTTTTCCAGGATGACGATGACCGTTCCCCGGTGACACCTGCATCCTCGTGGTTGCGGTGGTCCACAGGGGACGCGACCCGCTCCTGGCGCGTCGACCCGCGCCCGGCTGGCCGCGGCGCCGCCCGGTTGCGACCTCAGGGCGGCGCCGCGGCTGCCGTGTCCCGGGGCTACGCCTCGACCGACAGCGGCTCGTACTTCTGCAGGACGACGCCGGTGTGCAACACGTGGACGGCCTTGAGCTTCAGTCGCACGTGGCCGAGGCCGTGGAACGGCCGCACCGACTCGTTCCATACGATCGGGTGCACCCAGAAGTCAATCTCGTCGACGAGACCGGCCTTGACCAGGTTGAAGGCGAGTTCACCGCAGCCGTAGCTGAGCAGGTTGCCGGTGTGCTGGGCCTTGAGCCGGCGCACCTCCTCGGCGAGATCACCCTTGATGAGGGTCGCGTTCCAGTCGAGCGGCTCGGTCAGGCTGGTCGAGGCGATGTACTTCGGCATGGTGTTCACCCGCTCGGCGAACGGGTCGGTGAGCGGCTTCCAGTAGGACGAGATGGACTCGTAGGTCTTGCGGCCGAGCAGCATCGCGTCGCCGAGGCGGAGGTCGTCGGCGTCGGCGCCATCCTGCCCGTCGCCGGTGTGCCACCCCATGGTCGGGCCGATGCTGCCATCGGCCGTCATCTGGAACGTGATGATTACCTTGCCCATCAGACTCTTCTTCCTTTCGTCGGGTACTGCTCGTGCACCAGGATCTCGCCGACAGCACGAAACCGCTCGCCGAGCGGCCGCACCGTGCATTGAACCACCTGCCCTGCCGGTCGATCCGGTTTCGGCATCTCCGAGGTTGCGGAATCGACGGGTGGCCCGCGCGCGGCCACCGCGACGTGACTCGTGGCCGCGACTTCGGGGGTAACCTCGACACCACTGCCCGTTGCGACGAACGACGCAACGCGGAAGATGCAGCGTGGATGTCGCAGTGTGACTCTGGCCGCATGGCCGAATTCGAGGGCAAGACCGTTCTCATTACCGGCGGTGGCAGCGGCATGGGTCTTGCCACCGCGCGACAACTGGTCGACGCGGGCGCGAACGTGGTGCTCGCCGGACGCCGCGTCGATCGAATCGATGCCGCGGCAAAGGAACTGGATCGCGCTGGTGAGCGGGTTCTCGCGGTGGGCACCGACGTGTCCCGCATCGATGACCTCGACGAACTCGTCGCGGCGACCAAAAAACGTTTCGGCCGGCTGGACGGCGTTTTCGCCAATGCCGGGGTGGCCCACGCCTCCCCGAGCTCCTATGTCAGCGAGTCCGATTTCGACCAGGTCGTCGGAATTAATTTCAAAGGTATTTTCTTCACGATTCAGAAGGCGGTGTCGTTGTTCGACGCCGGCGGTTCGGTAGTCATCAACGGCACTTTTCTGGTGCACCGCGGTATGGGCCTCGCGTCCGTGTACGCCGCGACGAAGGCCGCGGTGATGAACCTGACCCGCTCGCTCGCCTCCGACCTGGCCGAGAAGGGGATCCGGGTCAACTCGGTCAGCCCCGGTTTCATCCAGACGGACATGTTGGACGGCATCGCCCCCACCGACGAGGCGCGCGACGCGATCCGTGCACAGGTGCCGCTCGGCCGGATCGGTCAGCCGGCGGACGTCGCCAGCGTGGTGACCTTCCTGCTGTCGCCGGCGGCGTCATACGTCACCGGCCAGGACATCGGTGTCGACGGCGGTCTGGTGAGCTCCGTTCCCATGGGTGCGGTTTCAGGGGTAGGCGAGGATTCCGATCAGGTATGACAACCACCAGGATTTCAAGGAGGAGACCGCGATGAGCCATGAGGCTGGGACGCGCGCGGTGGTGCTCGGCGGAAGCATTGCCGGGCTGTTCGCGGCAAGGGTGCTCGCGGACGCCTACGACGAGGTGCAGATCGTTGACCGCGACAAGCTCGTGGGAACGAAAGGGATCCGCCGATTCTGCCCGCAGAGCCACCAGGCCAACGGCCTGCTCGCCCGCGGCGTGCATATCATGGAGGAGCTCTTCCCGGGAATCGTCCAGGAGCTGAAGGACAACACCGTTCCCTCGGGGGACCTGTCCGGCAGTTGCCGCTGGTACGCCCAGGGCAACCGGCTCAAGCAGCAGCACGGTGACCTGATCACGCTCGGCGTGATCCGGCCGGTGCTGGAATGGCACATCCGCGAGCGGGTACAGCAGCTCCCCAATGTGACCTTCGTCGAGGAGCACGACATCCTCGGTCTCACCACGACGCCGGACAAGAGCAAGGTCACCGGCGCGCGGGTGCAGGCCCGCGACGAGAGCACCGACAAGGTCATCGAGGCCGATCTGGTGGTGGACGCCACCGGGCGCGGCTCGCGGACCCCCGTCTGGCTGGAGCAGCTCGGTTACGAGAAGCCCTTCGAGGAGCGCAAGAAGATCGACCTGGCCTACGTGACACAGCACTTCCGGGTGCGACCGGGCGCCGATCCCTTCGGCAAGGACGTGGCCATCAACCAGATCGCGTTCCCGAGCCACCCGCGAGGCAACGTCTTCTTCCTTGTCGAGGACGGCAAGTGGGAGCTGACCACCTACGGCATCCTCGGCGACCACCCGCCGACCGACCAGGCCAAGCTGTACGAGTGGCTCAAGTCACTGCCCGCCAAGGACGTCTACGAGGCGGTACGCTACGCCGAGCCGCTGGACGAGCCGCAGCCGTTCCGGTTCCCGACGACCCTGCGCCGGCACTACCACACGCTGAAGCGCTTCCCCGAGGGCCTGCTGGTCACGGGCGACGCGATCACCTGCTTCAACCCGGTCTACGCCCAGGGCATGAGCGTCGCGGCGCTGTGCGCGATCGTCATGCGCTCGCACCTGCACAGCGGTGCCGCCCCGGTGCCCCTGGACTACTTCCGTGACCTGGCGAAGGATGCCATCGACGCGGCGTGGGAGATGACGAACCTCGTCGACCTGACCTTCCCCGGCGTCCCGGGTGAGCGTCCCCTCAAGGTCCGCATGGCGCAGAAGTTCCTGAAGCGGGTGCAGATCGCCGCCACCCGCGACGGCAAGGTCACCGCCGCGTACTTCAAGGCGGCCGGTCTCGTCGCCCGGCCCGAGACGCTGCAGCGTCCCGGCTTCATGCTCCGCGTGTGGCTGAAGTCCCTGCTCGGCCCGTCCAAGGCGAGCCGGCAGCCGTACGTCTACCGGGCCCCGGCGGGTGTCGAGCCCGTGGTCCGAGAATCCGCGTACCCCGAGGCGGCCTGACCAGCACGCACGAGCCCGAATGATCCTGCTCCATATGTCCACGGTGGACACGTGTGGTCCCGGCCGATCGATCGCCGGGACCACACGTGGCCGTGTACGCACGAGGAACCGCGCCGCGCACAATCCACTGGAGTACCGATGACGACCGCGCACCGCACCTGCCCACTCTGCCAGGCCGTCTGCGGTCTGCGGCTCACGCTCGACGACACCGGATACGTCACGTCGGTGCACGGTGACGAGAACGACCCGTTCTCCAAGGGCTACATCTGCCCCAAGGGAGCGAGTCTCGGCCGTGTCGACGAGGACCCGGACCGCCTGCGGACGCCGCGCATCCGTGTCGGCGACGAATGGCGGGAGGCCACCTGGGACGAGGCGTTCCTTGCCGTGGAACAGGGTCTCGCGCGGGTCACGGAGGCGCACGGCCGCGACGCCGTCGCCGTCTACTTCGGGAACCCGACCTACAACACGATGGCCGGATTCCTGTACCGGATGCCGCTGATCCAGTCGTTGGGCACCCGCAACGTCTACTCGTCCGGCACCATCGACCACATGCCGAAGCATGTCGCCGCCGGCAACATGTACGGCGACCCGTTCGCGATCGCGGTGCCCGACGTGGACCGGACGGACTACCTGCTGATCGTCGGCGCGAACCCGTTGGAGTCACACGGGTCCCTCTTCGCGGCGCCGGACATGCCCGGCCGGCTCAAGGCGCTGCGCAAGCGGGGCGGACCCCTACCTGCTGCTCGGCATCGTCCACACCATTCTGGCCGAGAACCTGGCCACGGTCACGGTTGACGTCAACGGCCTCGACGAACTGCGCGAGCTGGCCGAGGAGTTCACCCCGCGGCTCGCCGAACGGATCTGCGGCGTGCCGGCCGCGAACATCGCCCGGCTGGCCCGCGAACTGGCCGCCGCGCCGACGGCGGTCGTCTACTCCCGTATGGGTGCGTCCACTGTGGAGTTCGGAACAGTGACGCAGTGGTTGATCGAGGTGATCAACCTGCTGACCGGCAACCTGGACCAGGCCGGCGGGGCCATGTTCCCGAAGACCGCCGCATTGGAGCTGTTCCGCACCGGCCAGCCGTTCTCCAGCGGCCAGTGGCACAGCCGGGTCCTCGGCCTGCCGGAGGTGCTCGGCGAGTTCCCGACGGTCACGCTGGCCGACGAGATCGAGACCCCGGGCGACGGCCAGATCCGGGCGCTGGTGTCGATCGCGGCCAACCAGGTGCTCTCGGCACCCAACGGCCCCCGACTGGACCGGGCGTTCGATGAGCTGGAGTTCATGGTCTGTGTCGATCCGTATCTCAACGAGACGACCAAGCATGCCCATGTCATCCTGCCGCCGCCGCGCATGCTGCAGATGCCGCACTACGACTTCCTGATGCAGATCGTCACGGTCCGCAACTACACCAGGTACTCCCCGGCGATCCTGCCGCTGGAACCGGACCAGCGGTCCGAGGCCGAGATCTGGGCGCGGCTGACGCTGATCGCCTCGGGCGCCCCGGCGGCAACGCCCCCGGAGGTGCTCAACGAAGGAATCATCGCGCAGATCATGACCGGGGTCACCCAGATCCCCGGCACACCGTTCGAGGGCAAGGACGTCACGGAACTGCGGGCGGCGCTGGAGGGTGACTGCGGGGAAGAGCTGATGCTGGACATGCTGCTCAAGTTCGGCTCGTACGGCCTGTCCCTGGCGAAGCTGAAGGAAAACCCGCACGGCATCGACCTCGGCCCGCTCGAACCGCGGCTGAAGGAACTGCTGTGCACGGCGTCCGGCCGGATCGAACTGACCCCGCCGGCCGTGGTCTCCGACCTCGCGCGGCTGCGGGAACGGCATGCCGCCCCCGCTCCCGAGATTGTGCTGATCGGGCGGCGCCAGCTCCGTTCCAGCAACAGCTGGCTGCACAACGTCCCGTCCCTGCTCGGCGGCAGCAACCGGTGCACCCTGCACATCCACCCGACCGATGTGGCGCGGTACGGTCTGGGCGAGCAGGCGCTCGTGCGCTCAACAACCGGCGAGCTGATCGTCGAGGTCGAACCGACCGACGCGATCATGCCGGGTGTCGTGAGCCTCCCGCACGGCTGGGGGCACGCCGGCAGCACCCAGCAGGTCGCTGCCCAGCACCCAGGCGTCAACGCGAACACGTTGACCAGCGAGTCCATCGTGGATGTTCCGTCCGGGAATGCCGTGTTCAACGGTGTTCCGGTCACGATCAGCCCGTACCAGGCGTGAGAGCAATTCGGCATTCAGAGAGAAGCTGATCGCAATGGGGTCATTTACCGTCCAAGACATGACGGAGCAGACGAGCCCGATTCCCTTATCGTTCAACCAGGTGTTCCTGTGTGCCTTCGATCGCGGCGCCGAGCACGGGGCGTTCGGCGACAAGCACACACTGGCCTTCGGCTGCCGCGTCAGCGGAGCGGTCGATGTCGATATCCTACAGGACGCGCTCAACGACGTGGTTGAGCGGCATGATGCGCTGCGCATCGAGATCGTCCGGAGCGATCCCGAGAACCAGCACCAGCTCGTGCACCCGGTGAGTCCCGTTCCCCTTGCGGTCAGCGACTTCCCGGCCGACGACCCTCGGCCGCGTGCCGAGCGGGCCGAGGCGTTCCTCAACGAGCTGGAGGCCGGCTCGTACAGTGTGGACCAGATTCCGCACATGTGGGGATTCTTCCGCCGGTTCGACGATGCCGACTCGGTGCTCGTGATCGTCGTGCACCATGTGGCCACCGACTCGTGGTCGATGGAGATCACCATTCGGGACGTGGCCGAGTGCTACGCCGCCCGTCGCGCGGACCGCGCGCCGAATCTCCCCGAACTGCACGGGTTCCAGGAGTTCTCCGCGTACCAGATGGAGAGCGCGGGGAGCGAGCCGACCCAACACGCGTTGGAGTACTGGAAGACCAAGCTCGCCGGTGGCCAGATCCTCGGGGTCAAGACCGACCGGCCGGCCGACGAGAACCTGATCAACCGGTACTCGGCGTACCGCTACCTGTTCGACGCGGAGCTGACCTCGGCCACGCTGAAGTTCGCCGCGGCCAACAGGAGCACCGCGTTCATGTTGCTGATGGCCGCGTACAACATCCTGCTGCACAAGCGGACCGGCTCGACCGACATCGTGGTGCCGACGTTCACCTCCGGCCGCAACGACGAACGGTTCGTGGCCACCGTCGGGCCGATCTTCAACTATCTGCTGCTGCGCACGGACCTCTCCGACTGCGCGAACTTCCGCGCGGTGGTGGCCAAGACCCGCACCACCTGCTTCGAGGCGTACACCTACGACGTCCCGTTCGCCCTGGTGGCAAACCAGTCGCCGCAGGTGCTGGCCCCGTTCCAGGACGCGACCGTCGCGGTGATCGCCTTCGAGGTGCTGCAGACTCCGGAGGACATGACCGAGGAGCTGATCGGCGACCTCAAGTACACCGAGATCCGCCGGCGCGTTGTGCAGCATCCGCTGAGCTCGCACATCCCCAACGGCGCGCTGTGGGCGACCGATGTGCTGCCGTCCGGGGAAATGGTCGGCAGCCTGAAGTTCGACCTTAACCGGTTCGACGAGGCCACGGCGATCGGGCTCGTCGACGGCCTGCGCGAGACCCTGCGCAACGCCATCACCAACCCGGACGCGCCGATCTCCGAGTTGTAGTTGTCCCAGGCAATCCGAAAGACGATAGAGAGGCGCTGTAATGAGTGTCGTCGCGAGTGATCCTCAGAACGTCGTCCCGTTTCCGCCGGAGCCGCACCTGACGCCGGCCGAGGTGGTCGCGCGGGCCAAGGCGATCTCGGCGACCCTGATCGAGCGGCAGGCCGAGACCGAACAACGCACGTTCTACGCCGAGGACACCCACGAAGAGTTCACCAAGGCCGGCTTCTTCCGGCTGCTGGTGCCGCGGCGGTACGGCGGCTACGAGTTCGGCCCGGACACGTTCCTGCGCGTCGCGGCCGAGATCGCCCGCGGCTGCCCGTCGACCGGCTGGATGTATCTGTTCGGTGCCGCGCACGTGCTCCCGGTCGCCTCGCTGTTCGGGGCGGATGCTCAGGCCGAGCTGTTCGCCGACGGCGACTTCGTCTGCCCCGCGACGGTTGCCCCGGCCGGTAGCGCCGAGCAGGTGGACGGCGGGTGGAATGTCTCCGGCGTCTGGTCGTACTGCTCCGGCGTGCCCTACTCCACGCATTTCCTCGGCCACACGCTGATTCCGCAGGGCGCGGGCGGGCCGCCGGCGCCGCTGATGTTCATCGTCCCGCGCAGTGACTACACGCGGCTGGACGACTGGGGCCAGCAACTCGGCCTGCGCGGCAGCGGCTCGCACAGCGTGCGGATCGACAACGTGTTCGTGCCAGACCGGTTCACCATCCACGATCACCTGAGCCAGCTTTCGGTCACCGACGGGACGCCGGGCCGGGTGCTGCACCGCAACACGATGTACGGCGGCGGGCCGCTCAGCTTCATGCTGCTCGAACTCGGCGCGCTGGCGGTGGGAATCTCCCGCGGCGCGCTGGACGCCTACGAGGAGCTGATGACGAGCCGGATGACGATCTACCCGCCGATCGTGCCGCGGGCTGAGGACCCCGATTACCAGCTCCGCTACGGCGAGGCCACCGGCAAGCTCAGTGCGGCGTCGGCGGCGTTGTACGGCGCGGTGCAGGAGTGGAGCGATCTGTGCGCCCAGGGCACGGAAGCGTTCACCCGGGAGCAGGAATGGCGGCTGGCCACGGTCAGCCGTGAGGTGATCCGCCTGTGCTGGGACGCGGTCGAGGGCCAGATCTTCCCGACCGCCGGCTCGTCGGCGATCAAGAACGGTTCCCGGATTGAGCGGGTGTGGCGGGACCTCTCCATGCTGCACAGCCACGCCGGTTACGCCATCGCGCTCAAGACGATGGCCAACCGGGAACTCGCCAAGGCCCATTTCGGCATCAGATGACCCGGTTGTCCACCCGACGGCCCGGACCCTTTCATTGGGCCCGGGCCGTCGAGCGTGGTCCCGACCACAGAAGCACCCCGGGTCGTCGACCCGGGGTGCTTCGGTAGGATCTTCAGCCGTTGACGATGTCATTCCGGAAATACTTGAGCTCCTCGAAGGACGAGAGATCCGGAACCGTCCAACCGTCCAGGTCGTACTCGTTCAGGCACTGGTCGACGAACGCCTTGTACCCGTCCATCTCCCCGCTCGCGACCTGTGCGGAAAGCAGCTCGACCCTGGTGTTCTCGTGATTGCCGGCGTAGTTGCGCTCGTAGAGCTCGTGCCGGCCGCCGAACTCGGTGCCGACCGCGTCCCACAGCAGTTTCATCACCTTGGTGCGCTCGACGGCGGTGACGCCCTCCGAACCGCGGACGTACTTGTCCAGGTACTGCCGGATGTCCGGGTTCTTGAAGTCGTCGGCGCTGGAGTTGATGTAGATCAGCCCGCTGGCCACGTCCTGCAGCACGATCTCCTTGATCCGCGGGTAACCGATCTGCATGAACCATCGGTAGGCCATGCCGTAGGCCGGGTTGGGCAGCAGTGCACCGTTCTGCCAGACGACGGGGTTGCGCGCGGCCGCGTCGGAGAATGCCCAGAACAGGTTGCGCCAGGCCAGCACCTCGCCCAGCCGGCTCTGCACGCCGCGGAAGTCGACGGTCCCGGTGATCTCCAGCGCCTTGGCCAGCAGGCCAGCGATGAACTCCAGCTTCACCGCGAGGCGGGTGCAGCCGTGGAACGTGAACCGCTCGACGAACCCGGAGCGGCCGCTGAACATCTGGACCTTGCGGGTGTCGCCGTAGATGAACACGTTCTCCCACGGAATGAGGACCTTGTCCAACACCAGGATCGTGTCGTTCTCGTCCAATCGGGACGACAACGGGTAGTCGAACGGGCTGCCCATCACAGCGGAGGTGGCCGTGTAGGACGGCCGGCAGATCAGCTTCATGCCCCTGGAGTTCATCGGAACCGTTGCGACCAGAGCGAACTCGCGCTTCTTGATCGGCAGACCGTAGTGGGCGATGAAGTTGTAGTGGGTGAGCGCGGAGCCGGTGGCGACCACCTTGGCGCCGCTGACGATCAGCCCGGAGTCGGTTTCCTTCTCCACGTGGACGAACACGTCCGCAACCTCGTCCGGCGGCCGGCTGCGGTCCACCGGGGGGTGCACGATGGCATGGTTCCAGTAGAGCACCTTCTCCTGCGACTCGCGGTACCAGCGGCGCGCGTTGTCCGCGAACGGCTCGTAGAAGTCCGCATTCGCGCCGAGCGTGCCGAGGAAGGACGCCTTGTAGTCGGGGCTGCGGCCCATCCAGCCGTAGCTCAGCCGCGCCCACGCGGCGATCGCGCGCTGGTCGTCGACGAGATCGGACACCGTGTGCGGCGTGGTGTAGAAGCTGTGCGTGTAGCCGTCGCTGCCGGTGTCGGTCGGCTTGGTGATGATGCCGCGCTGGGCCGGGTCGTGCAGCGAGTCGTACAGGCGCGCGGTCATCCGCACGGGATTGCGGAATGCTGGGTGCTTGGTGAGATCCTTGACCCGGTCGCCGTAGATGAAGATCTCGCGGTCGTCGCGTAAGCTCTCGATGTACTCGTCGCCGGTGAGTGGCCGGGTCTGCCGGGGAGCTTCGGAATTGGTGGCGTTGTCCGGGCGCTCGGTCATAGGACTATTCCCTCCATGGCTCAGCCCGCTCCTCCCTGGCCGCAGGAACCAATAATCGCACCCGAAACAGCCGCGATCCTCTCCGACGTTGCGGCATTCGCTGGAATTGCGGCGGGGCGCCCGGGACAGGAACCCCGCCCCAGCGAGCCTCAGGCCGGTTGATATACGAGATGTACGACGCCGGTCTCGAACGTCGTCGACTTCAGCAGCTTGAGTGTTTGCTGCGCAGTGCCGTCGGGGAATATCTTCAGGCCATTTCCCACGATGACCGGGTGCACCAGGAGCTCCAGCTCGTCGAGCACGCCATCGTGCAGCAGGGAGCGAACCAGCGCGAGGCTGCCGATGATGTTGATGTTCTTGCCATCGGTCTGCTTGAGACGGGACAGCTCCTCGGCAACGTTACCCCTGATCAAGGTGGAATTCTTCCATTCCACGGAATCGAGGGTCCGCGACGCGACGAGTTTGGGCGTGTCGTTGAAAAAGTCGCCAAGGCCGCCGTCACCGGCCTTGTCAGTCCAGTACGCCGCGAATTCTTCGTAGGTGACCCGCCCCAACAGCATGGTGTCCGCGGCCGCTGACTGCGCGCCGACCACGGCACCCATCTCGTCATTGAAGTACTGGAGGTGCCACTTCTCCGGTGACTCGGCGACGCCGTCGAGCGACACGAACAAGCCCGAGGTGATCTTCCGCAAGACTGCTCCCTGAGGTAGGACGGTTGGCAACGACCTACGGTACCAACAGCGACCCTGAGCATGGTTTATCCGAACGTGCTGTGTCAGGCCGCGGTCGCGTCCGCTTCACCAGCCGTTTCGGCCTCGGCCCGCTGGCGCTCCAACTCGACCGCCTCATACAGGGAGGCGATGTTTCCGCTGCCGAACGAGCGTGCGCCGAGCCGTTCGATCAGCTCCATGAAGATCGTGTTCCGCGGATGCACGGACTTGGTGAAGATCTGGTAGAGCTGGCCGTCATGGTCTTCGTCGACGAGCACACTGAACTGCTTCAGTTCGTCGACGGTGTACCGGGCGAGCTCGACCCGCTCGGGCAGCAGCCGGTAGTACATGTCCGGCGTGCTGAGGAACGTGACACCGTTGTTGTGTACCGCGCTGACCGCCTCGACAATGTTGTCCGTGCTGAACGCGATGTGCTGCACACCGGCGCCGGCATGATCTTTCAGGAAACCGTCGATGTGCCCGGGCTCCCGCGTCACATCCGGCTCGATCAGCGTGAACGTCACCGATCCCGACCGACTCTGCACGACCTTCGTGGTCATCGCCTGGGTGCCGACCTCGATCCGCTCGACGAAGATCAGCTCGAAGTCCAGCACCTTCGCGTAGAACTCGACCGTGGCGTCGACCGTGCCGGATTCGACGCAGACGGCGAAGTGGTCCACATCGCCCAGGCTGTACCTGCTTGGTCCGGTGCCCACCGGAACCGGGTGGAATCCGGGCAGAGCGCGTTCGTCAGTCCCGTCGGCACGCTGCACGAACGTGTGCTCGACGTCGCCGAAGCCGCCGATCGTGGCGGTGATCACGTCGCCGTGCCGGGTGGGCGGCGAGACCGGCGTCGCCCCGCGTGCGACCGCCTCCTGGTAGGCCGCGGCCGCGTCCGTGGTGCGCAGCGCGATATCGGAGACGCCGTCGCCGTGCTTGGCCAGATAGGTGGTGCCGGGGTCGTCGCCGGCCGGCTGGGTCAACACCAGGTGAATCTGGTTGCTGCCCAAGCCCACCGCGTGATCGCCCTTCGCGTACACCGAGAAGCCGAAACTGTCGGTCCACCAACGCCTGGTTTCGGCGAGGTCGCTGACATAGAACCCGACGTGGTCGAGCACCATGTCATCGAAGATCCCGTTTGCTGAGGTGGTCATAGGTAACATCTCCGTTTGAGACTCAGGAGCCCAATCGGGCCGTGACGCTGTGCGGGCGCAGATCGGTCCAGTGCGTGTTGACGTACTCGACGCAGGCGTCCCGGGCGGCCGGACCGTGTACGACGGTCCAACCAGGCGGCACGTCGGCGAAGTCCGGCCACAGCGAATGCTGGCCTTCCTCGTTGACCAGCACTGAGAACATGTCGTCCTGGGCGTCAAAGGGATTCGTCATCACAGGTTCTCCGATCTCAGGCCGCCTGCGCCGCCCGCTCTTCCAGGTAGTCGGCCAGCCCGGCCACCGTGGGGCAGTCGAACAGCACCGCGATCGTCAGCTCCTCGCCGATCGCCGACCGGATGCGGCTGATCAACCGCATCGCCAACAACGACTGGCCACCCAGGTCGAAGAAGCTGTCGTCGATACCGACCTGGGACACCCCGAGCACGTCGGCGAACACCTTGCAGAGTGCCTCCTGCCGGGCGTCGACGGGCGCCCGGTAGGTTGACACGTTCTCGAAGTCCGGCTCCGGCAGCGCCCGCCGGTCCACCTTTCCGTTGGCGGTCAACGGAAGCGCATCCAGCGTGACGAACGCCGCCGGCACCATGTACTCGGGCAGCGCCTCCGTGGCGTGTGCCTTCAGAGCGGCCGGATCGACCTCCCCGGACTCCGGCACGACGTAGGCCACCAGCCGCTTCTCGCCGGTGCTGCTCGCCTTCGCCACCACCGCGACATGCGCGAGCCGGGGGTGCTTGGCCAGCACCGCCTCGATCTCGCCGAGCTCGACGCGGAAGCCCATGATCTTCACCTGGTCGCCGGCCCGGCCGGCGAACTCCAGCAGCCCGTCGGCGTTGCGCCGCATCAGGTCGCCGGTGCGGTACATCCGCTCACCAGGGCCACCGAAGGGATTCGCCACGAATCGTTCCGCGGTGAGGTCGGCCCGGCCGAAGTAGCCGCGGGCCAGGCCGCGGCCGGTGATGTACAGCTCGCCGACCGTGCCGGGGCCGACCGGGTTCAGCCGCTCGTCCAGGATGTGCAGCGCGACGTTGTCCATCGGGCCGCCCAGGGGGACGACGCCGGCGGCCTGGTGGCCGGCGGACATGGGGGAGTGGGTGGAGAACAGGGTTAGCTCCGTGGCCCCGTACATGGCCCGGATCACGATGTCCGGGTTGGACTCCAGCACCCGGGTCACCGCGCCGGGCGCGATCACGTCGCCGCCGGTGAGCACCTCTTTGACTCCGGCGAGGCTCTCCGGTGCCTCCTCGGCCACCACCCGGAACAGGCCGGCGGTCAGGTGCACGCCGGTGATCTGTTCGGTGCCGATCAGCCGGCCGAGCACGGACACGTCCAGATCCCCGGGCGGGCCGACGACGATCTGGCCGCCGTGCAGCAGCGGTACCCAGAACTCGTAGGTGGAGACGTTGAACGCGTACGGCGCGATCATCAGGCTCTTGGCGTGCCGGCCGCTGTCCCAGATGGAGTCGAAGACCAGGCCGATGACATCCCTGTTGGCGACCGCGACACCCTTCGGGTGCCCGGTCGAGCCGGAGGTGTAGATCACGTACGCGAGCTGGCCGGGGTCGATCTCGACAGCCGGGCTCTCCGGCGACTCGCCGGCCAGGCCGTTCTCGCCGTCGACCAGCACGATCTCGGCGCCGGTCGGCAGACCTCTGGATCGGGTGACCTCGTCGGCAAGCAACACCCGCGCGCCGGACTGGTCCATGATCCACTGCATGCGGTCGAGGGGGTACGACTCGTGCAGCGGCAGGTAGAACCCGCCGGACTTCACCACGGCGAGCAGGGCAACCACCACGTCGACCGAGCGTTCCATCAGCACAGCAACCGGCACCTCGGTGCCAACTCCCAAACGGCGTAACCGATGTGCGAGCCGGTTGGCCCGCTCGTCCAGCTCCCGGTAGGAGAGTCGCACATCCCCCCGCGAAACCGCGATCGCCGCCGGCGTCCGGCCAACCTGCTCGGCGAACCGCCCCTGGATGGTGGAGGACCCCATCGCTTACCCCGTTCCATTGAGGACAGTCATACCGGCGGTCATAGCCCTACAGACAGCGTCACACCCGCCTGCGGCGCCGGGCATCTCCCGCATTGCCGGGTGCCGAGCGAGACCCCGCGCTCAGTACAGCGCGGTGGCGTTGGGGGCGATGTCGGCCCGGAACAGGCCGTCCGGGTCGACCCTGGCCCGGACCGCGTCAACGGCGGCGATGCCATCAGCGTCGAGATGCCGTTGGGGGCGTTGGACATCCTCGACGAAACCCGGCACGGTGCGCCCGGTGTCCCACGGGGCCAACGCATCCCGGACCTTGGTGCAGTGGCCGCGCAGCGTTTCCGGGGTGATCGGGTCGAACGGCACACCGGAGCCGGCGTAGGAGTAGCGGGCGTCGAGGTGGGAGAGCGCGCCCCCGTCCGGGCTTGGCACCGCGAACGCGCCGCCCAACTGTCGGAGTCCGGCGACGACCAGTGGCGAATCGGAGCCGGGGCCGAGCACCCGCAGCAGCTCCGCGGCGCCCTCCGTGCCGAGGGTGCCGAACAGCATGTGGTCGCCGACGAACGGCACCGGGTCACTGGGGTCCATGTGCGCGTGCAGCACGGCGGACGGCCCGGTGAGCGCCCAGGTGTCCATCACC
>WNGL01010606.1_pt1 | contig 17845 bp, 16 predicted proteins | sample 5400591 | NCBI WGS metagenome assembly WNGL01 (sample SAMN13153377, study PRJNA577476) | soil metagenome | isolation source: 80 cm soil or saprolite under Garry oak tree replicate 1 | place: USA:California | collected 2016-06-15 | reverse complement strand
CAATCGCTGATGACGGCCGCGGGAGCACTGCGGCTCGATCCGATTGACGGCGTGCGGTATCGCCCAGCGCGCCCTGTGTCTCATCATCATGGCCATCTGACGGAAGTCTTCCGAGCAGAGCATTCGGCAGGCCGGCGAGACCGATGTCGACGGCACATGGAAGCGGTGCGACCAGGAGCTGATCTACAGCCGAAGCCACTTGCGGTTTTCCCATATGAAGCGAAGCAGGCGCGACTCGATTATTTGGGCGAATCCGGTTTCTTCGATGAACCACCTCCGCCAACATCACCGCCAGGCCCCCAGTCACAAATCGCCCAACTGCATCGTATGCGTCTGATGGGATAGGAGGTTGCGATGGCGAAGGAACCCACAAGCGCGACGATTCGAACCTATCACGTCGGATTCGGCGATTGCTTTCTGATCAGTTTTGAGTACAGCCGAAAATCTGAACGGCACGTGTTAGTCGATTTTGGATCGACTGGTTTTCCCAAAGGGGTGCCAAAGTCGCGCATGATGGACATCGCCAAAAACATCAAGCAAAGGACCGGGGGCAAGCTTCATGCCGTCGTCGCCACCCACAGGCACCGTGACCACATTTCTGGATTTGCTACGGAGAAAGCTGGCAAAGGAACAGGCGATGTCATCAAATCGCTCAAGCCGGACCTCATAGTACAACCTTGGACCGAAGATCCGAAGCTTGGACCAGAGGCGACGGGGCCGAGCGGCAGCAATGCAAAGATTAAGAAGTTCGGCGCTGGCACGAGCCAGCAGATTGCGGCGCTATCGCTCATGCATGAGGTCGCCGACCAGTCGCTGGCAGCCCGTAACCTGCCGAAAGATTTGAAGCACGAAGTCGGATTTCTCGGCGAGAGCAACATCGCTAATCCGAGTGCCGTCAAGAACCTCATGAAGATGGCGAAGAATTCTTACGTCTATTGCGGGAGCAAATCAGGGCTGGAGAAGGTACTGCCGGGAGTAAAGGTCGAGGTCCTCGGGCCACCAACACTCAAGCAGACCGACACGATCAAGAAGCAGCGCTCGCGCGATCCCGACGAGTTCTGGCATTTTCAGGTGGGCGCCACGGCATTGGCCGCAGGCGGCGATAAAAAGCGGACTATCTTGTTCCCACGTTACGTGGAAAGCCGCAGTTACTCACATCGCATCAACGCGCGCTGGCTGGTCCATCATGCACGCACGGTGCGTGGCGAGCAGCTGCTCCAAATCGTGCGCACGCTTGATCAAGAAATGAACAACACCAGCGTAATTTTGCTTTTCCAGGTTGGCAAGAAGAAGCTTCTCTTCCCAGGCGATGCGCAAAACGAGAACTGGCAATACGCACTCGGCCAGAAGAGGTATCAATCGGTTCTGACGGGCGTAAATCTGTATAAGGTTGGCCATCACGGCAGTCTCAACGCGACCCCTAAATCCTTGTGGAAGCTGTTCAAGAATAAATCCGAGAGGAAGACGGCAAAGCGCCTGCTGTCCCTGATGTCGACCATGGAAGGCAAGCACGGCAGTGTGTACAGCCACACCGAGGTGCCTCGCGCCAAGCTTGTGCGCGAACTTCATCGCAAATCGGACCTGTTCACGACGCAACAGCTTAAGGGCAAGGACTTCTTTCACGATACTGTCGTGAAGTTTTAGGTCAGACGATAGGCCTGACGCCATGGTCACCTCGTAGCGGCATTGGCGAACCATGTCGTTTTCGGGGGGCGGAAGAACATTAGCCGCCGGTTAGCCTTCACGGTATTGGGCTTGAAATAGCTGTCAGTCCATCCGTCAGTCTCATCAAGGAAGATCGCTGCCGCCCCGTCGCCTTTGGCGGCCAACTCATTGGCGATGTCACGGAAATAGAAATGACGGAAGACGCGATCGAACTCAGTCATATAGATGTCGGCCACGCGGGTGTCGCCGCGAATGAGCAGCATGTTCTCGTCATTATGCAACAGAGAGTCGGGTGAGAAGTTCGCTGAGCCGCTGCACACCAACGGGTCGTCGGATAACGGATCGATCAGCAGGAACTTGGTATGGACGAAGAATACGAAGCCATCATTCTTCGGACGGTAGAGTTCCTCCTTGAAGAACCACTTGTCGAGCGCGAACTCCTGAATTGGTTTGCGCGCGGTCGGCTTGCCGTTCTTCATCGCGTAGATCTCGCCGAGGGGGATGCCGTAGGAAAGGATGACGTGAGAGAGTTCCTCGGTGAGCTTGGTCTTCACCGCAGCCGTCGCCGGCTTCTCCATCAACACGAAGCGCATCTGGTCGCGCCGCTCGGCAATCGGGTCAACCAATTCTGCCGTCACTCCGAAGGCCGCGGTGAACCACACCGAATTCGCGCTGTCGAGCATCCGTCGGCCATACCAACCGAGCAATTCCGCCGTCTTGCGCGGCGAGAACAGCCGAACAATCGATTTCTCTGAAATGACTTCGGCGGGATTGGGCGTGAGCGCCATGGCTCCATCCCTCGCAACAGCGCGCTCTGGGTCGGTCGTCACCAGCTTCCAATATTCGAAATACTGCTTTGCCGTTGCCGAGTCGGCGACCCGATGACCAACATTGGTCTGGCCGAGAAAGCCGGAGGCGGTGAAATTGGTCGAGCCTGTCCACACCTCGACCGGATCGGTGCCGCCCCCGAGGCGGACGATGAACTTGTTGTGCGGGATCTTGGTTCGGGAGCGGCGAAAGGTGGTCTTCTGGTCATTGATCGGAAGACCGGCCGCCTGCATGGCGGTTTCGTTGGGCTGTCCGGGTGCGTCGCTCGTGTCGTGATAGACGATCTGCACGTCGACGCCACGGTCGATGGCTCGTTTGAGCTCGTTGAGGATCGGCGCGTATGTGAACTCGTAGGCCGCAACACGGAGACCGTCGCCGGCAGGCGTTCCCTTGATGTAGTTCAAGCAGGCTTCGAGCAGGCCGCGCGAGAGCCAAACGACCTCCGGGTCCGTCGGATCGTCGAGGTTCTTCGGTGCGGCGTTTCCGAACTCCTCGGCGAACTTTTGGCTCGCGATGGCGCCGCGATTGAACCATACGCCATGGCCTGCGCCTTGCTCCCATTCCTTCTCGGTCTCAATCTCGAGCTTGAGCTCGTCCTCCGGCTCGCTGGTGAGTGCGCCGGGCTTGCCATACATCGGCACGATTCGAAATCGATAGGCTGTGCCGGGCGCCGCGGTGTAGTCGCCCCACAGGAAGCTTTGGATCGGAAAGTCCTTGGTATCGAAGCGCCGTGACTTGCCCGGATCGTGCGGATCGAGCGCGCTCTTCGGATCGGGAACGATTGACTTGAAAACCTTTTGTGAGCGCAGCCATTTCGGGCCGGTGCCGCCCGGGCCAATCATCTCGCGCTCGAACGCGAATCCCATAAGGCCCTTGCGGCGCTCTTCGGTGCAGTTCAGCGCGACCAGTATGGTGTGAGTGCCACTGTAGGATTTTGCCTCAAAGCCTCGTGCCGGGATCGCCGTCACGCGCATTTCTGGGCCTCCGATGGAACGGACAACACATAGGGATTTTGTCAGAGTCTGTGGAGACCTTGCCCCGCGAGCCACCTTGAAGAAAACCGTTTGGCTTAGCTCAATACCAACTCAAGGTCCTGCAGTCCAGGTTTCACGTCAACCATGCGGGCGATCTCTAAATCCTTCCCGCCCTTTTTCGCATGCGCAGAAATTTTTCTCAGTCCGGGCACCACGCGGTCAACTGCGATCGTCTTCCCGCTACTCCGAGCCACTTCAACGCCGTCTACCGAGATGAGCACTTGATCGTCGAAGTCACCCGACAACGCGAGATTGAGAGCGCCTGGCTTGCCGGCCTCCTCTGCGGTCTTGGCGGCCGCCCTCGCATCGGCTGCAGCCTTCTCAGCGCTGGCCTTTGCATCAGTCGCGGCCTTCTCAGCCGTTTTGAGCACCTCCTGAATTTGTGTCGTGACGTCTTCGCTCCCTTTCTTTGCCGCCGCCTCGAGCTCAGATAGGGAGGCGAGAAACTCCGTCCGCCAGTCAGCGAGTTCGCCGGTTGCGACTTTGTCCAGATCGTTGCAGAACGCCTCCGCAAGCGCACGGATGCGCTCGCGCGCAACAGCCTCTCCAGCCTTCGGGTCGGCAGCGCTTTTGAGCACCATCAATTCTTTGAGGAACTCGAATTGAACTTTGGTCCAAAGATCTCGAATGGCAAGGATGATCCCGAGCTGACGGAAATAGGCCGTCGTTTTGTCAGTCCCCTTCTCATAGAAACTTATTGCTCCCATGACGGCATAGATCGCCAGAACGGTGAGCAGTACGCCTTTGTCAAATCCGTCCAAATCCCATTTCTGCAGGAATGCCTCCGGCGCGAAGCGCAACGCCGCTGCCAGGCCGGTCAATAGGAACGCGATTGATCCAAGCAAGGCCAGGACCCATCGAGAGCCGTTTGCCCATTTCGTATTTTCCTTGCGCAGATTCTCATAATAGAGAAACCGTTCTTCTTTCAGCAGTCCGAGTTTTTGGAGGAGCGCTTCGACGAATTTGGAGAATTCCAGCTCGGCGGTGGCTTGAGGCTCAAGCTCGATCGCGCGGAATGTATTTCCGACCGCATTGGCGGGCATGGCAGTCGAGGCTCCTGTTAAGGATAGTCCTCTCCATTTCGCCTGTCTTACTTTCGCACAGCGCCTGGCAAATACAATGCCGGTTTGAGCGCAGCCGGACTTGCCGCCGCCGGCGGCGACGGCTGCCTCAGGGTCAAAAAGCGACTCTCGGCAGCCGGTCACAAACAATATAGAGAGCCCTAATCCCTTCCGCTCCCCGGAGCGACGGAAGAACGGCGCCGGCCGGGTTTTTAGGTCAATCCGCCGAGCCACGACTTTTCGAGCGGTCGCAGCGAGTTGAAAAGCGATGAGGGGATGCTACGGTCCCTAAGCGCACCAATCAGCCATATCCCCGCCCGCGCCGAATATGCGCAAGCACATCTTCTCGCATGCCACGGCGAAGCGACGCCTCGGTGTCCCTGCGGTGCTATGGTCGTCGTGTCTGGCGATGCTGGCGGTCGGCGCCAACAGCACGGCCATCATGGCGGCCCTGCCGACCATGCGGAGCGAGCTTTCGCTGAGCCCGGCCGGCTTGCAATGGGCGGTCAATGCTTATCTGGTCGCCTCCGCGGCCTGCATCGTGCTCGGCGGCCAGGCGGCGGACCGGTTTGGCGGACGGCTGGCATCGCTGGCTGGATTGGCGCTGTTCGCGCTGGCGTCCTGCATCATTGCCACAGCGGCCACGGAGACCGCACTGCTTGCTGGACGCAGCCTCCAGGGCCTCGCGGCAGCTTTCGCGGTGCCCAGCACGCTGGCTGCCGTCGACGCCAGCGCGGCGCCAGAACGCAGGGGAGCAGCGATCGGCGCCTGGACCGGGTTCCTGATGCTAGGCTTCAGCATCGGGCCGCTGCTCGGCGGCGCGCTCACCCACGTCACAAGCTGGCGCGTCATCTTCTGGCTCAACGTCCTGCTTATGTTGGCCGCCTTTGCCGGTCTGGCGTCTGCTCGCTCGGTAACCGCGCGTGCTGAGGGCGCGCAGGGCAGGCGCGCGGACTGGATCGGGTTCGTCTTGCTTGCCACGTTCATGGTGTCGCTGGTCTACGGGCTCCAGGCGGTGCCGGAGGCGAGGGCGGCACCGCTCGCCGTCATCGGTCCGCTTGCACTGGCCGCGGCCGCGTTCGTCCTGCTGCTCACCGTGGAGTCGCGTGCCGAGGCGCCGCTGCTCGACCTGAGCTTCTTCCGGCGTCGCGGATTCGTGCTGGGCGTGGCCATCGGCTCGCTCTCGATGTTCAGCATTATGAGCTTGCTGCTCTACTTCAACCTCGATGCGCAGAGCCGGGACGGACTCGGTCTCACCGCGCTGGAGGCGGGCGCCTTGCTTCTGCCGCTCAGCGTCGCGCTGCTCGCGCTCGCACTGTCAGCGTCCGCCGTGGCGGCCCGAGTCGGGCTGCGCAATGCCATAACGGCTGGCATGGCGCTGATCGTGATCGCCAGCGCCGTCATCGCGGCGGCCGTCGCGATGGCCGATATTGTCCTGCTGGTGGTCGGGCTTTTGGCGATGGGCGCCGGTCTGGCTCTGCCCTACGCCTCGGCACCGCGGCTCGCGCTTTCGGTTCTGGCACCCGCGCAAGCGGGGCAGGGTTCAGGCATCGTCAACGCCTGCACCTTTCTTGGCGGCAGCGGTGGCGTTGCCATCGGCGCGATCGCTTTCGCGTCGGGCGGTTTCATCGCCGTGCTAACGATGATTGCGCTCGCCGGTGTTGTCGGCGCCGTTCTCGCCCGCGGGATCGCGGAGCCGCAATAACGGCCAAGTGGCCATGTCTGCTGGAAGCCACCTGCGCCCGCTCCAGCGAGTTAGTCGTCGCCGTTGCCCTCGGGCGGATTGACATGGGCCGGGATGGTGCCCGAGGCGGTGCGGATCACCGCGCCTGAATCGCGCTGCGACCTCACGGCCGCCAGGAACGTCGGATTCATGCCGCCGTCGCGGGCGGTCGCAACAACCGGCACGGTCGGGATGCCGCGGTTGATCAGCTCCACGCTCTCAATCTCGTCACGGCGCTGCTTCTCGCGCACTGCGACCGCGATGTCCTCCGGTACCTTGTAGGCAGGGCAACGCTCGGCGGGGCTGAAGCGGTCCGGGGATTCTGCATCGAAAATGTAGCGCTTCTCGCACACGTCGACTTTGGGCTCGAGACGCGTGACCTCGAAATGGTCATAACCCTCTTTGATCATTTTCCAGAACGCCATGTGCGGCGAGTTGCGGTGGCGGGCCATGTTGAGCGGTGTCATCCTAAACGGATAGGCCTGCAGCTGGAACGACTTCTGGCCGCCGAAGAATGCTTCGCGGGCGAGCGCGTAGATTTCCGCGATCTGCTCGTCGGTCATGGCGTAGCAGCCGGACGACGAGCAGCCGCCGTGGATCATCAGGAACGCGCCGGTGCGGCTGTTCGCCCGGTCGTATGCATTCGGGAAGCCGGTATTGATCGCGAGATACTGGCTTGAATCGGGATTCATCAAGCCGGGGGTGATGGCGTAAAAGCCCTCGGGCGCCTGGCGGTCGCCGGTCTTGATCTTGGGGCCGAGCTCCCCCGACCAGCGGCAGATCGGATAAGTGCGCAGGAGTGCAAAGCGCCCGCTGTCGTTCTGCTTCCAGACCTCGAGCTCGGCCTCCTCCTTGAAGACGCGCATCAGGATCGGAGATTCCTTCTCCATGTTCTTTGCTTTCAGCGTCGCCAGCATGCGTTCCCGCCGCCGCACCCGGCAAGCGTCATCTGGACAGCGATCGCGGCCGACGCCACCAGCGCACGCAGGAGAGATCGCGAAAGAGTAAATTGGTAGTGCACGCCAGCCCCAATCCCGAACATGACGGACGCTAGGTCGGGACTTGGGTTAGATCAGGGCAAAGGCCGATTGACCATCAATTCAGCTTCAGTTGGCAAACAAAAGCTTACCCCACCATTCCTCAAGTGCGACGAAGGCGACCGCGACCGTTCATCACCGCCCGGTTCGGCCGAGACGAAATCCGCCGCAGCCGTCGATAAAGGGGCGGTCACCCGCGCCCCGTGCCCCTAGATGATCGAGGAATGGCAGGCCAATGGCGGCTTTTGACACTGAACGGACAGATCGAGGCAAGCTGACGATGTTCGCTTTGAGACGCTAGGCGGACGTGATGTGCTCGTTTTGAGCCGTTCAGCTTTTTGACCCCAAGCGGACATTGGAATATCTCAGCGCCGATGTGTACGGTCGCGTCGCTGAGTTGCCCGCACGCCGCTGCACCGGTCGCGCACCGACCGCGAGTGCGATATACCGCAATAGCTGACCGCGGACGCGATGCACCTGCGGGTCTGCCTCGATATAGGCGGGAGACGATCCATGCAATTCGTGCTCATAGTAGTGGCCATCGCAGCGGCAATCTTGTTCGACATTCGCCCGAGCGGAGCCTACCAAGGACCGTGGTGCGCGGGTACGAGTAGGGGGAGCGGGTCATTTGTGTACAACTGCAGCATGCGAACCTTCGAACAGTGCGTCTCAGAGGTGATCGCCGGCAACCGCGGGTTTTGCAGCCCGAACCCATATTACCGCGGGCCCGAGGCCGCTCCGCCCAGGGGCAAGCGAAAGCGATATTATTATTGACGATCACAGCCTGCCGACGCCGGCATAAACGAGAGCACGCTTGACGCTGCAGGGGGTTGCAGGCCCCTCGATTCAGAACAATTCAGGTTTCCCCCAAGGACCAGCCGATCGGCCTGTGCCAGGCTATGCATGTAGCAGGACCGGCCATCTGAGCTTCGGCGCGATGGTCGGGGGCGGTTGCACTCCTCGGCGAACGGGAGGCGATAACCATGCAAATGCAGCAGGTCCGTTACTTCCTGGCGCTGTGCGAGGAGCTCAATTTCACCCGGGCAGCCCGCCGCTGCGGCGTCTCGCAACCCTCGCTGACCACCGCCATCAGCGTGCTGGAGCGGGAGCTGGGCGGAGCGCTGTTTGACCGAAAGCCCTCGATCGCCTTGACAGGGCTCGGGCGCGTGGTGCGGCCCTACCTGGACGAAATCGCGCGCAACGCGGATCACGCCCGCGAGGTTGCACGGACATTGACGCCGCGTCCGGTCGCCGACCGATCCGCCCGTCAAGCAGTGGACAGTTCGGAGCACCTTTCGAATTGACTCCAAACGGCTGGCGCTAGGCAGCAATTTTCACAGGGGTTGCGGCGGCTGCGTGTGCTGCGCGACGGCGAGCATGGAAAATAGCGCATCGCGCCGACGGCGATCCGTGTTTTCATGACATCTGCCCAGCCCAAGGTCGCGACGACATCGCCGTCAAAACAACGCCCAAAACAATGACAACGCGGACTTCGCGCCTCAAAGAGCGGCCACGCGAGAGACCGCGGCGCCGTCCAGCTAGCATTTATTATCGCGGCGTGAACTTGTAGCGGAACGTGCAGCTCGGTGCGCCTTGCATGATGGTCTGGTCGCGGGTGAAAGTGACTTCGCCGCCACCAGCCGCGGCAATGTCGAAATCGGTCTCGCATATCAGCAGCGCGCCGAGTTCAGGTTCGCCGAGTGCGCGAAAGAACTCTGCGTATCGGCAACGCGTTACATCGAATTCCAGCGCTTGCTTGTCATGGCGGCGCATCTCGACCGTAATGTCCTGCTCGGTAATTTCCGCCATGGCGGTGTGCATGGCCGCCCATTTGCGGCGCGGGCTGCCATCAACGCCCTCGCCGATGGCCGCAAACAGCTGTTTCGACCAGCCGCGCAAGGCTTACTTGACGATAGCGTCAGCCTTCGCTTTCCCCAGTTCTGAGCGCAGGGCTCGCAGCACCGGCACCAGGACCTGGGCCTGAATGCGCGTCTTGTCCAGAAGCGACAGCTTGGGATCAACCAAATAATCGTCGAGTGCGCTCATCTCTCTGCTTCCTTCCGACGAGACTAAAATTCTACTCATGTCGGCGGTGCCACGGCAACGCGACGAGCGACCAGCTCGTCCCCTTATGGCACTTAACGGACATGCCTTGACGGCTCACGCATGGGCATTACGGCCAAGCCTACGCGGAGTATCGCCGTCGCGTTCGAAGATATCTCTGAACATGTGGCGCGTTCGGCTGTACCGGACCGGGCTCTAGACGCGAACAGCGCAGTCTCGGCCCTTCGGGTGACGATCCCTGCTGTAATCCGATGCACGGGGTCAAGCCCCTTCTTCGCCGTGGCCTAGTCGAAAGTCGTATGGGCACCAGGCACTGATTTCGCTTTTCGAACGCCTCACGCATCCCACATTTCTGCTGTCGCACACGTGCACAGCGCGTGGTTAGTGACGCGGATGACCTAAATCGATAATGTCATGGACAAGCACTTTTGCGGGCAACGCGGACCTACCGAATTGAGCAACGCCGCTGGACCTGAGATGAACGAGTCCGCTCCGAGCGATGCAACGCCGCGCGAGCCCCTGCAGGTGAAAAAACAACCAAAGGACACCCGGCCCCCAACCGCCCGTACTCCGTCCATCATCGTCGGCCTGGTGGTCGCCGCCGTGGCCGCGCTGTCGATTTGGTACCTGGTGCGGCCCCAACCGCTGCTGGTGCAGGGCGAAGTGGACGCGACGCGATTCGACATCGCGGCACGGGTCGATGGGCGGGTCGCCGACATCCCGGTCGAGCGCGGTCAGGACGTGGCGGCCGGCGCGGGGTTGGTGCGCATCGACAACCCCGAAACGATCGCAAAGAACGTGCAGGCGCTGGCCGCCAAGATCGTCGCGGAAGCGCAGCTCGCCAACATCAATGCCGGCACACGCGCGGAGGTCATCGCGGCGCGCAAGGCCGCGCTCGAGCGGGCGCAGGCGAGCGTGGTTTTGGCGCAAAAGACCTATGACCGCGTCAGCCAACTGGCTGAACATGGCAACGCGCCGATTGCGCGCCTCGACCAGGCGACCGATTCCCTGCACGAAAGCCAACGCGGCGTGGATCAGGCCAAATCGGCCTACGAGCAGGCCGTCAACGGCTATACGAAAGAGGAGCATGAGATCGCCGAGGCGAATGTCGGCAAGGCCATCGCCGACATCAAGGCCGTGCAATCGATCATCGACCAGATGGTGGTCTACGCGCCGGTAGCCTCGCAGGTTTACAAGCGCAACGTGGAGCCGGGCGAATACGTCTCGCCGGGCGTGCCGCTGGTGACGCTGATCGATCTCAACGACCTGTGGGTCCACTTCGACCTGCGCGAGGATCTGGTCAAGGCGCTGAAGGTCGGCGACCGCTTCGTCCTGCGAATTCCAGCGCTATCGGACCGCCGTATTACCGTCGAGGTCAGACTGATCGCCACCAAGGGCGAATATGCGAGTTGGCGCGCCACCCGCGCCACCGGCGACTTCGACCTGCGCACGTTTTCGATCCGCGCTTACCCGGTCGAGAAGGTACCGGAGCTGCGGCCGGGCATGAGCGCCTACCTGGACTGGCGGTAGCATCGATGCGGCCGGCGGCGAAGCCCGGATTCCTCCTCGTCGCCAAGCGCGAATGCCGATGGCTGCTGAACGACCGCGTGGCGCTCGCCTTGATCTTCGGCGTACCGCTATTCGCCTTCGTGGTCCTGACCGCGGTCTTCAGTCATCCGGTGATCCGCGGGCTCGGCGTGGTCGTCGTCGACGCCGACCGATCGGACACCTCGCGCGCCTTCGTGGAGCAAGTGGCCGCGTCTCCCAGTCTCGGCATCGTCGAGCGCGCCGGCGACCTCGCGTCCGCGGCCCGGGCGATACGGTCCGGCGAGGCGATTGCCGCAGTCTATATCCCGGCCAATTTCGAGCGCGACCTGAAGGCCGAGCGACGTCCGCAGGTCGTCGCTTTCTATAACCAGCAATTCCTTACGGCGGCGGGAGTCGCGTCGTCGGGTCTGAGCGACAGCCTCGCGGCCGCCACCGACAGCGCGGCCGCTGCGGTCCGCGGCGCGCCAAAAGCTGCCCGCATCGGATCGCTCGTCGCCGAGACGATCGTGCTGGTCAACCCGGAGAAGAACTACGCGCAGTTCCTCCTGCGCGCGCTGCTGCCGATGGTCCTCCATGTGGTCATCGCGATCGCCGCCGGCTACGCGGTGGGCTCCGAATTCCACCGGCGCAGCATGCGCACCTGGCTCGCTTGCGCGGGCGGCAACCCGATCGTCGCACTGGCGGGCAAGCTCGCGCCCCTGTTCGGGATTTTCCTCGTCATCATGCTGTCGGTAGCACTCATTTTGGAGGGATTGCTGGGGATCTCGTTCAAAGGCGACGTGCCGATGGTGCTCGCGGCGGGTTCGCTGCTGATCCTCGGATATCTGGCGCTGGGAGCGCTGATGCAGCTTCTGGTGCGCGATCTCGTGACCGGTCTCGGCCTTACCGGTCTCGTCGTCTCACCCGCGTTCGGCTATGCCGGCGTGGGATTTCCGGTTCTAGGCATGAACGCGTTCGCGCTGTTCTGGGGCGCGATCCTGCCGCTGCGCTGGTACATGGCCGTGCTGCTGGGCCAGGCGGCGCGTGGCTTGCCGCTCTCCGCCTCCGCGCGCCCCTTCGCCGCGCTGGCTGCGCTCGCCATGCTCTACATGCTGTTCGCGTTCCTGAGGCTGCGCGCGATTGCGAGAGGCACGCCCCGCACCGTACCGACGCCGGAGCCGGCAGCAGCCGCGGTCGCGCCGCCCGGCATCGGTGCAGCCTTTGTTGGCGAGTGGCGGCGCGTGCTTGCGATCCGCGGCGCCTTCATCCTGCTGGTCCTGGCTCCGCTGGTTTACGGCGTCTATTACCCGCAACCGTATCTCAACCAGATCCTGCGCAAGATTCCGATCGCGGTCGTCGACAACGACCTGAGCGAGTTGAGCCGCGGCATCGTGCAGACCTTGGATGCCAGCGACGCGGTCAAGGTGGCGCTGCGCGCCCAGACGCTCGCCGAAGCGCGCGCGGCGCTAGACCGCGGCGAGGCCTTCGCCGTCGTCGGCATTCCGCCCGAGACGGAGCGCGACGTCCTCAAAGGCAACACCGCCCACATTCCGATCTATGCCGATGCCACCTATCTGTTCCTCTTCAGGACCATGGGCAACGGCATCGCGCTCGCGATCGGTACGCTGTCGGCGGAACTCGCCGCAGGCGGCGCGCGCACGGATGGCAGCCTCGCCAAGGCGACGCTCGCGGCCACTAGCCCGGCCGACATCCTGCTGCAGCCGATCTTCAACCCGGTCGGCGGCTACGCCAGCTACATCGTGCCGGCCGCCTTCGTACTGATTTTGCAGCAGATGTTGCTGATCGGCGCGGCGATGCTGACCCGGGCGGCGCTGGTGCAGGACGCTGGCGGGGCGTTTGCAAGCGTGTTCGGCCGCGGCATCGCGCACCTGACCATCTATTTGCCCGCGCTTGCGCTCTACTTCATCGTGTTGCCGCGCATCTACGGCTTTTCCACCCTCGGCCAGCCGCTGCAATTGCTCGCGCTCGCATCGTTGTTTACCTTGGCCACCAGCTTCATGGGCCAGGCGATGGGCGCCTGGTTCAGGTATCCGGAGACCCCGACGCTCATCGTCCTCGGCACCAGCCTTCCGCAGCTTTTCGTGACTGGATTTTCCTGGCCGCGCGAAGCAATCCCCAAGCCGGTCCTTGTCGCGGGTTACATATTTCCTTCGGATTTCGCCATCGACGGCATCGTCCGCATCGGCCAGCTGGGTGCGAGCCTGTGGGAGGTGGCGCACGACTGGCTGGGCATCTGGTGCCTGGCCATCATCTATTTCACGCTCGCGGCGATTTCGGCGTTTCTCGTCAAGCGGAGGCCGGTGCATGGCTAGCCGCGGGCCTACACGCATCATCGCGCTTGGCGTCATCCTGGTTGCGGCCGGGATCGGCGGGTATCTTTTGTGGCGCCCTGGGCCGACGCCGCCGGTCGTCGGCGTCGTGCGCACGACCGAGATCCGCGTCGCGCCGGAGGTCGGCGGCCAGCTCGCCGCCATCAACGTGCAGAAGGGTGCCCGCGTCCGCGCCGGCGACGTGGTCGCCGAGTTGTTCGCGCTCGAGCTGATCGCGTCGGTGGCGCAGGCGCGCGCGGCCCTTGCCGCGGCGACGGCCAATCGCGACAACGTCTATGCGGGCGTCCGCGCGGAGGAGGTCGCAGCCCTCGCGTCCGAGATCGACAAGGCAAAATCTCGGCTTGCCTATGTACAATCGCAGCTCGATCGTGCCGTCTACCTCGCGCGTAGCGACACCGCCACGCAGCAGACGGTCGATCAAGCCACGAACGATGTCGCGAGCGCGCGCGCCGATGTCGCTGAGGCAGAAGCCAATCATGCTGCGGCCAAGGCAGGTCCGACCAAGGAGGAGCGCGCCATCGCGGACGCGCAGGTAAAGGCCGCTGCAGCCGCACTCGCCATTCTCGAGCGCCGCCTGGAGAAAACCGTTCTGCGCGCGCCTGCTGACGGCGTCGTCAGCGTGATTGTCGCCGAGGTTGGCGAGAACGTCCTCGCCGGCCAGCCGGTGCTGGCCATCGAGGAAACGGGAAAGCAATGGCTGTCCTTCAACGTGCGGGAAGATTTTCTGCACGGTATCAGGGTGGGAATGACGGTCGACGTGGGAAGGATGGGGACGAGCGAAATGACCCCGGCGCTTGTCACGGAGCTCGTGCCGCTAGGGCCATTCGCAACTTGGCAAGCCGAGCGCGCGGTCGGTGATCACGACCTCAATACGCTGCGGCTGCGCCTCGATCCGCAACGCGATGCGGCCGCGTTCGAGCCTGGCATGACAGTGTGGTTCAGTCGCTGAGCGGGGCACGGCCATGCCTCGCGATTCCCGTGAGCAACGGCGCGTCGAGGTAGTTGTTGATTGTTTAAGGTCGCTGGTCTTTTGACGACCCCGGTGTAGAATGCAACATCGCAAAGGTTAGCTGCTGCGCGATGTGGGGGCTCGCCGATGACTGCCGCTAATCAAGCTTCCACCGCTGAAGCTTCGTCTGACGTCGCCGATCAAGTCGATGAAGCCGCGCTCACCCAGGTCATGCGCGTCGTGCCTCTCGGAGCCGGTGTCGTAGCCGGGCTCGCCGTGGCCTTGCTGGTGATCGGCTATTTGGCGATCTATCTCCTCGTCTTCCTTCCGCGGGGTGGGGTGGGCTAACCCGTGACCGAGCAACCGGCTGAAGGACACGAGTGGCGAGTTCTCGGCACCGAATTGCTGTGGGCGTTCGGCGTCGGCGTGCTCATTGCCGCGATTCTCGGCGTGATCGTGTTCACCGCACTGACCAGAGACATAAACCCGCCCAGCAACGTGGAGTTTATCGACCCCAAGACATTGCATCTGTCGGGCGAGTTCGCCGAACAAAATCTCGGAACTACGGTCACGGCGGACGGCGGCGTCACTGTGCGGGTCATCGCCACGCAATTCATGTTCGTTCCGCATTGCATCGCGGTCCCGCGGGGACGGCGCGTGACCCTGCGCTTCGCCGCGCCGGACGTCGTTCACGGTCTGCTCATTACCGGGACCAATGTGAATACCATGGTGGTGCCTGGCTTTGTCGCGCAGGTGTACACCGAATTCACCCAAGCCGGAGACCTGCTCATGCCCTGTCATGAGTATTGCGGTCTGGGCCACAGCGACATGTGGGCCACCGTTCAAGTGATGTCGGAAAGCGAATTCAAGCCGGATCGGGACGGGAGGGTATCCTGTGCGCAACGTTGAGCGGCTTTGCCTTGCGCATTTTTGGGTTGCGTTCGGGGCGTTTCTGATCGCCGCCTTCCTTGGAACTTGGCAGATGTGGGTTCGCAGCCCATTGGGCGCCAACGTCGGCACGCCGGGACAGTATTTCATTTCAGTGACGGCGCATGGCGTCTCGATGGCCTACGTCATGACCACCTTCTTCATCATGGGCTTCGGCTATTTCGTCGCCGTGACTGCGCTCGACCGTCGTCTGCCGGGGAAACCTTGGGCGTGGATCGGCTTCTGGATCGGGCTCATCGGCGTGTTGATGGCGCTCGTTCCAATCCTCACGGGTCAGGCCTCGGTCCTCTATACGTTTTATCCTCCGCTCACCGGCAGCCCCTGGTTCTATATCGGGCTCGTGCTTGTGGTGGGCGGTTCGTGGGTATGGTGCGTTCTCATGCTCGTCGCGATGCGCGAGTGGAAGCGCGAAAATCCAGGCCGGCCTGTGCCGCTGGCCATGTTCGCGACGGTGGCCAACGCGGTGTTGTGGCTTTGGACCACTGTCGGCGTGGCGGCCGAACTGCTGTTTCAAGTCATCCCGGCGGCGTTGGGGTTCGTGCAGACCGTTGATGCCGGCCTCGCACGGACGCTGTTCTCGTGGACGCTGCATGCCATCGTCTATTTCTGGCTCCTCCCGGCTTACATCGCCTTTTACACCATCGTGCCCCGCGCGGCGGGCGGGCGCCTCTACAGCGACACGATGGGCCGCCTCACCTTCATTCTGTTTTTGCTCTACAGCCTGCCCGTCGGAATGCATCACCTGTTGATGGACCCCGAGCATGGCAATGGCTGGAAGTTCATCCAGGTCCTGCTCACGGCCTTTGTCTCCGTACCTACGCTGCTGACGATCTTCACCATCACGGCGTCGCTGGAAATCGCGGGGCGATTGCGCGGCGGCCGCGGTGTTTTCGGCTGGATCGCGGCAGTGCCATGGGACCGGCCGATCGTCCTCGCGACCGGCCTTTCGTTCGTGATGCTCGGCTTTGGAGGGTTTGGCGGGCTCGTCAACATGGCCTACGGCATGAACGCGATGGTGCACAATACCTCGTGGATAACCGCGCACTTTCATCTGATCTTCGGCGGCTCCGTCGTCATCATGTATTTCGCGATCGCCTACGAAATTTGGCCGCGCCTGACCGGGCGCGGGCACGCGTCGACCGTGCCGCTGCGGCTGCAGCTGTGGCTATGGTTTATCGGCATGATGGTGATGACGCTGCCATGGCACTGGTTGGGCTTGCAGGGCCAGTGGCGGCGCGTCGCCAATTTCAACTATGCCGATCCGATCATTGCCGGCTGGGGGCCGCTGGTCATCGTCTCCTTCGCCGGCGGTCTGGTGCTGCTCGCCTCCGCGCTGCTGTTCGTGCGCAACCTCGCCGCCCTTCGCCGCAGCCCATTGCCTGTGCCGCAACGGCCGCTGTACGCGCTGGCCGTGGATCCACCGCGGCGCGTTCCCGCCGCACTCAACGGCTTCGGGCTCTGGAACGTCTTGGTTCTTGTCCTGATGCTGCTGGCATATGGGTACCCGATTGCACAATTTGCGATCGCGCCGCCGCCCACGGCAATGGTGCATCGGATGTATTAGGAGCGCGCGATGACGCAATCCTCGGATTCCGACGCTCACACTCTCGATCGGCCATGGCGGACGTGGGCCAGCATCGCCGTTTTGGCTATTGCGGTCGGCGGCGTTCTTCTGGGCGTGCTGATCATTCCCGTGGTTCAGGGAAGGAGCGACGGAATCGATGCCTATACCGCCATCTGCCGGGCACTCGGCATTTTGCCCGGATCGCCGGCGAGGCAGCAGGTTCCTGACCGCACCCCGCCCACGCCGGTTTCAAAGGTGGTCTGGACGCCGGACCTCTTGCAAATTCTCGCCGCGGCCAAACCGGAACGGGGCTTCGCCAAGGCGCAGGAGGTCTGCGTCGCTTGCCACGGCGAGCAGGGCGTCTCGCGAGCTCCTGAATTTCCAAATCTTGCCGGCCAATCGGGTGCGGCAATTTACAAGCAGCTGAATGACTACAGAACCGGCAGTCGAACACATCCGCTGATGACGGACATCGCGAAGGCGCTCGATGAGGCCACGCTCGCTGATATTGCTGCATATTACGCAGCTCAGCCGAAGCGCAACGCAGATCCGGCGACACTTGCGGAATCGCCTCCAGCCATTGTGCGTCTGGTCGAACTGGGGGATCCCAGCCGCAATATCCCGCCCTGCGCGTCATGCCATAGGCCAGGCTCGGGTGGTCCGATTGAGACCCCCATTCTTTCCGAGCAAGGGAAGGAATACCTCGTCCTGCAACTAAAGATGTATGCCGCGGGTGATCGACGCAACGATGTGTACGGGCGCATGCGGGCAATCGCCGCAAAACTTACGCCGACCGAGACCGATGGACTGGCGGTCTACTATCGCGCCGGTTTCAGATAGCCAAACTGGAAAAATACGAAGGCGATCGGTCGCTGTTGTCCTCTCAAGCTGCGCCGATCCGATTGCCACACGCACTTGCCGAAAGTGACCCTGGGTGTACCGTTCATCATGGCGTCTAGGTGGTCACATCACGGCCTCAAACGCAGGAGAAAGTCATGATAAAGTTTGTCGGTGTTGTTGCAGCATTGATATTCGCACTCGATGCGGTCCCGGCAGCTCGGGCGCAGGTCATGCTGGACGTTTCGAAGATTACA
>WNGL01005929.1_pt1 | contig 17845 bp, 16 predicted proteins | sample 5400591 | NCBI WGS metagenome assembly WNGL01 (sample SAMN13153377, study PRJNA577476) | soil metagenome | isolation source: 80 cm soil or saprolite under Garry oak tree replicate 1 | place: USA:California | collected 2016-06-15 | reverse complement strand
GGGAAGTTCCAGGGCATCAGCGCTAGTACGACGCCCAGCGGCTGAAATTCAACGTAGCTTTCGGTCGCGTTAGACGTCACGTGTTCATCGGCGAGGAACTTTTCGGCGTTGTCGGCGTAGAAGTCGCAGTTCCAGGCGCACTTCTCAACTTCTGCCTCGGCCTCGACGATAGGCTTGCCCATCTCTAACGTGGCCAGCCGTCCCAGTTCGGCTTTTTGAGCGCGCAAATACTGGGCAAGGCGATGGAAAAGCGCCCCGCGCTCGGCGAACGAGGTCTCGCGCCAGCTTAAAAAGGCCTGCCGAGCGTCATTGAGGACCTGCTCTACTTGAGCGTCGCTAAACGGTTCAAACGTTTCGATGACTTCTTCGGTGGTTGGGTTGATGGATTGGATGCTCATATCAAATAAGTCTCCCTGGGCTTTCGCAATAGGTCGTACAATGTTGTCTTGAGTTACGATACTACATGGCTAAGGGCGTTGGCAAATGGTGAGGATACATGGTTGCGTTGTGTCGAATGTATCAGTTGTATCAGTTGTATCAGTTGTATCGGTCGTATCATTTATGGTGGAGCTGATTATGGTTGTCTATTATCCAGCGGCTATGTTGCGGCAATACTATGCAAACCGGATGCCCGCAAGGAACATCCCTACATTTAAGGAAGCTCCCCACCCCCCGCCTGCCGCGTATCGTTATACGTTGGGAGGGTAGATGTATTCGACGTAGCCCATTTCAAGTAACCGCTTCATCATTTGCGTGACATCCAAAGGAGGCATGCTCAGCAGACTGGCGATCTGGCCGATGGTGCGCTTGCCGTCGGTCAGTAAGTATACCTGTCGCTCTCGGCGGTAATCCAGTTGTTCAATGTTGGTGGGGTGAACTTTCTCCAGGATGCGCCGGAAGCGTGTGGTCTCGGTGATGTGTTCTTCGTGGGTCGTGGGTGGAATGATCGAGTAGTGATTCTGCATGGCTGGCTCCTTTTCTCTTCCCTTTTACTTTTTGGATAGCTGGACGAGTGAGATAAGCTGGATGCCCGGTTCTTTCAAGTTCTGCCAGTAATCCAGATCGGTTTCCAGTTGAGCGGTGATGTCGCGTTGTCGCTGCCATTCGTCGTGGGCGTCTTGCATGATTTTGTACCAGGTCCTGGCGCACGACGCCCAGGCGGGCGAAGTGGGCTTTCAGGTGCTGGTCGTAGGTGTTTTCAGAGACGATGATTTTGATGTCACCGCTGATGGCGACCCAGGCGCGGCGGCTGGCAATCCAGCGGAGTTGCTTCCAGTAATCGTCCATGTGTTTTCCTTTCATGTGGATGTGTCCGTGCCTGAGGAAACACATCATGTCTGTTTTCGGGGTTACCACAGGCAATCATACCCTGTTGTTCAGGGATAGGTGTATTCCTGTGGTTATGGCCCGGTTTATTTTTGCTATCTTGTGCTTTGTTATTGTTTTGTGCTTCACTTGTCTTTCTTTATCCCGGGGGATTTTTGCTTGCGAATCCTGTAGAGGATAGGTACAATTGAAATGGTCAACAGATGGTCAGCAGGAAGAGGGGGAACTTGACACACAAGGAGCGGGAGTACATGAAGTTGGAGAAGCAGGGAAAACAAGGAAGGCAGAGACAGCCCAATGCCCGGTTACGTCAACAACGGCTATTACGTGGCTGGTCCTTACAACGGGTGGTCGAGGAATTATGCAAGCTTGCAGCCGAGGAGGAGCGACAGTCCAACCTTCGTCAGCCATATCGAAACTTCCCAAACCAGCCTTTGAAAAGCTGGTGCAAGCAAAACCTGGGCCCTGGCTACCGTTGACCCTCGTGCTGGTCTATAAGCTCATGCAAGCGGTGAAACAAACCGGATTGGATACTATTGTGCTCAATGGAGCGGCTCCTGATAATGCACACGCGGTGCTTGGCAAAGTAGGACTTGCTCCAAACACCGGAGTTGGCAATCTTGCGAATATCATTCCTGCGCTCAGGCAGTCCATTGCTGCACAACTGAACAGCCTGATTGAGGATGTTGAAGTGCTGCTCTTTGGGCATAACCAGGTAGCCCATAGTTTGAGAACGAGCGGAACCCCAGGAGAAGCCCCTTTTCACCTGGCAGTGCTGGTAAATGATGAAGATATCACGTCTAATCTCGACCTTCCATCTCTATTCAAGACTCTGCCAGCAACGCTTAAACATGAGTATACACAACTCTTATCGGCAGCTTCGGCAGCCAGCATTTTTGATGCGATTACCACCCGGTCATCTAGAGTAGTACATGCACCCGGCCCAAATGGTTTGCCGGGTGCATATCCGTTACGAGCAGGCGACAATGGGCTAGAGGTCGTTTTACCGCAAGGATTGACGCTTGAAGAGGCTGTTCGTATTAACCAGGAAGGGCAGAGGCTTGATGGCATTGAGCGGATTGAGGATGATGGAACAATCTACTTTGCGGAGAAAAATATGGCCATCCTCAAAGAGACGCTCGGGTACGAGTGCCTGCGCATGCCGTTGCCGGAAGTGGATGAGAGGGCAAGGGAATTGCGGGCAAAATATCTTGCCTTTGCGAGGAAGTACCAGTAGAAGATACCTTTTAATCGAGGCCTCGAGGTACTGGACAGAATTAGCCTAAGTTACCTACTTTCGTGACGCTTCTCTTCAGGTTATGGTAGTATTGTCGAACTATCGTAATGCAGTATTAAGAATCCTGAAGAGGTGCGGTCTATGTATACGGCTGAACGCCAGCGAGCGCAGCCATACCTGAACCAGGTGGTTGGCCCCATTTTTGAACAATGGTATCTTTTGCATCATCGTATGGTGCGCGTGGTGACAAATCATCGCGCAATCTTAGACTATGTGAGGCAATTTCTCTTTTATGCCGATTTCCTGGCTGAATATACCTACAATGTGCCTGATGACTTGCCGGTGACGATTCCTGAAGACCTGTTGTGGCAGGCTGGAGAGCGCTTATATTACCCGGTAGCCTTTACCTGCTACCTGTTTGAACCACGCCCGGATGAAGCATTCCCGCCTGCACCTGCGCAGGCTAAGCCTGATAATGTTGAGTGGATTGAAATTACCGGGGTCATCGGCGCGATGCGGGCGCGCTGGAAGGATGGTTTGATGCGCTATCGCGAATACCAGGCGTTTCCAGGCGTCACCAGCCGCATCTGTTCTGTCCTGCATAAAAAAGACTTTCACGCCAGTATTTTTATTACCGACGTTGCCCGGTGCCAGCCCTGGTTCCTGATGCGCTTCGTCTTTTACATGGTGATTGGCGCGATGTTTGGCTATAGCGGCTATGAGATCGTGCACGCCGGGGCCATCGCCCTCGACGATGATGGTATACTCATCGTTGGCTCACCGGGCAGCGGGAAAAGCACGCTGATATTGTCCTGCCTGGAAGCTGGTATGAAGCACCTTGCCGATGATGTGCTATTTCTGGGAAAGGATGATGGGAAGGTGATCGTGTATGCCTTCCCGGAAGATATTGGTGTGCGCAAGGGTACCACTGAATTGTTGAGCCAGGCCAAATTTATGCAAGACCTGCCCCTTGATGAGCGCGAGAAACGCCCGGTAGATGTGCAGCTTCACTTCCGCGACCAGGTGGTGAGTTCGAGCGAGGTGCGCCTGCTGCTGTTCCTTCACGCAAAAAATAGAGGGGACGAGTTCCGGGCGGAATTGCTTTCGCCTGCACAGGCGGTAAGCTGCCTGATGCAGGAATACATTTCGCAGGAGCAGGCCAAAGAGGGTGAGGCCGATTTTATGTTCGATATTTTCGGCGACCTGGCCGCACAGGCCCCGGCTTATCGTCTCTGGCTGACGCGGGATACAAAGGAGAACGCGGAGCAGGTGAAGGTGTTGATGCTGCGGCATAGGAAGTAGCTGAATGTTGAAACGTAGGGGCGGGAGCTGTGTGGATGAGGGGTGCGGGTCACCTGAACGCTTGCGTCGCCCCTTGTCCCTTCCATATCGGGTGTAAATTTTGGAATGTGTTCTATCAGGCCAGCTTCCCTATTGAAAGCTGGCCCTGCAAGCATCTTTCACGTGCTCATCGCCCAATATCTTTGCGTACAAAGCGCACCGACGCCAGCACCAGTGCCGCGACGGCAACCGCCAGCACACCCAGCATATCCAGGAGCGGCAGGCCATGCAGCAGCGGCGTGCCATAGTAGTAGATGGCGGACAGCTGCAATGTCGCATCCGACCAGTTCAACCCTGGACCAACAAAGCTGATGAAAAACCAGATCACCAGCAAAAAGCTCAAGATGCCGGTGTCCAGCGCCGTGCGCAGCCAGCCGGAGAGCAGATAGCCGATGGCAGCCACCAGCAGCCCCAGGGGAATCATCGAGAGCGTGGCTGCGGCCAGATTGCCCCCGTCAAGCTTCAAGCCCGTGGCCACCGAAGCCAGCGCCGTGGCGGCCAGCGTCAGCACCCCAATGATGACCGTCGCGGTGGTGAGCGCGGCAAAGCGTCCCAACAGCACCCGCAAGCGCGGCTGCGGCGTGGACAGCACCAACTCCAGCCGTCCATCCTCTTCATCGGCGGACCAGCGGTTGGCCTGGGTGACGGCAAAAGCCATCAACAATAGCGGCAAGAAAACAAAGAGAAAGCTCAGGATGGTAGCATTGGTGGCGACATCGCCCCCGCCGACCCTGCTGATCTCCTCCTTCAGGAGCGGTGAGCTTGCGTAAAGGCTGGTCATCTGCGCCTCAATTTGCTTGACGACGACGACCATCCATCCGGCAAACCCCGCGATGCCCAGCATCCACCAGCACGCGGGAACCACAATCATCCCCAGGCTGCGCGTATACACCGAGCGCAGCGACCAGGCGTTCACCGGCAGGGCGCGCTCTGGCCGCACAGTCCGCTCAGGCAGGCGCAGGAAGCTGGGCCCTGCCACCACTCCACCGACATCGCGCCGCGCAAAGAGCCAGACGGCGGCTCCGCTCAAAAGGACGCTCAGCGTCAGCAGGACTAACATGCCGCCAGGATTGGTGCCGTAACTTGAACTTGGCACGCCGTAACTTGAAGCTGGCACTAAAGGTTTGCTCAAATTGAAGTAGTAGACGGGGGAAAGGCGCGACAGCCACTCGGTATTGGGGATGACCCGATGGACCATATCCAGCACGATGAACGCCAGCAGCAAGCCACCCGTCAGGCCAGACGCTGTGCGGCGCTCCTGGGTGAATTGGGAGAACAGCAGTGCAAGAGAGCCGAAGACGCCGCAGATGAGCGCCACATTCAGGCCTAAGAGCAAGGCATCGCCCAGGCCAAAGTCCGCGCTGGCGCTTTTGCCGCCCGCAAAGGTCAGCAGCGCGATGAGCAGGCCCATCAAGAGCAGCGCCGTCCACACAGCTGCCAGCTTTTCCAGCACGACCCGCACGCGCCCGCGCGGCAGCGAGAGCAGGGCATCCAGGGAGCCACGCTCCTCTTCGCCGCGCAGCAGGCGGCTGCAGGCCATGAGTGGCCAGATGGCAATGAGCAAGAGCGCCAGGCCGTATTTCCAGGTGACATAGCCGCCGGGGGTGCCCAACGCGATTGGCTCGGCAATCCAGGAGAAGGAGCTACCCAGGCTGACGAGCGAGGCCCGCGCCTGTGGCGTTGCCACCAGCGAAGGGACGGCAGCCAGCACAGTATACAGGAGCAGGCCCATGCCCACCCCCCAGCCCAGTATGGCAATGCGAAAATCGCGCAGGGTTTTGAGGTAGACGCTCTTAAACCACATGACTGGCCTCCTTGGGGGCGTGGCCATCGCCCTCGTAGTAGCGCAGGAAGATATCTTCCAGGCTGGGCTCATGACTGGTCAGGGTAACGACAGCATGTTGCGCTGCTGCCTTGATCACCGCATCCGCCTCACCCTGCATCGTCAGGCGCAGCGCATGCCCATCGGCCAGCGTCTTCACCTGTGCCACACCGTCCAGGGTCTCGAACGCCTCGGCAGGGACAGCATCGGCGAACGTGATCGTGATTTCGTAGCGTTTGATGTCCTTCAGTTCGGCCACGCCACCGACACGCACCAGTTGCCCTTCACGAATGATTCCCACGCGGGTGCAGGTCTGTTCGACCTCGCTCAGGACGTGTGAGGACAGAAAGACGGTGCGCCCGTCGTCGCGCACTTCTTTGACCATGCGGTCAAACTCCTGCTGGTTGAGCGGGTCCAGGCCGCTGGTTGGCTCATCCAGAATCAGCAGGCGCGGGCGGTGCATAAAGGCTTGAATGATGCCGATCTTGCGCTTGTTGCCGCTGGAATACTGGCGGAACTTGCGGCTGGGGTCACAGTCCAGCCGGGCAATTAGTTGCTTGAGATACGCCTGATCAATGCCGCCGCGCAGATGCCCAAAGTACTCCAGAATCTGCCCGCCGGTCAGGTTGGGGTCAAGCGAAAGCTCGCCCGGCAGATAGCCGATCAGCCGCTTGATCTCCACCGATTGCTGCCAGACATCCAGCCCAGCGATGCGCGCCGTGCCCGCGTCGGCGCGTAGCAGCGCCATCAGCAGGCGAATCGTGGTAGTTTTGCCCGCGCCGTTGGGGCCAAGAAAGCCAAAGACCTCGCCCTCTTCCACCTGGAAGGACACGTCGAGAATGCCGCGCTTGCTGCCGTAGCGCTTGGTCAGACTGTCTACTTCGATAATCGCTGTCATGTCACCGTCCTCTTCCTCTTTTGAGGTTACAAAGCTCGTTCTTCAGATTTTGGGCCGTATGATGGTTGAACCGGCTGTTCCTCCTTCTGCCCAGAGGGCGGGGCCAGCCACTGCGAGAGTTCTTCGCGCGAAGAGCGCCGCAAGCAACCAGCTGGCGCTCCCAGCACGCGTTCCAGCGTGTCAACCCAGGCCTCGATGATTCGTTCGAGGCGGGGCAGGTCGGAGAGCTCGCGTTCTCCCGAAAGGAGCTGCTCGACTGTGGCATAGGCAAGGTCTTCAAACAGAGAGATGACCACTCGCGCCGCCTGATCAGGATAGGGAGTTGTCAAGACACCTTCCTCGACTCCCTGACGGATGATCTCCTCCAGCCAGGGAGTGAAGCGTTTGACTCTGGCGATGTAGAGTTTGTGGCGAAAGATGGCATTCTCATCGGCATACCAGACGCGCAGGTACGCGAGCACAAACTCTTTGTGCGCGAGTTTCCCGTGGTCGAGCGTGGCAAAGAAGCGCTGGAGTTTGTCTAGGGCGCAGAGCGTCGGATCATGGACGATGGGGAGCACGAGCTGTTCTACCTGGTCCCCAATGCGTTCGACCAGCGCGAAGAGCAACGCCGGCTTGGAGTCAAAGTAGTGATAGAACGCCCCGGATGAAATCTGCAGCTCTCCCAGCAGATCGGCAATCGCCATCTGCTCATAGCCTGTGGTCATGACGGCTCGCTGGGCCGCGTCGAGAATGGCGTTGCGCTTGGCTGTGTATTCGTGTTCTTTGACGATGCGTGCCATTGTTTCTCTCTTCTCATTCGTAAATAGAGCCTCGGTTTATTATTACAAGGAGTATAACTCATGAACGAGTCGTTGTCAATGGGAGCTTGCGGCATACTGCTCCGCTTTTCCAGAGTCCTGTTTGCCTAGCCGTTCAAATTGACCTGTAACACCCTATCCCAGTTGGCATAGTCCTTAAGAAAAGTGATGTGTGCGTGCGGCCAGAGCGTTTCAACCAGACTCGTCAAGGCTGCGCGCTGCCGGTAGCCGATTTCTAACAATACTACTGCACCCGTTGAGAGTGCATGTGATCGCGCCAAATCTGTAAATAAGCGTTCTAACAGATCCAATCCCTTTGTGCCGCTAAAGAGCGCGATGTGTGGTTCATAATCGCGTACATCGACATCCAGTATGTCCATCTCTTCTACGCCGATATAGGGTAGGTTCGCTGTAAGCACATCGACGGGTTCAGGCAGGGGCGCCAGTAAATCGCCCTGGAGCAGATGTATGCGCTGCTCTACGTGGTGTCGCTGGCAATTGAGGGATGCGACGGCGAGCGCGTCGCTGGAGATGTCGGTGGCGTAGAGATATGGCAGGCGCGGCTCTTGTACAGCCAGGGTGATGGGGATCACGCCACTGCCGGTACCGATATCCGCGACGACAGGGGTATGCCCTGCGTCGAGTTTGGCACGACAGACCTGCAAGGCCGCTTCAACCAGCAGCTCTGTCTCCGGGCGAGGAATCAAGACGCGCTCGTCAACCAGAAAATCGAGGTCATAAAATTCTTTGTGGCCTGTGAGGTAGGCGACCGGGGCACCCTGGGCGCGGCGCTGGACGAGTGAAAAGTAGCGCTGTTCTTGCTCGGAAGTGAGGGCGCGTTCGGGATAGGCATAGAGCGTGCTGCGTTCGACATGCAGTACATGGCTTAGCAACACCTGGGCATCGAGCCTGGCTGTATGGTAATCGGGCGATGTAGGCAGCTGTGCCTGTGTGAACTGCTCAATAGCCTGGTCTAAGGCGTGCTGGATGGTGGTGGACATAGTTTATAGATTTAGAGTGGCTGGCGGCCCGCCAGGCCTGTGTCGAGGTAATGCCAGTAGTTGATACGGTCTTCGCCTAAATGCCAGCATAAGTAGACGGGGCGACCATTGCGCAGGCTGAGGAAGTCGATCAGTCCCATTTCAGGGTCTTTCAATTCACAACCGAAGTCGTTTAATTCATTGACCAGCGCTTGCAGGGCTTGAATATGCTCTGCCAGCGCTCTCTGCAGGCGGGTGATGTGATCATACAGGTGGTGCCCGTTGCTCATAGCCTGGATGTGCAGCGCTCCCAGTTCTTCTTCGCTTTGTTGCATGGCCTGACGACGTTCCCGAATGTTTTCCAGTACTACCGTTATTTGAGGCAGTAACGCTTCAGCCTCTTCACGCGTAAAGTAGCGAGCCATGCGTTCCCTCTCTTTCTGCGCCCTGGCGTTGATGGGAGATTTCTCATATGAATCATAGCACGTAGGGGCTGCTTTGCATAGCCTTCATAGGTAGTTTACCTGCTCCTGCTGGTTGCTGCTGCAATTGTATCCATGATCGCCGCCATACTCAGCGCGCAGCTAGCATCCCGTCGTCCAGTGGTGGAGGCTCTACATGATCTCTAGATGTAGGGGCGCCATGAATGGCGCCCAATAGGCATCAATCTAAGAACAAGCCCATCCACATCCGTAGGGGCGGGAGTGGACGAGGATGTGGGGTTGGGACGCTTGCGTCGCCCGCGTCCTGTTCACCTTGCTCAAATCTTGCGGGAACACGATCCCCCCACCCCGCGGGCGACCATAAAGGCCCACACCACCCCACGTCCGCCACCCTCGCCCCTACGAATGTTGATGGGCTTGTTCTTCCTGAATTGCTCATCCCCCCGCAGTTGGCGACACCGTAGGGCTCGCCGTCGGCGTCCCACTCCCAGGTGAGCCAGTGGGCGTCGGCGTTGCTCCAATATTGATGCTCTGGTCATCGAATGACTTGAGGTCAATGGTGGGGCTGGTCGAACCAGGGATGCTCAGGTAAGTGACGGTAACGGTATCTCCGGCTTGCACAAGCGGCAACTTGGGCGACAGGGTGAGATTGGCCGTAAAGATGACGTGTTGCCCCGCGACCTGAATGTAGTAGATGGTGTTGGCGCCCTGTTGCACGGAGGATATACGCAGCACCTTGCCCGTTACCGTTTGTGTCGTACCACCCGTCGGGGAAGAAGCTCCGCATGTATTAGTTATATTGTTCTGCGCCAGCCATGTTTTATAGTCATTCAGGGCTGCCGGGAGAGTCGACTCGAACTGCACGTTGCCACCGTTCAGTTTTTGGGCGTCAAGCATACCCACATCCTGGTAAATGCCTCCACTAGAGTATATGGCAGTCCAGGTCGGAACGCCGCAAATCTGGTACAGTTGGAAACTGTCTACATTATAGCGCAGGATGTTAGCGCGAGTGGAGGCAAAAGTGTTTTGCACGTTGCTACCAATGCCCAGCCCTGATGCCGATGTGTAAAAATGCGCTTCGTTCTTATGCGTATCGAAGAGAAAGACGCCTGTACTCGAGTTATCGTTGGCGGATGACGAGGTCATGGCAACGAGCCAGACGGGTTCATCCACTTTGTTATAGACCAGTTGCGCATCGCCGGATGGCGTCTGCTGACCAGCCCCGGAGGGATTGAACCAGGGAGCGGCGTGATAGAGGCCCCACCAGGTCAGGTACTGGTTGACTGTGTCGGATGGCATGACGCGATCGACCCAGGTAGGTACTCTACTTGGCGAGTAATTGGTAATTGCTCCTGTGTGCGCATCGACGATCAGCACTTCACTGAGTTGGTCGCCCGTGTAGCCGCGCGTTGGCTGCATCAGGGAGATCGTCCAGTAGGGATGGAAGCTGTCATCAAGCTCCAGGGTGGGATCAACCAGTTTGCCATAGGTATAGCCACTCAAGTAGACGTGGCGCAGCAGGTCCTGGTTGAAGATAGCGCCCGGCAGGTAGGCGAGGGAGTCGTTGGAGCCAACGTGCAACTTCGCCTGGGCATTCGGGTCTTCGGCATCGACGACGACAAAGCCGGGCGTTGAGGAATTGGACAGGTTTATGAAGATGTTGTTGTAGCTCATTGGAGCTACATAGTAGAGGTGATGATTGATGGATTGTAATGTGTAGCTATTCGGGTCCAGGTTGTAGGACGAGCCGTAGTTCTGACCGTTGGAACCAAGTACCTGCTGGCCCTTGAAGTTTGCGATGCCGGAACTGACCAGCACGATATGATTAGGGTCTGTAGGCAACAAGGGAGTGGTGGACTTTTCGACGGTGACGTTTGGAATGGCGGCCAGAGCCTTTGCATTGCTATCAAACCAGGTGGTGAAGACAACGATCAAGCCCGCGACCACAATGCCGATGCCTGCCGCTATCACCAATCCAAAGATGCCTGCCGCGATTGCGCCCCGTGAAATGTCTGCCGGAAGTTGTGTTGAAGTTTTGCGCGTACTCGCCCGACCCTGGCTGGCAGCGGAGATGTCTTCGAGGGTATTAAGCGCGGGACGAGCGAAAGCAAAAAGATTGCCTATACTACTAATGACCAGTGGCCAGAGCACCCATTGCCATCCTCCAAAGGGACCGGTGAGGGCCGGTTCGGAGAAGTAGATAATGGCAAGGCAGAGCAGGTAGTTGAAGATGGAGTAGCCCACAAGCCACCTGATAAATTTGCCTCTGTTGAACACATCGCGTCGTCCAAAGCCCAGTCGTCCGATGGTGAGTATAACCATAACGATGGCGGTGCCGATGAGCGCCAGTAACAGGATAATCATAACTGTCTCTCCTGATCGTTGTATGGGTTGGAATCTCGCGAGACTACAACCCAGGAGTTGGCCATCCCTGGTGGATCGCCGTCAATTGTTTGCTAATGTATCCAGTAGGGAAACGATGACGTTTACGATAATTTCGGAATATCCTCCACTATTGTAGTGTTCCTAGAGGTAATAAGCAACTATCTCATGAAATGCACTACAATAGAATTACGTGGGATAGGTGAGCAGGTTAAACGCGTTGTAACGTATTACGGGGTCACCAGACTATACTGTATCATTTTGCTTCTGTTGTTTGTAGCAGTTATTTCTCACTAGGGCGCCCTGGAAGAAACGAAAAGGAGCCGTTAAACTCATGCAATTGTTTGGAAAAAAATCGAGAAACCAGATTGAAAAACTCCCGGACGGGCAGGACCGTCTTCCCCCCGGACAATACCTGACAAGCAAATGGCCTATATTGAATTATGAACGCACGCCGAATCATCTTCCTGCCGATTGGAAGTTGAGGGTGACGGGGAAGGTGGAGCATCCCTTTGAACTGACATGGGAAGAGTTGCTGGCGCTGCCGCGCACAACCATTACCACTGATATTCATTGCGTTACGACCTGGAGCCGCTACGATAATAGCTGGGAAGGCGTGCATATTCGCGAGATTTTGCAGCGCGCAAAACCTTTGCCCGAGGTGAAGTTCGTCATGGCGCATTCGTGGACGGGATATACCACCAATCTCCCCCTTGCCGATCTGGATGATGAGGATGTACTCATCGCGCTCAAACATGATGGGCAGGATTTGGAACCCGATCATGGCGGCCCCATTCGCCTGGTCGTGCCGAAATTGTACTTCTATAAGAGCGCGAAATGGTTCGATGGCCTGGAGTTTATGGAGCGTGATCGCCCCGGCTTCTGGGAGCAGCGCGGCTATCATAACCATGCTGATCCCTGGAAAGAGGAGCGATACTGGTAAAGACTCCACCCGCTTGAGCATGTTCAGGCGCAAACAAAAACTCACTCGTGGGATCATGCGCCCTATAGCGTTGCAAGGCGAGTTCACGATGCTGCACGGCATAGCAATAGACGCAGCCATGCGGGCAGGTATCGTACTCGCCAATGTCTTTCGAGGCGAAACAGCCGCACTCTTTGCGATTGCCCTTTTGCGGTATCTTGCCGGCTAGCTGTTTCCCGGCTACCCGCTCCAATCGATCAGCATCCACGCAGCGAGCTTCTTCGACGATGCCTGGCACGAGCAGGCTTTGCTGCGAACATACGCCCAGCTGCATCTCGTACGCTTTCGCAATGTGAGCAAGCTCGATAAGCAGATAGCGCACCTCCTCCATTGACGTGGATTCGTGCTTGCTCCAGCTAAAATCTAACTCCCGCGCGGCCAGTTGCATATTACGCCGCGTCTTCTTATATATCTGGCCGTATGAGACGACTACCTCGTCGGTTGTTCCCTCCAGCGCTTTCGCCAGCATCGCAAAATTGCGCCGGTGCCAGGCGAGCGATGTCAGGCTTGTAATCATGATAGGGTCGTAACGCCACACGGCCACGCCAGGCCCATACTCGCCCGCTAACGTTTTCATGTATTCGACGCTGTGTGCATAGTCGATGACTCTCAACTCAAGCTCGTGCGGGTAGCCATCAATGCCATGCTGCACGATGAACGGATAACCCATCTGCCGGATCTCGGGCAGGTACTTGAGAAATGGCCCGATATTCTTCGTCCAGAATACAAAGCCATCCACCCTCTCAGGTGAGAGGTCGACGGTATAGATCTGTCGCCCATACGGGTTGACCATCTTGCAATAACCCGCATGCAAACGGTTCATGAACCATTCGCCGTAAAAGGTAGGAATGTCCGTTTTATAGCTCGCTGAGATAATCATGAAGACCTATCTTTCATTCGCAACCTCCCGCTTCCCCGTCACCTCGTACGTCTGTTCCGTCATCAGTGACAGGAGATAGTCATCGTCCAGAAGTTTGAGCAGCACCCACTTATCCGCTGGATTGTACACGAGCATCTCAGTTGTGCCTGTTCGCACAATTTGCACCGCGAGGTTATTTCTCTTGATGACCTTCTTGATATTCTCAATCGTGATTTTCCCCCAGTAGGGCTTCGCGGCGATATTTCTGAGCTTCACCAGCTTCATGAGATGCCCCTCGCAATCCCTTGCGAACTCTTCAAAGTTCTGGATGGGCACGGTGGCACGAATCGTCTCCAATGTCTCTTTCGCCACTTTACGCACCGTCTCAAAGAAACGGAAAATTTCTTGAAAGTGGTCCTTCTTGAGAATGAACATCATGCCGCCGGAGCTGATGCAATCGACAAAGTGGTCAAAGAGAAACACCGGCTCGGTGATGCGGTCATAGATGCCATCGCTGAACACCATGGCGAAAAAGCGCGAGCGGCTCAGCATCTTTTTCCGCGAATAGGCGCGGAAGAAGTAGACGGGATCGCCCTCCGGCGGCTGAACCGCGATGACATAGAAGCGTATGCCGGAAACAAACTTCTCGTCTGCTTGAAACACCTCTACATCGGCAAGCGCCGACAACGGGCCCATTTGCTCCATGATGCTCGCGTAAGCCGGTAACTCCAGGTATTCAACCTCGTGCGCACCAGGCTGGCTTTCATGCGTGTGACTGCGTAATACCAGGTTGCCGTTGCTGTATTCCTTTTTCTTGTGCGCCAGCGTATACGCGGCCACACTGCGGAAGGTCTCCGTCAATTCCCTGGACAGGAGCAGCCGTTCAAAGTGCGGCACCACTTCGTCTTTAAGCGACGATGCCAGGCAGACGGTCACTTCACACTCGCTCAGATCAAACGCGAGGATGCGTTCAAAGATGCTCTTTGCTGCTGTCTTTGTTGTCATTTTTCACGAACCCTTTTTTCAAGAAACATTCCATCCCCAATGTCAATGAGATGTATGGTTTCACCGAGCGCGACCCGGTGATGGGTAATGAGCGCGTGGGGCACCTCGCTCTTCTCTACCGCAATTTCGTAGAGGTGGTAGCCCATCAGGTTCAGCATAGGGTTGACGTGGATCATATTCGAGTTCACGTATACTATTCCTAACACGGCTATAAAAATCAGTAGCGCCGCTCCCTGCTGCCATCCATCAAGCGGGAAGGCAACAAATGGAATAAGGTAACTGGCGATATAGCTCATCACGTCCGCGTCGCGCCTCTGCATCCCCGTCACCTTCGTCTGAAACGAGCCTAACCTGGGCGCGAACTGCAAGAAATACAATACCACCAATAAAAAGCAAGAAAAAGATGAGCGCCAGCGGAAAGTACGAACTGAGAAAAAGCATGCATCGTACAAGCAATGTGGGCATAGCAACTATCCTTTCCGACTGACGCCGCCTTTCGCGCTATAAAGTCACGACGAGTTATTTTTATGGATTGGCTTGGGCAGTTCTTCCAGGGATGAGTATAGCAGAGTGGGGATAATATAGAAAGATGTATGTGCAGAAGCACCAGGGTATGTGAATGATCGCTAGGAATACGATTTGACTTCCAGGGCGACCCTGGCGATCGCTCAATCCGCATCAACCTAAGAAAAGGCTCATCAGCATCCGTAGGGGCGAGAGCGGCGGACGTGGGGTTGGGAGGGCCTTTATGGTCGCCCGCGTCCTGTCCATCTGGCTCAACTCTTGCGGCAACGTCCTCACTCCACCCTATGGTCGCCCGGCCTCCTGCCTGATCTGCCGGCTTAGGTTGATGCCCATTAGGCGACCCTGGCGGTTGCCCTGGCAATAATTCACAGACCCCGGCGGTAACACATCGGTACCTGACATTATGATGGGTAGTGATGTAGGGTTCTACTACTGAACGGCGTGTAAGTTAGAGCAAGTGGTGCTCTATGGCGTAGCGGGTCGCAGCACTGCGCGTTGAGGTCCCAATTTTCCCATAGATCGAGGTCAGATGAGTATTAACGGTGCGCGGACTGATGACCAACTGGTCGGCCACTTGCTCATTCGTCATTCCCTGGGCCACCAGGCGCAGAACCTCCACCTCACGGGTCGTCAGTCCAGCGGGATAGGAAATTGCAACCTTCGCAAGATGAGGTCCATCCCGGGCTATTGTAGTTGATATCGCAGTTTCTCGTGCGGCGAAGGCCTGATCAGGCGTCATCGACCGTCCTTCAGCCCACGCTGCCGCAAAGAGTTTCTCACCCAGTTGGGCCCGTGCGGCTGCTACTGAGCGCATGTAGTCGTCTCGCTCGATGGGCAGCATAGGTGCCTCAATTGCTTTGCGTAGGGATTCTGCGGCTCCCCAGAGATATGTACCCCAGGTCGTTTCTCCCTGCGTCGCAGCAAGACTTGCTAAGCCTTCTAAACAGGAGGCGATCAACAGCTTGTTGCCCATCTCTTTGGCTATTACATAGCTCTCCTCATAGAGAGCACGCGCCCTTGTAGAGTCTTTCTGTAAGCTAGCCACACGTCCCAGGTGGAAGAGGGCTTCGACTAAGCCTCGCTTGTCCTCCACCTCATCCTTAAAAAATCCCAAACTCTCCTCTATGAGAGAAGCTGCCATTACAATATTACCTTGATAAAGTTCAACCTGTCCCAATAAGCCGAGAGCGTAGGCGATACCAGCTTTGTCCTTCGGCTCATTACGACAAAGCGTGAGACATTCTTCCGCCAGGGAGCGTGCTCTCGTAGAATCGCCTTGGGCAAAGGTCACACGCGCCAGTTGGAAGAGAGCTAAGCCTATCCCCAACTTGAAGCTGATTTCTTGGGAGAAGGCCAGGCATTCCGCGGCTAGAGCCTGCGACTTTGTAAAATTACCCTGGGTAAAGGTCACACGCGCCAGTTGGAAAAGCGCATAGACAATACTCCCTTTATTACCAACCTTTCTGAAGACCGAAAGGCTCTCCTCAAATAGTGAACTTGCTTGTGCGTACTTTCCCTCATCGAAAGCAATTACACCCAATGCGAAGAAAATATCACCGGTACCCCATTCAATGCCCTCCTCCCTGAAGAGCACTGTAGCCTCTTCTAGCAGTGAGCGAGCCGCTGTGAAGTTGCCTCTCATCCCGGCAACACTTCCTAATAGATAGGTTGAACGTGCAATTCTACCTTTACCTCCAAGTGATCGATAGAGTTTCAGGCCCTCTCTGCATAGCTCTTCTGCCTTGTCGATATCGTACTCACTGAGAGCCAATGCCCCAGCTGCATTGAGCGCCTCCTCGCTCCAGATATTGTCTTCCCTCATTTTCATAACCACGAGCTGTCCAGAACGGCTCCAAAGCTCCACCCAATCGCAAAAACGCTTCCACGTCTTGACGGTCTATCAACCAATTCAGCGCGGCTCGTAAGTTATCGTTTTCCCGTTCCAGCTGATCCAGCCACTTCTTATCCTCTGCACCAACCAGTTCCGGCTCTATCTCTTCAGCCAGAGCCAAATAGTAGTTGGCGTGAACACGCCTGGCTATCTCCACCTCCCCATTCGCAGTAAGGCACTCTAGCCCATACTCACGGATTGTCTCCAGCATCATCAGGCGTGGTTCCTGCCCCTCCATCGTCTGTTCGGGCTGTTGCAGCAAGCTCTTGTCGACAAGCGAGGCTACCCTATTCAACATCTGTGCTGCTTCCTCGCCGTCTCCAAGGGCAGAATGTACAGCCTCTACCGCCTCCAGTGTGCAACCGCCTACGAAGACAGAAAGCTGCCGGAAGAGCCGTTGTTCCTGTTCACCTAACAGATTGTAGCTCCACTCGATGGTGTTGCGCAGAGTCTGCTGCCGCGCCGGTACATCCCGCGACATACCTGTCAAGACCTGTAAACGCTGACCCAGTCGCGCCAGCAGAGCCTGTGGCGCGAACAATTTCATGCGTGCTGCTGCCAACTCAATGGCCAGTGGTAGTCCATCCAGCCGCGCACAGATCTCAACGATAGCGCGCGCGTTGGCATTAGTCATCTGAAAATCGGGCTTAACTGCCTGAGCTCTTTGAATGAAGAGAGCGATTGCTGCATATTGCGAGAGTACCGTGAGATCCGGCAGTCTTTTAGGATCAGGCAACTCCAGCGGTAGAACGACATACTCGTGCTCGGCTCGCACGTGCAGCACTTCCCGGCTCGTCACCAGTACCTTAAGCTGTGGGCAGGCCACGAGCAAGGCCGCCACTTGCTCTGCCGCGCTCACCACCTGCTCGAAGTTGTCTAGCAGCAGCAGCATATGCTTCAGGCTCAGTTCTTCCTTCAGGCGTTCCTGGAGTGATTGGCCAACTCCTTCCCGGAGACCAAGCGTCTCCACGATAGTGGACACAACGAAGGCAGGATCACTAATGGGAGCCAGATTCACGAAAAACACTCCATCGCCGAACAGGTCACTCAGTTCTGCCGCTACCTGCAACCCAAGGCGGGTTTTGCCGGAGCCACCAGAACCCGTCAAGGTGACCAGGCGCGCGTCCTTGCGGCGCAGCAGATCCCCGACGACCGCCAATTCCTTCTCACGCCCGAGAAACGGGGTAGGCTGGACGGGTAAGTTGTTAGGGAAACTATCGAGGGTTCTTAAGGCTGGGAAGTCGGTAGGGAGATCTGAGATCACAAGCTGGAAAAGGCGCCTGGGGCGACCCAGGTCCTTGAGGCGATATTCCCCTAGCTCCCGCAGACCCACGTCATCCGGCAGATCCTGCTC
>WNGL01003957.1_pt1 | contig 17845 bp, 33 predicted proteins | sample 5400591 | NCBI WGS metagenome assembly WNGL01 (sample SAMN13153377, study PRJNA577476) | soil metagenome | isolation source: 80 cm soil or saprolite under Garry oak tree replicate 1 | place: USA:California | collected 2016-06-15 | reverse complement strand
GATGGGTGTGTTCCCAGGTGATTTGTTTCTTTGCTGCTGATGGGTCGTGAATGGGGAAATTCACCTGACGTGGATTGAGAAGAACAAGTGACACATCCTGTAATCTCATAACCATGTCCTTTTGCCAGTCTGGACAGCCAGTAATACCGCCTGCAAGAAAAAGGCTTATCTTGTTCCCTTGATACCTCTGTGGAGCTTCGATATATTTCATTCTATCCATCCTCCCTCATATATCACCCATTTCCGTTTTCTGGCGTCACGATTGGCGTTGCTGGATGAGTTGGTGTGACTCGTGTTGGCATAACGGTTGGTGTGACGGTTGGCGTTGTCGGGTTCGGGTGAGATGGTCTTGATGCGTAGAGGATACCAATAATGAGCAGTACCAGGAGCAGAAGCAGCACCAGGGCAATGAGCAAACGTCTTTTCATACGGCATCCTCCCATAGTGAGAAATTGACGGGCCGCTCTTTGGGCTTGCTCACACGACGCGCCACGGTGCCGAACTGTGAGAAGATGTCAATGAAGCGTTGCTCATCTTGCCCTAGATACGTGAAGACTGTACCGAACATTTGCGTACTTCTGCTGTCTTTTCTGATTGCTCCATTCATAGGCTTGAAGAAATGGACATTATGATTAGTGAAGCAAATGATATACTCCCATAGAAGCTGAAACCATTGGTTATCACTATCGCAAGTGGTGAGCAAGATAGCATCTGTCACGTTGCCTATTCTGTACTCCTGTATAAGCCGCTTAATCCATAGCTCTATGGTGCTTTTATTGTTGATCTTGCCATATGGAGGATTAAGCCACACTGAACCATACCAGGGCTGTTTTAGTCCATCTTCCCTTTGTGTGTAGAAGCGTTTAGCCTTTACAATCTCGTTAGCTACAGCACAACTCGCAGGGTCAAGATCAATGCTGCCCATGACCTCACGCGCCGCTTCCACATAACGAGCAGGGGTATACCATTCGTTGCTCTTTTGAGGCATCGCTATGATGTTGTCAGGCATGGCAAAGTCAATCATTCCAACCTCCATTGAGTTCAACCCACTCGAACGGGTTCACAGGCTTTTTTGCTTTCTCCTTAGCCTGCTCTTCTGCGATGCGCTTCTCCTCTGCTGTTTGCTGTGTGAGATCGAGCAAACCTGGTCGCCTCTGGAATAGTTGTTCCATTGCGCCGCTGCCAGCGTCTACGGGGTCATCGTGAACTTTCGGCGACGGGAATGGCTCTAAGAAGTTGAGGTAGCCATGATTCCACCAAGCTTTGAGCAACCCGACGTTTCCTGCTTCCGCTTGCGATGAGAACGTATTGGCGCGTACTTCCTTTGGTCCTGTCGAGCGGATACCATGTGCTGAGAAGCCTTCTAACACGCGCGTTTTCATGCTGAATGTGTTGAACTTGCCTGCCGACCCTGGCTCCTCCTCAAACCAGACTTCACACGCACGACCATCTCTCTCTGCTATCTCTCGTACTTTCTCTTCCACCTTGCCAGGGGAAAGTCGATCCCACGTCGCGTCAAGAATGACATAGCGCGGGAATGTGCCAGCCTTACGACGAGCCATCTTGACCGATGCGGTGTAGTCCGGGCCATCACGCTGGCTATTTGTTGGTACTTCCTCAGTCGCGGCAAAATCCCAAAAGCGGACTGTTTTTTCGATATCGTCAGGAATAGAATCGAGAAGAGGGAACCAATGCTTTTTGAACTTATTGCCACCCTCGACTCTAATACGCCAGTTCTTGTGCAAGAGCCGTTCACGTTCGACAAGTGGCAATGCATGTAGATTTGCAAGATAGCCAGGGTCTTTCTCTAAGAGTTTGGGATTGTCGTAAATATCCGCTTCGATGAAGGTTACTGACTTGGCATAGGGGTACTGCTCATTGGGGTAATTGCCATCTTTAGGAAGCCATACCAGCTCATCGCCATCGATCACAAACCAGCGGATTTCGCCAGACTCGGCTCTATCTTCTTCAGGCCAGTCCTCATGCACCCACGGCGCAAAAAACACTTTCACCCAGGAGTCAGCGTCAGGGTTGAACGTTAAGCGCACATAGGGCTTGACACCACACGTCGAGCGGTTACGACTGAGCATGTAGAAGACTTGTGAGCGGGTGAAGTGTGTCGCCTCGTCGAAGCCAATGAAGGCGATGCCAGAGCCTTGCCAGTCGTACTTATCCTTTTCGTGTTGCATGTGGGCAAACTTGCCTGTGGCTCCGCTAGGGAAGGCCCATTCAAGCGTGGTTTCCTTGGGCTTGCCACCGATGAGCGGAAAGAGCTTATTCGATTCATCCCACAAGCCATCTTTGGCGGTGATCTGCGGATAAGTGCGACGAAAAATAACCCAACCGAAATCAGGATTGTCGATATAGCGCAATGCCTCTAAGAGCAAACCAAAGGATTTCCCACCGCCTGCAGCTCCACCATAACCGGCTATATCAGCAGATGTGGAGAGAAATATCTCTTGTGGCCCTGGCTGTGGCCCGATGACTATTTCTTTTGTTTCTGCTTGCTTAACGGTCATTGTCGGGTATCCTAACCTTGTATATCTCTATGGCCCCAGGTGTCGTGACTTCAAGCGATTGCTTCTCGCGGTATTCAGGCATGCGTTTCTTGGCATAGAAGATGAGTAGGGTATCACTATGCTTGTGTACAGTTTTTATAGGGACACCATACTCGACGGTTGTTTCATCCCATCCATCAATAGCGCGGCGTCGTATCTCCGCTTCGATGTGCATATTTGCTGCACTGTCTGCGAGGTTATAAGCAAACAGGAAATCGGCATCGTGTTCTAGCCAGTAGTACACCAGGGTTCGATGTATCCCAGATTCTTCTGCGGCTGTCAGGACATTAGCAGTATGCTCATAGGCATCAAGAAATGCCGCTTGCGCTTCTATGCGTTGCTTCGCACTCATGCGCTGACCTTGACGCCTTTTTTTAAGTGTAGAAGTGTAGAACGTATCACTCATGGTTTCACCGCCGGAATCTGCTGCGTGATCGGCGCGGCTTTGGGAACGGGTGGAATAAGCTTCCTATCTAACCACCGCATGTGGAGCACCGCACCCGCGAAAACACAAAAGAGCGTCACACCTGAGCCAAAGCAGAACATGACCACAGCGTCAAGCACAGAGATCACGTCTCCTCCTCATCTTCAACGAGATACACAATCCCTTTCCATCGTTTCCCGTCTTGCATATACTCAACCGTTGCTGATGGAGTTGTTACCTCTTGAGGATGGAGAGCATCATTGATTTCATCGCGCACAATCTGGCGTATAGCTGCAAGATCAGCATAGCTCAATCCGCCTCCAAGTGTATATGTTACATTTGGCTGACTATTCGGCTGGATATAAGGCCATACGAGATTATTGTTCATGCTTCATCCTCGGCAATCATGCGTTCGATGGTCGCCACGAACTCGCTATAGCTCATCATATCGACGTTGACGCGCTCTGTAGATCGCAGCACATGGTACAGGATGTGGTAGATGTTGCGTCGGATACGTGCGTCAAAGGTTTGTGGCGGCGGGAACTTGATTGGTTCTTTTGTGCTCCGGCGCATGGGAATCGGTTTATCTGACACTGAGTACACCTCCTTGATCATCATTGTGAGGACGGTAACCCGTGAGCAATTTCACGTCATCTAACCAGTGTCCAGCCTCTTGCAGTTTCGTGAGGCATAATGCAGCCTCTCTTGCACCTGGGCCTCTATCCAGTCGCGGACCTGAGCCTTTATCGAGGAGAGCAAATAATGCTCTGATGTTTACTATTGCCCCAGTTAATGCCTCATCTGCAGCAGCGATACACTCGCTTGCACGTTCGTTCGTGATGTCACCTCCTTACGGATTGAGCGCGTGAATGAGCAGTGCCACGATCAGGCAGAGGACTATCGCCGCGCCTATACTCACCATGGCACATGCACGCTTAGGATACTGGTAGTGATGATATCGTGTCATCTTCACCTCGTCTGGTGCGTTTCAAGAGTAGTAGGCCGACAACGATATACAGGCTAATCAGCAGTGTGGCAATACCGAGAATGAGAGCGAGCATCTGCCAGAGATAGAACAAGACTTGTGCATACAGGAGATACCCGACCATTCCCGTATACCTGAGCAATTCAACCATCGTAACACCGCTTGCTTGCTACACTAAAACCTCTTTTGTCTGGTTGTGCGTGTGTCTATATGAAAAAATAGCCTTACCAAATGTCTGTTATGTCAAACTGTTAAAACTCATCCATTTACATATCGTGCATTTTCAAATACTTCACAGCTTTCTTGACTCGTTCGCGATCTTTCTCAATGAAACCGGTAAGCATATTGCACGTTTGACATAAGAGACCTCGCACTTGCCCCGTTACATGATTATGGTCAATGCAAAGTTCATTCGTATTCTTCGCTCGTTGTGATTGCCCACATATAGCACAAACACCACCTTGCATAAAAACCATCATCTGATAGGTATCATCGTCAATCCCATAGGTGTTATTGCGATGCCATGCCAGGGCCTTTTCTTTGGCTCCATTGTGGTTAGCTCTGTACTTTTCCTTTTTGTGTTTGCAAAGACATGTCCGACACCAGGAAGTTCTCCACCATCCAGTATCAGTGCTGCCTCCAAACTCTTCTAACTTCTTTGGAGTCTTACATTTCGGGCAACGTTTGCGGCCCTGCTCGTCTAACTTTACTGCTGGCCCTCTACCCATCATTGCACCTCCGCAATGAATGGGATGAAGTTGTCATGAGGTGAGTTAGGGGATATACTATCCATACGGATGAACCAACCTTTCATTCGTCATGCCTGGGGATGCTTCAACATCGCTCAGGCGAACAATTTATACCCCATTATATCACCTCTTCACGCCGCTTGTAAAGCCATTTGTCACCCTATTTTGACACGTCGAGCCACAAAAAAACGCCACCTAGATTTCACTAGATAGCGTCTGCTACTCCGAAGAGTGCGATCAACACGTGAGAAAGAGGACGAGGCTTTCGCCCGTTAGCCGCTAGCTGCATACGCCCTCTTCATGCTGGTTTTCGTTCGGTAGTTTTACGTGTCATAAACCAGCAAACTGTACCACCACGGTGGCTGTTAGCTAACGGACTCTGAGTAAGCCACTCCCGCCCATGCTCAGGAAGTTTACGATGCTTTCTTGCGTGCTCGTCGCTGCTTGATGATCGTCTCAAATTCCTCGACATTGCCGCCACGGACATGCAGCGTCAGATCGGCATTGCCGCCAACCTGCTTGATAGACTCAAGCCAGTACGATATATCAAGAGCCAGGTCAAGCGGTATCGGTATCTTGACGGCTGGCAATGCTGTATTGGTATCCGAGCATAGCATAAGACGACTCCCTACAAGTTCCTACTAAGGCAAGTATAGTCTAAAGTGACCATACTTGCAAGTTACGATATTTTCTTCTCCTGGTCTTGCAGAAACGCCGGTGTGCTGTGCAGCGTCTCACCTGGCGCTGGCGGCCCATCGTAGCGTTCCAATCTGCGCGTCGTGAATGTGCGTGATGGCTTCATGATAGGCTGTTCGCGCGTTTCCAGGAACTCTTGATGCCGCGCTTGAAAGTATCTCCCCTGTGGATTGGGGATGACCGTCGGTTTATCGGTGTGACGCTCCGGTTCTGCCCACGCTGATTGCTCGTAGCCACGTTGGCGCATGAGTGGGTCAATGTAGACCGTTGTGAACCCTTGCTGCTGCTGCTTGAGTTCCTGCTGCATCTCTGTCCTCTCTTTCTTGAGCCTGAGGTTCTCGACCTTCAACACGCGAATAACCTTGTCGGTATCGGGCGTGCCGTAGAGGTTGAGACGGCGGGCCAGGGCGTTTATGATGAGTTGGATGAGGTGTTTCATTGCATTGTTTCCTTCGAAAAGAACGTGTCACCGACAAGATAGCCAACGGTACGCTTGGTGAGTGCTGTCCCAACGTGCAGAGGTTCAAGTGATGTGACCTCGAAGAGAATATGCCATTGTTCGCCACATCTCCTGCAAGTGAAATCAGCGGTATTATCACCTATGTCGATATCTTGCTTCCATGAAGTCGTGTTGTCACAATCCCCACAGAGAAATGCGAGTGTGGCATTCTTCACTGCTCACTCACTTTCTTGCTCTCAACGTGAATGAATTGCTCGTTCATCTTGCCAAACTCCGCATCTGCCAACGGAATAATACAGTCATCGCTATGCGGGATAGACGCAGCATTTTCATATGACCCACGCTGGCAGTAGTAGCATTCCCAAAATGGAACACGCTCAACTTTCCCACTCTCTCTAAGAAGTTCAGCGACACCAATATGTATCCAGGTTTGCTCAATTCTCAGATGCAGGCTCCGGATGAGCATGATTTGCTCACCTGTGACCTGAATAGTGTAGACAGTCTTATCGTGCTTGTTTTTTAGCCTTACGCCAGTTCTCCCTTCTCTCATTCACTCACGCCTTCCTTTTTCGCGGACTTACGCACGGGTCGTACCGGTATCGGCGTTGCCACCTGTACCTTCTCTAAGGCGGTATGCAACGTGGCGTTCTCACGATTGAGCTTGTCACGCTGCGTCCGGGCCTCATCGCGTGCCATACGCACATCTTCGATTTCGCCTGTGAGCGCGATATTTTCAGCAAGTGCATTACCAAGCGTATGCTCGACGATCTCGCGCGCACGTACCTCGTGATGCCATAGGAAGGCGAAACTCGCCATGAGCAGGGTAGAGACAATACTAATCACAATCAAGATATACACAGAGTTCAACCTACATATCCTTTCTAGTCTTGGGGAAGTATGCTCATCTCCATGACCGCATGACACGGTTCACATGCTGGCCCCAGGATTTCAATTGAGTTGGGTGGCAACGTTGCAAGAAACGTTTGCGCTAAGACGATACGCTCCATATAGCGGCGGTCCGTGTAGTAGCGATCACCGCAGATCGGACACAGCAGCATATGCGTTGAGTCAGATTGGCGCGTTTCGGTGAACGTGATATCTCCTCCAAGTTCTACCTTATCGAAGCAATTGTTCCCTTCGGGCTGAACATACCGCCCCCTTGGTTTCTTCACGGCTTCGCCCTCTCTTTCACGATACCCAACTCCCTGACGCGCTCATTGATAATCATTCCATCTGCATCTTTATTCCAGGTGAACGGGAAACGGCTGTGCATCAGCAAGCTCCAATCGATGATCAGCTCTTGCAATTCCTCGATGTAGGCGCGTTGATTGGCGATGACGAGCGATACTTCTGCGAGTTCTTCTTCGACGCTCATGATGTCTCCTTTGCTATCTGTGCTTTAATTTTCGGTGCATGTACTTTCACGGTCTGTACTGAGCAAGGTATAGCGTCGGCTATATCCTGGTAGGTATAGACCCTGCCTTCCGCATTGAACTGTACTATGGTATTCCTGATAGCCTCCTTATGACCTGCTGGTTTAGGTTCAGGCAGTGCCAGTAAATGCGGTTTCATTTCCTCTATACCATCGATATGATCTTGCGGTATAGGGTCTAGTTTAGGTTTAGGTGCATGTACTTTCACTGTACCTGGCTTATACTGCCTCTTCGTACGCATAACCTTATCAAGTACAATTGCCAGAGTAGCGGTCAGCATCAAGAGTACAGAGCGTATAAACAGGAAGAGACTTACAGGTATACCAAGGAAGTTCATGGCCGCTACGCTATCTTTCAGGCCGATGTAATCCTGGGTGAAGATGATATAGTTCATGGTGACGGCTATACCTGTCATGGTGATACCGAGTGCAATCAAAAACACATGATAAGGCGCATACTTCCATTTGTACTCATCGGTCAGGATACGATTAAAAATTGCGAACCATAGACCGTCAACGGCGAACAACTGTGCTATACTCCAAGGAACCTTAAACCACAGCGAATTACCCAGGCCCAAATTCAGAAACAGGTCTATACCTGTCAAGATTAAACCGAACACAATAAAGATCGGAGAATAGACTAACGTGAAGTCTGTAAACCAGAGTTTAAACTCCCGCCCACTGTCATTTATCCGATAGCCTATTTCTGATAGCTTCATAATTCCTGCCCTGTCCCTTCTTCAAAAGTCTTAATAGCATGGCAGTTTGCACAGAGAACTTGTAAATTCTCTACTTGACCGCGAATAATCAGAGTATAGAAATGATAGCTACTTGTCTCTCTGTGGCCCTTCGCGCTACGAATGGGAATAATTGGAATGGTATCTTCTTTGCTTATCTGACTGAATCATACAAACCCTCCTATCTTTTGCCTATACGCTCACTATTTGTAAGCGGCTCGCCTAGCTCTAAAAAGGCACCGATCCAACGCCGTTCACTTTCGCGGCCTGCTCGTTCGCCCTCGCTCACTTCCAACAATCTGAAATAGGGGAGCATCCCTACTGCTCGCAACTCGTCTATGATGGCATTCTTTGCCCTGTTCACTTCCCTATTCATGATATGACTGATAAATCGCTCTCTCACATCGTTTGTGAGGCCAACATAAAATACTGAGGTGCTGCGAGGGTCTATCAATGCATAGGTATAAAGGTTCTCAGCAATCATGAATCACTGCCCTGAGACGCAGGTGTCCCGAAAAATATACTGTTTGCCTCATACGACAATCGGACAAGCCTGTAGAACCGTTTCGCGCATATGCGTTGTTTGCTTTCAGACGGTGGCATACGAGATCAGACAGCGGTATTTCATTCCTCATACGCCTGTTCGCTTTCGATCACTTTTTTATTCCATTCTGGGCGATAGAGGTTCAGCACTTTTTGTATTTCGTAGTAGCTCACCTTTTTATCCTTGAGGTGACGCTCTATCGCGCGAGCACTTGAGCCTTTGTCATACATCGTTAGAATGATATCCTGCTGGTTCACAGGTGCTTCAATCTGCGCCGGATAGTGCCTATTCTCTGTCAGTTGCACAGTACCCTGAAATCGGAACTGCCCATTCTCGTCTTTGTACAAGATGAAGTTTTCAGTCATGGCTGCAACATGTGATTCTAATTGCGCTCGCTCTCGTATATGCTGATTCACCGTGATCTCAGTCGTTGTTCTGCTGATATCGCGCCTGACGAACTGGATAGCGTATATCCAGGCGGTGACGAAGACACCGATAAACGTCCCTGCGACCAGAGCCGCTAAGATATCCGAGTGTGCGACCCACATAAAGATAATTGAGCCGGTTATCAGGATGCACACAAAGAGCACCAGATAGGTACCAGCATATCCAGGCTCGATACTGATTTTATTGTGGCTGGCGGTTTCATTCGATTGATTGGCGACGCCAGAGACGATTTTACGATATGCCATAAGCCTCGACCATTCTCTTGCTTCGTTATTACGATTAACGCGCTATAGAGCTTACCTACTATGGTGTGTGTGCCTGACTCAGTTGCTTTGAGTCAGGCTTTTATACAGTATAAGCGACGTGGATAAACAACCGCTCCGACAGGTACAATGACAGCTTGACAAAGCTGCGTGGACCTGCACGACGTGCAGGTCCATATGCTCGCCTCAGAGCACAGAACGTTTCGAGCCAGAGGCAAGCGATTACAACAGTAAAGGCCACAATTGTGGCGTGGTACATGGTAGCAAATTCTAAGAATGTCATCGGTTTGCCTCCTTTGTGCTATACTCTTGAGAAGAGAGCAAGCTATTCAAGTATGAGAAGAGAGGAATAGCAACTCCCCTTTTTTGACGCTTTACAAATCGCACTGTTCGAGCAGCCTCATCGCTCGTGCATCGTCACTCTCTTGCTCCTCACATGCATCAAAGACAGCGCCTACAGTACCGTCACCACCTACGAGGCTATGCAGGCCATAGCCGATGATGACACCAGCAAAGCAGGCAACGCCCATGCCCAGGTAGTAGGTCCAGAAGAAATCAAACATGTATCACCTCACACCTCTTTCTCATAGCGGCCACATGCAGGCCAGTTCACCCGATGGTCTTTGCCAGAATAGATTGTTCCGCTTGACTTTGCTTTCCACTTGCGCAAGTCGCACTTGTACCATGTTGCTGATTGCTTGAAGCCATGAAGATGGATACAATCCTTGCATACTGCCCCTTGCGGCCCAGGCCCAAATTTTGTTACGCAGGGGTTTGGATTGGCGCAATTCAAGCACTGCCACTTTTCGCCGCTCCACTGAAATTGTGAGTGTTTGCATATTGGGCAACTTTTTGGAAGTGGAGGCGTCATGCCAAAGATAATACTCATTCCTGGGCCTCGCGATCTAGCTGCTCTTGCAGATAGGGATGTAGCTTCTTCTTGGGCTTCCATTTCTCAGGAAGAGTGCCTTGATACTGTCTGTGTCCACAAGGATAAGCATAGACACATCTTCCATGCTGCTCTAATGTGTTGAATGGCATCTGACAATGAATACAGTTGTCAATCTTCCCTGCGCAGAGATCATTCAGACTTTCGATGAACGCTTGTATCTGCTTCTCATCTTCCTCTGAAAGCTCGACTGGTTTCCGTGCATCGTTCATGCTCATCTCTCCCTCACTAAGCGCAAGTTGCGCCCCTTCATTGGCACACCTTCCGCATACTCAGCAATTCTCGCAATGACTCGCTTGCCAGGATAGAAGCCATGCTCCTGCACATTATCGGGTCGCCAGTAGTCCTCGAGTTCTCGCAGTGAGAAGTTACTGGTGAAGATCGTGTATAAATCGTTATCCATTCGGGCCTCAACGATAGCTTTCAATTCCTGGATGACGTAATCGGTCGGCTTCTCTACTGCCAAATCGTCAAGTACAAGCCACTTCACCGACTTGATGAGTTTCAACAATTCATCTTCTGTTGGCTCTGCAGCATCACTGTATATGCGACCTGCGTTATTCATCATGAAAGGAAGACCAGCATGTGACCGTGCTATTGCCTCACGTAGCCTATCCATCAAGTCCAGTGATCGGATAAATACGGCATCGTCACCGCGTCTCATGACCGCCTGAATGATACTGATGGCTATTCCCGTCTTGCCCTGCCCTTCACGGCCATACAAGTACAAAGCGTGCTTCTCCGTTTTGCCGTTAGCAAAGAAGATGGCGCGCGTTTTCGCTGTGCTATCGACATCATGCGGGAGCGTGGTGAAGCTCCACTCCGCCATTCTCAACGGGATGCGTGAGGAGCCAAGCAACCTGTCAATTTGCGTATTCTTGCGACGAGCAACGGCATGATCGGTACAATCAGGGCATGGCACAAGCTGTGATTTCCAGCCCGTATGAGGCCCGAAATCGGTACGTACCCATCCATGCATGGTTTCCTCGGTCATGCTCATCTTGCAGGTCGAGCAGATGAACGGCTGAAATCGTGTATCGCGTGCTAAGTTATCGCTCATAGATATTCTCCAAATCCCCCATTAAAACCGAGCGTATCGGCTTCCTCGACGGTCATGTAGCGGCCTTGCCACTCAACCATGTCTCTCTGGTATCCGTTTGACGCCTTTTTGAGAAAGATCGGCGCTTTTGCTTGAAGGTTTGGCAGCCAGCCATAGAACTTTGAGACGGTGAACGTGCGACGCTCAAAGGTGTTCAGCGCCTGCAACCCTGTTCGTATCGCCTCATCCGAGAGATCGTCGGCTATGAGCGACGCGATACCATCCTTGTGTGACTTGCGCTGATTTTCTGTGAACGTGGTATGTAGTTCATCCTCGATGATCGTCCACAGTTCTTTAGCGCGTTTCTCAGCTTGCTTCTTGATGTCCCTGGCTGTCATCGCCATCGGTGGACTGTTGCCCCCCTGTGCAGCGTCGGGACTGGCGGGGGAGTTGCCAGGAGGGATACCGCTACGCTGCACAGGTGTTTCACTAGCCAGGTCCAAGGAAGCCTGGTCGCTGGTGCTGTCATCCTGGCCGCCCCCTTTAGGGGTGACGGCTAAGGAGCGCTTGCCAGTGCCAGGCGAGTGCTCAGATGCTAAAACTTGTCTTGTATGTGATGGTAGATGAGGTAGCAAAGTACGAGTGTTACTGCGAGGTTGAATATTATCTGTAGCATCTACGTTTCCTCCAATCTTGATAGCTGGCACTTTCACCGGCGGCACCTCATCCTCTTCTTCTCCATCACTCTTTTCCGAGAGTCTTTGGCTATGAGAAGAAACTATTTGCGCTGATACAGTTTGTATAGAATGAATATCTGTAAGGCCATCATGACCGCGATCACTATGGCCCATGATAGATTGTCCGGCATCGGTTGTTCCTTTCGCTACTGCCTGATCTGGTCTCGTGATCGGCATCTTGACGGTCGGCTCATCCTCTTCTTCCTCGGCGTTCGTTTCCGATAGTCTTTGGCTATGAGAAACACTGAGAGCGATTGGTATGCGTGGTTTGGTTTCTCTTTTTTCTACTCTTTTCATTTCTAGATTGATGGGGTCACTCCCCCCTGAATCTATGGAAGAAGGAATATCTGTAATAGAATCTATGTTGCGTTTACTTTTAAACGCGTCCTCATGCTCAGACCCGTTTAAATTTACATCGGTGTTCCCATCTAAATTTACATCCGTTTGTTTTTGGACGCGTTTAAATTTGGACGCGTTTAAATTTGGACGGCAGTATTTCTCTGTACGCTCAGAAAGTTGCTTTAATCTTTCCTGCACAACCTGGACATTGAGCGTATATTCATAGGTGATTTTCCCGTATCTTTTCACTGCTCGACGTGAGATAAGCTGTTCTTGCTCAAGTTCTGTCAAGCACGCGATGATCGTGCTACGTCGGAAGAGGCCATACATGTTATCTATCCATTCAGGATAAGTCATGTAGACATATTCATCTAAGCCTTTGGCGCGTTTGTCATTAATCCAGTGTTCAAGAATGCTCAAAATAACGGCCTTACACTGTGGGTATTGCCCGTTGTTGCCACAGATATGCACATAATCCTCTTCAACTTTAATGAAGTGGTAGTTTGCGCGATGTTCAATGATGCTATGGTTACTCACGGTTAATCCCTCCCATCAAATCGTGCTTGACGAGCGGCAGTAGAGGCTTCTTCGAGGATTGGCGCATAAAGATTAGACCCACGTGAACATGTACAAGGATAGAGGGCTGCCATGATATCAAGCCCATGTGCTTTACAGGCTTTACACTCCGACCAATAAGCAAATCCCCACCCATACCCACGAGTGAGATTAAATCCAAATGGGCGGAGCATTGTATCATAGGTGACACATTGGGAGTCAGAAAGCCACCATACTTTCAGTTTGATATACTCGCTCCTTGTTATGAGGGCTTTCACTTCTTCATTCTTAAAATAGGTATCTACATCCTTTTTTGTCATCCCTGTGCAGGGAAAGAAGCCTAAGAAATCAGTATCGAATTGAATTTCATCATGAAGTATGATGACGGGCTTTTGAGTAGCAATACAAAGCCTGATAGCCTTTTCTCTCTCCTCTTCTGTAGGTACTTCTGGCTTTACCTCAATCCAACATTTTTGTTCTGTGAAGTAGAAATCAGGCAAATACCAGATACCATCAAGATCGAAGCCCTCAAGCTCATAACGGTAATCGATACCTAACTTCTTAAAAAAGACAGCCCACCGCGCTTCTAAGCGGCTTCTGAAGCGATAACCATCATATATGGTTTCAATGGCCTTTAATTGATTACTCATAATCTTTACCTATCTATACACGCTGGCTTGCGCCAGGAACATGTTTCGCTTGTCGTTCACGCTGGTATCTCGTTCCACAATCCATGCTGCCATTGTTCAAATGCATGACTCACAGCTCGAGTACCTGGAAAGAAATCATCGAATGTATCACCGTCCCCGATGTTCAAGAGTTCAAAGAGCCAATGACAAAAAGCGTCAGGCTTTGCACCTGTCAAGCCACGCTGTAAGGTGATAGGCTCTGCTATCCAATCCCTGACGGTCAATTGCTCGCGTGTGCGTTTCCTCGAGCTCTTCCAGATAACAGGTTCCCATGCATAAGCGGGATTCACATTCGGCTTAAAAGAACAAAATGGTTTGACCCAGGCTGCTATTCGCACATCATTCGGGCAAAGAGAGAGGACAGAGTGAAGCGTTGTGGATGCAGTGGATAATGCCCATCCATCGTATGCTTCGAGCTCGAGTATCAGCTTTGCATGGTCAACTTCCTGTTTTTCAGGATAGAAGTGAGCGCAGCCCGGATACGGTGGGTCTGCATATGCAAATCTCATATACTGACCTCCGGTTTCGCTTGTCGTTCACGCTCGAAGTTCTGTCGCCTCACCTCGTCCCGCCTACACCACTCGCACACGGCCCTGGCCTTGCCGTTGATGACGACCGTCGTGGTCGCCTCGTTGTCACAGTGCGGCTTGTACGTGCAGCCGTAGCGCGGCGGGGGCATGGAGCCGCCCGTGTCATGTTGTTGAGGCATTGTCTGCCTCCTGGTAGGGCTGTACGTCGGCAAGGTTGAATTCGAGACGTAACCAGCCCCATTCTTCTGTCTCAACATCAACATCTGCTTTAGCCTTGTTCATAAATGGGTTATGCCAGCCGACTCGACACAGGCGAAATTCCAGGCTATGAAATTGTACGTTCACATAAGAGCCATCAGAAGTAGCGGCCTGCACTGATGTCGCTTGTATCCATTTCGGCTCTTCTCTCGGATATTTGTAGCTCAATTCAGTGCCTCCTCAAGTAACGGGCGTGGATCCGCTTTGCCGAATGATTTGGTGATGGGCTGACGATTCTCATAGCGCCGCCCATACCAATAGCCATTCTTGCTCCGGTAGACCGTCATAGGCTCGCCGCCAACCATGTAGCGCACAGCCATGTTCGCTTTTTCCTTGAGCAGCGCGGCGCGTCGTTCTTCGTCCCGTTGTGCTTTCTCAGTACAGACCTTGCAGGGATGATGAGGATAGATGTCACGGCTGGTTCTCGGCGGTTGGACTGGCATACAGGTTACACAGCCACAGGAGTAGTGTTTCGTGATGTACACGAGTTCAATAATCATACGACATCTCCCGTCTCTGTCCAGATGCTAGAGAGCATCCAGTGATGCGGGTATGGGGAAAGCGACCAGATGACCCACCGGCCAAAGACGATGTAGTAGATGTTCATGCAGCACCGCCCATCTTACGATCTTCCTCTGCGATGCCTCTGGTGATATAGCGTAGATCGTGCCATTTTTTCATCCAGCGCACGAGGCTATACAAGCATTCGTCACACAAGGGATAGATAGCCCCATCGGTTGCAGGATAGAGGTTTGTGGGAGGACGCTGACACTCGATGCCAAATTCGCGGCCTTCGCAAAATTGTACAGCTTCAGCGTTCAATGTGGTAGAATCTTCATCAGAAGGTTCTTTAGCGCGTGTTATAATCACCATACACGTATCATCCTTTCAAGTGATACGTCCCCAGGACAGTTTGACTCGGGTAATTGACATGAGGCGCGTCCTCATGCTACACTTAAGACAAATCTCTCCTGGAAACTTGGATTGGCTAGAGCTTTGGGCTGTGAACTTACTTGCTCTAGCCTTTTTCTTTGACAATAAGTTCGGCATCAATCTTATAATCCCAACTCTTGACTTCTTCCCCATCCTCTACATCCAGAATGATCTTGAACTTTTCGTGATGTGTGTCAATGACCTTTAGATTCTCTCCCCACCGGTGGACGAGATCACCAGGAACAATATGAGTAACCGACTTCCAGGTATAGCCCTGTGGTAATGGCGCTAATCTTGACATCTCATTCTCCTACGATCTTCCAATCGATGTCATGTAGGGAAAGCGGTGACATCTCCGCCTGCTTCCGGTAGACATTGAGTGCCTTGAGAAGTGCATGAGCACTGATACGCTGGATGGGCTGACCCTTCTCAGCCTTCACAATCACACCCTTTGAAAGATCAGCCGCTTTTGCCAATGCATCCTGAGAAACGCGCAATTCAGCCCTGGCATCGGCCAGTTGAATCTTTGCTGCCACAAGCATTATCTTTCCCTTTTCTAAAACGATCTAAAGAGTACCGCAGTGAACTAAAGAATAATAACATACTTCCGCATAAAAAGCAAGAGTCGGTACAGGTACTTAGGCATTTTGGACGAAATGTTAATACAATCTTAACATACACACTGGATATTCCCATGCTCATACTTTAGTATTTCTCACCCGTTTCGATGGCATATATCGGCTTTGCTATAAGGTAGTCACCATGCAGGCTTATAGAGAATTTACGCATCTCTCCATGCCCACAGGCAATCCACAAGTTATCAGAAAACCGTGCAATCTTGCCGCTCCACTCATGCCCGAACTCCTTGGTAAGCATACGCAGAATATCCTCAAGAACCGGATCATCAATATTTCCGTGCAACTTTACAATTCTCACTCTCAAACGTCTATACTAGTAGAGAGACGTTTTTCGCGTCTCCCGATATAGATTGCAGGACTCGCCTCTTCGTGCATCCTCGTATCCATTTCTCTAGCTGGCCTGGGGTGGAGCACTACCCACCTCGGGCCTCCATTGAAAAGTTAGCATGGACGCGGACTGGCAAAACTGTCTCTCGCTCTACCTGCAATCAATCCTCGATCACAGTGGCAGCATTGCTACTTACACGGTGTATCGCGCTACCCTTGCGCGCTTCTTCGCCTTCATCGGTGACACACCGCCCGATCAGGTAAAACATGCCGATGTTCTGCGCTTCCAACAACTGCCCTCGACAAGTCCGCGCAATCGTGGGAAAGAGGTCACAGCATCTACCAAGAACCAACGCCGCGCCATCCTCTCCTCGTTCTACCACTTCGCCAGCAGCTACGAACTACCTGATGGCACACCGCTCTTTACGGGCATTCTCCCCACCGCTGGTATGCACTCGCTCAAACCCGAAGTCTCCATTCTCTCCATGTCAGAAGACGACCTGACACGTTTCTTCGCTGCCATCCCGACCAACACCCTCAAGGGCGTGCGAGATCGCGCCTTATTCTTCCTCTACTTCCTCACCAGCCGCCGCCGTTCAGAACTGTGCTTCTTGCGTTGGCATGACATCGAAGCAACGACCATCATTGACGATGACGGCACACGTCACGAGGGCCATGTCTACCGTTACCGTGGCAAGGGGTCCAGTCGTGAAGTCAAAGCCAAAGAATTGCCAGAGTCGGGTTGGACCGCCCTCACTCACTATCTTGAGCAAGCTGGCCGACTTGCCACTATGCAGCCTAACGACTATCTTTTTGTAAGTGTGCATCCAGGCCAGGGCCGTCAATCGTCTGAGCCTGCGCCGTTACATAAAGCATATATCACGCGCGAGTTCAAGCGTTATGTAACTCTTGCCGATCTTGACCCGCGCTTTTCCCTTCATACCCTACGTCACTCATCTGCTAGACTTAGGTATACTTTGGGTTCCTCGCTCCAAGATATTCAACATGCGCTAGACCATAGTTCTATTGCGACCACTGATTTGTATATTAAACGACTAGCAGGTACAAGTGATAAAGGCGCGCGTCTACTTGAACAACGTTTCAGCCATCTTGTGAAGGGCTAAATACCTATGCTATACTACGTGTGTACTGTCCGTGAGCGGTGTCTGGTTCCGAGTCTTCGCCGCTCACGGCGGTCAAGCAGCTGGTTTGTTCACTGCTTCTCTTTTACTCGTGTCGCCTTCGTCGGAGACAAATAGGTCTCCGACCCTCACATTGAGAGCTTTCGCTATCCGCTCCAGTGCATCAAGCCTTGTCTCAGTCGTCGTGTTATTCCAATAGCGAGTGAGAAGAGGCAGAGTCACGCCGCTTTGTAATTGCAATTGATTGCGGTTCAATCCTCGCTTTTCGGCCAATTCCTTGATTCTGAGTCTAACCATATCACCTCCTTACAAGCATGATACCACACAGATGTATTTTTGTCAATATGCCTATATCGTCAATATTGATACGTTTACGTATTGACAACGACGTTATTTTATGCTATACTTCCTATA
>WNGL01006472.1_pt1 | contig 17846 bp, 16 predicted proteins | sample 5400591 | NCBI WGS metagenome assembly WNGL01 (sample SAMN13153377, study PRJNA577476) | soil metagenome | isolation source: 80 cm soil or saprolite under Garry oak tree replicate 1 | place: USA:California | collected 2016-06-15 | reverse complement strand
GCGGGCACGGTACCCCTTCATGATCTGTTGGCTTCAAGAACCACAAGATCATCGGTATCGTGTCCGCCTTGTCAAATCTACTCAGAGCGATCACACAACGTACTCACGCATAGACTCTCCGACTTTGCCGTGCCCGTGCGGGGCCGGGGTGGGAGGGTTTCGGCGCGGTAGCCGGACGGGCGGTCATCCGGTGGATGCGGGGAAATCCGCGGCGGACCCGGCCCGGCCATCCGCTGACCGCTACGATTCACAGCCATCAGGGTCCCCGTGTTTGCGATGATCGCTGGAATCCGGCCCGCCCGGCAGCGGGGATTCTGTCCAGCTAGCATCGGATGGCTGAACAAGTTCCGTCGCACCTCGAGGAGAGAGCAGTGGCCGACTCTGTCGTCGTTCCCGCCGGGACGGCCGCTGCCGACGAGGTCGCCGCGGCCGGCCTGCCGACCGCGGGGCCCACGGCGGTCGTGGTGGTCCGTGACCCGTCCGGCCGGCTGCGCGACCTGTCCTGGGTACCGGAGTCGGACACGCTCGTGGAGCCGGTACGCATCGACGAGCCGGACGGGCTGGCCGTGCTGCGGCACTCCACCGCACACGTGCTCGCGCAGGCCGTGCAGGACACCTTCCCCGAGGCGAAGCTGGGCATCGGGCCGCCCATCGAGAACGGCTTCTACTACGACTTCGACGTGTCCCGGCCGTTCCAGCCGGAGGACCTCGACAAGCTCGAGAAGCGGATGCAGGAGATCGTCAAGTCGGGCCAGGTCTTCCGCCGTCGCCGCTTCGACTCGCTGGAGCAGGCCAAGGCCGAGCTGGCTGACGAGCCGTACAAACTGGAACTGGTCGACCTCAAGGGTGACGTGGACGCCACCGAGGTGATGGAGGTCGGCGGCGGCGAGCTGACCATCTACGACAACCTCGACGCCAGGACCGGCGAGCGCTGCTGGGGCGATCTCTGCCGGGGGCCGCATCTGCCCTCGACCCGGCTCATCGGGGCGTTCAAGCTGATGCGCACGGCCGCCGCGTACTGGCGCGGGTCCGAGCGCAATCCCCAACTCCAGCGGGTGTACGGCACCGCCTGGCCGACCCGCGACCAGCTCAAAGCCCATCTGGCGCTGCTCGCGGAGGCGGCCCGGCGCGACCACCGCAAGCTGGGCGCGGAGCTGGACTTGTTCAGCTTCCCCGAGGAGATCGGCTCGGGCCTTGCCGTATTCCACCCGAAGGGCGGCATCATCCGCCGCGAGCTGGAGAACTACTCGCGCGAGCGGCACGAGGCGGCCGGGTACTCCTTCGTCAACACCCCGCACATCACCAAGGGGCACCTATTCGAGGTCTCCGGGCACCTGGGCTGGTACGCCGACAGCATGTACCCGCCGATGGAGCTGGAAGGCACCAACTACTACCTCAAGCCGATGAACTGCCCCTTCCACAACCTGATCTTCCGGTCCCGCGGGCGGTCCTACCGCGAGCTGCCGCTGCGGCTGTTCGAGTTCGGCACGGTGTACCGCTTCGAGAAGTCCGGCGTGGTGCACGGGCTGACCCGGGTACGCGGGATGACCCAGGACGACGCGCACATCTACTGCACCCCCGAGCAGCTGCAGGACGAGCTGAAGTCGTTGCTGCGGTTCGTGCTCGACCTGCTGCGCGACTACGGTCTGGACGACTTCTACCTTGAAATGTCCACCCGAAACGACGAGAAGTTCGTCGGCTCGGACGAGCACTGGGAGACCGCGACGTCGGCGCTGCGTGAGGCAGCCGAGGCGTCCGGCCTCGAACTGGTGGCCGACCCGGGCGGCGCGGCCTTCTACGGCCCGAAGATCTCCGTGCAGGCCAAGGACGTGATCGGGCGCACCTGGCAGATGTCCACCATCCAGGTCGACCTCAACCTGCCGGAGCGCTTCGGCCTGGAGTACCAGGCCGCCGACGGGTCCCGGCAGCGTCCGATCATGATCCACCGGGCGCTGTTCGGCTCGATCGAGCGGTTCTTCGGCGTGCTCACGGAGCACTACGCCGGCGCCTTCCCGGCCTGGCTGGCGCCGGTACAGGTGGTCGGCATCCCGATCCGCGACGACCACGCCGGTTACCTGCGCGACTTCGCCGACCGGCTGCGCGCCGAGGGCATCCGGGTCGAGGTCGACGAGTCCGACGAGCGGATGCAGAAGAAGATCCGTACCGCGCAACAGCAGAAGATCCCGTTCATGGCGATCGCGGGCGACGACGACGTGTCCGCCGGTGCCGTCTCGTTCCGGTACCGGGACGGCTCGCAGCGCAACGGGGTACCCCTCGACGCGGCGGTCGCCCACGTCGTCGAGGTGGTCCGCTCCCGTACCAACGCCGGCCCATCGGCGGCGTGATCCGTCGGTCATACCGCGATCCTACCGGGGTTGGTAGGATCGCGGTATGACCGAGAAGCGAAGCATCTCCGTCCCCGACGATGTCGCAGCCTGGCTCGATCAGCAGTTCAACGTGTCCGCCGCGGTCACCGCAGCGGTCCGGACCTATATGCACGCGCTGCGCACCGATGAGGTGCTCGAGGCAGCCGGGTTCCGGATCACCGAGTCCGGAAAGCTGCGCTGGCGGGAGCGGCTGAGCCGGCCGATCCCGGCCGACGCCGTCGCCGAGGGCCGGCGGATGCTCACCGAGCTGGGCTCTGTCGCCCCAACCGGCTCTGTCGCCCCAACCGGCTCTGTCGACCCGACCGGCTCCGCGGCGTGACCGGTATCGCGGCGGTCCTCGACACGTCCGCGCTGCTCGGCTACGCACGTGGGCAGGTCGCGGTCGGCGAGCTGATCGCGGAGATCAGCGACGAGCGTCGCCAGGTCGGGGTACCGGCCGCCTGCCTGGCGCAGGCCCGGGCGGCGGTACCCGACGACCTCGGTGCCGCGCACCTGATGCTGCTGACCACCACCCCGACCGTGGTCGTACTCCCGCTCGGCCCCGACGAGACGGGCCGGGCGGACCCGGTCTGGCAGGTCGGACGGCTGGCCCGCGCCGCCGGCGGCGATCTCGGGCTGGGGCAGGCCATCCGGGCGGCGCTCGCGCACGAGGCGTACTACGCGACCACCGAACCGCACCGGGTCAAGGACATCCTGCCGGCCGGATGGGATGTGCTCGACCTCGGCGCTGGATAGGTTCCTCAGGCGGGCGAGCGGGCGAACGCCGTCTTTGGCACCATCTGAGGTATGACCGCAGAGTTGTGGATAAGCGTGCCGGATGACGTGGCCGACTGGCTGAAGCAGCATGCGGACGTCTCGGTCGCGGTGACCGAGGCTGTCCGGGCGCAGATCCGGGCGGTGTGGATCAACGAAGTTCTCCGGGCGGCCGGAGTCGAACCGCCCCGTCCCGGCGAGCGCTTGCCCCGCCCGGCGCCCGGGCCCATCGCCATGCTCGCCGAGGGCCGCCGGACGCTCGCCGACCGCGGCTGACCATCGCGGGTCAGTGGCGCACGCTGTCCAGGTCGGCCTGCAACAGCTCGCGCTCCTCGCCGTCGGTCACCTTGTCGAGCACCGCATACCCGAGCGCGAGGTGCCGCTCGGCGTCCTCGGCGGCGCCCGCGACCGAGTACGCCCGGGCGATCGCCTCGTGGCCGCAGCCGACGTCGAACGGGCTCAGCTCGTACTCTTCGGCCAGGGCCAGGCAGCGGCGCCCGTGGTGCAGGGCCGGTTCGGCGCGGCCCAGTACCGCATACACCCGGGCGCACTGCCACTCGCCGCGGGCCCAGTGCACCGGCCCGGCGGGCGAAGCGTCCGATCGACATCACGCCACCGAGGCTAGGACTCTCCACCGGGTGGAGAGTCAGGACCGGCCGGTACCATCACCCGCGTGGAGGTGGGGGAGCCGGACGGGCTGGATCGGTTGTGGACGCCACACCGGATGGCGTACGTCACCGGCTCGGACCGGCCGGAGGGGTACGAGAAGCCGACCGGGTGTCCGTTCTGCCGGGCGCCGCGGCTGCCCGACGGGGAGAGCCTGGTCGTATCCCGCGGTGAGCTGGTCTACGCCGTGCTCAACCTGTACCCGTACAACCCGGGGCACCTGATGGTCTGCCCGTACCGCCACGTCGCCGACTACACCGGCCTGACCGCGGCCGAGACTGTCGAGCTGGCCGAGGTGACCCGGACCGCGATGCGGGTGATCCGCTCGGTGAGCAGCCCGCACGGCTTCAACATTGGCATGAACCAGGGTGGCGTGGCCGGCGCCGGCATCGCCGCGCACCTGCACCAGCACGTGGTACCCCGGTGGGGCGGCGACGCCAACTTCATGCCGGTGATCGGCCGGACCAAGGTACTGCCGCAGCTGCTCGGCGACACCCGGGATCTGCTGGCGAAAGCCTGGCAGGAAGTGACGACTGACACTGACGATCGTTAGCCTAGCTTAGTATCTTGGAGTAATGCCGTCTTTCGATCGTGACCATCCCCGGTACAAGTGGGTCGCGCTGTCCAACACGACGCTGGGCATGCTGCTGGCCACGGTCAACTCGTCGATCGTGATCATCTCGCTGCCGGCGATCTTCAACGGCATCCATCTCGACCCGCTGGCTCCCGGCAACGTCAGCTACCTGCTCTGGATCCTGATGGGGTTCCTGCTGGTCTCGGCGGTACTGGTGGTGGCGCTGGGCCGGCTTGGCGACATGTACGGCCGGGTCAAGCTGTACAACCTCGGGTTTGTGATCTTCACGCTCGCCTCGATCGCACTGTCCGTCGACCCGTTCCACGCCGCCCGCGGTGCGCTGTGGCTGATCGGCTGGCGGGTGGTACAGGCGGTCGGCGGCGCGATGGTGTTCGCCAACTCCACCGCGATCCTCACCGACGCGTTCCCGGCCCGGCAGCGCGGCATGGCGCTGGGCATCAACCAGGTGGCGGCGATCGCCGGCTCGTTCATCGGCCTGGTACTCGGCGGCGTGCTGGCCGAATGGGACTGGCGGGCGGTGTTCTGGGTCAGCGTGCCGATCGGGGTCTTCGGCACCATCTGGTCCTATCTGTCGCTGCACGAGCTGGGCGCCCGCCAGCGCGGCCGGCTGGACTGGCCGGGCAACGTCTCCTTCGCGATCGGCCTGTCCGCGGTGCTCGCCGCCATCACGTACGGCATCCAGCCCTACGGCGGCCACTCCACCGGCTGGACCAACCCGTGGGTACTGGCCGGCCTCGGCGGCGGCGTCGCCCTGCTGCTCGCCTTCTGCCTCATCGAGACCCGGGTCGCCGAGCCGATGTTCCACCTCGGCCTGTTCCGTGATCGCACGTTCGCCTTCGGCAACCTGGCCGGCCTGCTGTCCTCGATCAGCCGGGGCGGCATGCAGTTCATGCTGATCATCTGGTTGCAGGGGATCTGGCTGCCGCTGCACGGGTACGACTACGCGCAGACCCCGCTGTGGGCCGGCATCTACCTGCTGCCGCTGACGCTGGGCTTCCTGCTCGCCGGGCCGGTTTCGGGCTGGCTGTCCGACCACTTCGGCGCCCGGCCGTTCGCGGTCGGGGGTGCGCTCGTCGTGGCCGCGAGCTTCGCCGGGCTCGTCGTACTCCCGGTGGACTTCCCGTACTGGGTCTTCGCCATCCTGGTCGCGCTCAGCGGGATCGGCTCGGGGCTGTTCTCCTCGCCGAACGCGTCGGCGGTGATGGGCGCGGTGCCGCCCGGGCAGCGCGGGGCGGCCGCCGGCATGCGGGGTACCTTCTTCAACTCCGGGTCGGCCCTGTCCATCGGGATCTTCTTCTCGCTGATGATCGTCGGGCTCGCCGCCAGCCTCCCGCACACGCTGACCGCGGGTTTGGAACAGCAGGGGGTACCGGCGGATGTCGCGACCCGGGTCGGTGGACTACCCCCGGTCGGCAGCCTGTTCGCCGCGTTCCTCGGGTACAACCCGCTGGCCGCCCTGCTCGGGCCGAGCGGTGTGCTGGCCCACCTGCCCCCGGCCAACGTGGCCGCACTGACCGGCAAGCAGTTCTTTCCGCACCTGATCTCCGGCCCGTTCCACCACGGCCTCGTCGTGGTTTTCCTCGCCGCGGCCGCGATGAGCCTGGTCGCGGCGATCGCCTCGGTACCCGACAACTCGCGCGCGGCGCGGCGGCGGCCGGGTGCCGTCGTGGCGGACACGCCGGCCGAGCCGGTCGGGATCGCGTCCTGACCCGCCCTACGGGGCGAAGGTCCGTTGCCCACCTGACAGGATCGCAGCGTCAGGGCAACGAGGAGGCGATCGATGACCGGTGCGGCCTGGAGGCCGGACGGAGGTCTGGAGCAGGATCTGCTGGCGGCCCGCGAGACGGGGGATCCGGACGCGTACCTGCGCCGGCTGGCGCGCGCCGACCTGCTGCTGCCACTGCTGCCCGAAGAGGCGGCCGCGGGCGGGCCGGTCAGCTGGGTCATCGCCGAGATCTCCGGTACCCGGCAGGTGCTCGCGTTCACCTCGACCGCGGCGATGCGCCGGGTACTGGACGAGGATCTGCCGCACCGCGTGGCCCGGTTCGTCGAGCTGGCCGACACCTGGCCGGACCCGGCGCTGCGCCTCGCCGTCGACCCGGGCCTGCCGGTCGAGGCGTTCCTCGGCCCTGAAGCCGTTCGCGCGGCCGCCCAGCCGGCCGCCCAGCCGGCCCGCGGTGGCACTGTGGTCGCCGGTCTGCTGGACGGGGCGGTGGCCGATCTCCAGCAGGCGCGCGCGCTGCGCGCCGAGCTGCAAGCGCAGGGGCTGCGGGAGCTGGAGGAGGCGCTGCGGAACCCGGTCGACGGCGTACCGGACGCCGCGGCTCTGCGGACCGCGGACCGGGTCGCGCGAGCGGCGAGCCTGATCGAGCCGCGGGCGGGCACCGTCCCGGACCATGCCGCCCGCGGCCGTCCCTTCGCCACGCCGCCGCTCGCCGCCACACATCGGGTACCCGATGCCGACGTGGCCACGGCGCTGACGGTGCCGGCGGCGCTGGACCACCTGGGTCTGGTCCATGCCGGGTACACCTGGCACGAGTCGGCGGCCTGCGACCAGTATGGCCAGCTGCGGCAGGTGGAGCGGGACCTGACCGAGGCGCGGCGGGCCGCGCGCAGGCCGGCCGCTGCCGACCCGGCCCCGGCAGCGGAACTCCAGCAGCGGGTCGACGAGCTGACCGCCGCGCGCGACGAGCTGTGCCAGCGGATCGAGCAGTCGCGAGCCACCGCGGCCGGCGCGCGCAAAGAGGTCGGGGCACGGCTGCGGGACCTGCTCGGCCGGGCGGACCTGCCCGATCCGGTACGGGACCGGCTGGCGGAGATACGCGACGGGTTGCGCGAGCAGGTCCGCCGCAGCAGCGCCGCCGACCTGCGGGCCACCGGCGCGCGGACCCGGCAGGACGAGGCTCTCCGGTCGGCTCGTGCGGGCGACGCCGATGCGGCCATCGAAGCCGCCCGGCAGTCCGGCGACGCCCGCCTGGTCGAGGGGCGGCTGCGGACCATCGCGCGGCGGCAGGCGGAGTACCTCGGCGAGAAGCTGCGGGAGATCGGCGAACTGCCGGTCGTGCCGCCGGATCCGGCCACCGCAACGCTCATCGCCGTGGGCGGTATGGCGCCGGCCGGTACCGGCGGCCTCCGGTTCGACCCGGTCGCCGACCACGACCCCGGGGTCCCTCGCGAGGCCGGTGTGGTGGGCCGTTGGCGAGCGGGCGCCGCGACCGATGTAGGCGGCCGGTCCGGCAACCAGGACGGCGCGTACCACGGGCTCCGGCTCGCCGCGGTCGCCGACGGCATGGGTGGGCACGCCGGCGGTGCCCGGGCCAGCCACCTCGTCCTGGCGGAACTGGTCCGGCTGCTCGATACCGGGGAGCCGCCCGCCGACCCGGTGGCCGCAGCGCGGGACGCGGTCCACGCCGCCAACCAGCGGCTGTACGAGGAGAATGCGGACCTGATCGCCGCGCGCGACGCGGCCGTGCGGGCGGCCCGGACGGATCCCGGCAGGGTACCCGAGGCGCTGGAGGCGGCCCGGAAGGTCGCCGGTACCACGCTGACCGCGCTGCTGATCGTGGAGAACGAGGCGGTACTGGTCCACGTCGGCGACACCCGGGCGTACCGGCTGCGCAACGGCGTCCTGGCGCAGCTGACCGAGGACCACAGCACGTCGGCCGGCGAGTTGACCTCGGCGCTGGACGGCAGCCAGGCGAGAGTGCAGCTCGTCCGGCTGGTGGTGCGGCCGGGGGACCGGTACCTGCTGGCCACCGACGGGCTGCACGGCGAGCTGGCCCGGGTGCGGCAGCATGCGCCGCGCGACCCGCGCTTCGAGGTACCGGGTACCGCCGCGCGGGAGAGCGTGCCGGCCACCTTCGAGCGGCTGCTGTCCGAGCAGGCGGACCCGCAGGAGGCCGTGGACGCGCTGCTGAACCGGATCCGGGACGAGGGCGGGTCCGCCCGGCAGCGGATCGGGATGTCCCCGCCGGACAACGCCACCGCGGTTGTCGTGGACGTACCGGCGCCCGGTTCGTCCCCGGCCGACGGCCCACCCGCCCGCGCGCTCGGGACGGCGGAGGGCATCGCCGCTGCTCCGGACCTCCCGGCACGGCTCCTGGCGCTCGGGCAGCTCGGCGCGCGGGAGCCGGCCGACCAGGTACGGATGGTCGCGGACTTCTGGCACCGGCTGACCCCCGAGCACCGGGAAGCCCTCGTCCAGCAGGTACCGGAACTGGTCAGCCGCGCCGACGGGATCGATGTCGCCGATCGCGCCCGGGCCACCGCGGTCCACCTCGATCGGGAGATCCCGCGGACCCGCTGGCAGTTGCAGGCCCGGACGGCCACCCTGGAGAGCCTGGGGTTCACCGAGCCCGAGATCCGCGCCGACCCGCCGTACCGGAACCTGGCGGACCGGCTGGCCGCGCTCGAGCGGCTGCGGGAGCCGGTGACCGACCAGCGGACCCGGCAGCTGATCGTGCTCGACGCCGATCCCGGCGGGCCGGGTCAGGTCATCGAGGTGCACGAGGACCTGACCTGGACGGTGTACGACATCCCGCCGAGCCGCGGTGCGAGGATGCCGGTCGACGCGGTCCAGCGTGCCGCCGATGCGCTCGCGCTGTTCAGGGTGGCCCTCGACAACGAGGTGCGCGAGGACGCCGGGCGGCCGGAGCCGTCGGGCGGGAGGCCGCGACCGGTGCCGCCCGCCGAGCCGGTATCCAGCGGCCTTCCCCGGGTGGGCGAGTGGGTCATCGAGCCGGGCGTGCCCGGCGACGGTACCCCGCCGGGCTTCGATCAGCTGGCGCGCGAGATGGTCGCGGCGTTCCTCGGCGCATTCGGCGACGTGGTCCGGGTCGACAGCGCCCGGGCAGACCTCCTGTCGTTGGCCGCGGACGGGCAGGCCACCGGCGGAGACGAGTCCGTACCGGTGGCCGTCGACGAGGACGGCCGGCTGGTCACGCCGCCCGGGGCCGGCCCGGTCGCCGGGGTGTACCTGAGCTGCGCGCTGTGGGTACACACCTCGACCGGTTCGCGCTTGTGCCCGGACGGGGTGCGGTTCGTCTACTGGTGCACCGTCGAGTACGACGACGCCGGCCTGGCCAGCATGGTGGACGCGTCGGTGGTGGTCACCGTCAGGGTGGACGCCTGGTCGGGCCAGACCGGCGCGGTCAACCGGCGGCTGCTGGCCGGTGCGTTGCGCGACTGGGAACGGCGGGCCGGTAGCCCGATCACCGGGTGGTTCTCCAGCGCCCATCCCGGCGAGGTCGGCCGCCACGGCTTCGCCGACCTCGGATGACGAGGGACTACGCTGGCCGGGATGCCACGGAAAGGTCGGCGTGATCGGGAGTGACCGCGATGCCGTTGCCGGTGGCGCGTACCGGCGTCGAAGCCGTGCTGTTCCTGGCGTTGCTGCCCTGCGAGCGGTGCGGTACGACGCAGACGCCGTGGCGGTACTCGGCGATGGTGACGGTCGACGGTGACCCCACGGATACCTACGCCGGCGAATGCGGCCGGTGCGGCCTGGCCCGGGACTTCACCTTCACCCGGCCGGCCGAGGGAACGGACGGCGGCTCCGCTACCCGGTTCGGTGGCGACCAGCCGTCCGAGCTGCTGGACGCGGGGCAGTGGATGGACGTGGCGGGCGCCGCGTCGATCGCCGAGACGCCGGGCGCCGACCTCGGGTACGCGCTGGACGCCTACCGCGAGGCACTGAAGTTCATCCCGCCCGGCGCGGGCGCGGTACCGCCGGCGGGGTTGTTCTCGACCGCCGGGCGCGTGCGGCTCGCGAGCGAACCGCTCTCGCTCACCCGGGACTGGATCCAGGTCCAGATCGATACGCTCGCGCAGCTGATCGCCGAGCGGCGCGGGGATCCGGAGCCGGCGACGGCCGCGCCGCCGGAGCAGCCGCAGCCGTGGCCGCGCTCCGACCACCCCGAGAACCTGGAGCGCGCCCGGCGCTGGCTGCTCGATCAGTTGATCGCCACGGCACGGACCGTGCACCCGGCCGGGAACGTGGCCGTCGAGCGCGACGACGGCCCGGTCCGCAGCGGACCCGACCGGTACCTGGCGACGATCGCGCTGCGCCTCGACGCTCTGGAAGGGTGGGCCGCTGCCGACGCCGTGACCCGGGCGGGGCAGGCGCTGGCCGAGGCCGGCTGGGTGATCGTTCCCGGCCCGCCGTCCGGCGGGCAGCGCTGGGCGGTCGCCGGTCGCCGTGCCGGCTTCCAGGCTCGGGCCGTGATGTCCGCCGACGACGGTGTCCTGCGGCTGTCCGGGGAGACGCCGGCGTTCCTGCTGCCGTCATCAGCGGCGGACGCGGCCGGGGTAGCTGGCACGGAGCCCGCCGACGAGCCGTGGCGTCCGGCCAACCCGGCCGAGCAGACCCTGGAACAGGCGTACCGCCGGGGCGACCTGCCAGCCGTCCACCGCCTGCTGCGCGAGGTGCCCTGGTACGTACCGGTCGCCGAGGACGCCTTCGGGGCGGTCGACGTCGACGGCGAGGTCTACCTGGCGGCGTACACGTCGCCGGACGCGCTGTCCTACGGCCTCGGCGCCGGGCTCGCATACCGGCAGACGGGGTACAGGGAACTGGCCGGGTCGTGGCCGAACCCCGGGTGGCGGCTGGCCGTCAACGCCGGTACCCCGATCGAGGTCTACCTGGGGATCGCCGAACTGACGGGCGCGCCGTAGCGATGCCCCGGTGGGCGGGCGGTACCCCGCGGGCACCGGCGATGTGGCTGGTTGTGGGACCATCCGTGCATGTCCCTCTCGCGACGGTCACTGCTGCGCGGCGGACTGCTGGCGGCCGCCGGGGCGGCCGTGGGCGCCGCGGCGGTGGCGGTGCCCGAGTTGTTCTCCCCTGGGCACCTGCCGTTCGACGGCGGGTACGCGGCCGCGGCCGACCGGACCGATCTCGAGCAGCACGGGCAGATCGACGCGACCTGGTTCGTGGAGACGACCGAGCCGGTAGTGGCCTTCACCTTCGACGACGGGCCCGGTCCCAGATGGACGTCGATGGTGCTCGACATGCTCGACGAGTACTCGGTGCCGGCGACGTTCTTCATGGTCGGGCAGAACCTGGCGGCGCACGCCGACCTCGTGAAGGGCCGGCTGGACCGGCACGAGGTGGGCAACCACAGCTGGTCACACCCGGATCTGGCGATGCTGGACGCGCCGGTGGCCAGCGAGCAGATCGGCCGCGCCCACGACATGATCGCCAAGTCGCTCGGGCGGCAGGCCCGGCTGCTGCGCCCGCCGTACGGGCACGTCGGCGGATCGACGCTGCTCGCGGCCAATGCGCACGGGTACGAGGTGGTGCTCTGGTCGCGGCAGATGCACGAGAGCGCGTACGTGAAGAACGAGGCCGGCCAGGTGGCCGAGATCGTCAACGGGGTACAGCGCGGGCATATCGTGCTGGCCCACGACGTCGGCGCCGACGACCGGCTCGTGGCGCTGCGGCACCTGGGTGAGATGTTCACCGGGCTGCGCGCGCGGGGCCTGCGCTTCGTCACGGTTTCCGAGCTGCTCGCCCTGCGCAGGTCCAGCTAGCTTGCCTTCGAGCGCACTCTAGATCTAGATGCCAGAGTCGGGCGCATGACGACGATGACCACGATCCGGACACCCGGCCGCAGCGGTATCGAGGTGAGCGCGCTCGGCGTCGGCTGCTGGGCGATCGGCGGGCCGTTCTGGGAGGACGGCAAGCCCCTCGGCTGGGGCGAGGTCGACGACGAGTCTCTCCGCGCATTGCACCGGGCGCTAGACCTCGGGGTGACCTTCTTCGACACCGCCAATTCCGGTAATCACACCGTGGTCGATGGTCAACCTACCGGGGGCACACCAAACATGGGCACGGTCGTCGAGATCCCGTCAGCTGGTGATCGAGGCGACCGTTTCGCTGTCTGATCGTACTTCCCGGCCTCGTTCGGGCGGTGCGCGATGAGCGCCGTGCACCGGGCGATCGTCGGGGCAGCCGGCGCGACCGTAGTCGGGCTGGCCGGTGTCGCGGGGGCGATCTCGTACTCACACATGGCCGAGCCGGCTGCATGGCGAGGTTGGGTGGCGCTCGCACGCGTTCCCGGTCTCGGTGGACGGGATCGAGGTCGTGGCGTCGCTGGTACTGCTGGCGCACCGGCGAGCTGGGACCCGGGCGGGTTGGCTGCCGTGGGCGGCGCTGGTGGCGGGTACGGCGGCGAGCGTAGCCGCGAACGTCGCCGTCGGCGCGTCGGATCCGGTGGCCCGGTTGGTCGCGGGTTGGCCGGCGGTGGCGCTGCTGGTTGCGATCAAGCTGCTGGCCGGGCTCCTCGACGCCCGACCGGAGCACGTCGCCCGTACCGAAGGTCAGCCCGGTCGGGCTGGTCCCGTACATCGGTCCCCTGGTCCCGGCCGTCCCATCGGCGAGTTGGTTGGGACCGGCGCGGCCGATGCCGGTCCCGGCTCCGGGACTCCGCTCGGTCGAGGTACTTTCCGACTGGCTCGACAGCACACCCGCCGCCGAAGCCCTCAATGCCCTCATCGGTACCAACCCGGCGATGTTCCTCGACCGGGAACCCGACCTCGCCGCCCAGGTCCTCGATTGGTGCCGCCACTGGCGCCGGATCCCACGATCCGAAAGACGCCGACGCGCCCAGCCCCTAGTCCCCGACCTCGAGGCACGCCACGCCACGCTGTGGGCTCAGCAGGCCCGACTCCTGCTCTCCTCCGACGAACACCTCGCCGCGGCCGAACCACGACTGTGCCGGCTGGTCGCCGCGCTCGCCGACGGCCACCTCGCCGAAGACACCGAGATCGACGCGCTTCTCACGGCGCCGGCCCGGACCCGCCAAGAGCTCCAGCGCGACGCCTACGGCGATTGCCTCGCCCAGCGCAAGGCCACCGTCGAGGCCCGGTGGGACGCCCTCAACCGACGCGCCCGCCGACACACCAGCCGCGAACACCTCGCCGACGCCTACGACAACGAGCACCTGATCATCTGCGGCACCTGCCACATCATCTACCTCAAGGCGGGACCAAACACCCTGCGTCAGCAGGACTGCCCGAACTGCGCCAGCACCATCGTCGACTGGACCGACCGCGCGAGACTCGTCCCTCTCGCCCGGAGACTCAATGGCATCCGACAGCGCCTCGGCGAGATGAGCCAGGAGCTACGTTCTCGCCTCCTCGCGCGGCGGTATTGGAATCAAGAGCGGGCGCCCCGCTCAGACATCGAAAGCAGTGCGCTCGCTCGTCAATGAGCGGCCAGCGAATTCTCGGCGCCGACCGACAAGAATCCGGGCGCCACGTGGTGCTCAGGCAATGGATCACCGATCAGCCGCAACATCGCCCGGTCTCCTACGAATCGGCGCCGTCCATGCAGCCACCGGTCGTTGAGCAGGACGTATCCCTCTCCAACCGCGAGATCGAGTGTGACCGAGCGCAGGCGGACGAGTTCCCGAAGCCTGCCCACATACAGCGACGCGGCTGGTGAAAAGCGGATCAGGTCGTCGAAGCGCAGTCGCACGGAAACCCGATGACCACCCAGATCCTCGAAGACGGAGCCGAGGTGTCCCGATCCGCCACCGAAGTAGGCCGAGCGGGGTGCACGCAGGGCATCGAGCATCGCCGGGTCGATCTCGGCGACCTCCTGATACAGGCCGCAGCCGTCCACCAGCACAACCTGGCCGCCGGATCTGGGCCGCCGAACGCAGACAAGCATCAGGATCCGCGGCGGCTCGGAAACCGCTGACCCATCGGTATGCGGCACCAGTTCCCGGTCGGTGAACCCAGAAAGGCTGCCGATTGCGGTGGAGAAGCGGCGCTCGATGGTCGTCACACCTTCGCTGTCGCTGTCTCGGTGGAGACTGACCGTCATCAAGCTACGGCCTGCACGCAGCAGCGCGGCTCGATCAGTCAACCCCGAGAGCATCGCCACGCCTTGCCGGCGCAAGGCATCAGCGACCCGAGATATGCTCTCCGGCACGCGAAGATCAAACCGAGTAAGGTCGGGTACGTCGTTCATGTGGTCACCTCCGATGGGATGCGCCGTCGCGTCCACCGTGGCCGCACCTACCGCATGGATCAAGTGACAGGTTGTCAACCTCGCAGGCCCGTCGACTCCCGATCGACGTGCTACGTTCCGGACAACCGCACCCGGCGCCGGCCCGAAAGGACCCACCCCGTGGGACACCAGCCGCAGCTATTCCCGGTCTCCGTCAAAGGCGTCGTCATCCGCGACGGCCGAGTCCTGTTGCTGCGCAACGAGCGCGACGAATGGGAACTCCCAGGCGGCAAACTGGAACTCGGCGAAGACCCGGAAAGCTGCGTAGCACGCGAGATCACCGAAGAGGTCGGCTGGGCTATCACCACCGGCCCCATTCTCGACGCTTGGCAGTACCACATCCGCGACGGCGTGGACGTACTGATCGTGACCTACGGCTGCCACACCAGTAGCGAAGCGACACCTGTGGTCAGCAACGAACACAAGGAAGTCGGGCTGTTCACAGCCAGCGAGGCGGCGGTTCTGCGGATGCCCGAGGGTTACAAGAAGTCGATCGAGGCCTGGTACCTACATGCCACCCCGTCAGTGGCATAACCGGACGGCCGAGATGCGGTGCGAGGCATGCGGGGCCACCGTCAGCCGCTGGAGCGCCTCGCCGCTGTGTCCCGCCTGCCACGCTGTCTCCGGAGCCGCGCTTCCCCTTCCAGAGCAACGCAGACCGCACTCAGCCTTGTGGCTGTGGACCAGCGACCACGCCCGCTCAGCCCTAGCCACAGGCGATCTCGCCGTCATCATCCGCGCTTACCGGGCTGCGACGCGCGCCAGTCAGCGCCAACTCGCCGAACAACTCGGCTACGACCCCACGTACATCTCCATGATCGAAACCGGCCGACGTGAGATCAACGATGTCGCCACTCGACTTCGAATCGCCCGACATCTCGGTCTACCGCCCCACACGCTAGGCGTCAGCGATCCCGACGACGCCGACTTCAGCGCAATGCTCCAGTTCGGCGAATCCACCATTCGCCTCGCCGTCATCGCCGGACAGGCCAGCCACGGGGCGGAGGCCGTCAACGAACTCTGGCCCCTCGTCACACGGTTGGAGGCCCGGCTGGCCGACGGCCACACCGAGCGCGACGTCCTGCTCCTGTTGGCACGTGCGCGCGCCGAACTCGGCGTCTCCCTCGGCTACGTCCTACCCGATGAGCGACTGGTCAGCGCCGCGAGGTGGACCGGAAGAGCTCTGTGGCTGGCGGAACGACTCGACCAGCAGGAGCTGCTCGCCTTCACGCTGCGGGTCCACGGCAATGAGCTACGAAAGACCGACCACATCGGCGCTGCCGTGACTCGTCTGAACCACGCCGCACAGATCGTCTCCGAAAGAGATCGCGGCGCGGTTCTGGTACAACTCGCGCGAGCAGCGGGCGAGCTTGGTGACCCAGCCTTGTTTGACCGGATCATTGAGAAGGCGTGGCAAGTTGCCGATAGCAACGCTTTCACGCCGCTCGCCAGCCCGCACGCCGTCCACGAAGCACACCTACGCGGCCTGATCCGCACCGGACGACCAATAAGAGCCATCGAACTGCTTGACCGATACCAGATGCCTCCCACCGCTGCACCACCTCAATGGCAAGTGATCCTGCAGATAACCAGCGGCGAGGTACTTCTCGCAAGTGCCGGGATCGCACAAGCAGCCGACGTCCTCGAAGCGGCCGTAACCGCCGCCGAGTGTCGCCGGCTGCCACATCAGATCCAACGAATTATGCGAGCGAGTAGACTGAGCCTACCCGCCGTAGAAGCATCGGCTGCAACGGTCCTCGGTCGACTGACTGCGCCCCAGACCACCGACCAAAAGGGCGGGGGTCCTTCCGGTACGCCCGGTCCGATGTGACACACATCAGGTCATCAGGTGTGTCCAAATTGAGCACACACGCTATGCCCGCGTCATGATGAAGTCTACCTCTCCTACCTTCTTCTCCGCGTCGCCAAACAGGCTAGTCTGGGTTGGTCGCATATATGGCCGCGAAACGCGCGTGAGCCGATGTCTAGGAAAGACACTCCGCAGAACTTGAAGCGTGGTTTCATGCGTGAAGAGACCCAAGCCAGTTCGAACGTATACGATCCCGGACGTGGCCATCAGCCTGGCGGAGTCCTCGAACACACCCCGGAGAAGTTGGGTGTATCGCTCCCTGTTCTCGAACTTTCCTCGAACGCCCTGATCGTCAGGCACACGAAGAGCTGTCGGGGGCCGGCCAAGTAACCACAATCGAAGCCACTGATCGTAATGATAATTCGTCAACGCGAAATATGGCGGCGATGTGAGTAGGAGGCGAACACGCTTCCTGCGTTTGGCCATCTCAGGTCTTAATACGGCTAGCTGAACCTCGCTGTCCGCAAGGTGTACCTCACTGGGAATTACCTTTGGTAGCCCCTTTGCGTACCGCCATTCAAGTCGCTTGACCATGAAGGCGAAAGGGTCCACCTCAGGCGGCGTCAAGTCCCGTTCACGCCACCATCGAATCGCGTAGTCGGGCGACATAGACTTCGTTTGCCGCATCTGATTTGACAGCGCCGCGCCCCGTTTGCCGTGAAGGTACACAAGCAGCAAAGCCATCGTTGTTCGGTCTACGGAACTGTTCATCCAATCCAGGTTCCCACGCGCAGCTGCAAGAAACTCTCGTACCTGCCTTGCGAAACAGATCTCAAAGAACAGTGGCAAAGACTCGGCCTCGCGTGCGTAGGCTCCCTTCATCTCATTCAGAGCGCGAAGCCGGGCGATTACTGCTTCCTTGGACGCAGGCTGGATCTTCGCCTTGGCATAGATCCATCCAACTGGATTGATCTCAACGCCGACACCCTGCCGACCTTGGTGAGCGGCGCTGAATATGGCTGTTCCCCGACCAGCAAACGGATCAAGCACGATGTCACCAGGTCGCGTGTATCTCGCGACTACATCATCTCCAAACTGCGTTGGAAACATGGCGTAGTACGGACCAATACCCTCCCAACGACGGGCTGCGCTTTCATAGGTACGGGCCAGCCCGGCGCCATCACTCATCTCTCATCAGCACCTGTGCGAGCTGCTGAAGTACTTTCGCGCCAAGATTAAGCGGAATCGCCGCCTGAGCATGCGCCGAGACGATTGGCGACAAAGCGTTCGGGAACCGAGACGAGACCAACTTGTCCAGAAGGGCGCACGACGGTGGAATTTGAGGGTAAGGAGCTATATCCGCATCCTTCAAGTTGTCTTGGTCATCCGAAAGGAACGGAATCGTCACCACAATCCGCGACGAGGTCGCAGTCTTGTAGAACATTTTCCGACCGAAGTACGTGTCGAGCCCATACCGCTTCTCATTGAGCCATTCCGCGTAACCGTTCGTGAACGGTAGGTAGTCAATAACGCTGCTGGTCGTGACACGCCGAACCCGTTGCGGTGCAACGTAAAGACGCAGAACCACGGTATGAAGGTGGTCCTTCCGAGATCAACTTC
>WNGL01007166.1_pt1 | contig 17850 bp, 25 predicted proteins | sample 5400591 | NCBI WGS metagenome assembly WNGL01 (sample SAMN13153377, study PRJNA577476) | soil metagenome | isolation source: 80 cm soil or saprolite under Garry oak tree replicate 1 | place: USA:California | collected 2016-06-15 | reverse complement strand
CGGTGTCCTCTTGATCGGCGGCTGGCTCGAGCGCCGCCATGGTTTCCTCACGGCGGCGCCGCGCGCTCTCGCTGCGCCACTCGTCGACCAGCGACCGGCTGGCCACGGTCAGCAGCCAGGACCGCGGCCGGTCCGGCACCCCCTCGGTCGGCCACTGCAGCGCCGCCGCGAGCAGCGCTTCCTGTACGGCGTCCTCGCAGGCGGCGAACTGCCCGTGCCGGCGCACCAGCGTGCCGAGGATCTGCGGCGCGAACTCGCGCCGCAGATCCTCGATCCGGGGGTCCGCGTTCACAGTTCCGGCGCCTCGTCCATGATCCGCCGAACTTCCATGGGGTACTCGATGAAGGCGACCACCTGGGACGCGATCTCGATTGCCCGGTCCTCGCTCACGTCGACGATCCAGTAGCCGGCCAGCGATTCCTTGACCTCGGCGAACGGCCCGTCGGTCGGCACCGGAACACCGTTCTGGAAGCGGACGGTCTTCGCCTGGCTCGGGTCAACGAGGCCCTGTGAAGCCACCACCTCGCCGGCCTCCTTTAGCTCCCCGTCGAGCTTCAGCATGAACTGGTGCATGCTCGTGATCCACTCAGGTGTCCGAGTCTCCAGCGTGGCGCCCAGACCCCCGAACATCATGATCATGTACTTCATTTCGTTCTCCTTTTCTTATCGTTCTCCTTTTATTACGGCGCCCAGGACGGGCGCTCACCCCTTGGTCGGAGCGGTCGCTCGATTCTCGACATCCCGGCCGAGACTTTTCCCGACCAAGAAACAACCCGGCCCGGTGTCTTCGAGCTGCTTGTGGAAACGGTGCCCTCAGAGGCTTCGCAAGACATTCCCAAACAAGGTGAGGAACGCTTGTCCCCTCGATGCACCTGTCATCCCTCGCCCTTACGGTCGGGCTTTTCAGCGTGCAGCTTTAAGGATGCAAGCGCGGCAAGCCGGTTGCGACGCTGCTGACGCAAGATGACGAGAACGTTGAGGATATGACCCAGTAGCCCTTTGGGGTTATGCAAGAATGAGAAGATCACGCGTGTCTTGCCTGGCCCAACTGACACCAGCTCTAACGAGAAACCTGGCTCGGTCATGACTCGAAAGAGGCCGAAGCTCTCCTCCTTGATGAGGTATGCAATCTTCCTGCCCTCGATATGTTCGGTTCGTCGCTCAACATAGTAGCCCCTCTTCCCATCAAATTCTGCTTCCACACGACGACGAGAGCCGAGCCCCTCTCCCTGATCTGACTGCCTGAAGATCTGGACTGCCCTTACTGGTGGGCCCCACTCAGCAAGAAAGGTCGAGTCCGCAATGAGGGGCCACAGCCGCTCTACGGGGGCCTCAACCAGGATTTCGTCCTGCCCTTGAAGTTTGGCGGTCACCTGTTTCTCCTTTCCGCGCAGAAAATGAGAGCAGTTTGTCCATCACGACCTCGCTCACTGCTCTCTTAGAAGCTGGAGAGCATATCTTGACAGTTCCTCCCACCGGTGCTGGTCGGCGGAAGCGATCTCAAACCAATCAACCATCGGCGGCTTGGTCTTGAACGGTGCGAGCAAGCGGTAATGCTGTATGTTGAACGTTTCAGGTTGAAAATCCCGGCCTAGCCGAAAGACTATCTTCTTTCTATAATAAAACGCGAACACTTTGCCCTGATAGTGAAGAGCCAGCGACGACATCATCTTGCCCAACGTGATGGCGCTGTTCTCGCGAGCGAGCAGTGCAGCGATGGATCGAAAGCATTGTTCCTCCTCGTCACCATCCAGCATCGGTGTCTGCGGGGAGAGCTCTTTCTGGTCAGCCGATATGGAGAAGACATATCGCATCGCCTCCTCAAACAGGGCTTTGTCATGCTGGTAGTCTTCCGGGTTCTCATGGTTGATTTGTACGAATTCCTTGCCCCGGTTGCGTCCAAATGGTCGAAAAGGAACAAACCCTGGCTTTTCAAGCAGTTCCCTGACCCGCGCTTCCGGCAGCTTGATGCCAACCCCCTCCTCAGACAGTGTGGCGAAGACCACGCCGACTGAAACCTCAGGATGATCGAGCAAGAGACGATCGAGTGTCACTTTCTGTTCAGAATTGTCGTTCAATGGACCCATGTTTTGCTGTCCTTCTTCATTGCTGATAACCCGCAGAGGTATCCTCTCCTGGCGAGTCTGTCGAACCTGCCTCTTCATGGAAAGGACAGGTTCGGCAGACGGATGCATGCGCTCGCTAGCGCCCGAAGGCAGCCGCGAATTCGCGCGCATCATAGTAAATGCGTTCCTCTTCCATTTTGCCGTTTTTCACGACGACCCAATCTGCCACGTTCAAGGTCAACGATGTGCCCGCAGGTGACTTGAGATCCATTTCATAGATGGAGCAAACCTCGTTCCTATTCTCGAATTGTGTGAGCATTCTCATCCCCGTCACCAGTGGGAAGAAGCTTTCATTGAGCTTCATGAATGCCTCAATGCCTGTTGTTTGATCAACTGGCCCGATAAAGCGGAAATCATCCGCCAGGAAAGAGGTGTCTTGCGATTGCATGAACGTGTTGACTATGTCGAGTGCCTGTCCCATTGTTCTTTCTTTCTCCTGTGATTGATGAACGTACTTTTCATCGCGCGATACGAGCAGCATACAACGGGCGAGTGACACCATCATGTCAGTATTTTTCTGCCATCTGTTCTATTTCTTGCCGCATCAGCGCACGCAGCGATTCCGGGCTGAGAACTTGCACCTGTTTCCCCCAGCTCAGCAACCACTGAAAAATATCTCGTTCGTCGCGCACGCGCAGCGTCAGCAGCAAGCCTTTGGGAGTATATTCTGCTGCAACCGCCGAAAAAGGACGCGACTCTTGCACCCAGTGCGCAACTTCTTGAGCGAACAGCGCGGTGACAACCACATCACGCTGTTCGCTTGCTGCAATCCAGTCTGGCTTGAAATCTGCTGGTCGCTGAAACCGCTTTTCCAGAATCTTCAGGTTGTCCATGCGTCCCAGCCGGAACACCCGAATATCCTGACGCAGGTGGCAATACCCCATGAGCAGCCAGTCATTTGCCAAACGCGCCAAGCTGTAGGGGTCAACCTCTCGTATGGTTGCTTCGCTGGAAGTAGCCATTTTTTGGGTATAGCGGAAATGGACCGTTCGGCGTTCGGCAATGGCACTTCGCAACTGGCGCAAGGATTCACGTTGCTTCTCATCCAGCGAGTTGGCTGCAAAAAAGCTGATATTCGTGCTCAAATAGGACACATCCTGACGCAGGGTATCTGGGAGTACCGCGTCTATTTTTCTGTAGGCTGCTTGCGCCGCAGTGCGATACTGGTCATCAAAGTTGTGTCCCATGAAATCACTGCCCAGCGCCAGGATCAGCGCTTCCTCGGTGGTGAAGCGGAGGGGAGGCAGGAAATACCCTTCGGAAAGCGAATACCCTTTTTTCTGGATAGCGATGATGGGAACGCCTGCTTCCGAGAGAGCCTGCATATCACGGTAGAGCGTCCTCTTGCTGACTTCAAAAATAACGGCGAGGTCTTCCGCACGCTGCTGCCCTTTTCTCTGGAGCTCAAGAACAATGGCTAATAACCGGTCCGTTCGATTCATAGGGGTCAACCTTCCATCTAGCCGATAAGCCCATGGAGTTATTTTAGGGTGTGGAAACTTTCTCAAGAGATCGAGGCAAGTCACGCACCACGGCAAGTCTATGACTTTGAGGTAAGATTGATCGTAAGCAATTCCTGTCGCATGGTCCAATGATAGAAGGCGCATAAGGTGGTATAGCGGCGTCCTTGCGTCGCGGCGCTGAGGTGTCCATCCCATTCGAGGAGGGTTTTGATCAGAGGCGCTGTCACCTCAAGAAACTGTTCAGGAACTGCGACCACAAAATGGCGCAGATCACGGGTATATGCCTTGATGGTGTTCATGGGCGCGTGACGAGCACGTAAGCTTGCCAGAAACTGATCAATTCCCTCAACTGTTGCTGTCATGGGTCTTTCCTTTTTCGTGCGATATACGTATCAAAACTTCTTCACTCAAAGAAGAGTACCACCCTACCCCCAAAACTGGGAAAGAAGCGGGATAACTAGATGAGAGAGCGTGATAGAAGCACATTTGCACTTGGTGACACCTGGCGCCAATCAAGCCTTCTTCGAATAATGCGAGCGACTCGCAGAACGATTTGAAGTAGACGCCCTTCGTGTCTGTGCTACCGGTGTCGCTCTGGGCTTTCTCCGAGCTGTCCGCTGTTGCGGCGCAGTCGCTGCAACAGCATGTGCTTCATCCTTCCTCGTGGTTCTCCCGAAGCGATACTGCTTTCCCGCTCCTCTCCTGCCAGCCCTCGGGTTGCCAGAATAGGGGCGTTCTGGCAAGGGAAAGCCTTCTGGCTGCCATGTTCGTGTATGCGCTGGTGTTCCACTCGTAATACGCTCTTCCTGTCGCCTTTTCATGCCGGATGCTCCATCGCTCTCATGCTCTGGTTGTGTACCTCTGCTGCGCTCCTGGTCCGCTGAGAACTGTTTGTGGTCACCTACCAGTCGCTGCTCGCCATTCTGTTCGTGCTCCTGCGTTCTCGAAGCTACTGAACTTGCGAATGGGAGTGTCACAAGAGCTTCCTCGTCAAGAACGAGCTGCTGCAATGTGACTCCCTGCCCTAAATTGCGTGCCATCCGCTGCCATTTGGAAACATCTGATGGCACCAGCAGCGTAATCGCCTTGCCTTGTCGCCCCATTCTGCCTGTGCGACCGATCCGGTGTGTAAAAAGATCGCTCGATTCTGGCAGCTCGTAATTGATCACCTGATCTATCCCTGTAATGTCCAGCCCGCGTGCGGCTACATTGGTGGCAAGCAGCGTCTGCACCTGCCCCCGGCGGAACGCGGTAAGCACCTCTTCACGCGCGCGCTGGCTCTTGTTGCCGTGTAATGTTCCTACCGTAAACCCGAGCTTGCTAAGCTGTTTCCCTAACTTCTCGACACCGTATTTTGTCTTACCAAAGATGAGGCTGCTTTCTCCCTCCGTGGCATGCAAGAGGGCACAGAGTGCTGCCATTTTCTGGTCCTGCGGTACCCGGTAAGCAATCTGTTCAATCGTGCTTTGCGTACCTGGAACAGATGTAATGTCAACCTTGACCGGATGTTTGAGGAATTTTTCCTGGAGCGTCGCAATCCAGTCAGGGATTGTCGCTGAAAAGAGGGCCATTTGTCGCGTATCAGGCGTGGTCGCCAGTATCTCTTCAATTGCTGGCGCGAAACCACTATCCAGCATCTGGTCTGCCTCGTCCAGCACGCACATCCGCAGCTGGCTCAGTACTAAACTGCCGCGATCGAGATGGTCCTTCACTCGTCCTGGTGTGCCGACGACAATCTGCGCTCCATACCGCAGCGCTGAGAGTTGATTGCCATAGGGCCGTCCTCCTACCAGCAGTGCCGTGGAAAGCCGCCGACCGGTTGCCAACTGCACCAGCACAGCATTTACCTGGATAGCTAGCTCGCGCGTTGGCACGAGTACCAGCGCCTGCACGACACGTTTGTCCCTGGCTAACCTTTCCACCAGGGGAATACCATAGGCGAGCGTCTTGCCCGAGCCAGTAGCTGATTGTCCCACCACGTCATTCCCGGCGAGCAGCGTCGGAATTGCCTCGGCCTGAACAGGCGTAGGCTCTGTTATCTCCATGATTGCCAGCACCGCATGCGTCGCGGGTTGCAAAAAGAAGTCATGAAAAGATGGCATTAAAAATCCTTTCGGCCAATGCGCCCTTTGCGAGCGCGGTATAACTCCCTGTCGGCACTGTGCCGACAGGGAGTACCAGGAGCAGGCCGTAGGATACGGAAGCAATGCCGGCTCGGCTGATATCAGGTACGAACGTGCGTGCGAGGCGTGAGAGTATTCTACAGAGGATTGCTCAGAGCTCTTTAGTGTCTTTACCGGGGAACAGGATATGCAAGCAGCCCGTTCCATGCCATGCAAACAGTCATAACTGTTGCATTATACCTGCATGGGAGCTCATCGTCAAGCCAAGCTCAAAAATCTAAGGGAATTGGGGGCGGACACCAGGGGCAATGTGAACTGCAGATGCGCATCGTTCTTGAAGAGAAGAACATTTTTTAGCATTCTGCCAGTCCACAGAACCGACCTCGAGTGCCAACTTTCTCCGACTCCTGGGTTACGCGAAGTGCGGGACAACAGTCTGTACGAAGCGATCCAGGGATTCAGGGTCCAGGAACCTGAACATGAAATGCGTCACCCCCACTGCATGAAAGCGCTCCAGCTCACCGATCACTTCGGCGCTGCTTCCGGCCACGAAGTGCTTCTGCGGGCTGCGTACCACCTCAGCGGGATTCTCTGAGACACTCGCTGTACTCAGGTAGGTCAGTTTGATCTCCGCCGGGTCTCTGCCCACGCGAGCGCAGTGGCTTTTCAGCATGGCAAGTTTGTGCGCGTACTCTTCAACTGTGCACGAATTGAAATTCCACCAGTCCGCCCGGCGAGCTACTATCGCCAACGTTTTCTCTTCTCCTCCACCACCAATGAGGAGCGGAATGGGGGGATGGGGTTGCGGCTCACAGTAGGCGTCGCGAATGCTGTAGTGCTTCCCCACGAACGTGGCCGGACGCGTGGACCACATGGCCTTCACGATAGTAGCAGCTTCTTCTAATTGTTCCAGGCGCGTCTTGGTGTCTGGAAAGGGATACCCATAGGCCTGATACTCGTCTGCCTTCCAGCCAGCCCCTAATCCCAGGATGAACCTCCCCCGGAGAGCAACTGGAGATTGGCGGCCATTTTTGCCGTCAGGGCTGGATTGCGGTACGACTGACACAGCACGAGCGCCCCCACCCGAAATTGAGGAAATTCGCCGGCAAAATAGCTCAAGGTGGTCAGACACTCGTGTGTAGCGGTTTCTCCCAAGTGCAGGTGATCCTCGACCCACAACGTGGTGAAGCCAGGCGACAACTTCCGAATCAAGCGGCGATTGTACTCGAAGAGCTCGCTCCCCGGAAAGTGGAGGGGAAACGGCTGAAGCATGAGACCAAATTCGATGGTAGACATAATTTGGAGAGCCTATCGACGTCGCGACCAGAGCCGCTCAAGAAGAAGTGGGCCAATGATCGAAATGGCAGTAAACGCACCATAGGCAAGCGATACCCATCCAATCGTTTTGCGCATGGTCGATGTGTTGTCTTTCACGAGTAGATTGCTCCTCTTTTCCTTTACCAGAGATACTGTTATGTATAGCATTTTATCTCATGGCAGTGGAGATGTGTTGTACTGGCTACTTATAATATCGGTTCCCCGAAATGAGCATCACAAAGTCTCGACTCCTACTCATCTCTCTCCACGGCGATACCGCCATCTTTGTAAAGAATGTTCTCGAAGAGCACATGCAAAGTGGAAACAATAGAGCTCTGCTCTTCAATACTGGTTAACCGGCACATCCTCCTTTTGCCTATGAGAGATATTCCAAAGAGCTTTCGGTGTAAATCTTTATTTTAAGCTACCGAGCGGTGATAAGGAGAAATTAACCAGGTGATAGAAAAGATGGCATCCCGATTGTTGTGTAATGATGGGGTCGCGCCCAAACCGCTCGTTGAGATAACATAGCAGGCATAGCCCCTTCCTTTGCGTCTTTGAGTTCGATTGCCACAAAGGAGGAACCTATGCCTGTTCATCGTACTAAAAAGTGTACCACGCAGACCACGCCCGACTCAACAGAGGGACAGTCAGTCCCAGGACTGCCCAGTCAGCAGGAATTCCAGCAATACCTGCGCGCCCTGGCGCGAGGAGCCATTTGCATCGTCTTAGAGGATGTGATGCGCGCAGAGTTAGATGCGCTCATCATCTAAGGTATCAGTAGGAAATGTTGTAAATAGTTTGCTCTCGCTACGGACATTTGCAGGAGCAGGTCAGACGCACTTACTCCTTTGATGGTTTACAAATCCTGGCACTAGTAATCTGTAGATTCCCTCTCTTGTCAAAACAAGGTGACGAGAGGGATAGGGCATTGACTCAGGATAGAGTGTGTCATAGAATTACGCCTGATATTACCTGTTTGTTAAGTGAAAGAAGCCATAAGAATGATTCATACCACGAATCTCGACCTGTTCGCGGGAATCCCAGTCGCCGACTACGCGGTGGCGCTGGAGTGGTACGAACGGCTACTGGGCTCCCCGCCCACATTCTTTCCAAACGACATAGAGGCCGTGTGGGAGCTTGCGGAGCATCGGTATGTGTTCATTGTGCGGCGGCCGGAGCACGCTGGCCACGCCATGCACACGATTTTCGTCGACGACCTCGATGCACTCGTCGCGCAGATAGCCGATCGGGGACTCGACCCTGCGGAGCGGGAAACCTACTCGAATGGCGTGCGCAAGACCACGTACCGCGATCCCGACGGAAACGAGATCGGGTTCGGCGGCGCTCCGCTGTAACCGGCTTCCGGCCAGGACAGCGGCAGGTGCCGTCGAAAACCTTCACCCGCTTCCGAAGGGGTTTCAGAAAATCGCTTCATCGCTCTGCAAGAACCGAATCACCAAAAGTGAGCCAGATGTCGGTGAACAATAAAGTCGTGAACTACACGATAAAGTTGTTGTGAACTCTGAATTAAAAATGATCGCGTCGACAGACAGAAACTCGTACGTGTAGGCGTAAATGTAGATCTGGAAGGTTGTGTTGCAAGAAATCTAGCGAAATTCTAGAGGCGCGAGCTCTCACTCCCCTATTCAGCTAAGACAGCCATTCCAAACAAGCTTGCGATATCAGTTCCTCTCAGTTCTCAGCATACCGTCGAGCTTACTACATCCTTGCCGTTTTTGCAACACAGCCTCGATATCTGATCAGGAATGATACGAGCGGCTGATGTGCGTCTGCTATAATGGAGAGTCGAGCAGGCTGTCATTCTGGATTTGGATTGTGAGAGATAGAGTGGCTTACCCAAAGTAAAGGAGCGTTGTACCTATGATAGAGACCATCCCTCTCTCCCGACGCCGCCTCGATATCATTCTTGTGGCTTTCTTCCTCGTCAACTTGCTGTTCGTTTCGTATCTGATCGATACCGAACAGCTTGTCATCGCCAATCCTGCGCATTTCACCTATCCTATCTGGCCTCCTCGCCCGTTGATCGATGCTGTTCACTGGTGGGGCTACACCTCCGATCCGCTGCTGATCGCCCGCCCGGTCTTTTTCAAAGTGACGATCTGGCTTGATAACCTGTTGTATGGACCCTTTTATCTGGTCGCCACCTATGCCTACCTCAAAGGCAAAGAGTGGATTCGCCTGCCGAGCATCATCTACGCCGTCTCCATGATGTCGGGCGTGATGATGATCCTGAGCGAGGAAGCCTTCGTGCAATATAAAACGCCACACCTGGCGCTGGTCGTGACTGCCAACGCTTCGTGGATCATCTTTCCCTTGATCATCCTGTTCCGTTTTGGGCTGAACGAACATCACTTCACCAGGCATGTTGAAAGCCGCCAAGCGATCGAGATGGGAGCAAGAGCATGACCCGAGCATTCCTGATCGTGATCGCAGCGTATGCGCTGGCGGGCGCCGCAGCAATCGGCACGGGCATCTGGCTGCAGGCCCAGCAGCCAATCGTGATAGTAGGATTGGCCGACGTGGCGGCGACCATCGTGATCTTCCTCTTCAGCGTGATCACCAATAATTCCAGCATCTATGACCCCTATTGGAGCGTAGCGCCGGTTCCCATCGCGCTTTTCTGGCTGTTGCGGCCTGGCTCGAACGGCTTCGCCAATGTGCGCCATGTACTCATCTTCGCGCTGCTCTGCCTTTGGGCGATTCGCTTGACGGCCAATTGGGCTCTGCGGTGGCGCGGTTTGAACCATGAAGACTGGCGCTACCACGATATGCGCAAACAGGCAGGGCGGTTGTACTGGCCTGTTAGCCTGCTTGGGATTCACCTGATGCCGACGGTGCTGGTCTTCCTGGGCTGCCTGGCGCTCTGGCCAAACCTGAGCGACCACATCACGCACCTGTCATGGCTGGATGGCGTAGCGGCGCTAGTCACGCTGGCGGCAGTGCTGATCGAGGGGACGGCAGATGTGCAGATGCAGCGATTTCGCAGGACACGCTCGGCGGAGCAGGCGATCCCACCTGGATTATGGTCGGCCTCGCGCCATCCGAACTACTTTGGTGAAGTGCTCTTCTGGTGGGGCCTGTTTCTCTTTGTGCCGCTGGCTCATCCAGACTTCTGGTGGGCCATCGCCGGTCCCATCGCCATCCTGCTGCTCTTCCTGGGCATCAGCATCCCCATGATGGAGCGCCACCTGCTTGCAGAACATCCCACATATGCGGAGTACCAGCGGCGTGTCTCACCATTCGTCCCCTGGGTATCGCGCTGAGTTTCCTGCATGTCAGACTCATCTATTGAGTTCCCGACTTTATTGTCTGTTAGGATGATCTAAAACCGGAAAGATTCCTCTCGAGTTCCCAACTTTATTTTTCGTCAGGTTGTACGTTTCACAAATTTTGAGCACAAATGAGCCGATGCCAGTTCCCAAGTTTATTGTTGTTCAACAGTGTAGACATGGAATTAAGTTGTCCCGTGTGGAATTAAGTTGTCCGTCAGAGCTACTCGTGGAATTAAGTTGTCCTGTGTGGAATTAAGTTGTCCTTTTTAAAGAGGATAACTGTAGATGTTGTTCACGCAGAATAAAGTTGCGGGCTGAATTGCTCTCATAGAGGAGGCATGCAGGGACAGTAGGACAACGTCGTCTGTAAATTGCTTGGCATTTCTGTCGCTCAAAGCTCAGCAGTCAGGGAAGTGCTTTTTGACTGGTCCCTGACTGCTGAGCTTTGTATGATCGAGTTTTGTATTTTAGGAATAATGTACTATATCATATGTCGCTCATGGAGGATGTAGTCGTCGAACTGAACTGGTAGGAGGCTATAACGGCAAGAGTTCATTCTGTTCCAGAACAAGCATAAGCACCTGAAACGCCGGATTGCACGACAGCATAGTCCTCTGTATAATGGTGTAATGGCTACTTGGTACATCTGTTCGTAAAAAATTGACAACTTGATCTTTTCCCATCCTCCCCTTTTCCCTTATTACATGATGCTCAACCTAGAAAAAAGCAAGAAAGGTTTTCTCATGCACGAGAGGAAGGCTCTCCTATGAAATAAACGTGCACTCACTTGCAGCATCCACTCTGGGAAGCCATACAAAGCCTGCATTGTAGGTCTACCAAAGGCACCTTCACACATGAGGTTACTATCTGGATCCCCCCTCGTCCGTCGGCTAACTCGATGGACTGTGTTACCAGGTCAGACTGCTCTTTGATAGTCATGATGGAGCCCACCTAATAGCGGAAGAGCAATCACTTTGTTCCTCGCAAGACACGTGGAATGAGACGAGCTGTTCGGTTCAGGAACCTGCTGATGGATCCCTTGATGCGGTCGAGCGTGGTTGAAGTATGTCACATACTGATTGAGCACGCGCTGGAGTTGCCTCTCGTGAAAGATCAAGACATGATCAAGGCATGCTTGTCGCACACTCCTCATGAAGCGTTCGCAGATCGCATTGGCTCGTGGCGCATGATAAGGCGTTTTGAGAATCTCAATCGCACTCGTTGTCGCCACGCGAGCAAAGCCAGACCCAAATTTGCTATCGTTATCATGAATCAGATACTTAGGCGCTTGCCCATACGGGGTCGCTTCTCGGAGGTGTTGCGCGACCCAGGGATCGGTCGGAGATCGTGTCACTCCTATATGGATCACCTTCCGTGACTTCAGCTCGATGATGAAGAACGCAAAGAGCGGTCGAAAGAAGAGATCTGTGACCTGTAATATCAAATCCTGATGATTACTATACATTGGGCTGACACAATCGGCTTGAGAAGCCAACTTGCTGTTATACGAATGTACAGTGATTAACCGGATTTGATATAAGAAGTCGCAAGCCCAGATCTGTCCTGCGTGATGGTGCAAAAAGGTTGCCCACTTCTGACCCCCTGTCTGGGGAGTGCGAACCTGCCTCATGTACTGCTGAATGGTCCGCTTGCAGACACGCATGCCGAGTTTCAATAATTCCCCACGAATACGCTCAGCACCCCAGAGCCGATTCTCCTTCGCCATCTCGTCTTCTCAAGGCGATAGTTTCCGCGGTTACTTTGGGCTTGTGTAAAGAGGCCTTTGACCTGTGCTTCCAGTACAGGCGGAAGAGCTCTCGATGCCAACGCAGCAGAGTTTCTGGTTGAATGATGAGGAGCGTTTGCTTCCATGCCCGAACAGCCCTTGCCAAGAGTACGAGCAGGATTCGATCCGTCTTCGTGCATGCTGGGCGTTTCACCTGCCGCTTGAGGATGATGAGTTGTTGACGTAAGAGCGCATTTTCCGCCATGAGCTCTGGTTTGCTTCTGGTGAGATCTGTGAGTGTTCCAAGCAGCAAAGAAGAAGTGAGTGGTGTGGTCCATTGAACAAAACGAGTACGGAGTACGCTTACAGATGTACCAACGAGCCGCTTAAGACAGGAATGAAACAGGTTCAAAAGTGCGCTTCTCCTTCAGAAATATAGGTTGATTTTCATATTGTCTTGTGAGCACCTGTTCACATTCTCGAATTTTATCCTTGTTGCCCATCCAGCTGCAACCAGTGAAAGCATACTCTACCCTACTTAACAGCGGCTTTACCTGAACGGATGTCCCAAGTAGCCAGTACAACGGCCAGAGTCTGCTCTAGAAAGTCGTCAAAGTACGGCGTAGACCACCCGCCATACGTGAAGCCGAAGCTTCGGTCTACCTCTGGGCCATCGTCTGACTGCATGACGCCGTCAAGGGTGAGGAAAATGAGGACGATCAGTTTTCTCATGGGTTCACTCTCTCCTCTAGTGATGTCGCGTCGCGAGTAGTTAGAACTGGTGGCAGGTCTGGCCTCTGCCAAATGCGAAGACCCTGGTGGGTGTGGTATAGCCAGCTTTCTCCATCCCACTTGGTCGCCCACACCGAGGCTAAGCGTTCGAGGGTATCCTGGTCGGTGATCCGCACGGCGTCGCCTTCAACCACCACACTGAGTCCCAGGATCTGGTTGTAGCCGGTTGTCAGAATGACGTGTGGGTTTCCACGCAGGTTGGCTGCCTTCTGTGCGGTCTCTTTAGCGGTAAAGTGGATAGCCCCGTCGTGCCACACAGCCACGAGCGGCGTGACGTGAGGGCGACCATCGGCCCGCACGGTTGAGAGCCAGAACAAATCGGCTGTTTCCAGTACCCGACGCGTCTGGTCCCATGACGTGACCACTCCGTCTGGTGGGCTGTTTCGGGTGTCGAGTGTTGTGATGGGTTCGTTCATCCTTAGAACTCCTTTCAATCATTCCGTTCCTCTCGCAAGAAGCGAGAAGATACCAGTCCATTCTCTTTGCGGATGGGAAAACTGGAAAGGCCACACACGACGCGATGCCTCCAAAGGTCAGGGTGGTCGCTCCAGATGGAAAGCGGGTGGCGAGAACCTTCACACCATGGTAGTGGTTCACTTGAGAAGGATATGGTAGTCTGTGAGGATCAATTTAGATGAACAAGAGGAGCCTTCAATGGTGACGATCACCCTTTCCTGTCCCTACTGTGGAAGCGAGGCGCTGGTGCACGATGGGCATGCCCCCAACGGCAAACAGAAGTATCGCTGTCATGCCTGTGGACGCCGCAGCCGCGAGAATCCTACTCCCAACGCCTACCCAGAAGGCCGCAGCGAAGAGATCCTGCATGCCTATCAAGAACGCAGCAGTCTGCGCGGTCTTACACGCACATTTGGTGTCTCTCGCACGACCGTGTCCAGGTGGATCAAAAAAAAGTAGCTCAGCTTCCTCCCTTACGGACCACCCTGCTCGCCCCGGACCCAGAGGATCCCACGTCCACGACGCTGGAACTGGATGAACTGTGGTCGTTTGTACTCAAAAAAGGGCACGACTCCTGGATTTGGATTGCCCTGTGCCGCAAGACACGTCAAGTGGTGGCTTATGCGGTTGGGGATCGGAGCAAAAAGACGTGTCAATGCTTGTGGGAGGCCATTCCAGACAGCTATCGTACTGGTCACTGCTTCACGGATTTCTGGGTAACATATCAGGCGGTCATCCGATGCCGGAGCAGCACACAGCAGTGGGGAAAGAGACGGGAGAAACCGCTCACGTGGAGCGCTGGAATAACATCCTGCGGCAACGGCTCGCCCGTTTTGTCCGCATGACGTTGTCGTTTTCCAAGTCGGTGGTGATGCACAAGGCATGCTTGCTCCTGTTTCTCCATCGATACAATTTAGACCGAGCTGTCCTTCTCAAATGAGCCACCACCGTTGCCTGAACGGTGGCCTTCTTTACGCGATGAACTCTCTGGCGAAGCGGCGAATACCCTCTAGATTGGTCCCATCGATAAAACGGATCAGCAGTTCCTGCACTCCTGCTTCTTCATAGGTAGCCAGACGCTTCCGGATCGTCTCAGGACTACCAATCAGGGCAGTCTGCACTTCGCTTCCAAGCCTTGCTTTGCGTTCAGCGGGAAGCTGCGCCCTCGCCTGCTCATCGCTGTCAGCCATGAGACACACTGCGGTTGACGTGCGATGAATACTCTCGTAATCACGTCCCACGGTCGCGCAATGCACTTTGAGCACGGCAAACTTGTGTTTCGCGGTGACAGGATCATCGCCCACATTGCAGGCATCGGCGTATTGCGCTACCAGCTTGAGCGTCACTTTCTCGCCATCACCACCGATCAGTAGCGGGATATGGGGCTTCTGGACGCCCTTGGGCTGATTAATGGCATCACGCACCTGATAATAGGTACCCTCGAAGTGTGCCTCCTCCTGGGTCCACATCGCCAGAATGACCTGCACGGCCTCGCGCAACTGACGCAGGCGCACAGGGGCATCAGGATACGCATAGCCGTAGGCGCGGTATTCGTGCTCATACCAGCCCGCTCCGATGCCGAAGTTCAGGCGGCCATGCGAGAGCACATCGACGGTCGAGGCCATTTTTGCCAGCAGCGCAGGATGGCGATAACTATTGCAGGTGACCATCTGACCGATACGGATGTTCCTGGTATCACGAGCCAGCGCAGCCGTACTCATCCAGCACTCAAAGGTCACTTCAGGCGTCGGATGGGGGATCGTGTGAAAGTGGTCAACGAGCCAGGCAGAAGCGAAACCCACCTCTTCAGCCGTTTGAGCGACACTCGTCATCGTTTCGTAGGCTTCCACCGGGTCCTTGATCCGTGCCAGATCCATGGTCCAGCCTTGGGGAACCAGCACACCAAATTGCAGTGCCATGTATATGACTCTTTCTTCTTTGGAAAACGTTGGTCGTTTTCTCTTCTATGCTCAGTTCGCCTTTATCTACCGAAATCACGAAGGGTGTATCGCTCCCATTCTGGGCGAGCCTCACCCTCCCTGCTATCAACGCCCCAATGCCACGCCACGACATCCAAGACAAGCACTACCACAAGAATGATCAGGATCTCCATACTGTTTTCCTTCTCTCCCGTGTGACGGGAGTCATTAAGAGATGGTACACAACCGTGATCGGGCAAATATGACGACGAGAAGAGTTCTTCTGCTCTACACGACGGTTGCTACCGTCGCCTACGAGACGTCAATCTGTGTGAACGGAGCGTGCAGCCTTGAGGTGTTCGAGCTCGCTCATCCTGTCATCTGTGCTCTGGGCGCGATTTTTGGACCGTGCCTCAGCCTCCTTATGCAACGCTACCCCACTTGCAACTAGGAGAATGCCCGCGACCTCGGGAAGCCGCGGGATCTGTCGCAGCACCACGATCCCAATGATGGCGGCAGATGCTGGCAGCAGAGAAAGCAAGAGCGCAAACGTCGAGCGCTCCAATCGAACCATGGCGAGTTGATCACTCACATAGGGGATGACCGACGAGCAAATACCGACCCCAATGCCTGCCAGCAGCAGCAGTGGCTTGCTGATCGCGGGCAAGGCCCCGCTGATCCCAATGGGGGTAATGGTCAGGCAAGCGACGAGCATCGCTGCGCCCAGCCGATCAATGCCTGCTGCCCCTCCATCCTGGGCGATGCGATGGCCCAGGACCACATACAACACGAAGAAGACACAGTTCGCAAAAGCGAACACAAACCCAAGCGGCTCTCCCCCGAAGCGGACATCCGTGAGGAGCCATCCACCTGCGGCTGCTAGCAGCAGTGCGCCAATGTTGCGTGGGGTTCGTGCGCCGAGTGCTGCGAGAGTGATGGGACCAAGGAACTCGATGGCTCCCACGGTTCCCAATGGCAGACGAGAGATCGCCAGATAGAAGCAGGCATTCATCAAAGCAAGCACCATACCCAACGCGAGCAGAATGCGTCGTTGTGCCCAGGAGATTCCAACGAAGAGGCGCCAGGGCCGACGCCACAGCGCAAAGACAACGGCGGCACTCGCAATACGGAACCATGCCACCCCAAGCACCGAGACACTGGAGAAGAGGAGCACAGCGAATGCAGGTCCAAGGTAGTGAAAGATGGCACTCACGAAAAAGTATACATATGGCGGAACCTTGGCCGTCACGTCCGCTTTGCTGACTTGAAACATAGCATCTCCTTCAGCTTTTTCATCTACTTCTATGGTACAATGGAAATTGACGAAAATACATGGCAAGGTTAAGGAGGAATTGATCATATGGCTCAAGATGTAAGGGAAAAACGGATGTTTACTTACAGCCTCTCGTATGAGGAGATTGACGCAGTCAACAGACGGGTGTTGGAGGAACTCCTGCAAGATCCTCGCTTGACCATGTCCGAACTAGGTCGCCGCGTCGGGATGTCGTCGCCCGCCGTGACCGAACGGGTCCGTCGCCTGGAGGAAACGGGAGTGATTCGAGGATACCGTCTGGAACTGAATCCTGTCGCACTTGGGCTGCCAATTGCAGCATACGTGCGGATCCGCCCGAACCCGGGGCAACTGCCCAGAATTGCTGAACTGGCGCAGCAGATTCCCGAAGTCGTGGAATGTCACCGGGTCACTGGAGAGGATTGCTTCATTCTCAAGGTATACATCCCTGCCATTGACCAACTGGATCGACTGCTCGACAGCTTCCTCTTGTATGGTTCAACGACGACCAGCATTATCCAGTCTTCGCCGGTTCCTCTACGCCCTCCGCCCTTGCCCGAAGATGCATTACTTGAGTAGACCAGCAACCAATGCGGTCCTTGTGTTTTTGCAAGAGGGGGAGACCTGTCAAATCATTCTGAAGATGCCTACTTTGCTAACAGATGATCTAAGTAGCCAGCACAGGTCGTTCATTGCCTGCACATTCTCTCCCGCTTGTCAGAGCAGTCAAAGGCAGGCTGATTACTTGACCGATGTTCGAGGCTTACCCGTGTATATCTTGTTGGCATTACAAGAAACGAGAGGTGAAGCACATGCGAGAACAGTTGAAGCAGCAAAATATTCCTGTCAAAATCTACCGAACCGATGGGCGTTTGATGGTTGCGGCCCCGATGGCTGGACTTGAACCTGAGGACATTGTGGTCGAAGTCACCGCTGATGGTCGCCTGGTACTCCACGGAGCCCTACGTGGCATGTTAAAGGAAGTCAAAGAACTGCTGCTCGATGAATGGAGCGTTGGACCTTATCATCGTGAGCTAGCGCTAACTACTCCGGTCAATGCTGAATGCGCCAACGTCACCTATGGTAACGGCGTCCTGCTGATCACTCTGCCCATCAGCGAACAGACACTTCCCGCGCGTCTGACGCTCGAGCGCATCACGCCTACCCATGGAGAGCGAAAAGGCAATGCTGGCCATCCTCCATTGTGCGTTCACACCTGATGGCCAGGCATCGCGAATGTTCGAGGCGGATAATCAGGCAAGTTCGTAGGTTGTCAGCTCGACTCGGTGACCATCAGGGTCAAAAACATAAATCGAGTGAGCAAGCGTATGATCCTCAAAA
>WNGL01004292.1_pt1 | contig 17855 bp, 20 predicted proteins | sample 5400591 | NCBI WGS metagenome assembly WNGL01 (sample SAMN13153377, study PRJNA577476) | soil metagenome | isolation source: 80 cm soil or saprolite under Garry oak tree replicate 1 | place: USA:California | collected 2016-06-15 | reverse complement strand
TTCGGCCCCAAGGCGCCAAACAAAGCGACTCCCAGCGGCGGGGCCATTGAGGGCGGACGCGCAGGCGGCGGTGGCGGCGGCCATGGCCACGGTCCATTATTCGGAGGCGGTGCTATGGGAGGCATGCCCAGCGCCAGCGACCGTCGGTATAGTTTGACGCTTGGTGTTTCAGCGCGGAATGTATTGAACAAAGTGAACTTGGCGAATCCCAGCGGCATTCTGGGCTCAACCTTCTTTGACCTGCCGAATGCACTTCAGGGCGGACCATTCTCCAGCGGTTCAGCGAATCGGCGCGTCGACTTGCAGGCGACTTTCGCTTTTTGATTCCAAGTTGTCAGAGATGCTGTGGCGTTTTTGTGCCCAACATCGAAGTGCAACCTGTTTCACATCGTGCAACCAGTTTCACATCGAGGCCCTGCCAACCCGCGTCATGGGTTGCAAACACTGACAAACAAGAGATATATATTCACTCCTCCTTGGCCCTCGGCTTGCCGATAGAAGTTCTGGGTGAGCTTGAACCCCCTTCAATGGAGGGTGCTCTGGTATGCTTCCTCGCTTCTGGCCGGTGGTTGTGCTTCTAGTTGTTCCTACGATTTGTGCAGGCTCACGGAGTAATTCTGCCGGGCCAGCGAGACGGATCTCGCTGGCGGAGAACGAGAAAAAAATCTGGAGAATCCCAGCCCGTGACTCTCAGTTCGACGATGTGCTGCATGCTGACGCGCGCTCGCGATGTGAAGATACGCAGCCGCCCGAAGCCCTGGCCACTCCCAACCCCCTACTGCCCGCAGCGAAAGACGGCACAAGGGTGAAAGTCAGTTTCATCATTGGGATCGATGGACGGGTGCACAGTCCACTCATACTGGAGAGTGCTGGGCCGACAGGCGACCGCAACGTATTACGAACCGTCCGCTTCTGGAGATATCGTCCCGCAACCTGCAATGGCGTGCCGACAGAGACCGAGGGCAAAATCGAGTTTTCCAGCCGTTGAGCTGCCCCGGTTTGGGCTAAAATGGCGCAAGGAATGGGTATGGTGGACGGTCACGGTGGATAAGGATAAACAAGTTCCTAACAAGGCAGGGTTTCCGCCGTCGCGGATGGCTTCCGACGGCAGTGCCAACCTCGAAGACATGCCGAAGCGGCTGGCTCCCGAGAGGAGACACCCGAAACATCAGGATTCTATTGCTGCCGCGCTGCAGGCGGTTCAGCGCCTGGCTGCCGAGACCGATGTCGAGGAAAGCGCAGAAGATGCCGCAACGGAATTTAGCGGGCATGGGCTGAGCGGCCTCTGCCCAGTTTGCGGATATCAGAACCGTGAAGGTAATAAGTTCTGCGGCATGTGCGGCCTTCCGGTAGACGAGATCGAAGAATCGAAACACGAAGTTTCACTGGAAGCCCAACCGGAAGCAGCGGCCCCGCCAAGGCCCAGATCTCGAGAAGCGCTCCATGGCACGCACCATTATCACCATCACTATCACCACCATTATTTTCCGGCCGGACAGGAGGGCGCGGTCGCTCGTCCCCCAGCCGAAATTTCCCGCGAAGCCGACAAACTACGATTGACGGCCGCAGCCAAAGGCGAGTCGATGAGCCGCGCTGAGGCAGCAGTGCGCCGCCTTACCCAGGAATGGGTTTTGTCCTGCAACACCCGGCAGCTCGATGATCTGCTCGATCTCTACATCACTGACGCGCTGGTGCTGCGCACTAACCTCCCGCCGGTCAGAGGCGCAGCAGCGGTTCGTGAATTCTTCTTTTCCGCGCTGGATACCGGCTTAGGAGAGGTTGAAGTTGAACCCACACGCGTGGACGTGGTTGGCGACATGGCATACGAAGCTGGCCGCTGCAAAGCTTTGGTGCCCTCCGCCACGGGTAAGAGACGCGAAGAGCGTGGCAAGTATCTCTGGGTGCTTTCGCGTCAGAGTAACGGGGAGTGGAAGCTGGCCGCTGATTGCTGGTCCAGCGATCTGACGCTCGCTGGTCAGGAGTCTGACATTACAAGCGCCACCAGTGCTTCCGGTCAGGGATTGAAGACCAATCTGCCACGAAAGAGCGCGTAAAAAGCTCAAGCGCCGATAAGGTCTCAACGACCCACGCCTAACTTTTCCAAGTCCTTCTTCAATTGCTCGACGTTCTGCATCTCGATCGTCTGCATGCCTAACTTCGCGGCGATCTCCAGATTCAGGGCGCGATCGTCGACGAAGCAACATTCATCAGCAGGTCTTTGCGTGATTTCCAGCGCGAGGCGATAGATTCCGCTTTCCGGTTTGCGCAGGCCGACGAAACAGGAACTGACGAAGAGTTGGAAAATCCGGCGCAGCCCGAACTTTTCGATGCGATAGAGATTCAGCTCTCGCGACTCATTGTTGATTGTGCCCATGAAATACCTGTTCGACTCCGCAAGCGACCGGGCAAAGTTCAGAACATCCGTCAGAGGCTGCGACAACGAGAACATGAAGTCTTTGAAGGCCTCTCGCGGGAAGGGCCGCGCGCGATAGAACACCGTCCTATCGAGATACTCGTCCAACGTGATTTTGCCGCGCTCAAAAGATGAGATGACCATCTCGTGGCGGTCATGAAACTCTTCTTCATCGAGATGAAACCGCTCCAGCGCGCTCATCCTCTGGACCCGGTCCCAGGCGTTGGTGAGGAGCACTCCACCCACGTCCCAGAAGATGGCGTGAATCGCTGACAATGAGAGCCCTCCCGCCGTTGTGTGGTGATTCGTGCCGTCTAGTGCCTGTAAATCGTCGTGTCCGGGTGATAACTGCGCCAGTCGAACCAATAATCTTTCAGCGCGGGAATACGCGCCAGGCATTTTCCTTGCGCCGCGCCCGAAGCGGAGCAGCCTTGAAAGTTCCACTCGCTGGCGGTGGCGGAGTCCAGCAGCGCCCAGTCTTTTGTATCGCCCTTCAAGAAGAATTCCGCGTCTTTATCGTCCACCCGGCTGACGAACGTGCGAAATGATTTTCCATCCGGCCCCACGACCAGCAATACCGGCGTGCCGTGAACATGGTCGATGATCGGTGATTGCTTGACAACCGTTTCCCAGGGATAAGCGCGCGCCACGCCGCCAATCTCGAGGCCCACTACTACGTCTCTCGATTTCAATTCGGCGCCCGGAAAGCTGATCACCACAGGAAGTTTGGCCACTTTCGGTTCCCACTTGCTGTCATACTCTTTGGCGTCTTGTGCGACTGGAGCTAGCACCTGCCCGCCTGCGGTTTCCCGCTTCCACTGCCCGAAAGTCAATTCGTCATTGGGAACCAGTTCGAGCGCGGCCCCTTGCAGCGGACCATAAATGGCTTTGCCGGTAATCTGCTGCCACCACGATCCGGTTTCGCGGTCACGCATGAGGAAGTTCTGGTTGTTGATGCCGGCCAGATAAAAGTGCAGCACTCTACCGTTCAGCGTCCGCGTCCACACCAGACCGGTGTGACAAAGAGTTCAATAGGTCACAGCGATCGGCACTGCATTCACGACGTCGTTGAGAATGTGGTGATAGGCCATTTCGCTGATCGGATAGGCCCGCGCGTCACTGCCCAGGCGCACCGCCATGATCATCTCACCGGCATCGAGTTTGCTCTGGGCCTCGGTTTCGAATCCTGGCGCGGCAATGGGATGGAACATCCACTCGAAATAATTCATGCGCGCCATGACCGCGGAGATGGTAACCAGCAGCAGAGTCAATGCCAGGAGAGCTTTGCGCCAGCGAGTGGCAGTTCTCCACAGCGCGAAGGCGAGGAGGAAGGCGGCAATGGCTGCGAGCAGCGAGTCCAAAGGAGCTCGCTGGCGCAGGGCTACAGCAAGGAAAAGTGCGCGTGTCGACTGATGACGGAAGGGACGAATGATGAAGGCAGGGACAAAGAACAGGGTAATCGCGGCGAGAGCGCAGACGGAGAATGCTGTCCAAAACCAGAGTGAACTTCGGCGTTGACTTTTTAGTTGCGGTGGCGAGGACAAAGATACGCTCATAGAGGCTCATGCGATTCTAACCTGACGGCGATCGGAGGTGCTTGCCGAGTGAATCGGGCAGATAAAGATGGGACAAAAAGTGACCCCGATCGATGGGATCGGGGTCTGGGAAGCGCCTGGTTGTGCCGAGGCGCGTTTAGTACATTTCTTCGCGGGAAGCGACCACCAAATAGTGCATGGTATTCCCGATGTTGGCCCAGCAACTGTTGAACTGGATACCATTCGTGCCGCCGCCGTTCCACGCAATTTGGGGAGTCCCCAGCGTAGCTAGTTGCGTATACGGGGCCGTTGAATTGTTGGTCTTGGCCAGAAAGATCGATCCATTGAATTGTCCGTTGCCGCCGCCGCTTTCCGACAACGATCCCTGCCCAACGACCAGAATCAGCCCGTCGAAACTCGAGTTGCCGGTGATGTTCAGCGTTCCGGTTACGACGAGGACGCCGGCGCCGCTGGCGTTGCCGAAGTTGAAATCACCGTTCACATAAGTGACCTGAGGGGCAGCGTCTGTGCCGTAGGGTCCCGTTCCGTTGCACGGAGCACCCATGCCGCAGCTGTACGTTGTATCGGCTCCATTGGCGAGCACAGAAACCATGTTGTTGAGTGCTGCCGGACTTGACCAGATGCCGGTGAACTGGTTCCCGCCGGTCGATCCTTCATTGACAATCGACGGCGTAGGTCCCGTTCCTGTGTAGTTAGCAGTGCGGTCAGGGGGGACTGTAAGGTTAGTTGTGATGCCGTTTGCACCCGCGGTATCGCCGGTGCTAATGGCTGGCGTTTGCGCGGGGAGGGTAGAGGCACAAGAGGCTTGCCCGCCGGGTCCAGTAAATGGCGTATATATAGCCGCGTTCGCTGGATCGCCACTGTTGTTGCCATTGGCGAAGTACTGATTGGAACTGGGCGTGGGATTGAACACAGCGGCAGGCCCATCCAAAGCCAGAGCGCCAGGGGGTGGCGTGATGTTGTAGGCGGCAGATTCATATTGGCCGATTCGTCTGCTGCCCTGCGGCGTGATGGCCATGGTGGTAACCAGGTATACGGGCTCAACATAAAGGCCGGCGGCTTGCGCTGCGGCGCAGTTGGGGTACCCGAGCGCACTCGCTACCACCTCCTGGTTGGTCGCCGAGTTCCAGCAGACCTGCGAAGCGAGGTTAACGCCCGTCTGGGTCGGATCCACCAGGGCATTGGGGAAGGTTCCATTCTGCTTCAACGTGATGCGGGCCCACTTGTACTTCAGGGAAGAAGCTGTATTCGTGTAGGGCGAAACGCTGGCCGTCGTGGTCACGTTGTTCAATGGTAGAGCTCCCGTCGCGGTACACGGGGCGCCTGGGGGGGCGTATGCCACCGGTGAGCCTGGGCCAAACGATTCGTGGCAGAACTCGTCATCGAAGTAGGTGGTGCCGAATGCCCTCGGATCCACCACATCGGCCCCACCAGAAGGATTGAGGATATAGAGAACGGAATTCGGCGTCCCGGGCATCGTAGTCGGGACGGCAATGGGAAATGTGGCATCGGAGCGCATCCGGTCACGCATTTCTTCCAGCCCGGCCCGCATGGCAAAGAAAGCGGTCTGCGTATCCTTGTAGTTCGCATTGATCGAGGTTTCGGTATTCGACATGTACACCATGCCCAAGCCTACGGCGGAAATGAGAAGAAGCGCCAGGAGGGCAATCAGAAGAGCCACTCCGCGTTCTTTGTGACGCATGTCGTAGTTGCGCATATTGAAAAACTCCTTCTTAGTTGTTCACCAGGCGAGCGTTCCCCACCAATGTCGTCACCGGCCGCGTGTTGGTCTTCAAATCGACCCCGGTCGTCGCATTTGCCAGGAGGTTGATGGTGAGGCGGATCGACTTGATACAACTTACGGAACTGACGCTGCACGTCAATATTTGCGTGCCGCCTGGGGTAGTGATGTCCTGGGGGAGTTGGACAATGCCGCCATTCTGGTCATAGGCCTGAAAGACCGGATAATCTTTGAAGGTGCTGATAGCGGCGTAGTAAGCAGTATTGGTGGCTCCCCAGTAAGTGTTACCTGCTATCAGCAACCCGCCGCCGTATTGCGCAGTGCCGCCGGGTACTCCGCTATTGACCACGTTCTGCAATTCCTGACTGAACGTAGTGTACGGGGCTTGGCCTTGGGCGGGGGGCAGGATCCCCGCCACTTTCGGCATTTGGCTGCGCTGGACGGTGCAGGGGCAGGTTGTGGCAGGTGGATAATTGCCCGCGGCATCCACCAGGCGATACACGACCACGTCCACAACGCCGTCACCATCCACATCACCTTCAAAAACGACCTGAGTGTTGGAAACGGAAACCAGGCCGACGGCCACGGCCGGGTTCATTGCTACGGCAGGACTGGTGTTGTCTGCCGGACAGTTATTAGCGACTCCTGCGGTACTGACCATGCGGCAGTTGGGATACCCCGCCTGATGCAGGTCGCGTTCAAACTCATCAATGAACTCGCGTCCTTCCTGGGTCAGGTCAACCTTGGTCTGCTCCGCCTGACTGCGCTGGGTGGCGAGGTCGATCCCATTGAAAACGGCTCCCAGCACGATCGTCAGAATAGCGCACACGATGACCAGCTCGATCAGCGAGAAGCCCTTTTGCGAAGGAAGCGATGTTTGTCCGGGTATCTTCATGATGTGCATATCAATGTGCTCAGTTTTCAATAAGCGTGCGCAGCGTGGTCGGGATCGCAAAAAGCATGGCAGTGGAGGAGCCCTGTGCCGCAAGTTGCCGCGAGGAGACGGTCAACATGCTGATGCGGCTCAGGCCGTTCGCATTGGCATTGACTTGCATGATGTTCCAGCGGACTTCATAGATATCTCCGCTGCAGGTTTGATAGTCCATGGCATAGCCGTTGACCGCGGAAGTTGCCAGGGCAGGAGTCGGTTGAGTCCAGTCAATGTCTCCCACCTGGGACGGTAGGGGCGCCGTCCCCGCGGTATATAGGGTTGCGCCGGCTCCGGCGGGAAAGGCCCCCTGCACCAGTAAGGCCTTGTGTTGATTCGCTAAACCAGCGGTAAGGCCGCAATCGTAAATCGTGACGGCTCCCGTTTTCGGATAGGCGGGTAACGTCGCAAACATCTCCAGGATCTCCTGGTCCAGAACCACCGCCGAGCTGTCCGTCTTGTTCCGCGTGTTCGATTGCATGCCCACCAGGATCATGATCATCGATCCCAACATTCCAACCGTGAGTATGGTCATGGCGATCAGAAGTTCGATAAGCGACATTCCACGCTCACCGAGTCTCGCCCCATACCGAGCACGCCCAGATCGAATTTTTGGCGATTCAAACATTCTTGGTCCCTCAGTCTCGTTGTACCCAATTGCCATTGCTGTCGGAGGTCCAAACCTGCACGCGTCCGCTAGGGCTGACCGCGACCGCACCCCAACGGACATTTCCCGTGACCGTCGATCTCGACAGAAACACGACGAAGCCCTGACCCGGAGTTTGCGGGCAGGCGTTCCCGGCCGCAATACAAGGAAGTCCGCGCGCATTGAAGTTCGGAGCAGATCCACCAGGGTTGACAGCGAAATTCAGGCCGGCGACGAAGGTTCCTTCGTTGGGGGCGCCGCTGCCGATTCCAGGGTGGACGGTTAGCGCGGTGCCAAGGGGCATGAGGGGGTCGCCGTTGGCGTAGGCCCCGCTCTTGGGAATATCGACATAATATCCAGCGTCGCCCGAAGGCAATGCGACCGGGTTGACCCCATAAAAAGTATTTTTTCGGACCGCCTGGATGCGAGCCGACTGCAAAAGACCGCCGAAGTTCGACGCAGAATAACGAAGATTGATGTCGCTGATCGTGTTAAACAAGCCAGGAGCAGTGATCGCCCCCAAGATCATCATCACGGCAATGACGATCATCATTTCAATCAGGGAGAAGCCCTGGTTGGCTTTTTCGGTCTTTTCTGTCGCAAGGTCCGGCATATTGAGGCTCGAATATCCCTTATCGGTTCACGGGGAGACCCCGTTCAAAAATCATCGTAGGGGGGGTCTTGAGATGGGTCAAAGCACGGGAGTCCAATCCGGGTACACCGGTCTTTCGTAATTCTGCTGGTTACGATCGTCACCTATTGAGAACGCATCACTTAGAGCTGCCTGAGGGAATTCCTCCCGAAAGAATTATGACTGCGGTAACTTGTCTGACGCGCGGACGGCTACTACCATGTCGCTCAGCTATGAGTTTGTCGTCACTACTGATGTGCGCGGACGGACCGTCGGCGCAGATATTGCGGCGGGTCCTTGAAGAACTCAGCATTCGAGTGGAGTCTTGTGCCGACACCAGGCGCGCTGCCTTCCGGCTTGCACAAGAGCGCTTTGACGCAGTGATCCTAGACTGCCAGCTCCAGAAAGACGTCAACGCACTTCTGCACGAAACCCGGGCCTCGCGGCTGAATGATTCAACCTTGGTCGTAGCCGTGGTCGAGGGCCAGCAGAACGTTCGCGAGATGTTCGCGCTGGAGGTTAATTTGGTGCTCTACAAGCCGCTATCCTACGAGCGAGCCCTCAGTAGTTTGCGTGCCGCGCGCACCCTGATGCGCAAAGAGCGTCGCCGCACGCCCCGCGCTTCCGTACATACTCAGGCCATGCTCGACTATGCCGGCGGCGACGGCGAAAAAGCCACCCTCGTCGACCTGACGGAAAAGGGTATGGCGGTTAATTTTGGCAGGAGGCTGCCGCCGACCTGCAAGCTCTATTTCCAGTTTGCATTGCCCGGGCAAGGCGTCAACGTACGCCTCTCCGGCCAAGTTGTATGGCAGGAGTGGACTGGGCGTGCGGGAATCCAATTCGTGGACGTGCCCCAGTCTTCCCTTCGAGCCTTGCGCGCGTGGCTGCGGCTTAACGTGCCGGATGACTCCGAGGAGGCACCTTCTCTTTCTACTGTCACCGTCGAGCTGCAAGACACTCCATTGCCGGAACCCTCCGCAGCGAATTCGGCTCTACCCATAGCCCGTGTGAGTGCTGTGGAGCGTGGCGACGCTGCGCAACAGAACTGGGCGCGACTGCGCTCCGAACCCGGCAACCGTCGCGCGCAAACCCGCTATGTCTGCCGCATAGGTGCGGAAGTGTATCGGGTGGGAACCACCATCCCTCACCGCTGCAACCTTACCGACTTGAGTTCGGGTGGTTGCTATTTGGAGATGGCGTCTCCGTTTCATAGCGGGGCGTCAGTCGAAATTGTTGTGCGTACTCCCGAACAGAAACTAAAGTTGGTGGGAAAGGCGCAGTCCGCGCACCCCGGTTATGGGATGGGCGTGGCTTTTACGCTGAAGACTGAAGATGAGCGCAAGGGAGTGCAGCAGTTGATCGATTTTGTTGCGGCCACCGCCCAGAAGATGTAATCAATTTCTTTACCGCTTTACCGCCGTCTCTTCGGCTAGCGCGGTGCGGAAATAATCCAGCGACATTCGCAAGCCAGTTTCCAAATCAATTTTCGGTTCCCATCCCAGCAACTGCTGCGCTTTTGTGATGTCGGGGCGCCGCTGCTTGGGATCATCCTGTGGCAGCGGTTCGTGACTGATCTTGCTTTTCGATCCTGTCACCTTTAATACGTGCTCGGCGCATTCGAGAATCGTGAACTCGTTGGGGTTGCCGATGTTGACTGGCAGGTGTTCCGAAGATTTCGCCAGACGCACGAAGCCGTCAATTTCGTCGCTGACATAACAGAAGCTGCGAGTTTGGCTACCGTCGCCGTAGACGGTGAGATCCTCGCCACACAGGGCTTGCTTCATGAAGTTGGGAACGACCCGCCCGTCGTTGAGTTGCATGCGGGGGCCGTAGGTATTGAAGATGCGCGCGATGCGCGTGTCCACTTTGTGGTAGCGGTGGTAGGCCATGGTTACCGCTTCGCTGAAGCGCTTCGCTTCGTCGTACACGGAACGCGGGCCAATGGAGTTTACGTTGCCCCAATATGTTTCTTTCTGCGGATGCTCGAGCGGGTCGCCATAACATTCTGAAGTGGATGACACGAGATATTTCGCTCCGTACTGGTGGGCGACATCGAGCGCGTGAAATGTTCCCAGCGACCCGACTTTGAGAGTTGGAATGCCGTGGACGGTGTAATCCACCGGGCTTGCAGGGCTGGCGAAGTGAAAGACGTAATCGACGTGGCCTACATCGAACGGCTCGCAGATATCTTTCTCCACCAACTCGAATCGAGAGTCGTGGCGAAGATGCGCCAGGTTCGAGCGCCGGCCAGTCAGCAGGTTGTCCACAACAATTACGCGCCAGCCTTCGCCGAGCAAGGCGTCACAAAGATGAGATCCCAGGAAACCGGCGCCACCGGTGATGAGAGCGCGCTGTTGGTTCATGCTTTCTTCACGCCGTTTTTCAAAATGCTGCCGGCGGGCACCCCGTCAGGATGGGAGGCTGCACGACCCACGCTGTAGTAGGTGAAGCCATTCGCCGCCATGACCTGCGGATCATACAAGTTCCGCCCGTCAATCACGATGGGATACTTGAGTTCCCGGTTGAGCCGGTCGAGATCAAGATTGGCGAACTCTTCCCACTCGGTGAGAATCAGCAGTGCATCGGCGCCACTGGCAGCCTCGTAGGCTGAGTTGGCGAACTTGAGATTGGAGATCATCACTTCTCGCGTGCGCTCCACGGCCGCGGGATCATAGGCAGTAATCGTGCAGCCTTCCTGCAACAACGCCTGCACCAGAAATATCGCCGGCGATTCGCGAATGTCGTCGGTGCCGCCCTTGAAAGCCAGGCCGAGCACGCCCAGGCGCTTGCCGCGAAGAGTCCAAAGAGCGCTGCGTACTTTGCGGAGGAAGCGCTGGCGCTGATCTTCGTTGATGCGCATTACCTCATCCAGAAGGCGGAAGTCGTAGCCGCACTCGCGCGCGACTGCGCGAAATGCCAGCACGTCTTTGGGGAAACAAGAACCGCCGTAGCCGATTCCCGGATTGAGAAATCGTGGACCGATGCGCGAATCGGTGCCCACGCCGTGGCATACCTGATTTACATTGGCTCCCACCGACTCACAGATCGACGCTACCGCGTTGATGAATGAAATCTTCAAGGCAAGGAAAGCGTTGGAGGCGTGTTTAATCAGCTCCGCGCTCTTGGTGCTGGTCGCGATCATCGGTGGAGGAATATTTGCGCGGTCGGGGCGCGGGATGGCGTCACCGCGCTCGTAGTAGCTGCCGCCGGTGAGCGGCGCGTAGATTTCGCGCAGCACCTCGGCGCAGCGATCGTTGTCGCAGCCGATGACGATGCGGTCGGGGAAAAGAAAATCTGTAACCGCGGTACCCTCGCGCAAGAATTCAGGGTTCGATGCCACGTCAAAAGAATCCGGGTCGGTGCCATTGCGCAGGATGATCTTGCGCACCCAGTCGCTGGTGTAGACCGGGACCGTGCTCTTTTCGATCACAACTTTGTAGTCGTTGATGGCCCCGGAAATTTCTCTGGCGACTGACTCGACGAAAGACAAGTCCGCTTCGCCGCGATTAGTCGTGGGCGTGCCCACGGCGATGAAGATGGCGGCGCTGGAGCGCACGGCTTCATGCAAATTGTCGGAGAACTGCAAACGATGGCCGCGATGCCGGTTAAGCAATTCCGGCAGAAATTTTTCGTGGATGGGCACCTGCCCAGCTTTGAGAGCGGCTAACTTCTGCTCATCATTGTCGACAACGATGACGTCATGGCCGAGGTCGGCGAAGCAAGAGCCCGCCACCAAACCTACGTGTCCGGAACCTACGACAGCGATCCGCATGCTCGAAACTCCCTGGATGAAAGGTCGTCGAATAACTCTAATTTTCTTGGTTTGACGATTCCACGGATAACCGAGGGAAGGAATCCAAAAATCAGCTCGGGGAATAATTCAGCCGCCCCGAGATTGGGTGATTCTAACAGTTCAATACCGGAATTGGGAGAGGATAAAAGTCTCATCCGGGGAATATGGGCGCCATTCCGGAGATTGGGCGAAATCCATTGCGTTTTGCGAGTTTCATTTTGGTTTCTTCAGCACAGGAAAAGCGGGTCCCCCTCCGAACAACTGGAATCATCATGTTAGCGGGAATTCTCATGCAAAATCTTGAGGCAGAATGAGTTGCGGGCAAAATCTAGAGCACATGGGAGTTAAGCCCGTCGTGTTCCGCGTTCGCTGCGCCGACTCCGCTTTGACCATCATGGGCCAGTTTTGTGTGAGAGGCAAGGTTGAATGTCACATGGCGATGGATTTCTTGAGGAGGCCAAGTTTTTTATTGACTTCTCCGTACGCAGAGGAACGGAAAAGTGCTCTGGCTTTCGAAGAAAGCTCAACGTCAAAGGCGGCGGACAGGAGTGTCCGCTCCACCAGGGCAGAGGTGGCCGGACACAGACAGCAGGTCCCCTTCGGCAGGCTCTGCACTGCGCTTCCAAGGACTGGTAAACCCGCGCAAATCCCTAACTCGTCACTGGCTGTTGTGCGGCGACCACCGGTTTCAGTTCCGGCTCCGATGGAACGATGATCCAGGCCAGCATGTACGTGACCACGCCCGGACAGACTCCGGTCGCAGCAGTAAGGAAGACGCAGAGGATGCGCACGAGCAATACGTCGAGATTGAAATACTGAGCAAGCCCGGCACAAACGCCCGCGATCTTTCTCTCGGCGCGGGAGCGTATCAGTTTCTTCGGCGTGGGCGGAATCCCCACCATGTTGCCGCAGCGGGAGCAAACGCGGTCGTCCTCAGCCATGGCCTTGCCGCAAGCGTTGCAGTACATATTGTGCCTCCCCCTTGCTTAACGGTACGACGATTGCGGGGAAAATGTTCCTCGATAAGTGTTGCGTGGCCCGGTTCTCGCAACAGGATAGCTCCTTGCTCAACGCCGGGTATCCCCGTTTGTCCCAAGGACGCGAGAAATGGGGTGCCCTCCACCCCTTCCAATCATTAAATCGGGCTGGATTGAAAGCCCCGCCCTGTCGCACAAATCGCGCCCAGGACGGCCACCCTCGGGATACGTGTGGTTCGCGAGAGACAGAGGGTGACACAGCGCTTGGTTTGATGTTTTACGCCGCTAGCGCGGCCGTGGCGTGCCAGACGGGTTTGTCAGGTATAGGATGGCGAGGGCCGCGGGTGCGGCCAGTTTCCTGACGGGGCCCGCGAAGATATTTTTTTCTGAGGGCGTCGGCCAGGCGTTGATATTTGACCTCGCTGATTCGCTCTAGCTCGCGCAGCAGTTGGCATCGTGGTCCGTGGTCGAGAATATCCCCGGCTATTGCGGTGAGCTCCTGCCAGTCGTGCCACTCGCCGATGGCATCTTTTGCCTCGCCCAGCGTGGCGATGAACTCCTGTTGATCGGCGTTGTCGGCCATCTGCAGCACGTTTCGTAATTCTTTGACCTTCAGCCGATAAGGATGCAGGTTCCGCTTGTTCAAGCCTGCGGGACTTGCCAACTCAGTGGAAAGCTTCACTGCCAACCCGGCGACATTTGCCGATGCTTCCGGCAAGAGCTTTTCGAATTCGGTGGAGATCCCCTTCAAACGTTTGCGGAGCTTCGAGCCCTTCTGACGAACGGCGGCGCGAAGTTTGGCGGCGTGTTTTTGCCGTCGGGCTCCGAGATGCTCGAGCAACATGACGGAGCATTCATTTTCTCCCTTAGGCCGGACCGTGGATGCGAAGTCTGTAAGCACGTCGATGTCGCGTACTTTACCGGCTCGCCTGCGGAGGCGCGCGAGGCGCTTGGCATTGGTGCCGAGCACATCGCCGAGCCGATTGGCGATCCGGACTTGACTATTGGCGCGCAGCAGTCCCCGATTGTGTTTCGACTCCCGGTTCAGCCTGACGGTATAGTCGACGTTGTTCTGATTGAGCGTTGCCATCACGCTGGAGCAGTTTTTCCGCAAATCCTTGGTTCCATCGACTCACACTGCCAGTCAACGGTCGACTTCGAGCCCCAGGCTCCCCAATGCCTTCCGCCTCCTCCTGAGCCGGAGGTGGTCATATCTTCTGAGCCTTTTCCTTGCACGAATACACGTGGTTTGTCCTGTCCCAGCGCCAAAACCGCTTATGAACAGCACCACAAGAATTAACCATTTCATCGCTCGTTTCCCCCGTGAACCTGGGTGGATTGCGGCCAAGTAACCGAAGCACCATGCAGAAACGGGCCCTAAAATGCACTTTTTGGCAGGCACTTAATCGTGGGACGACTGCGTGTCAGATTTCCAGAGTCTTGGTTCTTAAATCTCTCTGGCGAAGGCAGCGGTGCTGATACGTCACAACATCCTTACCGCGCCTGGACGAGACCTCGGCACGAGTTCTCTTCATCTTGTTTACATATGTTTACATATTGACAACCCGGTCGTTTGGGGCGAAACTCCGCTACAGACGCTGATCTCGAAGCTGAACTGCTTCAAGCTGAAGCGAATCTGTTCACATGGTGCATCACCCCATGCCGGAGCCGGAGCCCTCGACGGCTGAGTCGTCCGCTGGGAGAGCGCCGGTGACGTGGGTGGGAGACGTCCCTGGCTCCGAGGCGGCGCCACGTCTGGAATCCAATGTTGCCGAACTGGCTGCCAGATTTGCCGCACACGGGGGCGGCAAAGTGTCGGCGGAGATGTCGGCCGAACTAGCGTTGCAAGTGGTGCTTAACGAAATTGTGGAGCAAGCGTGCCTGGCCACGGGTGCGACCGGGGCGGCGGTTCTTTTGGAGCGGAATGGAGAAATGCAGTGTCGCGCCACCTTCGGGACCAATGCTCCCGAGTTGGGTGCACGGCTGGATAGCGAGTCGGGTCTGACGGTGGAATGCATAAGAACGCAGCAAGTTCAGCATTGCGATGATGCGCAAGCCGACCCACGGGCCAATGTCGAGGCTTCGCATCAGCTGGGAACACGGTCGGTGATGGTGTTTCCATTGCTGCGAAACGGAAGCATAGCGGGCGTGTTGGAAGTCTTTTCTTCTCGTCCCGCAGCGTTTGGGGAGCGAGACGAGTGGACCCTAGAGGCGCTGGCGAAACGCGTACTGAAAAATGTTGAGCGAGCCGGCAATCCATCGAGCGTTGCCGCGCCGCAGCCTGGGCTGCACATTCTCCCGATTCCAGGAACTGAATGGGTGGATTCGCGGACTGGGTCAGAGACAACGCTGAACGAAGATAAAGAAAATGTGGGGACGCCGGAAACTCATGGACGAAGCCCCAAGGTCGGACGTGATGTCGTAGTCTTCGCGCTGGGTTTGGCCGTTGTGATTTGCACGGTGTTGTTTGGGACTCTGGTTGGTTGGCGACTGGGCGCATTCAGGACCGGGGCGAGTCACGGTGAGTCGGCGAAATCAGCCACCGGCGGCGATGTGACCAAACGGAATTCGGGCGCAGGAGGAAGTGCCGCGCAGGGTGCGGGAGTAACCGCGGATGCGAAGGCTGGAACCAACACAGGTCCAGCACCTCTTTCGTCTGCGGCAGGAAGCTCGACGACGACGTCGGTCGGCGGTAAGAAAAATATGACTCCGCGGTCGAGGACGTCCGCGGCGAGCGGTTTGAATGATTCGTCTCCCCCAGAAGGCAGTTTGCGAGTTTATCAAAATGGGAAGGAAGTTTTCCGCATGCCTCCGACGCCGGGCCAGGGAGAGTCGGCTGCGAGCGCGACAAGTGTAAACGGAAGCGAGGTACACGGAAGCGAAGTGCGGCGAGCTTCCTCGGTTGAGCCCGCGAGAGTTCTTGAGCTGTCGCCGGAAGTGGCGGAAGGCAGCCTACTTTATCGTGTTGAACCGGAATATCCCGAGGAAGCTCGGCAGCGGCAGATGCAAGGATCGGTGGTGTTGGATGTGCGCATGGGGCGCGATGGAGCGGTGCAGGCAGTGAACCTGGTCAGCGGCCAGGCTCTGCTGGCGGACGCGGCAATTGTCGCGGTGAAACAGTGGCGATTCAAACCGCGCCTGGTCAAAGGGCTGCCGGTGGAGATGCAGACGAAAGTGACGCTGAACTTCAGGTTGCAGAGGTAAACGCCAGGCTGCGTCAAAAGAAAGGCGGAAAAAGCGACGCTTCGCTTTCTAAGCTTGGCCATCACCTCAAGTAGCCGCCATCACCTTAAGTGGTGGCGGTCTTGCGGATCGCGACTGGAACCTTGGCTAGCACTCCCGGCGAGGCTGCAACCGATTGCGTGAGCTGGGGGGGAGAAGGAATCGGAGAGCTCTGTTGTACGTTCCCTTGGCGGAAGGCGTAAAGCACTAACTCGACGCGGCTGGAAACTCCCAGCTTGTCGAAAATCCGAAACAAGTAGTTTTTGACGGTGTGCTCAGTCAGCTTCAGGCGCCGGGCAATCTCGCGATTGGTCAATCCTTCAGCCACGCAGCGGACCACATCAGTTTGCCGCGCCGAAAGCAACCCACCATTTACGTTCAGGCACCCAGCGAGCGGAGGCTGGGAGAGAGTCCCCAGTACGAACTGCAGTTGGCTGCTGCTCGCCCAGATCTGTCCGTTGTCCACGCACTGAATACACTTGGCGAGCAGGCGGAAGGGTTCGGTGCGGCAGAATACTCCTTGAGCACCGGCTCGAAACGCCTCAGTGACCGAGGTGCGCTCGGATGAGTCAAGCAGCACGATGACGCGCGTGCCTGGCGATTGGACGCGAATCTCGCGAACCAGGTCAAATCCTCTCGGAGTGGGTTCTCCGAGATTGGCGCTGATCACCGCAACTTGAGGCTTTTCCTTCTTCACCAAAGCCAGGATGGCAGCAGCGTCGGAAGGCGACTCGATCATCTCGAATTGAGCATCCCGCCCCAGAGCGTCCACCAGCAACTGCGTTGTCATCGAAGTACTATCCGCGGGCAGAACCCGAATGCGATCTTGCTTCGAAAGAGCCGCAAGATGAGCCATAGATAACGCTTGTCAACCTTTCCGTTTTCCCGACTTCACAACGGGAAGAAATTAAAGAGGTTTGCGGAGGGAATGCTGCGCCCTGCGCCGCCCCGAAACCCGTTACGCCACCCGGCTGGACGGATCCGAAAGCTCCTCTCGGAGGAGCACAGTTCTTCCAATGACAGTAGGGGTAGTTCGGCCCTGAGTAAATAGCACTACCGGGGATATGGCACGGTGCTGCGGGGGAGCAGATTACCCGCGGACCGCCCTGAGTCGAGCCGAGATGGCGATCGGCGATGGCACCCACGCCGCGACCATTTAATGGCGCTGGGAAGGAAAGATGGGGGGTGACGTGATGCTCGAGTTCGGCGCCCTATCTCGCTGCAATCAATGGCTTTGGGCTCTTTACTTTACTTTCCGCATCTTGCAGCAATTTGCATGGGCGGAATCGAATCCCGACAAGATGTGGGGTTTGTCCCATTAGGGCATTGCCCAGGGCAATGCCCCATAAGCGCTTCTGTGAGAAGGTCATAAAAGTCAAGGCCGACGTGGCGGCCCTCCTCTATTTGATCTCCGTTTGTTGGGCGTTTGGCACGTCAGCTCCACCGCCCCTCCGTTTCCTGGTTTTTACTTTTCTTGTTCTTGGTGGCTTTCGCCACATTTCCACAGAAGATTTGGCGTTAGGATCGCTCAGGAGCGACGACTGGCAACTCGGTCGACCCACAGTACCCCCCCTTTTTGTCTGTCTTGCCGTGAGACCTTGCTTGTTTTCTTCCGTGCTGCATAGAGCTCCGGGGTGACTTGCGGGGCTGTCAAGGGCACCCTGAAGGGGCGTTCATCTTGATCCTTGACCGCCCCGCAAGTCACTTACAATCGAGCTCGGAACGAAGCGAAACGCAGTTCAGTTGAGCTTCGTTCCTTAGTGGAGTGGAGGTTCCGAGACGTTTGGCTTGTGCTGATTGCTATTCTCGTGGTTTCCTCTGCTGCTAATGGCAATGCCACCGAGTTCGAAAGAGCGGCAAGCCAGAACGTATTTTCGATGTCAACCATGGTTTCCATTTCTTCGATCCGCCTGGAGAGTCAAACGCCCCATCCTTGACGCGCAAG
>WNGL01003948.1_pt1 | contig 17867 bp, 22 predicted proteins | sample 5400591 | NCBI WGS metagenome assembly WNGL01 (sample SAMN13153377, study PRJNA577476) | soil metagenome | isolation source: 80 cm soil or saprolite under Garry oak tree replicate 1 | place: USA:California | collected 2016-06-15 | reverse complement strand
CTGTTCGGGTGGCTGGTAGTAAGACCTCAATCCAAGCGCCGAGCCTCGACGTCTCTCCAGTCTCCCTTCTGTCTGTATGATCAAGTCGACTTGGTAAGGAAAGCGTGTATGCTCGAGGCTCACAATATTGTAGCCGCTGGCAATCTGGGTCTTGACCCTCTTCTTGTTTACCAGAAGTCCACCGAGGACGAGTTTGTGGAGGAACTTGTCGAGCTCATCGATTGAGACTTGGACTATGAAGTCCACGTCTGCGGTCGTTCGTGGGATTCCGTAGTAGCTGGCCGCCATCGCACCAGTGATAGCATAGTCGTAGCCAGTTTTGTTGAGGAGAGAGACTATCGACTTTGAGAACTGGGTAAAGCTCAGGGTCTTCAGCGAACCCTACGTCCCGACCGGAACCGCTTTCGGGCAAGGTTCAGCAGTTTTGCCTCGGATATGGCTGGGTGCCTGTCTCGGATGGATTCGAGGGTGAGAGCAATCACCGTGGAGCTCATGTCAATGGCGAGGTTAACTTTGTCTTCCCCACTCATGGCCCGAAGGGTCCGAGCTGGAGATTTGGAGAATGATCTCTTCGATGCGTTCCGAGGCATCCTATCGACCTTCAGCATATCAAACCGTTACGGAATTGGCATAAAAACCGACCGTCAAGATGAAGCGAGGAACACGGTTATCCCTCATACAGGAGCTAACCGGCCGCCGTGGCTTCACTTTTTCCGACGTCGCAACTCATTCCTTGATGATTGTCCTCGCAATTCTATCATGTCTGACGGGTTGACATGGGTGGTATAGGGGCCAGGAGAGCAATGCAGGGACTTCAACGGGATCATGCTCCTCCTGATGCCGAGTCTTAGGCTTGACTTGAACAATCTCAGGTGGGCGGCACGCTAGAGAAGCTGGGGGAAGAAATCTTTAACTGTGGGAAGAACCTGGTTTATGTGGGAAACGAGTCTTGGCTGTTCTCAAAGTGGATGATCGCTACCGGGTTCTTCTCGACAGGGAGGTTCGAGAGCTCTTGAAGGTCGAACCGGGAGATGAAGTCCTAGCGATCCCTTACTCCGAGGGAGTCCTCATAGCTTCTCTCAAGGGCCGAAAATTCAAGACATCCCTCTCAGGCTTCAAGTATAGAGAGGAATCGCACGAAGCCTCAAAGTATCTCTTCAAGAAGAACTAGCCCTTTTGCCAGTTCTCGACACCGTTGTTCTATTCGGGGCAGGGAACCCTAAGGATCCGTACCACAAGAAATCTACCGAGTACCTTGCCCGGCTTACGGAGCCCGGCTATTACATAGCCGGTTTCGCTCTGTTCGAGTTTGACATCGTCATGAAGAGCCGAGGCTTCTCTCTCAAAGATAGAATGTTGAAGCACGGGCTGTTGGCCCGAGACTATCCAGCGTCTACCTCAAGGGTGAGAGCACTTTCACCCACCACCCTCTATCTGGCCGTGGATATCGAAGGGACGCAGAGAATAGACTACTTCGACGCAGGAGTAGCTGCTGAGGCCAAAGCCCTAGACGGAACAGTAGTATCCACGGACAGAGTCTTCGACAACCTCTACGGTGTCAAGAGAATCTGGTGAACAAGCAACTAACGTAGTCCGACCTAACTGTCCAGCGCGGCTTTGTTGAGGCGTTCAATTCTCTGACCTACCGTGGGCCAGAGGTGCAGACGTTTCAAGGGGTATCCCGTAGCTGAGAGTGTCTCTCCATACTTCGCAAGAGCTGCTAAAAGCACTTCTCTTCCAACAATACCAGATGCGCGCCGGTCTGCGCCATAGAGGAGGCTTCTCCAACGTCTTTTGTTGTAGAGAACGATTACAGAAGCGGCGTAAGCAAGGAAGAGAATGAGGTTGGCGAACACAAGTTCTCCAAAATAGGACAGCTGATAGAGACGTATTATCTGAAGTGTGGAATACACGCTAGCGACACTTCCCAGTCCCAGCGGTAGAATCAGACGTAGAGCGGAATCACGATGCTCATCACGGAGCAACAAATAGCCGTAGATTATTGCTGGTGCTAACAATGGCTTCCAATCTTCGGCTGTTAGTAGGCCCATCATGCTTCGTGGCAACTTTACTTCCCCAAACCGGACAGTTGCTGTATTAGGGTCCATGTGGTCCTCCCAGACAAGTGTGTCCGGCTCAGGCCTGGTTATTCCGAGCTTTCGGAACAGCTCAACTGCATATTTCAGAATCTTCTCGTCATCCAGATTATGAGAGACATCCTGCGGGGACGGCACAGCCTCCTTCCCAGTGTCTCCCGATCATAAGCGGTGATAGGGCGGAGTGCTACTTCTCGTAGCGTGTTCGTTTCGTGGGGGCTTGCCGTGCCACTCGACCGCGAGAACCGCGGACGGGTTGACATGGGTGGTATAGGGACAGGAGGGACATGGTGGGCTTCAACGGCTCGGACAGATGGCGTTGGCAATCTTCTCCTTCTTCTCAACAACCCCCACCACTACCAGGAGTCAACGGCTCAAAAAGAGCAACAATAAGATCCAATAGAGCCTCCCCAACCTCAACCTGCCTAGCCAAGATTCTCACTAGAAACGACCAGAAAACAGATCAGGGAGATTAGGGTTACGGAAATTCGCAATCGACAGGATGGAAATTTGTTACTCGATGGCGGAGAAGAAGGACTTGCTGGGTGGCCGTGGTGGGTTCCCCGCCAAGCTTATTTATTACGGGTAATACTGGTATTAATGTGGACGCATATGGCGGGTCGCACATCTAGCTCTGACAGGATGACGAGGACCAGCATCAGTCTTCCCGAGGATCTGAAACGAGAGATGGAGGCTGCCGGGGTCAACTGGAGCGCTTATCTCAGAGACGCTATCTCCGAGCGGTTGAAGTGGGAGTCGGAGCGGAACGTTGCAGAAGCGGTTCTTCTCAATGAGAAGCTGCGTCGAAAGGCTCCTAAAGGCTGGGACAGTGCCAGGGTGGTTCGTGAGTGGAGAGACCGAAGGTAGTGGTCGACGCCTCTGTCTGCGCCAAGTGGTACCTAGACGAGGAATACTCGGATAGAGCACGGCTTCTGCGAGACGAGTTCGTCAAAGGCCAGATCGCGATTACGGTTCCTTCGCTCTTGTTCTATGAGACTCTGAACGCGCTCCGGTACAGCCGAGTTTTTGACGGGAAAGAACTGGCAGTCGCTGCCGATTCTCTGTCAAAGTACGGGTTTGAAGTGTGGGAGCCTAGGGGAGAGGTCTACCGTGAGGCAGCCCGGATCAGCTTGGCACACGATATTACCGTGTATGACGCAGCCTATGTGTCTTTGTCAGAGCATCTTCGAGCATCTTTCTATACGATGGACAGGAAGCTCTTGGACCGGTTTCCGAGGAGAGCGCGTCATATCCGGGTCTTCAAAGAGCTCGCCTGAAAGAGAGCAAGACCTCGGAAATTCTCCTCTAATAGAGTTGGCAAGCTTCTCCGTCTTCCCCAACAACACACCCCACCACTACCCAGTGGTCAACGGCTCAAAAGAAACAACAGTCTCGGGGTAAGCCGCTAGTGTTTCTTGAATCGGACGCGGTTATTGAGGCAGGTTTGCTAGATGCTGGATTCTTTCTTGGATGCTGGGGCGGAAAAATCCAGTCTTCCCCGTTGTCATGCTCTGATCGATCGAGGCTAGTTTTGTCAAGGACGCGATGAGCGATTCTTTTCCGACTATCTGTACGGCTTTGTCATCCATTTCGAGATAGAGCTTCTTGTGGAGGATCATAAATGGAATGATAGAGAGCATTAGGATGATGATGAGTGCGATGATCACAAGGTCGTATAGCGCTCCGAACTGTGAACTGGCTAGAAGCTTAACGTTTGCGAGTATGATGAAGGGCGACAGGAGGGCGGTTGCCATGGTTGGGAGGATTGCCTTCAGCATTCCACGGTTCAGATTCTTGTAGTACAGTAGACCAGAGGCGAGGATTGGTCTCCACTCTTCAGGCGAGAGTCGTCCCATTGCTCGGTCAGATAGTTGGAGGATGTGGAAGCGCGGGATTATGATTAGAGCGTCTGGAGGAAAACGGCGGGCTCCAATTCTGCCCTTCCAACTGATGGCTTGAACATTGCGCTTGTAATAGTTCAGCTGTGCGCAGAGTTCTCTGAATATGGATAGTATCTTCTCATCCTCGGGATGAACAGGAACGTTTCGCCGGGAGAACACAGCGTTGTGTCAGGGCTAGATGTCGTATAATAAAAGAAGGATAAGCGACTATTCAACGCTGCAAGAAGGAAGACTATGGCGATGTCGAACTCTGGCGAGGATATTCTCGGTCGGATTATCAGGAGAGATGTGGCCAGAGCGACCCGAGAAGCCGCAATCCTCTATATCGTCAACACGGCTATCGGCATCGTGTTCGACTTGGCGATTTTCCTGGCGGGAACGCCCTTCCTTTTCTTCTTCAGGCTCAGCGGGTATGAATTGATTATTGACAGTATCGCGACCGCGATTGCCGTCTACGCCCTCGCAACATTTCTCTGGGCCCGCTACAGACAAAACGCTTCGCGAGGTGTCCACTTCTACGTTGCAGGGTTTCTCGGCTTTGCTGTGGGAGGGCTTCTCTTCTCCTGGGGTGCCTGGCAGTTTCTGAGTGTAGGATATTGGCTGCGCCAGTACCAGAAGAGCGGCGTTGCGAGATCGCCGCGAGACGGTGGAGAGATCGTTGCTTACGGATCCGAGAGCCTGGTGAACAAGAAGACTTCTAGACTCGTCAGAATCGGATATGACTACCCCAAGAAATGGGTCTATGCAGGAGTGCCCGCAGCAGTGGTCGGGTATGTACTTCTCTCCCTAGGCAACTCTTTCAGGGGAAGTTTCTGGTTCACCATCACCACTAGCATAGGATGGATTCTCCTGATTGACGGGGTTTCGTTTGTTGCGATGATGGTTAACCAACGCGCATATCTTGGAGGACTTGTAAGACTGCCGCCAGACGCAGGGTCTGAGACCCAAAGTGTCTAACTTTCCACTTCGCTCGATCTCTCGAGGAGTTCGTCGTCTTAAACATCTACTTGAGTCGGCCTGATACCAAGAAGCCTTCAGGCTTTGTACAATTTGTAAACGAACATCCCCTTTATTCCCCCATCTCGAGTATTGGCATTTGAGGTCTGCGAGCCTTATGGTCTTCTGGTTGGTGACAGCCAAGCCTCGGGTCGAAAGGCTCGGCGAGCTGAGGAGAAGGCTTGACTCCCGGGAGATTTCGAGGATGCGTCCGTTCGGCCGATCGCTTGAAAACGGACTTGTCAACGCACGGCTCAGGGAGGATGGGTCTGCTCTATGGGAAGAGGAGGACTATTGTGTTCCACCTCTCGCGCAGGAGAAGGCTGCCGTCCTCGACTACTACTTTGACAATCTCACTGTCGAAGATATCGGAGACCCGGGTCGAGGATGGGAAAAACTAACAAACCTACCCTCGCTCTGGCGCCGAGATCTAGACGAGTCGCCTTCTTCGCGCTAGGGGCCAATGAAAGATTCGGATAAGACCCTGAACAAGAACTAGCGATAACACTACGCACTCACTCTCTCTCTAACACGCGCTTTCTCTGCGAATAACGGGCTGGGAGCTTCACGTCTTTCGGGAGTGTCGATGAGGGTGCCTTTGTCTTCCTGGGCGTGGGGTCAGCGTAGCCAGGCTAGGCTTCCATCTTCCAGTAGGGCGGATAATTCTCCACAATACCGTGCTGGTCGAGCTTGATCTCTGTCTTGAACCGGCTGCTCTTGTACTGGTATGTTCGGTAGCCGAGGCTGGTGTAGGTCTGCTGGCCGGGTGTGGCCGCTTGGCGTTAGTTCTAGATGTTCGAACCTAAAGGCATTTCCTTAGAGAATAATTTTCGCGTGTCTTTACAATGTCTGACTTGAACCGCATTCGCTGCAACGCAGATAGGTGCTACCAGTCCCGCTTACTCGTCGAACAAATTGGTGCGTTTTTCCAAGTTGGATGCACGAGCTGCCCTTTTGATACGTTGGGAAGTGACCTTCACCATGCTCAGACTTTGGCGAGAAAGCTGTAGCCGGTAAGACCCGCGGTTTTCTAACGTGCGCCAAGATTTGTAGAAGACGAAATGCTGGATTACCACTGTTGTTCTCCCTCTCGTGAGCGGCTTTCTTCAGTTCCTCAACCCTCTCGGCATATTCTTCATTGATGACCACCTCCACGCCAGTATCCTCAAGTTCTTTGAGTTGAGCGGTAAGCATTCCTTCAGGTACAACAGGAGACCAGAACATGTACTTTCTACTCGGAAAATCCTTGAGCATTTTGTCAGCGAAGATCTTGTCTCGGTCAAATTTGCGTCGAATTTTTTCGATGGTTTCCTGATAGGTACCATATTGCGCCCCTCTTACATGTGTGGTGACCTCACAAACATAGGCGATCTTGTTCTTGAGGTCAAGCCCTATCACGTCAACTTCATTCAGTCCGGGGAGACCAGCTTCTGGAAGCCGGGCATTGTACTGGACGAAGTCGCAATTCTTGATTTCTTTCAGCCAGGCTCCAACAAGAAACTCGCCCATCTCAGTCATAATTCTGGGTCAAAGTCAACCCAAGATAATAGCTGATTTCAACTCACCCGTGATAGAGGAGGTGACTGGGGAAGGGATTCCGGATTAGTGATTCGGATAACAATGATGCCTCCTCCTAAGTCACCATTGCGTATACAATTGTTGCCGACCCGATACAGGGCCGTCAAGAACTCGACCAGAGAAGAAATCTGATTACCGTCAAGATCATCAGCCAGAGCGCTAGTCAAACCGAATTGCGACCCAAATGATGCTTCGTTTTTCAGACAGGTATCGTCTGTATTCTTTCCAGGCTAGACAATCGGCTTCCCAGTTTAGCGCGCCATCTATTCGTTTGAAACGGATGCTAGCGAAATGAGACGTTAGTTTCTTCGCTTCGTCATATTTGCTCTGATAAGACCCCGTCCCGACCTTCTTCTCTCCTTTCATTTCCAGCACCAATTGCTGATTGTCGTTCTGGACTTCCACTGGCTCCGTCGTCACTTTCTTCGCCAAGAGGTAGCGAAGGGCATGCAGAACCGCCTCGTACTCGGCAACCAGGTGATCCGTCTCCTTGCCTTCACCAATGACGCCGGAGCCTTTGGCAAATGGTCGCCCATCCTCATCGCAGATGAAAAAGCCGTATGTTGCTACGCCTCCTGGATTCCCGAGTTGACCGTCATGTGCAGGTTCGCACAGACCATCAACCTTGGCAATGAGCTTCGCGGAGCGTTCACCCTTGCTTACGTTTGCAGGAGTCTTGTCAACACTGGACATAGGATGTGCTCCCTTATTGTCTGTGCATTTGACTGTTTTAGGTCCCATCGATACTTTCAAGAAGGCGCGAGCCTGGCGACAATCAGGCGCCTTCAGTTTGGTATGGCTCTGCTCAAACGAAAAATGTCCTGATAAGTCAAAGCTTTCTAAAGGCTCAAGTTGCCCAACATGCAAGTCACTCGTTCAGGAATATCGATACGGAAGATTGTTTCATCATCTTTCCATCAAGGGCACGAACAAGATAGACACCACGAACAAAGAGAGCGGAGATAAGAAGCGAGACACACGGAAGAAGGAAGTCCTACTCTCGCCAGAAATGAGCGATGAAGAGATCGAAGAAGCGATTCGTAAAGATCTAAAGAACGCATCGTCGCATCACGAATGGTTAGACCTGCCAGATATCCTAGAGAGCGGAGACATGGACTCTCCAGAAGATCGACTCTTGACTACGATTATTGACCAGGGCAAGATCCTAATTCGACAAAACGAATTGATACTAAGAATGCTCCGACGCGGGTCTTCGCGATTTGCAATATCAGATCGTACTGAAGTTAAAAGAGTTGACACTCCTCAATAATCTGGACATTCCCAAGCATCCTGTCACATAGCTATTCAAACAAGAAACTGGACCCACTATATCAGGAAATAGTCAAGCAACTGGGAAGAAGAGCGGGAATATCTGGAGTCCAATATCACGCTCAAAAGTGAGCCGAGGTCCGGGCGATAGGTTGGTTGACGACAAATTTCTCGGAAGGCTTCCCGGCAGTGGAGCCTGTTGGTTCTAGAAAACTGATAGTTGACCATTAGAAGGCCGTTCTCTGTGGATTCTTGACCTATCGGAAGGAGTACGCCCTCGGAATCCTGTCCTTGATGCCCCTCCTTGCAGCTGGGCACCTACAAGGGCATAGGCTGGCTCGTCACAATAATCGTCGTTTATGTTGGGATTCCAGTTCTTATCTGGAGCTTGGTGGCGGATCGTCTTGTATTCTCAGTCATCTGGATAATTCGCCATTTTCGTGAGTCGTCAGGTCACCATACTATTTTGAGAAGCTGGTTGGACCTCCTGGTTTTTCGCGTCGAATCCTGAGGGATTTCCGCATCCTATTGTTTGTGTTTGTCCTGTCAGCTATCGTTGTTCCGCAGATAACTGACGTTAGCCCCGCGAACATTGCGATTGTCAGCAACGCGTTCGTGTACGTGGCCATCTTCATTCTTGCAGTCCCATCCTCGATACATGTTCTCTTTTGGGTTCTAGAAGACTCGGGGTTGCGTTGCCATAATTCAAAGAGGGTTACCGTGACGGCTCCTGGAGCGTGGATGTCGAACTGGCTAGCTTCAGTCGGAAGCCTGGGCGCATTCCTCACCTTCGCTGTATCCTTAGGCGGAAGCCTCGACAAAGCAATCTCGCTCACCACCACTCTGCTCGCGTCACTGCTGCCCTCATGCATTCTCGCGCCAACCCTCTTCTATCGGAGGGTGGAACCCGGCATTCTGACGAAGATTAGGGAAAGCAAGACTGCCGTGGCAATGGCGCGTCTCTTCGCTCCTCCCAGCGAACCAAAAGTGCCACCATCATACCATCCAACCTCACCGACACCACCTAGACAATCACCAACCACCTGAGATGGAACCGTTTTTCCGGCGGTTGGAGAATATCACGGGTATCTTGTTTTAGAACTCTCTCTTGATCGGAAGAGAAAGTCTTTGAGCGCGATGCTTCTAAGTCCTCTTGGCTTGAAAACCATTGAGTCAGAAACTAGTCTTCCTTCTGCTGAAGGAACTGGGCGGTAGAGCAACGAGTGGAGAGGTCAGAATGCTTGCCAAGAAGAAATTTCCTGACCGTTCTCTCCATCACTACACTAGCCTAACACTTTGGAAATTGAAGAAACATGGGTACATCAATCTAGATGAGGACGGGCACTGGTTCATTATAGAAAAACCAGATTTCGTCGATGATAGCTAAATGCCCTCGCCTCAAGCCTTCATAAAGAGCTTCAGGGCCGACACTCCGTTCTGGGACCTGACTAAGCAACGCGCACTAAGCGTTGATACGCTGGACTTTTTCAGAAAGCAACTGAAGATTTTGGATAGTCCCAAATTCACTAACCGATGGGACGGCGACGCCCAAAGAGCGTACAGCAAGCTGATCTTTGAGAGGCACCTGATCGAGTTCCACAAGATGAATCATATCATGAAAGAGGTAAAGAAACGTCTCATTGATACCGACTCTCCTCAGCAGTTCTTCGACATAATTGCCAGTATTTACCGCAAGTACGTTAGCGGGATGGGAAGCTCGGCGGCCAACGCCCGAATTATTGCGTCACTTGCGAACAAGCTTGGTTTTCTCTATGAGATTGATCGTAAGCTTGTCTTCACCGAAGCCGGTCGAATATTCGCTAGAACTCGCAATACAAAGGACATGATTTCTATCGTAGCGGAACAGCTCGAGAAATGGGTGTTTTGGAACCCAGATGTCATGGCCTTGGATAGAAAGGTTATCGAGTTGTTCCCCTTTCGATTTGTTGTCAAGGTTGCTGCGCTATTAGACCCCGCGCAACTCACTACTGATGAAATGGCCGCGTTTGTCATGACTGCAACTAACATGAGTCAAATCTCAGAGAGATCATCGCTTATCCAGGAATTCCGAAAACTATCAGACGACGAACGTGAGAAGCTCCTTTCATCGTTGGGCAACCAATTGGTTAAGCTGAGCCGCTTCGTCAGCTACATTTTCTCTGCCTTTGCGATGACTGGAGCTTTCAGGAGAGATGCTGGAACGATTACCCTCGACCACTCAAACGGACAAGTGCAAAGAATTCTGAAGGACGATTTCCCGTATTTTCAATATCCTGAGGATGAGACTGGTCTGCGCTTGTACTATGAATATTACGGATCACCAAAATTGGCTGAACCTCACAGAGAGGTAGTTCTTGACGTAGCCGATGCCAGTGGTCAGCTGGTGGACTTTGCTCATGTTAGAATTATCGATTCACAGACTCGATACTCGCTTGTCAAGAAAGGACAAGTCAGGGTCGTCCTACCACTTCGTAATCTTCAACTTGACATAATCTCGTTTTCCACGGGAAAGGAGGCTGTGTTGGCAACGACTTCTGTTGCTACCAAAGATTGGAAAGTTTCTGTCAAGTCATCTGCGAAGATTCGAATAGAAAAGAGAGACTTCGATACTTGCTTTGAGAGGCTGAAGGTCTTTCGGGACAGTGATCCGTACGACCCAGAGCTTGCCGCCCTTGTTCGATTGAAGCTCGACGATTCTGGCAACGAATCAGACGTTAAGCAGGTAAGGGGAGGCAGGTTCGAACAGCTTGTGTGGGAATTGTTGCAATCAATAACGCCATCTCACTTTGATGATGTGGAGTGGGAGGGAAAACTAGAAACCAACTATGGAATTCCGCTACATGCAACAGGATACAAACATGACCTTACTATCAAGAAGGGCGGTGATGTGTTGATTCTGGAGGTAACTCTTGCCGGGAAGAATCAACAGCAAGGAAAGGACCTTTCAGTACAAAATCACATGGTTATGAAGAGAGCAAGTGTTAAGGGTAATCTAGTAGGAGTTTTCGTCGTTACAAGAGGGTTCTACAGTCAAGTTCTTCAAAATCTGAAAAACGACCAAACTAACATGATTTGCCCCATGACCTTGGATGAGTTCCTGCAAGTCTTACAACAATATCGCCGAAGTACGGACTATGATGACTTCCTCAAGAAAGTAACGAAGTTTCATGGACGTACTTCCTAATCCTTCCGGAACACAATGATCCAGTCCTTGTCGATAATCCCACTGTGTTCTGCGCGAGTTATCAACAAGGTTCTACGACGAATGACATAGGAGAATACATTCTCTAGTGTGAATCCTACATCTCTTGCACATTCGATCAGAACCTCATGAGTCGGAACTGGAATCTTTCTAACCACGCCGTCACCAATTACGACAGTATATCGACCACGTTTGCCATCTTGAGACCGTTTGAGGACACGATGGACATCAGCAAGATTCTGTTTCATGTCCTCGAAGAACCTGAAGACCACAAAAGCTCTGAGCTTGTCAATCTCGAAAATATCTGACATAGTCTTGTTGATAGAGTTGTAGCGCTCACCCTCAAGAGGATGTAGGGTTGAATACTCGCTGGACGGAACAGCTTCAGTTCCAACATATTTCTTCTTGATTTCTCGCTTTGCGTCACCGTCAAGCAACCCTAGCCAAAACATTTCAAGCTGATTCACACGTGGATAATCCATAGCATTGATGTAGGGAGGAGATGTTATCGCCACGTCTACCGAGTTGGGTTGTAGACCAATCCTTCTCGCGTCCTCACCAACAATCTTGGCGGAGACATTTTGATCACAGTTGCGCGAAAAGTCGAGAGCCTTTGGCATGTATTTTTCGACGGCCGTATCGAACCTCTTTCTGACGCCGTAGGCGTGAAGGTCTCGTTTTTTCTTGAGTCCCCATTTCGTCTTCTCAGGAAAAATTTGGTCCGGGTCCGCCAAGGAAACGGTTCGAATTATTGAGGAGAGGCAAACATAGAAAAAATCTCGAAGCTCGTATCGCTTCTCGCACGCCTGGTCGATGGCCCACTTTATCTTCGCCAGCTCAAAGGAGACATCGTCCGTGAACCAATGTTGCCGATTCGGAAACTCCGGCAAGGATATGTCCTGCGGAGCAGAGGAGGAAAGCTTCGAAATACCTCTCTTGATTTGCTCAAGCTCGGACGCCTCATATACAGTCGTCTTTACGGTTGTTAGTAGCCTTGCTATCGGGTCAATGTCTATCCCGAGGCTGTTGTAACCAAGCAGTTTTGCTTCGACAAGCGTTGTCCCGCTGCCGCAAAATGGGTCAAGAACGACATCGCTTTCTTTCCGCGAGCAGTAACGTCTGATTGCCCATCTCGGGATTTGAGGTATGAATTTGGCCGGGAACTCGTGAATTCCATGAGAGGAATACGCCACATCCTGAGTGGCTATGAATAGTGTAGAGTTATTTGGAATGTCGAACTGGGGGATGTCTGGAACAGAAACCACCTCTCCGCTTCGAAGCTTCTGAAGGGTTGCTTCCTGCGATTCTTTCGCAAGCCTTTGTTGTTCGACGATGGGCTGATAGTCTAGCAGGGTTCCGGTTTTTGCCACGATCGAACTGCTCCCGCGGGGAACACGGTGGTCAGGCAAGGAGTATGTAAATTGACCCTTCAGCGGAAGGCTTGTGAACTCGCTCATTCCAACCCAAGATCCCGTACTAGCTTCGCAAATTCGCGTTGTCTGGAGTCAGACAGGCTTCGAGGGTCGGGAGGTCGAGCGGGAGCCGACCTTTCTTCTATCTTCACAAGAGTTCGAGGATCTTCTAACTCGTCGTTAGGAATCAGGTAGGCTGGAGAGGGCAATCTTCTTCCCGAAGAGGATCGAGTCTGTGGTCCTCCGAGTTTGCGGATTCGCGTTCTAAAGATCCAACCGACCGGGTACCACATGTCGGCCTCGCGAGGGTCCAACTTATTCAGACAAGAATACAGGTAGATATCGGCCTCAGCATCATAGTTTTCGTCAAACTGCTCGGCGTTGACCAGTCGCTCGCCATAAACCTCATTCTTGTTGATCTCGTGGTTCACAATTCTGCGAACAAGGTCCTCATGATCGGGACCGAAGTCCTCCACTTTGGGATCGACTTTCCATCCTCGATGGAGCAGGTCATAATCGTCTCTATGCGAAAGCAAGTCGGTTCGAAGGACCATGTTACGCAACTGTTCTTTCCAATGGAGGCCCAGCCAAAGCGCTCCTCCAATGTCACCGAGATACCCAACTACACCTTCAACCAGTTCCACGAGCCGAGGATCATCGGCAACTGCCAGCCTGAGTTTCCGACTCTTGAATCGATTCTCAAATCTCGGTGCACGTTGCTCGGCAATATCATAAGATACCCGGTACATTTCAGGGATGATGCTCACCGACATTATCCGATCAAGTTAATGCTTCTAGGAACAGGAAGAAAGAGATTTTGGTGTTCCCTGTTACTCGGCTTGTTCTCGGCGCTCTCAGTATTTTTCGAACTGCTCAAGGAACACGTAGCGTGCGCCCCATCCACGATGTCGGGGACGCATCGCTTACGGTATTCGTATACCCCTGGCTCAGGTAACAAAAATCCCAAGTTCGCCTTTCTGCGATTTGTTCCTGAATTTGTTTTGCTTCCCAAAGACTGGACTCTAACGCCGCGCCGGGTGTCTCTGGGAAGATATTTTCTGTCCCGGGACAAATGTCTAAATCTTATGAGGGATGAGAAAGGAAAAGTTAGAGGCTATGAGTGCACATTGTGCGGAAAGATATTCCTCGGCAGGTTTCTGCGCGAGCCTGAGGGGCATATCACAGAGAAACATGGAGAGGATGAGGATGCTTTCAATTGGAATAGATATGAAGACCCATAGTCTTGCAATAGTTCTACCACAGTTTCAAGTAAGCTTCTAGCTGGCTTTTACCAGGAGATTGTGGACAAACGGATGATAGCTCCCGTGGGAGTGACCAACGGTTTCGCTCTCGTGTCTGAGCAATAGCCTAGGGGCAGCTCAACTCTTCAGATGTCGAGTCAGCGGAGCGACTGGCGTGAGCGGCTTAACGCTAACCCCTCACGGATGGAGCATGAACTAGCTCTCATGCTACAAGATGACCGAGTGAGCTATCTGACTCAAGTCGAGATACCCGTAACCACGGCCGACTTCTACTTCCCGCAAGAACCGCGACCATTGATCGTGTTCGTCGATGGCCCGGTCCACTTGAAGACGGCCCAGATTGTGAAAGACGAAGAGCTGCGAATGCTGCTAAGGAAGAGAGGTTACAGGATCCTGGAACTGAGCTATAGTAGCTACTCGGATACGAAAAGAGACGAGCTGTACCGGGAGATCTTGAACGGCCTCGGAAAGTAGTATAGGGTTCATACTGGTCACTCCGTGGCATAGACCTCCCCGAACTCTGCTTTTGCAAAGTGGTACGAAATGTGCAAATAATCACTCGCCGAATAGATTCACACACCTAAGAAAGATATGATTCCTCAAAGTGCAATCGAGAAAAACATGACAAATGATCATTTACTTTCACTCGATCGGTTGGCGTTGACCCTATCTGGACGCGAGTATTCATTTGTGTTCGTTCTCTGACTGTGCACGGACTTAGGTAGAGCCCGGATTACTTTTTTCGGGGGTTCCTAGCGTCGACTTCGTTTGCCATGCTGGTATTCTGCGGCCCAGCTAAGCAGGGAATGAAGTTCGTTCTCGACGTTGAATCGGTAGGTTTGAGCATTTCCTACTCTTCTACTCTTCTGGACCATGCCGTGTTTGGTTAGGCGGTCGAGTGCCGTTTGAACAGTCTTGTAATCGAGCTTGGTGGACTCGGAGAGCATGGAAACGGTTTGCTCCATGTTGCCCACGATGCGGGCCTCATCAAGGACTCGGGCTACTGGCCCTCCGAATAACGAGTGGAGCGGTCCATCTGCGATGATGTCTCCTTTTCTCATATCTCTCAAGAGAGATTCCTCGTCTGCGAGTATTAAACATTGTGTATTTGTCCATGGACATTGGAATATTTTCCGAGGTCTGTGATTGTCAAGAGTCGGAACAGTCTTCGACGTAAAGGGTTTCATAATGAACAAGCTCTTTGAGAAAGGTTACGTCACCGCTGGAGCGCACCACGGAAAACATGTTAGCGTGGCGGACCTTAGAACTAACTATCCGTCTCAATATCACGGTCTCTTCGCTAGGGCGATTGATAGCTAAGAGTTCTGCTTCTCCATTTCTAGCTTTTTATGTGTCAGAGTTGTCCTGAATTTGAGAATAATATCGCGTCCCAGAATGCTGGGGACTGCCTCGAGCTTCTTGCGCTCGTCTGGTGGAAACCCTTCATAATTTATCACCCTGATGCTGGGGAGATCTTCAACATGGATGTCGCTCGATGTCGATCGGAATAGGAGTTTAGTCCTCCTCGGAAGTATCCAAGACGGCATTTCTCCGCCTGCGGTCAACGTTGGCTCGTTCTCGCGTTTTTCCAGAATCTTTGGGTCGATGTGAAATCTTGTAGACCAGTCTCGTTCGCTCAACTGCGTGTAAGTTGCGCCGGTGTCGAAGAGAAACCATGTGAGCTGGTTGGTGATCCCTAGTTCTTCAATTTGAACTAGGGCTTGCAATAGTGGGCCTGTGTACTTGTTTACGATGCCGTTAATTTTCAATCAGTGTCAGAGAAGGAAATTGGGCGGGATCGTGCTAATAAAATCGACAGCGATGGTCGGCAGGTCGTTTGCACCCATGTCTTTCAGAATGTTGAGTAAGCGATCGTATTCCTTGTCGTGGGCGACAACCTTGCCTTCGCGAACTGCGACCCAGGAGTCTCCGTATTTTTCCTTCAGCCTGTCATAGTTTTCGACAAGCCACCTCATATTGTCCTCTGCGGTTTTGAATGAAGAGATCAGTTTTCTGCGTTCGTTTTTCGACAGTGGCATTCTGGGCTATCCTGCATGTGTATCCGGTCTGAATTAGTTAAGAGTTACTGGTTCTCATCTAGATAAGTGACAGTGCTCCGGATGAGCGAAAGCGTCTCCTTTTATGGTATTTAAACAACCGAAAGGACTCGACGGCAAGCTTGTCTTCCCAGAGTCTATGACGGTGGTTGTTCTATCCATAAAAGATTGTTCGATGAATAGAACGTCTGGGCGTCCTGGGTCCTAGTATCCAGCCCAGATGATGAAAGACGAGGAACTATGGCCACTATTACGGAAAAGAGGATACAGGATATTGGAACTGAGCTATAGTAGCTACACGGATAAGAAAAGAGACGAACTATGTCGGGAAATAGTCAAGCAACTGGGAAGAGAATAGAGGACATGAAAAGCCCGGAGACGTATCCGCCCCTACTGGGCTGAGAGTTTCAATTCAGCTAAGAGCGCCGTAGCCCCTGTCTAGTATTGAAGAGGCGCAATGAAAATCACAACGAAAGCTTATGGAAAGCTCCTCAAGCCCTGGAAGATAGCCGAAACAGTCTTTCACGCCGAAGAGACCGTAAGAGCCGAACACTTAGAGCTAGTCCAAAAAGCTCACTTAGTGCCGGAGCCCGAGCGTAAGAAGCACCATGGTAAAGATATTTTCCAGCCTGGAGAAGTCTTCTTCATAACAAAGGAAACAGGCAAGGGACCGATGAAAGTCGCCCACGTCCACTGGAGAGCCATAGTGGACTGTGGAGAACACTACCGCTTCCTCAACCCAGACAATACCCTAGGGGAGCGAGTGACTTCTGCAATTACAGTTAGAAAAGAGATCCAGCCGTAACAGTCCAGGCTAAGATGCGAGCCGCCCTCGTGCATCCAGGAGCGGTATTCCAGTCCGAACTGCCTCCTTGACGTAGCTACTCTTTCGCTGGAGGGATCGGAACTCGTTGACGGTGTACCCAAATGCTTCTAGAGGGATCTTGCTCTTCCACTGCTTCTGGAGATACCTAAGCCTCTCTGGGAGCTGCATCTTGGAAAAATCGTCAGAGACAATTATCAAATCCACATCGCTATCTTCCAGATACGACCCTGTCGCCCTCGACCCCGTCAGAATCGCCTGGCGAACGGTGATACTTCGAGCCAGCCGTCTTACGTAGTTCTTGGCTATTCTCTGGGCATCTTCTTCTTTAGCCATTGTACTAGCTCGCCTACTTCTCTGAGATATCTCTGGGCTTTCTCCTTTTTGAACAGTGTCCCAGGAACCCCTAGTGCCGCGTCCGGATATTCTGATGGCAAGTATAGAGGCGATAAGTCGTCTATCGTTCTGACAAGTTTCGCGGATAGTTTGAGCTTCGACTGAACCATCTCGTAGAGCCGGACGAGGTTGTGTCCGCCAGCTCCATAAGGAGGCCTCTTTTTCTCGGCCAGAATCGCGGCCTTCAGAGCCTTCTCCGTCGCGTTGTGGAGAACGTGAACTGTTTTGCTGTATTTTCCTCCTTTGAAGAGCAGCTGAGCGGACTCGTAGTCGTCGATGGATGCTGCGAGCCACCATTGCGCGTCCTCCCTGGCTCGTTTAGCCGTGCCCTAGCCCTCCTATAGCCCGTATCGCGTGGAATCGGATGCGCGCTTAATATTCCTGCTCAAGTGTGTGATCCCAAACCCACAATGGCCCGATTCACCAGATTCTAGACGACGGTGGCTGTCAAGGGTAGAATCTGAGAGCGAATGTATTCAGAACCTGAGAGCTCTGGTTACTAAATTCCTACATTATCGACGACGAGCCATCCTGACCGAACACTCACAATGATTGGAGTAGGATCATCGTCATTACTCAAAGCGGCCGCTTCGAGATCGCACCATTGGCCACTCCTACCCCTCGCCCTCTTGGCAGTCGTATTGTTCCCGATCCTTGGTGTCCACGCATCGGGCTGTTTCTCCGCCTGTAATCTGAACGCTCAGACGAATGTCCCAAGCAGCGACGGCAGTGTCTGGGTTAGGCTCGACAACTCCACCGCCTCAGTATATCGCCTTCCCCATCTGTTCTCCTTCGCCAACGCGACGGTACACACGCTCCAAGTCCTCAATCTCACCCTCTATGCGCCGTCAGGCGCCCGCTACATCTGGAAACAA